>Ga0163150_10001545_pt1 | contig 38387 bp, 22 predicted proteins | sample OliLakLV19P2IB_FD_148628 | JGI IMG/M metagenome (GOLD analysis project Ga0163150, IMG submission 148628) | Freshwater microbial mat bacterial communities from Lake Vanda, McMurdo Dry Valleys, Antarctica - Oligotrophic Lake LV.19.P2.IB | ecosystem: Environmental > Aquatic > Freshwater > Lake >... | reverse complement strand
ATTCAATTCTTCTTCCACCCAAGCTTGCATGCTGTCATTCCTTTGACAAAGTCACCGTGAGTCCATCCACTAACCACCAAGCGGATTTGCATCGAGCTTACCCTTACCAACCGTAAACACCAATATCTAACAACCTTGCCTACATACCGCTTGATCGCCAACTACACTATCAGCTACTTGCCACACCTACCCACCCTTCCCAGTCAGCCTAAAAAATGTGTGTAACGATGAGGGCTCTTGCCTGGGAACGCAATGCTTCCGAGGCTCCGCCTCACGTACACGACATTGGTTATCGTGGTTATGACTATTCTTCGAGCAATTTGATCGAATCGGCACCGCCTGCCGAGAGTAGCCCGGCATTGCGATAGACCTGAAGTTTTTCGCGTGAATCGGCGATATCCAAATTCCGCATCGTCAACTGGCCGATACGATCGGTAGGCGAGAATTCACCCTGCCCGCTTTCCATCGTGAGACGTTCGGGTTTGTAGGTGAGATTGGGACTCTTCGTATCGAGAATCGAATAGTCGTTTCCACGTCGAAGCTCGATGGTCACTTCACCGGTCACGGCACGCGACACCCAATGCTGGAGCGCTTCGCGAAGCATCAACGATTGCGAATCAAACCACCGACCTTCATAAAGCATTCGTCCGAGTCGTCGTCCCATATCGCGATACTGTTCGATCGTTCCTTCGTTGTGAATCCCGGTTATGAGCCGTTCATACGCGATATGCAACAACGCCATGCCTGGTGCTTCATAGATCCCGCGACTCTTGGCTTCGATGATTCGATTCTCGATCTGATCGGACATACCCAATCCGTGGCGGCCACCGATGGCGTTGGCCTCTAGAACCAAGTCGACTTGCGACGAGAATGACTTTCCATTGAGCGCGACTGGGTTGCCGGTCTCGAACGTAACGGTAACTGTTTCGGCAGCCACCGGAAAATCGGCTCGCCAAAACGGAACGCCCATAATCGGCTCGACAATTTTGATGCCATGACTTAGTAGTTCTAGATCCTTCGCCTCGTGCGTTGCTCCCCAAATATTCGAGTCGGTCGAGTAAGCCTTTTCTTTGCTCATGTGGTAGGCCAGTCCGGCTCGTTCGAGCATTTCCGACATTTCTTTACGCCCACCCAGTTCCTTATTAAAAGTCTCGTCTAACCAAGGTTTGTAGATCTGCAAACTTGGATTGGCCAGTAAACCATAGCGATAGAATCGTTCGATGTCGTTTCCCTTGTAGGTACTGCCATCGCCCCAAATGTTGACACCATCTTCCTTCATGGCTTGGACAAGCATCGTGCCGGTTACTGCTCGACCAATCGGGGTCGTATTGAAGTACGGGACGCCCGCGGTCGTAATATGAAAGGCTCCGCACTGGAGAGCTGCAATTCCTTCGTGAACCAGTTGTTCTCGGCAATCGATCAAGCGAGCCACTTCAGCACCAGCCGCGCGAGCCTTCTTGGGAATGTTGTCGTAGTTCGACTCATCCGGCTGCCCAAGATTCGCGGTATAGCAGTATGGAATCGCTCCTTTTTGCCGCATCCAGTAAACGGCCGCGCAAGTATCAAGTCCACCAGAGAACGCGATTCCAAGTTTCTTACCGACAGGAAGCGATTGCAGTATTTTTGCCATAACGAGAGATCCAAAAGGGTGTGAATCCGAGAAATTCGAGCGAATGTCGCTGACCATAGACTTCGGGAAACGATATCTTACTATAAAGTTCGCTCGTTCCCAGGCTTCCCTACCACGACGATCGAATGAAAATGCATTTTGTTGGCATCGCGACATAATTTTACTATTAGGTTTTGAAAGTGAATGCATCGTCTAAAACGATTCGTGTTTTTAAGCAAATGGCATTGTTAAGCCTTTGGCTGGTCATTCAACCATTCGAAGTGGTCGCTCAAGACCTCAAGAGTCGAGTGCTTGCGGCGAGTGAATCGAGGTTGGCAAATCGCAAAGCTTCGAAAAGCATCCGCAGCGAGATGGATATCGTCTTTCACGAAATTCAGGGCCAAAAAATCAAAGCCGATCTGTATCGACCGGATACTCAGGAAAATCTTCCGATCGTCATTATGATTCACGGCGGAGCATGGGTTTCGGGTGATAAGTGGAATGTTTCGGACCATGCTTCCCAAATGGCGGACGCTGGTTTTGTCGTGATGGCCATCAACTACCGATTAGCTCCGAAGAATCCTTGGCCAGCACAACTGATCGATTGCCAAGCAGCCGTTCAATGGATGAGCGATCATCATGAACAGTGGCATGGAAATATCGAGAGCGTCGGACTTTGGGGCTATTCTGCCGGTGCTCAGTTAGCCTTGATGATCGCACTCGAAACCAAGACTGGAATGCCTCGTATTCAAGCATGTGTCGCAGGCGGTCCGCCTTGCGATTTAGAATTTGTTCCGCCCAAGAGTCAGCTATTAAGCTCCTTCTTAGGTGGCTCTCGCGAAGAGTATCCAGATCGATATCGGGAAGCCTCACCGATTCACCTGCTATCTTCCGACGATCCGCCTCTCTTTATTTTTCACGGCGACCAGGATCTTATCGTCCCAATTGAAAACAGCCAAAGACTTCAACAGAAAGCGGTCGAGCTTGGCGTCGTCATCGAGTATCGCGAAGTACCTATGCTTGGTCATATTATGACGTTCCTCGATCAAAATTCTCGGCTTGAAGCGATTCGTTTTCTCAAGCAGCATCTCACTCGATCGTCACCGTAAACGCTCCCGAGTTGTCCGCCAAGCCTGACGATTGTTCGTTGATCTTCAGTAGAAGAAGTCCACTATCAGTCGACGTCCACGTTGCCGCCCGCCCGATGGGCTGAGCCGTCAAGCGACGTGCAGGCTGTTCGTCGTCGATTTTCTGGATCGGAATAACGGCGGCCAAAAGCCTGCCTAGTGGCTGACCGTTCTGGTATTCAAGCGTAATGCCCTGCGGCTCGCTCGTCCAAACTGTCGTTGCCGCGTTTCGATCTAGTTTCTTAACAACCATTTGGCCTTGAGCTGCGAATCGAATTTCCTGACCAAGAACAACTTGAATGCCAGTCGATTGCCATCCTCGATCGGCACGTATCGTTCGAGTTGCTTTCCCATCGCGCATTGGCTGCGAGGGTTCCGACAAAATCGTCAAGGAATGAACAGGTGAAAAACCGTAGTCGAGCTCGGAAATAAAAATCCGCCATTCGGCTTCGAGTACCGGCCAAGTCGCTTCGAGTTTACTTCTCAGCTCCTTCGAAATTTTATCCGAATAGTCGAGAGGTGGTTTCGCGATGTCAATCAACGTCTGGCTATGGTTAGGATGATTCTGAAAGAAAAGCATGGCTGCCCAACTCCAAGCATACGGATCGTCGGAGCGATGGGCCGTATCGCTGAAACGAAAAACTTCACTGAGACTGGGAGCTGTATCATTCTTCAAAGCATCTTTGATGACTTTTATCCGTCCCCAATAGTCGAATCCTTCGCGACTTGTGGGAATTACTCCTAAAACCAGTTTTTGCTCGAACCATTGATGGGTACCGAGCAATTCTGACCAACCTTCGCTATACCAAGGTGGTCCATTGCCGCCGAGGTATTTCCACATGAACCAATGCGTACCTTCGTGCAGCAGCAAATGACGACGATAGTAATCGGAAGGTTGATCGGTCACATAAAGTGTGTCTTCGAATTGATAGCCGTAACGAAAATTAACGACATCCTTCGGCATCAAACCCAATTGAACGAATCGAGCCCTGTCGTGCATCACGTAGGCAGTCACTTTCGCTTTTTGAGTGCGTTCCACATCGATTGCAAATCGAGTGCTCCATTGCCTCACCGCTTGATCAAAGGCTTGAGGAAGTTCCTTGATCGCAGCGCTGACCGGTAAATCGGTGATCAAGCGAAGGTGTACTGATTCGAGTTGCAGGAAACCGTTATCGAGCCGAGTTGCTTTTGTTTCTTGACAATTTCCGCGTTCGATTTGCAACGAAACAATCGTTGCGATCGCGAGAAACGAAGACAAACGAAATTGCTTACGGCGGTTGATAACGGCACCTGCTTGGGTTGTTTTTGAAATGGGGTGACACGTCTCGCCTGGATTATTCATCAGCCGGAGTGCGTTCGCTCGAATTGCTGGTAAACCGGACGCTAACGCGTTCCGGCTGATTTTGCAGACTGCGTTCAAACCGCGTATTTCACGGGGTTTCCGTCGCTAAGGCTTTAAAATAGGCTTCGATGACTTCTCGATAGTGCGAAGGCAAATCCTTAGTAATGTTCTGTAGGGCTTCATGTCGTTGGGCAGGTGGCAGGTCTCCCCAGCCATTCCGCTTACCTGTGTCTTTCTGATCGACATCGCCTGGTCCGCGTGTACCTTCGATTCGGCTATCTTCCATCGGCTTGCTCTGCCCCTGCTTCTTCTTCGAGTCCGAGTCTTGCTGTTTTTGCTGCTGCTGTTGTTGCTGTTGTTGAAGTTGGTCTTCGATTTTCTCGATCATCTTGTCGAGCTTATCGACAATCTCCTGCTCTTGATCGCGAACAATTTTTCCTGATCGCCCTAAATCCAATCGTCGATGGACATCATTCATCAGCCGCGAAATTTGATCGAGCGAGTCATCTTTCAGCGGTTCGATATCCGACCGCATCAGTCGCGCCGTAATGGCATAACGAGAAACAAGCTCGTCTTCTCGCTCCATCAATTGATTCAAGGTCGCCAAGCAATCTTCTCTTTGTAGTAAATGATGATGGCAAATTCCTTTGTAAAATAGGAGCGTCGAAGGATCAGCCACACTCTTTATGTCGATGGCTTTAAAAATCTGTAGCGCCTCATCGTAAAGATGATGGTGAGCCAGACTTCGGCCGACTGCCAATCGAACGTTGCTTTGCAACCAATCGGGCCACGATGCGTCCAGCCAACTGAGATCTGTTGCGATCGCCGACGGTCGATCGCCACTGGGTCGATCAAGTTGCGAAAGAACGCGATCAAGACGCAAATCGGACATGGCCAATGTTGCCAAGAGGTAGTCGAGAAACGCCGGTCCCATTTGCTTGGCGGGTACTTGTTTCCAATAGGCGTCAATTTGTTCGCGAGGGTGGGCGAGTTCCTTGCGAGAATCAAGATAAGCATTCAATTGCTCAGTGATCGGTTGTACTCCAGGCCATTGCCAACTCGCCGCCTTCCGCAATTCCGAATCTTTTCCCCAAAGCGGTAGACTGAACAAACACAAACACCATGCGGCAATTCCGAATCGTTGAGTCGTTGCGATGGTATTCGTACTCACTTTTGTGCTCCCCGTCGTTTCCTACTTCTTGGTCTGTTCCAACAGGATGTCGCGGGTCACTTGCTGGATTTTGTCTTGTCGGCCAGCCAGTTCACGCAATTGCTCCAAAATTCCAGCGTTCTCGACTTCGCCTTTCGGATCGTCGATTTGACCGGCATCTTTCGCAAGCCGTTGGGTACGGCTGTTAATCCTCAATTGAAGCGTTTTAATCAATCGCAACTCGGCCAATGCGTCGACGAGCGGCTGTTCTTGATCGCCACCTCCGCCTCCGCCCTGTGATTGTCCGTCTTTCTTTTTCTTCTTCTCTTCCATCTTTTTCTGAGTCTCGGACAGCGATTCGATCATCTCTTCCAATGCCGTGATGATTTCCTCTTGAGTACTGATCGTCGAGCTGTTTATCTTCGATTGACTGAACGCTTCAACAGTCCATGCGATGTCTTCATTCATCTGCTGGACAGCTTCAGGAAACGCCATGCTCGATCCTTCGTCTTGAAGAAGCAATAAGGCCTTTTGCCCCTCCATCAAAATCTTGCGTTCTTCGATCGAAAGTTTGGAAGCCTGGATTTCAATTTGACGGTCATCATTCGCACCGGCCGTATTCATCAAACGCTTTGACTGATCAAGCACTCGATTTTGCATTTCCAGCATACGACGAAAACGAGATTCCAAATCAGCCAGCGATCGCTCAATTTCTTCTTCACGCAATTGAACAAGAATTCGTTCGAGTTCCTCGGCGGCTTGTCGCAATTCTTCCTCGGCCGCCCACTGTTCCTCCACCGCTTCTTGCCGTTGATCCTTTTTGATCTCCTGGGTTGCCTTCTTCATCCGCTGTTGAGCTGATTTGAGACGCTCGCGGGCGTTCTCTTCTCGCGTTGGAGGCGATGCTGGAGGCTGTTTTTCTGGAGTTGACTCACCTTCTTGACTATCTGCCTGCTCTTTATTCGATGACTTCGAAGACTCGGATTCCGGCGTATTCTGAGACTCGCTTGGCTTGGAGTCGGACTTCTTTGAATCCGATTTCTTCGAATCGCTTTTCTTCGAATCACTGTTTTTGGAATCTGATTTCTCGGAATCCGATTTTTCGGAATCCGATGGTTTAGAATCTTGCGGCTTCGGTTCCGGAGAATCCTTTTCGTTTTGCGACTTAGACTCTTCGCCAAGCGCATCGGCTAGTTCTTCATCGGTTTTTGAAGCTTGTTCTCGAATGTCCTCTTGGTCGCGAGCGGCCGATTCCTTGCTCTGGCCCGCTTCGGTTCTTCCTCGCAACGATCGCTGGAGTTTTTCCAGTCGCTGAACGTCCTTAATAAGAGCTTCGATTCGTTGGCGATCTTCTCGAATCCGCGATTGTCGATTTTCGCTTTGCAGCAGCTCAAGCAGTTTACCGAGATTCTCTTTGGTCGATTCCTGCTCTTGAAGGGCGCGACTAAACTGCCCTTTGGCGAGCAGTTCGACGGCCAGGTTCAATCGCTGGAGCGTTGCTAACTGCTTGCTCAGTTGAGCCGCTTGTTGAAGCAAGCTAGCCCGAGTCGGGTTTGCCGCCGCCTCTAATTCCGACATCCGAATGAATAGCTCTTCAAGCTTTCCAAAGCGATCGGCTAACAACTTTTGTTCGGCATCCAGCGTCGCAACATCACCGGTTGTCAAATCAGTAGACGCCGGACTCTGAGCGTTTGTGATCGCGACGATTGACATCGACAATACGATCATCGCGATGATCATCGCGCGTATCCAGCGCCAGCTTTCTACTATGGTATGCTTCACAGTTTCATGCGATCTATTTGAACAGGTCCAAGACTCGCTTCTTTTGCTCGGTTTTCGTTTTATCGATAATCTTCCCCTGGTCGTCGATCATCGAGCGCACCATGTCAATGACTTCGTTAAAGTCTTGAATATCGACCATGTCTTGTAGTATAGCTTCTAACGCCGTGATCGTTTGGGCTAATGATTCCAACGGCAACGAGATTTTTGGCTCGGCCACCGGCCCGCTCAAAATCGCCTTTTCTAATTCTCGAAGTCGTTCGAGGGTTTTGGTCATACTTCCTATTCGAACGCGGTGAATAGGCATTCGAACGCGATTTTCTAAACGATCCTGTCGATCTTGGCTATCGATTCGATTGTTGACAAGTTCTTGTCGTATCTGTCCGATTTCGTTTTCAACGCCAGTCAACTCACCATCCGATTTCTCGATCTGACTTGTCGACTGCTGGACGCGAAGCAATTGCAGTTTATCTCGAGACAACCGATCCTCTGACGAATCGTTGGAAGTCTCGGGAGCGGGCGCATCCGACTTGGTCTCTATTGTTTCGTTACTCTGCCGAACTTTCAATAGAAGTTCATGAAGCTGGTTTAGCTCGCTAATGATGAGTTCCATGCGGCTGCGCATAGCCAATTCACGCCGTTCCAGAAGCACCAGCAACTGGTTTTGCGTCACAACGCCAAGTTGGATTGGGCTCGCCCTGCCAATGCGTTCTTCCTTTCCCAGGTCATAGTAATCCTTGGCAACCATCGCCAAACTCAGCGACTGACCGGCAGCGATTTTCAATTGGCCACTGTCGCGAAGCAGGCGAAGATCGATCGATTGTTGCACGTTCCCATCGCTAGCCATATTGGCCGATAATTTGATCGGCGGGCTTTCGTTGACAAAAAGCTCAATGGTGCTCTCGGCTACGTCGTGATCGTCTGTAACCTTTGCTTCGATCGGTAATATCGCTTGCTCCGTGATCGCGCTGCCGATCCCAGAGAGTACAAGATCGAGATTGGGAGGCTCGTCGGGGATAACACCGAGGACAAATTGTTGGATGCGTGTCGCGGAGTGCCCCGAACTTTCCCATAGTCGAAACTCCAGAAGCAGATTCGATTCGATCGCGCCGATGGGCAGCGAAAACGATTCGCGGTCACCGGCTGCCGAAAGAATTTCGGAAATCGTTTCCCCATCACGAGTTTGTCGAGAGACTCGGCATTCGCACCGCTCTAACGGAAGATTCGCTCGCCCCTTGAGCGTGATATCGGTTCCCTGCGGAAGTCGCAAGCCAGTTCGAAATTCGATGGTCTCGTCGAGCCAGCCACTCGTGCTACGCCGACGGAGATAGGCTGGATAGCGAACTTCTAAATTGAGTTCGTTCAGTTGCGGAGCTTCGATGACATCGAGTCTCAGTCCGGCTATACGAACGTCGCCCCCTTGAAGGCTCAACGATAGCGGTTGGTCGATCGATTCCATCGGTGGCCCTTCGAGCACAAACGGCAGTTTTCCCGATTGACTGGCGTTGAGGCGACGCAGACTTGCTCGACCTTGTCGGCTATCCGAACTTCGATAGGTAAGCATGCACGTTTCAGGGACTTGCTTGGCGGTTAGGTCAGCGATCGCTATCAATCGACCGCTTTGTCCGCGAGGCATCGTAACCAAGCCATCGATAAACGGACGCACATAGCGCTGCGGTTCGGTCTGGCCGGTGAATCGCGGAATCTCGATTTCGATCCCTTCGATCGTCAAGCGACTCATGCGAGGCCAAGCCGCATTGGAAAGGCCGAAAAGACGTTTGCTCCAGTGTAGTGTCCAAGCTGGTTGCCAGAGTACCAATAGAAGACTCAGAGCTAGCATCCCTCCCAACACTCCTGACTGCCATTGCAAAGGTTGCCATCGCATGACAGCGTCGAGGTCGAGATTCTCGATCGTCGCAATAGCATCTCGTTGGGTCGCGTGAAGGAGCTGAGGATCGCGAGGGAGCTCGACCGTTGCTTCGCTCGGGCAAGGTTCCGTCGCTTGGACCGTTGTGATCAACGAATGCCGAAACTGAGGAAAGCGTCGTTCTAGCAAAAGAGCTAACGATGAATCTCGCCACGAAACTGCCCATTTCTTGAGTCCCATTCGATAGACGATTAGCGACATCGATACGCCAAGCCCGACCAGCATGACCAAACGTGCCCATCGCGGAGATTCGCTCGATCCCATCATGACTGGGAAGTAATCGATAAAGCCGGCAATCCAAAAGATTACGAGTCCACAAATCGCCGTTAAAATCCCAGCCTGCATCCAGACGTATCGATAGATCATTCCTCGAAGGCGATCAAGAGTCGCGCGGATGACAGTCGGAAGTTCAGACATCGAGGAGAGCGAAGACATTAAGTTCGTGCACCGCCTTGATTGTGTTCTAAGCTGATTGGATCGAGAGCGATTATTGGGATTCCTTTTTACGATACTGCTCGAATTCGTCGCCGGGTTGCCAAGTTTGCATCGTCGGTGCATCGCCGGCCAGCCACGCTACATAGAATAGCAACTTGGCGTCTTCGACGGCACCACGCAAGTCCCATTTCGTGTCGTATTCGTCGTTCCGTTGGTGATAGTGTGTCTCGATCCAGCGGTCCAATTGCTCCTTGCCCCAGCCAGGAGGTTGGTCGCGGATATTCGTTCCCGATTGCAAGTAGACACCTGGTACACCAATCTTGGCCAACGAGAATTGATCCGATCGATAGTACGATCCTCGATCAGGAAAGAGATCCGGCGTCACGAGCCGACCTTGGTATTGGGCAACACTCGCGATAAGCAAATCGAGCGAACTTTTACCGGCTCCAATCACATGAACATCTCGCGATGGTCCCAAATGGTTGAGGCCATCAATATTGATTAATGCTGCCATTTTTTCAGGGGGGACGGGGGGATGAGCCGCCAAATAAGCCGATCCGAGCAACCCTTGCTCTTCTGCTCCGACGGCAGCCACCAGGATTGATCGACGCGGACGCTCCGAAAGCGAAGCAAAGGCTTTGGCCAAACATAACAACGTCGCCGTCCCTGACGCATTATCAATGGCTCCGTTGTATATGTTGTCTCCATTTTGATCACGCGATTCGGCAAGTCCGAGATGATCGTGATGAGCCATCAAGACAATGAACTCGTTTTTCAATTTTGGGTCCGATCCTTCGATGACACCAAGAACGTTGCCTGTCTCTTTCGTACGAACTTGGCTTTTCAGATCGATCGACAGGTGCGAGCCAAGCGAGACCGGTTGAAAATCTCGCCCTTCGGCTTGAGAACGCAATACATCGAGTTCGAATCCGGCCTGTGAGAATAATCGGCGAGCCGCGTCCTCGGTGACCCAAGCTTTCATTGAAAGCCTCGGACTCACGGTATCCTCCAACTCGAATTCTTCACCCGTCCACGATGTTTGAACGACCGTAAATGGATAGCCAGCCGAAGGAGTCGTATGAATGATGATCGCACCCGCCGCACCATGCTTTGCAGCCATCTCGTACTTGTAGCTCCAGCGTCCGTAATAGAGTCGGCGTCTTCCGGCAAAGATTTTAGGATCGATTTCCGGGTCATTGTTCATCATGACCAGAATTTTTCCGCGTAAATCTTTCCCTTTGAAGTCATCCCATTGAAACTCGGGAGCTTGAATTCCGTAACCGACGAATACCAATTCTGCGTCGTCGATTGAAATCGATTCTTGAGGACGACCGCCGTTACCGATAAAGTCATCGAAGAATTTTAGTTCTAAATTGTTTTGACCATGGCGGATAGAAACTGTGGGTGGACATTGGGTGGTGACACCGATCATCGGAACGCGTTGAATCCATTTTCCTTTTCCTGCTGCCGGCTGATATCCAAAGGACTCCAACTGAGTCGACAGATACAGTTGAGTGATTTCGTCGGACACCGTTCCTGGTCCGCGACCTTCGAGTAAATCATCGGCGAGAAACCGAATCGCCCCCCTCAAACTCCCTTCGTCGATCTTCGCGGCGGCAGACTCGATCGCCGCGTTCGGTTCAAATTTGGCTGGAATGTCTTGTGCTCGGGAGGTCGCGGAAACGAAACTTGAAAAAACGGCGACGGAAACATTGATCCATATCGCGTTACCGCCGAAAACCAATTTCGTAAACATAGACCATACGATTCTAAAGTGATGAGTTGTATCGAAGCCAAAAGCGATTGTAACATTCTTGCACCGAGAAATCCGGGAGGCTACACTTTTCAACTGCGAAGTCGGATGCGAATTGACGTTAGCTGTTCAACGTCGATTGCGTTAGTCTACGGTACCGAAAAATCGGGGCATTGGCTCGCACTTGGGAGGCAAATTATGGCGTCGCTTTCAACCTGCCCGCTATGTGAACGTGATAAGTATATGAAGAGTCCCAAAACATTGTACGGGCACAGCGTTTGCAAAAAATGTGTTTACAGTTTCGCAAACCGGCGGCAGATGGCTTGGATTATCGATATGCTTCTGATTCGATTTACGCTGATTGGGGTCGGGTATGGTATCGGTGTCGTATTGGTAGCGAGGATGCTCGAAGCCCACGGTGAAATCTTGGAAAGCGATATGCAGACACTCGGGGCGATCGATTGGGGGCTCTTTTTTGTTGTATTGTTTGTCGTCTTGGTCAAAGACGGATTTGCAGGACGCTCGATTGGAAAACTTTGTACCGGGGTAAAAGTCATCAGCGACCTTACTGGCGAACCGATCGATTTTTTTGCTTCGATGAAGCGCAATTGGCCGACGCTGATTCCGTTTATGCCGCTTGTTTGCGCATTCCAGATGGCGAAAGGAAGCCGCGCCGGCGATGGCTTTGCCAACACGCGTGTGATCTGGGTTCGCCATGAAAACAATCCTGTCTTTAAAATTCATTCGATGGAGAATGATATGGATTCTGCCGTTCCAAAATTCGCCGGATCCGAATCCGAAAATCCTTTTCGCGCGCCGAATCTGTAAAGCTAATAAAGTTAATCGAGCAGCAGAACCGGCGGCTAACGCCGTGCCGCTCACATTCGCTCGTTCCCAGGCACTTGCTTGGGAATGCACTGCCCAGACTGAACCAAGCGAATCATGGTAGCGTTTAATCAGAAGTCTCGGAAATTATGACCGGCTGGATCGAATAATGCGATCCCATGCATTAGAATGAAGGCTATGAAGTTCCCACCATCTCGTATCCTTTGGCTGATCCTTCCTCTCCTCATCAGCAATGTTGGTTTTGCGGCGAGCGAAAGCGAGCTGCTTTTCGTACGCCGCATTGCTCCGTTGCTTCGTGAAAAATGTGTTGCTTGTCACGGTGGCGATGAAGAGAACATCGAAGGTGGACTCGACTTGCGCAGTCGCGAAGGTTTACTGAAAGCCGGCGATAGCGCGGCCGTTTCGGTAACCCCAGGCAAATCAAACGAGAGTCCGCTCTACTTAGCGGTAACTCGCGAGCATGATGTCTGGTCGGCGATGCCACCCAAGGAAGCTGAGCGGCTAAGTCCCGAACAAATCGAATGGATCAAGTCCTGGATTGATAACGGCGCACCTTGGCCGGATTCGGAAGCTATCGCTGAAATTGCGAAAGCGAATACAAACCGATGGTCAAGCGAAGATGGGGTACCGGTGACGACTTCCGGCGGTCTATCGCCTGATTGGACCGATCGAAAATATAAGCTGGATGGTTTGTGGGCTTATCAAAAAGTAGCAAAGCCTAAGATTTTAGCGGCGCAAAACCCAATTGATGCGTTGGTCGATGCCAGGATGCCGCATGGACTTCAAGTCGCACCGCCAACAGATCGAGTAACGTTATTGCGTCGAGCGACATTGGATCTGACGGGGCTTCCTCCAACGCTCGAGTCGGTTCAGGAATTTGTAAATGATCGATCGTCGGACGAAATAGCATTCGCCACAGTCGTGGACAGGCTTTTGGAATCACCGCACTATGGCGAACGGATGGCGCAACACTGGCTCGACGTTGCTCGCTATGCCGACTCATCGGGTTTTGCCAACGACTATGAACGCGGTAACGCTTGGCGGTATCGAGATTACGTGATTCGGTCTTTTAACGACGATAAACCTTACAATCAGTTTGTGATCGAACAAATCGCTGGTGACGAACTTGCTTCACAAGATCCAGAAGCCACCATTGCGACTGGTTTTTTACGGATGGGACCGTGGGAATTGACCGGAATGGAAGTTGCCAAGGTTGCTCGGCAACGTTTCTTGGATGATGTTGTCAACAGTGTTGGCGAAACGTTTCTGGCTCATTCGCTTCAGTGTGCTCGATGCCATGACCACAAATTCGATCCGATTCCTACTCGCGACTATTATGCGATCCAAGCTGTCTTTGCAACGACGCAGTTGGCTGAACGCTCCGTACCATTTTTGCCAAGCGAGAATATCCAGGGTTTCGAAGAACGCGAGTTCATCGGCAAACGTCAAGAAGAGCATCTCGATACCGTCGAAAAGCTCGATGAACAACTCGTTCGCAATGCTGAACAATGGTTTAAGGAAAACGGCAAAGATCCTACCGAGTGGAATTCGGCAGTTGAAAAGGCTCGGAAGTTTCCTCGCGAAAACAAACGACGCAAATACGCGGACTTATTCAGTACGGCGCGCAGCGAAATGATGAAGCGAGGTATCAACGAAGACGACTATCCACCGAAGCTCGTCGGATTTACACCCGATCAATTTGGTGCTGAACGAGTAGCCCGCAAGGGCCTCGAACGATTGAAATGGGAGCTCGAGCGATACGAACCGTTCGCGCTTGCGATCTACAACGGTCGCACACCCGATTTCAAAAGCGTGATCGCTCCCATTCGAGTTCCGAGCGACCGGATGACGTCGGGCGAATTGGAAGAGACTTGCATTCTCACCGGAGGCGATCCGTTCGGCAGCGGGGCAAAAGTGGAACCAGGCGTATTGAGTGTAATTGCGGACGACCATGCACCGATTCCCGATTTGATCGAAGGGAGACGGATGGCTTTCGCACAGTGGGTGGCCGATGCGGACAACCCTTTAACGACGCGAGCGATCGTTAATCGACTTTGGCTTTGGCATTTTGGTCAGCCGATTGCGGGCAATCCGAATAATTTCGGGAGTACGGGTAAGAAGCCGACGCATCCAGAATTGCTAGACTGGCTAGCAGGAACGCTGGTCGATCAAAAGTGGTCGATCAAAGCGATCCACCGCGCGATCATGAATTCGGAAACGTATCGGCGGAGCGCTTCGCATCCGGATTTTGAGAAGTTGCGATCATTGGATCCAAACAATTCGAGCTACGCGGTTTTCCATCCACGGCGACTCAGCGCCGAAGAAATTCGCGATGCCATGCTCTTGGCGACGAATGAATTGAATCCGACTATGGGCGGAATTCCCAATCGACCGGAGATGAATTTGGAAGCGGCCTTACAACCTCGACAAGTCATGGGGACCTTTGCTCCAGCTTGGGTTCCCGACCCGAAACCAGAACAACGTCATCGCCGTTCCATCTATGCTTTGAAGCTGCGTGGACTTTCCGATCCGATGCAGGAAGTTTTTAATGCGCCGACTCCCGATTTTTCATGCGAGCGACGCGAATCCTCGACGGTGACGCCACAGGTTTTCAGTCTCTTCAACAGCCAAGCAACGCACTCGCGAGCGTTAGCTCTTGCCAATCGCGCGGCAAGCGAAACAACCTCAGATGACTCGGCGATAACTCGATGCTTTCAGTTGGTCTATTTGCGAAAGCCCGCTTCCGACGAATTGCAGAGTTGTTTGACGCATTGGCATGATATCGAATCGATGTTGGGTTCTGTTGAGCCACTGAAACAACATCCGCCTCTCGAAATTCGCCGCGATGCTGTGGAAGAAAATACTGGCGAGAATTTTTCTTTTCGCGAGACGTTGTTCGCTAACCAAGTTTTTGTTTCCGATTTGCAACCCTCGGATGTTTCGGTGCATATCCGTGCCTTGGCCGATATCTGTTTGGCGCTATTGAATTCTAATGAGTTCGTCTATGTCTACTGAACAACGAATCGATCGCGATGCATCGCTGCTCCAATGGACGCGACGCAGCTATCTCTATGGCCTGGGTGCAAGTCTTGGAAGTGTTGCATGGAGCGCGATGCTTTCCGCTGAAGAAGCGAAGAGCAATCCGTTGGCTCCAAAAGAAGGGCACGTTCCAGCAAAAGCCAAGAATGTGATCTTTCTGATGATGGAAGGTGGGCCATCACATATCGATACTTTTGACCCGAAACCGACCCTTTCAAAAATGCATTTGAAAGAGTTCGTCCGAGAAGGAAAACAAAAGTCAGCGATGGAGAGTGGTAAACGTTACTACGTTCAAAGCCCGTTCCAATTTGTCAAAGCGGGGAAGTGCGGCGCGGATATGGCCGATAACTGGGAACATCTGGCGAAAGTCGCGGACGAGCTATGTTTCTATCGCGGATGTCAAGTAGATAGCGTGAACCATCCGACGGCAATGTACCAAATGAACTGTGGGAATCGATTCGGTGGCGATCCGGGAGTTGGGGCTTGGGTCACGTATGGACTTGGGACGGTGAACCAAGATTTGCCAGGTTTCATCGTGTTGCCCGAAGTTAGCTATCCGCAAGGCGGAGCGGCGAATTGGAGTAACGGTTATTTACCAGCGAATTTTCAAGGGACGCCATTGCGAGCTAAGGGCTCGCCGATTCTTGACCTCACTCCGCCCACCGATGTTACGACGGAACGACAACGCAAGAATCTAGATCTCATTGCTAAATTGAATAAAGATCATGCCGATCTCCATCCTGGTCACGATGAACTTGCGGCACGAATGGACAGTTATGAGTTAGCCTTTCGCATGCAAATGCAAGTTCCCGAAGTACTCGATCTGTCGAATGAAGATGCAAAGACCAAGGAACTCTATGGTATCGGCAGCGATAAGACTGATTCGTTTGGACGTAAATGTTTGCTCGCTCGAAAACTGGTCGAAAAAGGCGTTCGCTTTGTTCAACTTTATAATGGCTCGTGGGATAGTCACGACTACATCGAACGTGCTCATGGGAATTTGGTGCGCGGCGTTGACCAACCCATCGCGGGACTCATTACCGATCTCAAGCGACGTGGCTTGCTCGAATCAACGCTAGTCGTATGGTGCGGCGAGTTTGGACGCACGCCCGACAACGGCGTTCGAGGAGGAACGGCCTACGGTCGCGACCACAATCCGAACGCGATGACCATTTGGTTAGCCGGCGGTGGTTGTAAGGCCGGACACACAATCGGTGCTACCGATGAACTCGGATTGAAAGCGGTTGAAGAAGTCCGTCATGTCCGCGACTTTCACGTAACGCTTTTGCAATTGCTGGGACTCGATGATAATCGGCTTACTTTTTACCACGCCGGTCGTTTTAAACAACTCAGCCAGTTCGGTGGCAAAGTCATCGATAGCGTGATCGCGTAAGTGGCGGTGTTCGTAGTCCCGGCTTTAACCGGAAAAACGTAGTTTTGCGTAAAAGCTTTGTATGCGGGGCAGCCACCTGAAGGCGGAACTACGAATTTGAAGGTGGAACTACGAACTAAGCCAGGGGTTTGTTCGCGAGTTGTGTGGCAATTCGATTCTGGCTCCGTTTTGAAGATGCGAAGTCGAGACGGCGGTGGCCATTTCGATCGTCGTGGCACCGTCCTCGCCGCTGCAAAGCGGCTGTCGATCGTCGTTGATAGCTTGAATCAGATCCTCGCCGGGCAACCAGTGCTTAGCAACGCGCGGTCCTAAGTTTTCGATCGGTTCAACGATTCCGATTCCGTGACTGCTAACTATTTCCCATGATTGAACTTCAGCGGTCGGGAGAAATGGACTACCGCGACGAATATGAGCCAACGGTTCACGATCGATGCGGAGATCGATGGTTCCCTCGGTCCCGATGATTTGAAGTCCAAATCCGGCTGCGACGGTTCCTGCTTTGACGATCGATTCGAAAAACGCTGGAACACCATTCGTCATTTCGAATCGAGCATGGACTTCATTGCCTGCCATCAGCCCAATCCCCTCAGCGCCTGGCATCGCATCGCCTTGCTTTGCTGGGCGTTGATCGATCAAGACAGTCCCAGAACAAGCCTTGGGTGGACCAGCAAAGTAGTGGACGAGGTTCACCAGATGCGAACCGAGAACCCAAAGGTCGAGCATTCCGCCGCGCGTATCTTCTTTGCCTCGCATCCGATATTCCAACAAGCGACCGATGGCACCTTCTTCGATGAGTTGCTTTAAAACCGGGAGCACCGGATGATATCGATTGCGATGCGCGATAGCGACTTTCACATTCTTACGTTTAGCAGCCGCGATGATCTGGTCGGCTTCCTCAGGCGAACGACAAAATGGTTTTTCAATGTAGATTCCTCGAACGTTGGCGTCGATGGCTGCCATGGCGACTTCATGATGTTGATCGACATGTCGCATACCAATCGCGACCAAATCTGGTTTTACATCCTTCAACATTCGCCGATAATCTTCGAATCCAGGCACTCCACCGAGCAGTTTTGTTGCGGATGCCAAGCCCTTCGGAACAGGATCTGCCACGGCAGCTATTTCGGCCTCGGGAATACCGAGCCACATCGTATTCAAGCCATGACCGTAATCGCCACGTCCGGTATGTCCAACCACGCCAACGCGAAACTTTTTCTTCGCATCGCTCGCCAAAAGCGATGTCGATGCGCAGCACGCAATCGAGCTGGCTGTAAATTGTCGGCGCGTAATGAAATGCGGTGTTGGAGACGGACTACTAGGTTGGTGTGACATGATCAGCGTTCCATTTTTGGGATTCGATTGAGAGTATAGTAGGCATGCGGGTGCAAAATCGGTTCACCGGTAGTACTCCGTATGCCGGTTGCACTTAGGGAATGAACGAAATGTTCTCGCAAGGGGCCGGCAACGAGTCGGACTCGTAGGCCATCTGGCGAGACAACGGCGATGGAGACTGGCACCGGTTGCTCTAGGATTTCATCGCTTCCATACTGTGCGTGATAACGGTAGGTGTGGCTGGTAAGCTGATACGAATTGGTATCGCCTGCCGATTTTAGATCGACTGGTTTGGTAAAGACTAACTCGAAGCCGTCCGGTTGAGCTCGCATTTCCTGGATCTCCATCGGCATTTTTCCGGTCCATACCAAACGCTGCAAACCGTACGAAGCCGCCCCTAAGCTGCTCCAACCACGATTCGAAAGTCCAACAAAAATAGTTCCATCGCTACCTTGTGCCAGTCGTAGCACCGCCGATGCACAACCTTCGCGAAACGCAAAGCATGCTCCTTGATACTCGCCGTCGATCTTTTCAAGATAAACGCGATTGATCGACGACTGAGTAAACTCACCGATAAAAAGTTGACCGGCAAAGGGACCGAACTTTCCACCGCTTGCATCGACCAAAATATCGGTCGCTGACTGCCCTACTTTTTTATAAGGGAGCCATACGGCTGGCGGTTTGAGAATTGGAAATTGTTCTAAGGCTTGCGGAAATGGGAGCCCGTCGGGAACTTCGGCGACGGGCGCGATCGGCGAGCCGGGTTGGTCCACCGACGCCAAAGATTCTGGATGATGAAAAAAAGCTCCTTCTCGCATATGATGCAGGCTAGTCGTCGGAACCCAATTACCTTGTTGATCGGAGTAGAACATGTCGCCCTCTAAATTGGTCCCCAATCCCGACGGCGAACGCATTCCCGCACACATCGGCTTAAGAACGCCTTGCGGAGTTAGCATCATGCCCCAGCCTCGCCAAAGTGCTTGGGTAACCCCCAACGCTTTGTTCGTCAGCGCGTAATCTTTCTGGTCACCTTTCAATCCAAGCCCAAGGTTTAATGTTAGCCATAGGTTTCCCTTGCGATCGACTTTCGGACCGAATGCATATTCGTGGTAGTTCCCCGTGACTCCCCAACCGGTAGCCATCGTTCGATATTCATCGCACACATCATCGTCGTCATGATCGATCAGCCGCGTCATCTCGGTTCGCTGAACGGTTAAAAGCGATCCTTCGTGTAATAGCAAACCAAGCGGTTCGTGCAATGCGCAAGCGAATCGATGATAGCCAACGTTGGTTGGCGGATCGTCGTAAACATTGGAAAGCAACCATACCTCGCCTTTGCGAATCGCAACTGCTAAGCGAGAGTCGTCTAACAACGCCATGCCGCTGACTTCTAAAGTTAAAGCATCCGGAGCTGGTTTCCAGTTTTTCGAACGAGAGTCGCCAGCCACCTGCGAGGTTGCAATGGTTACTAGGCGATAGTAATCCGATTCGTTCAAACGCGAGGCCATTTGACCGAATAAATCGCTTCCACTCAAAACGGCAAGTGTGTAAAGAAGTCTCGAAAAAACAAGTTTCATCACCATTGATAACGCACCTCGATACAATCGGAATCTACTGCGAGCTGAATCATCAACCGAGACTCGTTTCCTGTTTCATAGATTCGATGTTCGATATCTTCCGGAAGCACGATCTTTAATCCAGATCGCGTCGAGCAAACCCCCGATGCGTCGACTTGAAGCGCGTCGTCGACCAACGTTATCCAAAGTTCGTTCGAAGTCGATGAAGCATCACTTATTGAGTTTTTCAGAGAAAAACGGCGAACCAACCCAACGTCGGAATGCGGTTCTATTTGGTCTTCGATCGCGATGGATTCTATCGAATAGCGAAAGGTTGGAACGCCTTTTTCATCCAGCCGAAAGCCATGAAACGATCGTTCATCTTGCGAGATTGCTAACATTGTTCCAGCAGTCGTCCGAGTAGAAAAGGGGTCTATTGGAAAAAGAACTCGATCGGTTCCGAGCGGAATCGCTGGCGGAGCGAAACGATCGAACCAAGTACCTTGGGCGTTTAAAAAACTTCCTTTCCAGATCTCCGACAAATGCAAGTTTTTTGCGTCGAAAGCGAAATGACGTTGCTCAGCAAAGCCAACGGCGATCGCATGCGTACCGGCGGAATTCGATTCCATAAAGGTTCTTAAAACGATAGGTCGGTCGATCGGTTTTAATTCGAAATACTGCGATCGACTTTGCTCAAGTTTTGCAGGTAGCGGTTGATCCTTCGTGTTCAAATAGCTCCAAATGGAAGCGATCTGTCGAACCACGTCGCCATTTAAAATATGTGGACTCGAACTTTTCCCATCCGGAAAGAACGACGGCATGCGGGTATTCTTTTTGAGAGATGCGGGGTTTAGCAAGAATGCCTGAAACCAATCCGGATAGATTCGCGATTCGACGTCGGCGATATCGATACCGATCGAACCAGGCAGCGATTCGCCTCGCAACGTATGGCATTGGACACAGCCAGTATCTAAAAGCTCTCGACCGGCAACTAAGTCCGGCTGTTTAGGATTTGCAATATTGAAAGGCGTATTCGACGAATGGGAAGCGACGCGATCAACTGATTCAAAGGCCGTCGCCAGTAGCTTGGCATGTTCCGAGAAAATCGGCATTCTCGCGCGAAAATGCGGTCGAACGTCCCCTTTTCCGTCGAAGATTTTTTGAAGCCAGCTTGCTTTCAATTTACTGCCGACGTGATCCAACGGCGGCGGTATGCGACCTTCATCACCAATATCGACTTGTTGCACGTTTTCAAAATAGGGCCATTGCTGGGGACCTACGCCGCCGCGTCCCTCGCGTTCGTGGCAAGCATAACAATTCAATTGCAGTAGCTTAAACTTAAGATCAACAGAGCTGGAAGGTGCGGGAGATCGCTGCCAATTTGCGATTCCAACACGCAAGGCATTTACTTGTCGCTCGCTTAAACCAAATTGTGGAACGTGCGCCGCATTCGCGAGGCAACCTTTGGGCACTCCGGATACGTCGAGTTTTGCGAGTGGCACTGCTTGGCTCGCACGAGCTTTCGGATTCGCATGACAATTTGCACACGACAACTGTTCGTAAAGCTTCTTACCTTTCGCAAAGAGGTCAGCGCTCTTCGAAGATGCCACGGACTGAAAGTGCGCGGAAGCATCATCCGTAATCGAAGTCCGTGTTGAGTCGGCGTTGCGAAAAAGGTAGGCGGCGATATCGGCTGCTTCGTTCGGTTCGAGCTTCAAACTGGGCATTCGCCCAGCGGGTCGAGCGAGATGCGGAGCTAACAAGAACATCGATAGCGAGCGAAGGCTATATTTCTTTTCGATTTGACTCATGGGAACCGGCTGGATGGGCTTTGGTATCACCAGCCCCATCGCTTCGAGTTCGTCTGGCTCCAATCCCAAGCTATCGATCTTCCGTTCCAGATCGGATAGCGTCGTCTTTTGAAGCTGAAAATCTTGGTCGATGGAATGGCAAGCGATGCAGCCGATCTGGTGATAGCGTTCGCGGCCTTGTTCGATAATGCCCTTCAGCCAAAATTCATGAGCGACAGGCTTGGCTCCCGAGGCGACAATTTTCGGTTCAATGGCATCGCCAAGCGAGAGAAACGCGACCAATGCCTCGATGGCTTCGGCTCGCTCCAAATGAGGAAGCAAATGCAGCATATGCGGCATTGTATTGCCCGATTTGGAGTTACTCGGCGAAGCCAAATATTCGCCAATCCAATCGGTCTGCAATCGCGAACTAACAGCCGTCAGAGTTGGTCCGCCCTTCGGTTTTAATCTCTCGTCCGCAGTATGGCATGCGGTACAACTGAGTTCGGTTAGGAGTAGTTGGCCAGCTTCCGCCAACTCAAGTTCTGAATTCGACTTCGCATAAAATCGATCGTAGCTAGCGACAAATGGTTCTGCCGCATGAGCTAATGATAGAGCACTGACCAAACCGGACAGCATCGCTAACCAAACAGTGAAATGAAAGTTTGCTCGCATGCTACTCGAATTCAATAAAAGACCCTACGCAAAATCGCAACGTCGCTTATTATACTAGTTCGACTGTGGGCCGATACGGCCACCGTGACGGACTCGGCACAATGCGTAGAATGTTGGATTTTCGATTCATGCCCTCGTTTGAATAGACTACTGTAGATCACCAGGTACCAGTATGAAACGCCGAGACTTTATTGCGACGACAGGATCCGCGCTGACCGCAACATCGTTACGAATGAGCCTTGCCGAACAGACACGGGAACTTTCGGAGCAGATTCGGGCAGAGAATGCCAAGCCCGGTTCGCTCGACTGGCAATTGACTCGCGTTCGAGCAGACAAAGGTGAGTTTCGATCGCCATGGGTCGAAGGATATTGCTCGCATCAAAGCGTGCTTGCCGGCGAGTCGCTCGACATTATGATCTCAGCTAGTCCTGCGCGAAAAGTCCGACTCGAATTCTTTCGGCTCGGCTACTATGGTGGCCGAGGAGCTAGAAAAGTCCTCGAGATGGATCCGATTACCGTTTTCACGCAATCGACTCCTAAGCCGGGTGAAAAGAATCTTCACGAATGCCAATGGAAGCCCTCCGTTCATCTCCGTATTCCCGGCGATTGGTTGAGTGGGGTTTACCTAGGTCGAATGACGACAATTCCTGAAACACCCGACGAGCCATATTGGCAAAGCTATGTTGTCTTTATCGTAAAAGACGAACGCCCCGCAGATATTCTCTTTCAATGCAGTGACAATACTTGGCAAGCCTACAATCGCTGGCCGAACAACTATTCGATCTATACGCATCCGAAAGGAAACCAAGGTCCGTGGGCCGATGTTAGCTTCGATCGGCCTTATGGTCGCGAAGCCCAATTTAACGGGATCGTGAACGACCCGCTGACTATGGGTTCCGGTGAGTTCCTGCCGTTCGAGTTTCCTTTAGCTTTTTGGCTAGAAGAGCATGGATACGATGTTAGCTATTGCTCGAACGCTGATTTGCTAACACCAGATCGTGGTCTTCGATGCAAGGCATTGGTAAGCATTGGGCATGATGAATACTGGGACATTCGGCAATTCCAAAGCGTCGAAAAATTACGAGATGCTGGCGTTAATCTCCTCTTCCTATGCGGTAATTCTGTTTGTTGGGTGACGCCGATGCGAGAAAGCTCGAACGGGATCGCGAATCGAATCATTTCTCGCGGTGGTCCGTACGGTGGTCAAAACAGCTACGCCTTGAATCGCATCGAAAAACACGGTCCCTTTCCTGAGCATGGTCCCGATGAAGGATTGCTGATGGGAGCTCGCAACGTCGAACCGGTCAATGGCGGTGGCGATTGGGTATGCGTAAAGCCAGACCACTGGATCTTCCATGGAACGGGAATGAAACATGGTGATTTCATCCCAGGTTTAGTCGGATGGGAATATCACGGACAACCCGCAACGGAAATCCCGGGCCTCGAAGTTGTTGGTTCCGGAACGGCTTGGGTCGGCGGTACGCGTCCGCAGCAATGGACCGCCACGATTTATCCTGGTCCCAAGAATAATTTTGTCTTTAATGCCGCGACCATCTTTTGGGCTCAGGGGCTTTCATCTCCGCCAGGTCATGTTCTGCCGTGGTCGCATTGGTCTCGACCTCATGGACCGGATGAACGTGTACAACGCATCACGAAGAATTTGGTCGATCGTGCTTTGAATCGTTCGTAACGATAAATGATCGCAAGCTGGAAGCTTACGCCACTTAGTAATGATCGATAAATAAGTGTCCGGTACCTTTTGCCATAACGGCCCTTCGGGTGCTTTGCACAAAAGGTACCGGACACTTTTTTATCGAACACTTTTTTATCGAACGATCCTTAGGCGAGAATCTCGTCGACGACTCGACCGTGGACATCGGTTAAGCGGAAATCGCGGCCGGCGTAACGATAGGTGAGCTGAGTGTGATCGAGTCCCAAAACGTGTAACATGGTGGCGTGCATGTCATGAAGATGAACTCGACCGTCAACCGATTCATGACCAAGCTCGTCGGTCGCCCCGTAAGTCAAACCTGCTTTGACGCCGCCGCCAGCCATCCATGCGGTATAACCCTTGGCGTTATGATCGCGTCCGTCCTTATTCGGTGAATCCGAAGTTCGACCGAACTCGCCACTCCACACGATGAGCGTATCGTTCAGCAATCCGCGTTGCTTCAAATCGGTCAAAAGCCCGCTGATCGGCTTGTCCGTTTCGCGACAGTTATCTCGAAGATCCTTATCGAGGTTTTTGTGCTGGTCCCAGAATTGGTGAGCAAGCTCGATGTAGCGCACTCCCGATTCGGCTAGCCGACGAGCCATCAAACACTGGCGGCCGAAATCATCGGTACTCTTTTCGCCGATACCATACATCTCCAATGTCTCGGCTGTTTCATCAGCCAAATCGAGAACTTTAGGCAAATCGTTTTGCATTCGGAATGCAAGTTCATAGGACTCGATCATAGCGTCGATCTGAGATTGCTCGTGACTTTGTCCTTGTGCTCGCTTGTTCATTTCCTGAATCAAGTCGATCTGCATGCGTTGAGTCAATCGCGAATAAACGGGGTTCGATATATTACCGATCTTCGCATCCTTGACCGGCGTCTGCAAGTTGCCAACCGCCGTGCCTTGATAAACAGCGGGCAAGAATGCCGTCCCGTAATTTTCCGAACCGCCGTTGATCACCGGTGGCGAGATCGTAACGAAACCTGGCAAGTTCTGATTCTCTGTGCCGAGTCCATACAACGTCCATGCTCCGACGGACGGTCTGACAAACTGTGCGCTACCGGTATGCAATTGCACCGTCGCTTCCGGATGATTCGGAATATCGGTATGCATGCCGTTTAAAACACAAAGGTCGTCAGCATGCGTCGCAATATTCGGAAGAAGTTCCGAGATCCACAAACCCGAATCGCCGCGCCGCTCGAATTTGTATTTCGAGCCGATAAGATTTCGTCCTTTATTCTTCGAGGCTTTACCGTCCGCCGCATTTAGCTCCGGTTTGTAGTCGAATAAATCTTGCTGCGCCGGCCCTCCTCGCATGTAGAGAAAAATGATCCTCTTTGCTCGTGGCGTATGGTGCGGCGACTTGGGCATCAACGGGCTTTGATAATCTGCGGTTGCCGATTTCGCGAGACCTGCAAAGGCAAGATAACCAAAGCCGCAAGCATTCGATTGTAGAAATGAACGGCGACTCCACGGATAATTCGACATCGTGCAAACCCTCAGCGAATGTAACGGAACTCAGCGGAAGCAAAAAGCGCCTGGCAAAAAGCCGACCAGGTCTTTTCGCGACGAATCGCGTCATCGGGAAATTGGCCTTTGAGGCTTTCGCCAAACGTTGCAATAAATTCGATAGCCTGATTGTGCTCGACATCTGTCGGCTTTCGCGCGATTGTAAGAAGATAAGCTCGATCGATGCGAAGACTTTCGTCACTTTCGAGCGAGAAGAGTCGTTTGGCCATCGCCTCGGCTTGCTCCATCACAAACGGACTGTTGAGAAAGAATAACGCTTGGACAGGAACGTTTGTCTCGCTGCGGCGACCGACCACAATGCTTGGCTCGGCAAAATCAAAGACCTTGAGCATTTCTGGAACCATGGATCGTAAGATCGGCAGATAGACGCTTCGAAAATTGAACTCGCGTTGCAGCGGTTCCATGTTCAGATTGCGACCAACCTCGCCACCCGCCATTTCAAAGACGAGCGATTTTTCAGGTGCATTTAGATCGATTCTTCCTGAGGCAGTTAACATCGCATCGCGCATCGACTCGGCATCTAATCGCCGTACATTCCGGCGGCCAAAAAACGCATTCTCAGGATCCTTAGCTTCGCTATCTGCCGTCGCGTCAGCCGACTGGCGATACGTCCGACTCAGCACGATATGGCAAATGAGATTCTTCGTCGACCAATCTTCATCCCGGAAATAGGTCGATAAATAATCGAGCAATTCGATATTCGTCGGTGATTCGCCCATCGATCCAAAGTTATCAGGCGTGCCGACGAGTCCATCTCCCATCAAATGCATCCAAATTCGATTGGCGGCGACGCGTGCCGGCAGCGGATTCTCACGATCCATTAGCCAGGCAGCTAACTCGACTCGACCACTTTGATTCGCCGGCAGTGTGATAGTCTTGGCAACATGCACAACTTTTACAAAGCCTCGATCGACCGTGTCGCCAAGCGAACCAATTTCGCCGCGGATGTGTACTCGACAGTCCGATGGTTTCTCAGCATCGCAAACGGCCATCGCAAAATCGGATTCTGGTTTCTGCTCTTTGAGTTTTGCAATCTGAGCTTCGATTCGACGTTGTTCGGCTAAAAACTTTGTCCGATTATCGGTGATGTCTTTTGTCGGCTTTTCGTTTTTCTCAGTCGCCGCTTGAATCAGTTTAAGCCATTTGCGTTGCTCGGCTTGTGCTTCGAGATGAAGGATCGTCAAGCGTTCGATTTCTTTCTCATTCGCATCTTCATCGACCGGAGCCGAGGTGCTGAGCTGCTGGAGGTTCTGGGTGTACGGTTTCGGGCCGTTCTTCCCCTGCCCTTGTGTGATCCCTGGTCCATAAAGGGTGTTCGTACTCCGGAAGATTCCAGCCATGGCATAGTAATCTTGGGTTGGAATCGGATCGAATTTATGGTCATGGCATCGAGCACACGAAACCGTTAATCCCAACACGGCCCGCGTCGTGACGTCGATCTGCTCGTCGACCAAATCCATCCGACGCTCTTCGCTTCGTCCGGAAAGAGCTTTGGGGCCGATCGCCAGAAATCCCGTTGCAATACGAAGTCGATCGCGTTCGGCGTCGGTGTCGGCAGGCAAAAGGTCGCCTGCCAACTGCTCGGTAATGAATCGGTCGTACGGCATATCAGCATTCAATGCATCGATAACGTACTGTCGGTATCGCCAGGCTTCATGGTAAACGACATCGCGATCACGCCCATTCGATTCGGCAAATCTTGCAACATCCAGCCAATGACGAGCCCATCGTTCGCCAAAGTGAGGCGATGCCAAGAGATCCTCGACGATGGAACAGTAGAGTTGATTGCATTCTTCAGTCGATACATCGAGCTCCGATTTCGAGGTTGGAAGGTTGTTCTTGAGCGATGCTTTTTTCGACGTCGCTCGCACATACTTCTCGACAACATCCGCTGGTGGCGGGAGACCTATGACGTCGCCATAGAGTCGGCGAATGAGGGTTGTGGCTTCCGCATCGTCGGACGGCTTCATGTCGTTGGCTTCGAGCTTTGCCAAAACAAATCGGTCGATATCGTTTCTCGGCCACTGAGTTTGCTTGACAGTAGGCAGCGTCGCCAACTCGATCGGCTTGAGCGACCAAAGATCATTCGTCACTTCAATCGGTTTCGCGTCGGAAGCGGTCATCGCTTCGTTGCGAGGATCGGGTGCCCCCATCTGAATCCATCTTTTAAAATCTTGGACGACCTCGGGAGGCAGTTGCCCTTTGGGAGGCATTTCGAATTCACCGTAACTCAGCGCATCGATGATCAGGCTGTCATTAACACTTCCCGGCACAACCGCATGTCCAGAATCACCGCTTCGCCGAATGGCTTCGCGACTGTCGACCAATAGCCCGCCTTTGGATTTATTCGACGCGTCGGAATGGCATTCGTAACAATGCTGGACCAGGACAGGCCGGATTCGCGATTCAAAAAAACGAATACTAGCCCGCGCTTCGTCGCTCAATTTTTTCTTCACAACGGCACTCTTGTCCGCTACTTTCGCTGGTTCATCGGCCAACACCTGTATCGCGAAACATCCGATGATGGCGATGGCAAGCACATGTCGAAGCATCAACATTGGGCGAACTTCACGTTGAAACGAGGAAGGAGTTAGTGGCGGGAAGCATACTCTGAATCGACAACCAAGGGATCAAGGCATCTTGTCGAACTCAGATTTGCAATTATTAAATTGTAAGCACCAAAGCTATTTTTTACAAGACTTTATCACGCCGTCGCGGTATCGATCAATGCAGCGTCTTCCATCCTAGCAAACGCTCAACGGCAGGATTATTTGCTCGAATGCTCACTCTCGATTGTCGCATTTCGTTCGTAGCTTTCCCTGCAATTCGAGCGAACCGGTGCTAACGCACTTCGGCTGATGAAGAACCCGCGGCTAGCGCCGGCGGATCACTGCATCACCCAAAAAACCCGATTGTCGATTAAGCGGGTGTTGCCGATCCTCGCGGCGATCAAGGCGACCGATGGCGTCGTGAAACGTGAAAGCGATTCAAGTGTTTCAGCGTCGACAATTCTGGCATAGTCAACGTGCGTCGCTCCCGCTTGTTCGAGTATCCGATGCATCTCAGATTCTAAGAAGTCGATTTTGCCTTCGCCAGAATTCGTAAGTTCTTCGACATGTTGCAAAGCTCTCGAAAGGCACTTCGCTTTTTCTCGATCTTCGGGACTAAGGTATCGATTGCGACTGCTCATGGCCAAGCCATCGGTTTCACGTATGGTGGCACAGGGCTGAATTCGGATCGGGATATTCAGATCTTCGACCATACGCCGAATAACTAACAACTGCTGGTAGTCTTTCATTCCAAAATAGGCGACCGTTGCCGGTATCAAGTTAAATAGCTTGAGTACAATCGTCGCCACTCCGCGATAATGCCCGGGTCGAAACTCTCCTTCTAATGGATTCGCAACGGCTGGCGGTTCAACCCAAGTCGAATGGCCGTTGGGATAGATATCGGTCGACTCTGGAACAAATACATAGTCAGTTCCAGCCTTGGCCAGACCAGCCAGATCTTGGTCGAGAGGCCGAGGATAGCGTGACAAATCCTCCTTAGGACCAAACTGTGACGGATTCACGAATATTGTCGCGACAGTAAGGTCGCATTGAGCAACCGATTCATCGACCAAAGAGTAATGCCCTTGATGCAGCGCTCCCATCGTGGGGACCAAGCCAATCGACTTCCCTTCGCGGCGCGCAAAATCGAGCGGAGCATAGATTTCATGGAGTTTATGCAAGACCTTCATTTACGTTTCCTTGACGCCTACTCGACACATTTCACGCTTCCTTGATAATCACGCTCGTCGATAGTGTATCCGTTTCCTCGTTTTTTCGAAAAGCCGTCAAGAGAATCATGGCCAAAAAGAGTATTGCCGACGTTGATGTCCAAGGAAAAGTCGTCCTCATGCGAGTTGATTTTAATGTCCCGCAAGATGACTCGGGCGTTATTACCGACGATCGTCGCATTCGCATGGCCTTGCCATCGATCGAGTCGGTTCTCAAGCGAGGTGGCAAACTGGTCTTGATGAGTCACCTGGGCCGTCCCAAAGGGAAAGGCCCCGAACCGGAGTTTACGCTTGCCCCCACCGCTATCCGGCTCGGCGAATTGCTCCAAAAACCGGTCGCCTTTGCTACCGATAGCGTTGGACCTGACGCGGAACAGAAGATCAAGGCACTCAAGAACGGTGATGTCGTGGTGATCGAAAACGTTCGTTTTAATCCAGGTGAAAAGGATGGCGAGCCCGGTTATGCCAGTAAACTTGCGAGCTGGGGAGACATTTATTGCAATGATGCGTTCGGAACGTGCCATCGAAGCGAGGCTTCGATGGTTGCTGTGCCGCGTGCTATGGGTAGCAAACCGAAAGTCGTCGGTTTTTTAGTCGCTAAAGAAATTCAATATCTTAGCGATACACTCAGCAACCCACAGCGACCATTTGTCGCGATCCTAGGTGGTGCGAAAGTCAGCGATAAGATCAACGTCATTAAGAACCTTCTGTCGATCTGTGATTCAGTTCTCATCGGCGGTGCAATGGCCTATACTTTTTCGTTGGCTCAAGGCGGTAAAACTGGTAAGAGTCTTGTCGAACCCGATAAAGTTGAACTTGCGAAAGAGTTGATAGCCGCTGCTGGTAATAAGCTGGTGTTGCCAAGCGATACGCATTGCGGAGATGCGTTTTCCAGTGACTGCAATAAGCAAGTCGTCGCGGCGGGGGCGATTCCAGACGGTTGGGAAGGGCTCGACATCGGCCCGGTCTCTGCCAAGAAATTTGCCGACATCGTTCGAACGGCTAAAACGATTATTTGGAATGGTCCGATGGGTGTTTTTGAAATGCCACCATTCGATGCTGGAACGCGAGCCGTCGCAATGGCCGTTGCTGAATCGTCAGGTACGAGCATCATCGGAGGTGGCGATAGCGCAGCGGCGATCGAGCAACTCGGTTTTGCCGACAAAGTTACCCACGTCAGCACTGGCGGCGGAGCAAGTCTCTCGATGCTCGAAGGTCAAAAATTTGAAGCTGTCGAAATCTTGGATGAAGCGTAGTTCGATTCTTCCCGAGTTGCTTGATTTCCGTCATTGTGAGCCGTCGGCGCTTGTTGATTTAATCGCCAGCGGCAAGGATTTCGTTTAACAGTCAGCCGTAGGCGTACTTCACAGGCCAAGAGTACGCCTTCGGCTAACTGTTGAACGATTAAAGCCACAAGCCGCTAGCCGAGGGCCGGCGATGTGCCCTGTTTTTCAACTAACCGCCCGTGGCTAGCGCCATCGGCTCGCCCACTGTTATGTGACAACTCGATCACGTTGGAAAAGCGACTACGGACTCGACGTCAACGCTTGTGATACAGGAAAACCTAGGCTGCGCTGAAGACGGAATTGAGCTCGATTATAATCCGCGACAGTTGTGGCATAAAGCCGTTGCGCTTGGTCGAGTGCGATGATCGATTGTTGGACTTCGATCGGTAATCCTTGGCCGGCGACGATTCGTTCGTTGTTTCGACGATACGAATCGCGAGCTGTTGTGATCGCTGACTGCGCGAGATCGATTTGTGCTTGCTTCGCGTCGACTTGTGTTTTGGCTTCAACAATTTCACTGGCGACTCGATCGAGGATCTGAACTTGGCGATATCTTGCTTGACGAATTCGACTCTGTGATTCGCATCGAGCGGCGCGTTCTCCATAGCCAAGATTTCGAACTTCCCAAAACGCAGCGGCATCGAAGTCCATACGGTCGCCATAGTTTTGAAAACTGCTTCCGATCCCGCCACCGTTGCCGCCGTAACTGAGGCCAAGTAGGACGCTCGGAACGAGTGGCGAGTATTGCTCGCGTCGTAATCTTTCAATAGCTTCGCCAACGAGATATCGATGTTCGGTAAGTTCAGGTCGCATCGAAAGACCTTGAGCAACCAACGAAGCCATGTCCGTACTCACGTCGACTAGCTCGATCGGTGCGAGCACCGTCTCGACGGGAGCTAAGATGAGCGACGGGTCTTGACTGAGCAGCCTTGCCAAACGCACGCTGTGGACCTTGGAAAGCTCGATCGTCTTTTGGAATTCGAGCTTTCGAATGGCTAATTCTGTGGCCGCCCGATCTGCGTCGGATTGCAGTCCTTGTCCGACTTTGGCAAACTGATGAGTTAACGACGCGAGTTGTTCGGTGTTGGCGAGTGTATCGGTACTGATCGCGCGAAGCTGGGCTGCCTCTAAAAGATCAACGTAGGCGATCGCAGTGTCGAGCAACGTATCGTTGGATACAGCCTGACTGGCATGTCGATTGGCTCCAACCATTTGTTCGGCGATGCGAGGTTGAAAGATACTGTCTTTCATGTGGAAGTTCATGAGAACGCCAGGGACAGCCGGTGAACCAGCGCCAACCGCCTGCGCGCCGAAGCCGTTGTAAACCGAGTTTCGGCTCGTTTCGATCACGGTCCCAGCAACGTCCTGAATGCGTCCTTCGTGTTTGTTGTAGTTCATGCCTGCACGGAGCGACGGAAGCCAAAGAACGCGGGCTGATTCAAGTTTCGCAAACGACTCGCGAATTCTTTCATTTGCATAAGCGACTTGTGGGTTCTGGCCGACTGCAAGTTGCAATGCGGTTTCAAGATCAATAGGGAGCTCGCCGGGTTGCTCTGCCATCGACTGTGCGGGATCTAAAGTGCGATTTGGCGTCGAAACTTCGCTGAACGCCGTATCAATCGTCGGTGCCGAGACCGTCGCCATCGGCGGCGAAGTCGGCGGCGAAGTCGGTGGCGAAGTCGGTGGCGAAGTCGGTGGTTCGGCCGTTGTAACGACGATTTCAGAGCGTGCTGGCTCAACGGCGCTGGCTAGCATGACCGACGAATAATTGGCAGAATACGACGTCAAGTTCGGCACGCCTGCCTGTGCCGTCGGTATCGAAAGCTCCGGTTTTTGAACGACGAACGGCTCAGAAACGGGCTTTGTCCATAGTTTATCTTGCTTGTCGACCGACGCGCAACCAAGATAGAGAACCGGCGTCAAAGTTAGCAAATACCAAGTTCGTTCAAATCTCATCGTTTTCGCCTTGATCCAAATCGGACTGTCTAATTTCGATTCGATCGGCGAAATGGTTGTAAGGAAATCAACGAATCTGCCGATTGTAAGATTGTTGACGAATCGAGCTAGAATAATGGTTATTCCTTACCTAGACTGACGCTTCGAATAACCGTCTGTAACGAAAAAATCTTGAAGAGCTAGCCAACTCCCCCGCAAGACCCCAAGCCCGAACCGCTCCATGAACTTAATCAAAATTGCTCTTGGCCGACCGCTGACCGTGATGGTGTTGACGTTGGCTATCGGATTGGGAAGCTTTCTGGCCGTCGGTCGAACAGTGTTTGAACAGGTCGGATGGAGGTATCCCGAGGGACTTCCCAAAGGAATGGAAGTCGACATCTTTCCATCGTTGAATTTGCCAGTGATCTACGTCTGCCAGCCATACGGCGGGATGGATCCCGCTCAGATGGAAGGGTATCTCACGAACTACTACGAGTACCATTTTCTATACATCAGCGGTATTCATCACGTTGAATCCAAAAATGTGCAAGGCACGGCCTTGATGAAATTGTTCTTCCATCCAGGAACGAACATGGCTCAAGCGATGGCGGAGACGATCAACTACGTCAATCGTTCGCAAGCCTTCATGCCACCCGGTACGGTTTCGCCCTTCGTGATGCGATTTGATACCGGGAGTGTTCCCGTCGGCTATCTGGTGATGTCGAGCGAGACACGCAGTATCTCTGAGATTCAAGACATCGCATTATTCAAAGTCAGACCGATGTTCTCGAGTCTTCCGGGCGTTTCGGCACCGCCGCCCTTTGGTGGCAGTGCAAGAACTGTTTTAGTCACAGTCGATCCTCAGCGGTTACGCTCCTATGGTATGTCGCCCGACGAAGCGATCACAGCCATTACGCGAGGGAACGCGATCAGTCCTTCCGGAAACATTGTCGTCGGCGATAAGTTTCCCATCGTCCCCGTGAACTCGGTCGTCAAGGATGTCAAAGAACTCGAGTCGATCCCGATTCGGATGGGTGAACGCCCTGTTTACATTCGCGATATTGCTTCGGTGACCGATTCAGCCGACGCACCAGTCGGGTTCGCGTTGGCCAATGGACGTCGCGCAGTTTATATCCTAGCCACCAAGCGAGCTGACGCGTCGACACTCAGCGCGATTTACAATATTAAGAAGGCGATCCCTAACATGATCGAAGCTCTGGGGGCGGACGGAGAGGGAATCGACGTTAGCTTCGAGTTCGACCAATCGACCTACGTTACCCGAGCCGTCTTAGCGGTCGTCACGGAAGGATTGTTGGGAGCAATCTTGGTCGGCATAATGATTTTAATATTCTTACGCGATTGGCGAAGCGCCCTGGTCGTTGTACTGAATATTCCGATTGCCTTAATGGCTTCGGTGGCCGCCCTTTGGATGATCGGGCAAACGATCAACTTGATGACGTTAGGTGGCTTGGCATTAGCGATTGGAATCCTGGTTGATGAATCGACCGTTGCCATCGAAAACATCCATACGCATCTTCGACTAGGCAAGCCTTTGGCGGTTGCAGTTCGAGATGGTTCACGCGAAACGGCCATTCCTCGATTGCTTGCCATGCTCTGCATCCTGGCGGTTTTCGTCGCATCGTTCTTCATGCAAGGTGCCGCCCGAGCTCTCTTCGTGCCGCTCTCGCTTTCAGTCGGATTTGCGATGATCGCGTCGTACATTCTTTCAAGTACGTTCGTACCTGTCTTGGGTGTTTGGCTTCTCAAGCAAAACACGAAGCATGGCGTCCAATCGCGCACGACAATGTTCGATCGCTTTCAACAGGTTTACAAACGTCTTGTTACGAGCATGACAAGCCTGGGGTTGTTACTGGTGCCAATCTATATCATCGGTTCGTGTGCGATCATTTATTGGCTTGGCGGACAGCTTGGGCAAAGTATTTTCCCAGCCGTCGATGCGGGTCAATTCCGCTTGCGAATGAGAGCTCCTGACGGAACGCAAATCGTGCGAGCCGAACAATACGCCAAAGACGCACTGAAGGAGATCGGCGAAGAACTCGGGAAAGAGAACATTGCGCTTACCCTCGGTTACGTCGGGATGATTCCGTCGAGCTATCCCGTCATCGCCGTCTATCACTGGTCACGCGGCCCTGAAGAAGCATTGCTGTATGTCGACTTGAAGCACGATTTCAAGATTTCCGATGTCGAACTCAAGGAGCGGCTACGTAAACGACTCAACGAAAAATTTCCTGAAGTTCGATTTTCGTTCGAGCCGTCGGATATCATTAACGAAGTGATGAGCTTCGGCTCCGCGACCCCGATTGAAATAGCGGTGAGTGGTTCGAATCTGGCAGACAACCGAGCACACGCAGAAAAAATACGGCTTGAACTTGCTAAGATCCCAGATCTGCGCGATCTGCAAGTCGGGCAATCGATGGACTATCCGACGATCCAGGTTAATGTGAATCGCGAAAAGGCGGGTTTAGCCGGTTTGATGCCCGTCGATGTCTCGCGAGCGTTGATTACAGCGACCTCGTCGAGTCGATTCGTGATTCCGAACTACTGGGCGGATCCAAAGAGCGGGATCGCTTATCAAGTGCAGGTCGAAATACCGCGACGTGTTCTCCGAAACCCTTACGATGTCGACACGACTGGTTCTATGGAGGATCTCGGTCGAATCCCGCTAAAACAAAATGGCGATTCACAGGTAATGCTTCGCGATGTCGCAGATTTGGTCGCTGGTAGTATGCCTGGTCAATTCGATCGCTATAACATGCGGCGACAGATTACGCTGACAGCGAATATCGTCACGTCGGATCTTGGCGCGATTTCAAACGAGATTGCCGCCGCCATAAAGCAAGCTGGCGATGCTCCGAAAGGTGTCGAAATTCAAACTCGCGGCCAAATTCCTCCGATGAATGAAATGCAATCGGGACTCGCTACGGGCGTGGTATTGGCTATCTTGGCCGTCTTCTTGTTGCTGACTGCAAACTATCAATCGATTCGATTGGCATTGGCTACGATCTCGACCGTTCCTGCCGTGCTAGCAGGCGTCATCCTGATGCTCTGGTTTACACAGACAACCTTGAACATTCAGTCGTATATCGGCGCGATCATGGCAGTCGGTGTCGCGATGGCGAATGCTATTCTCTTGGTAACATTCGCCGAGCAACATCGACGAAAAGGCGCAAGTGCTCGTGAAGCTGGGATACTCGGTGGAAGCGAACGCTTGCGAGCCATCTTGATGACGAGTTGCGCGATGATGGCAGGCATGGCACCGATGGCGCTTGGCTGGGGCGAATCAGGGCAGCAAAACGCACCGCTTGGATTAGCCGTTATCGGAGGATTGCTGGCCGCAACCGTCTCGACACTTTTGTTCCTTCCAAGTATTTTCGCCATCCTTCAGCGAAATGCCATCCGTCGTTCGCCTTCGCTCGACCCGGATGATTCAGACAGTCAACATTATCAATTGCCCGATTCGCAAGTCGCTGCGACAGGAGTTCATTCATGAAGCGTACTCGATATTTTTTGCTCGTTCCGATCGTCGGTGTGACGCTCGGCTTCGCAACTCCATCGCCACTATCCTTGGCGCAATCGTCATCGGAACAAGCTGATAAGAGCGTGCTCGATCGCGTGACGGCGGCTCCGGTCACTCGCAAGAATATGAAATGGACGACGACGCAACCTGGACGTATTGTTGCCGATGAAGAGACTCAGATCGCATCGAAGCTCAGCGGATTCGTCGAGTCGGTGCTCGTCGATATCGGTGATGAAGTCAAAAAAAATCAGATCTTGATGCGGCTTTCGATCCCCGAAATGGCCGACGAATTGAAGCAAAAAGAAGCCCTGTTGGTTCAGGCAGAGGCCGAAGTTCAGCAAGCGGAGTCGGCAGTCAACGCTGCCAAAGCGGCATTAGAAACCGCCGCCTCGGGTATCGATGAAGCTCAAGCGGGTAAAGCACGGGTCACCGCCGAACTTCAACGAGTCAAAGCCGAACACACTCGCATTCAACAACTTGCCAGCACCGGCGCTGTTACCACGAAATTGGCTGACGAAACGTTAAGCCAGTTGCGAGCGGTCGAAGCTTCCGGGATGGAAGTCGATGCGAAAGTTAAATCAGCCGAAGCTCATCGGCGACAAGCCGATGCCAATGTTCAGAAAATGAAAGCCGATGTCGAAGCAGCGGTGGCTCGTCAAGCCGTTGCAACCGCCAATAGGGGACATGTGCGCACCATGATGCATTATCTCGAAATAAAAGCACCGTTCGACGGCGTTGTGACTCAGCGTGCCGTTGACACGGGGCATTTTGTTCAGCCGGCCCACAGCAACGCTTCTCCTCTTTTGGTGATTGCGAAAACCGAAAAGCTACGCGTGAGTATCGAAGTCCCTGAAATGGAAGCCTCGTCTGTCGATGCGGGAGAAAAAGGTGATGCTGTCGTCATCACCGTTCAATCCTTTAATAAGAAACCGATCGAAGGACGAATCACTCGAACCGCTTGGGGACTCGACAGTACTAATCGATCGCTTCGAACGGAAGTCGACATTGTCAATAAAGACAAGCTTTTGCGTCCGGGGATGTATGCTTCGGCAACCATCACTCTCGATCAGCGAACGGACGTCGTCGTGTTGCCGATTACCGCTATTCTGCGAAAGGACGAGACGACTCATTGCTGTGTGGTCAAAGACGGAAAGATCGAAATTCGTCCGATCGAACTCGGGCTTCGAAGCGGTGCAGAAGTCGAAATTGTTTCCGGACTTCAAGCCGGTGAAATCGTCGTCATGGCTCGCGGCGATGCCCTTGTTCAAGGGCAATCGGTCGTTGTCATCGCTCCACCGGCACCAAAATAGTCGCAAATAGCCAAAGTTATTTCAAAACCGCATCGCTTTCGGTCATCGTCGCGTGCGGTCGCACCCCGCTTCCTTTGCGATTGGTGAGCTTGTCGCCAAGCTCAAATCGCCAAGCTTCGGCCGCTGCTTCCAATCGCGCAACGATTTCAGGATGGTCAGCCGCGACATTCTTTGTCTCGCTTCGATCGTTCTTCATGTTATAAAGCTCAAGCCCAACCTTGGCCGTTTCATACTGCGCGGGAATCCCGCCGGTACCAACTGGTTTGCCAGCAAGTGTTCGGTATTGATGCGGAAGGATTAGTTTCCATTCGCGATCGCGAATACCTTGCAGCTCATCGCTGGCAAAATAACATGGCATCGTTTCGTGCGGCGACTTGACTTCCGAACCGCCCGTCATCAACGGCATAATATTTTGACCATCGATTTTGTGCTTCGGTAACTCAGCACCGATCATCGCGGCTACCGTCGGCAAAATATCGACGGTGCAAGCTAATTCATCACAGGTCGTACCGGCTGGGATTTTGCTTGGCCATCGCATCAACGTCGGCACGCGAATGCCACCTTCCCAAGCAGTTCCTTTTCCTTCACGATGTGGCAGCGCAGATCCAGCATGATCACCGTACGATAGCCACGGGCCGTTGTCGGTGGTAAAGACGACTAACGTCTTTTCGTCGACGCCGACTTCCTTGAGCGTATCGAGAATCTGACCGACCGACCAATCGACTTCCATGACAACATCGCCAAACAATCCGGCGCCGCTCTTACCTGCAAACTTCGAAGATACATAGAGCGGGACGTGAACCATCGAATGCGGTAGGTAAACTAAAAAAGGCTCGTGGCGATGCTGACGAATAAAGTCGACGGCTCGATTGGTGTAGTTCGTCGTAAGTTGCATTTGATCGTCGCCGGTTACCTCGGCATCGATTATCTTTGTATTCTCGACTAACGGCAGCAGCGGGTAGCCGCCTTTCAATACTTTGCCCTTCGCCTTCTTCGCTAATTCTTCGGGATGGTTCGGCCACATGTCGTTGGAATAGGGCAAGCCATAATACGAATCGAAGCCATGATTGGTCGGCAAGAACATCGGATGATGACCGAGGTGCCATTTTCCAATACAAGTCGTGGCGTAGTTCTTTTGCTTGCAGATTTCCGCCAACGTCGTTTCGCCAGCCGACAATCCAATCCTGGAACTCGGGCCTAGGGCACCGGAAATCCCAACGCGTTCGTGATAGCAACCGGTCATCAAGGCCGAACGCGATGCCGAACAGACTGCCGACGAAACATGAAAGTCGGTAAAACGTCGACCTTCACGAGCCATTCGATCCAAATTCGGAGTCGGATACGACTTGGCACCAAATGGTCCGATATCGGCATATCCCATATCGTCGATAAAGATCACGACCACGTTCGGCAGGTCGGCTCCGATTAACGAGCGACCAAGTAGTATTGCGCAAAGAAAGCAAAGTCGGCTTGAGGATGTTAGTGACTTCATGGCTGGGTTCCTGAATGGGGAGTGGGGAGTGGGGAGTGGGGAGTGG
>Ga0163150_10001544_pt1 | contig 38413 bp, 38 predicted proteins | sample OliLakLV19P2IB_FD_148628 | JGI IMG/M metagenome (GOLD analysis project Ga0163150, IMG submission 148628) | Freshwater microbial mat bacterial communities from Lake Vanda, McMurdo Dry Valleys, Antarctica - Oligotrophic Lake LV.19.P2.IB | ecosystem: Environmental > Aquatic > Freshwater > Lake >... | reverse complement strand
TCGTCGACGATGATCGCCGCGCGCTTCTCCGCGACCGGGACGGCGATAGCTTGTTGCACTTCGATCTTGAATTCGGTTTGGGCTTTTATGACCTTGCGAACGGCGAGATCGGCGGCTTTGCGGCTGGTTCCCCCGGATTGTTGGATGCTTTCGAGCGTTTCCTTCGCCTGCTTTTCGAACGCGGCGAGAGCGGCTTCGGCTTTGCGCTCCATTTCGCGGCGCTTCGCTTCTTCCGCCTTGCGGAGTTCTTCGCGTTCTTTGAAAGTCTCACGCTCCAAACGAACCCGCTCTTCGGTTAGGGAAGCCTGCTTGGTCTTTACTTCGTCCAGGCGGCGGTGGAGTTCACTGAGGAAGCCCGCTATGTCGCGCTCATTGGTTGACATCGCCTGCTTCGCGCGTTCGATCAAGGACTTTGGCAGGCCGAGTTTTGAGGCAATCGCCAGTCCGGCGGAGCGGCCCGGCGCGCCTGTAAGAAGGATATAGGTTGGAGTGAACTCGGCTTCGTTGAAGCCCATCGAAGCCTGGACCACGCCATCGGTGGTGGCGCCCCAGACCTTGAGCGCCATCAAATGCGTGGACGCTAAAGTGAACGCGCCGTACTCGCGGAATTTTTCCAATACGGCCACGCCCAGCGCGCCGCCCTCTTCGGGATCGGTGGCGCGTCCGAGTTCGTCGAGGAGTACCAGCGAATCCGGCGTGGCCGCGTTGAGCATTCCCCCGACTTGCCGGACGTGGCTGGAAAAGCTGCTGAGACTTTCGGCGATGGATTGGTTGTCACCGATGTCGGCCAGCACTTGCTGGAAAATGGGAAATTCGGCCTCATCACACGGTACGGGAATGCCCGATTGGGCCATCAGCGAGAGCAGCCCGGCGGTCTTCATGGTGACGGTTTTGCCGCCCGTGTTGGGGCCGGTGATGAGGAGGGTGCGGCGGATCCGGTCCATGGTGAAGCCAACGGGCACCACGGTCTTGCCTTCCCGGCGAAGCACGTCTTCCAATAGCGGATGACGGGCGGCATCGAGATGGAGCCGTTCGCCGAATGTGGGGACGACGCAGCGGAACTGCTTGCCGAAGCGCGCCTTGGCGAAAGTGAATTCCAGCATTCCCATGGCGGCTACGGTTGCGCGAATGGCAACCGAATGCTCGCGAAGCGTTTCCGTCAGTTCGCGCAGGATGCGGTGGGTCTCGCGCATTTCCTCGTCGGTGAGGCGGACGAGTTCGTTGTTGAGAGCAACGGTTTCCATGGGCTCAACGAAGAGCGTGGCGCCGGTGCCGCTGGAGGCGTGAATGACGCCGGGGATCTTCGAACGCTGGCCGGCGACGAGGGGGATGACAAAGCGATCGGACCGGATGGTGACGAAATCGTCCTGAAGAACGCCGTCGTCTTTGTGGAGGCGAAGGAACTTTGTGAGCGAGTGCTGGATCTGGTCGCGTTGACGCTCCATGCCGCGGCGTATACGTTCCAAAGCGACGCTGGCTTGGTCTGTCAGCGTGCCGTTGGGGTGGAGTTTGCCGGCAAGGGCGCGGAGGACCGAGCGGAGATCGGCAAGTTGACCGGCACGTTTTACGAGCAGGGGGTAACGGTCGCCGGCGTTCGCGATGGAGGCGCGCAATTCGGCCGCGCGGTCAAGCCACTGCAGCAGATCGTAGATCTCTTTACCATCGAGCGAGGCGCCCTCAATGCCGATTCTTCCCAGGCCTTGATCGATCTCCGGCAGGCCGGAAAAACGGATGTTGACGTTCTTCTGCCCGGCGGCTTCGTCAAGCAGGTTTACGGCTTCGGCGGTCTCGCGGTGCGTTTCATTCAGCGCCGCCGCGTCGGTGGATGGCAGCAGTTCATTGAGGATCCGGCGCGCCGGATTGGAACTGATTTGCCGGCCGATGATGGCTTTCAGTTCGGCGTATTCCAATAACTCAAGACTGCTGGTTTCCATAGCGCTCGAAGACCCGTTCGATTACTTCCAGGGTACCCGCTGTGATGGGCAGCGTGTGTAGATCCTGGCGGCGGACCCAAGCGACGGCGCAGGAATCGTCACCGGGTCGGGGGGTGCCGGAGATGACGCGGCAGAGGTAATCGAGAAGGACGTAGTGGTACTCGGTTGCGCCAGTTGCGTCGGGCATGAGGCGTTCGAAGATCTCCGCAATTGCGCCGACTTCGACAGTGAGGCCGGTTTCTTCCAGGACTTCGCGGGCGACAGCCGTTTTTAACAGTTCGCCGGTTTCGATGGCGCCGCCGGGGAGCGACCATTGGCCCTGGAGCGGTTGTTTGCCGCGTTGCACAAGTAGTATGGAGTCGCCTTCGATGATGAGCGCGCCGACGCCGAGAATGGGGCGGGGCGGGTAGCTGCGATCATCCGCACTCAATATTGCACCGAGCCTTTGATGTCGAGTCGCACGCGATAGACCGATTTTAGCGCAGTGACGTAGATGGTGGAGAAATCGTTGTCGCCGAAGGTGAGGTTTCGCGGTGTCTCGGGGAAGTCGATTTTGTTGAGGAATTTGCCATCGGGGGTGTAGACCGCTACGTTGTTGCACGTCACCCAGATATTGCCCTTCTCGTCGGTACGGATGCCATCGGGGGGGCCATCGATTTGCGAAATCAGCGTACGGCCGTTCGTCGCTTTACCATTGGCCGCAACGTCAAATACTCGAATGATTCGCTCGTCGGAATCGGCTACGTACAGGAGCCTGCCGTTGGGGGAGAAGGCAATACCGTTGGGGCGGCCGGTCGTTTTGGCGACGAGTTCCAGCGGCCCTTTCGGGGGGAGGTGATAGATTCCGTAGAAGTCGAGTTCGCGGGAATCGGCTTGGGCGCCGAAAGCCGGGTCAGTGAAATAGACGTGGCCGTCTTTGCGGACGACGATGTCATTGGGGGCGTTGAGGCGCTTGCCTTCGAACTTGTCGGCGAGGACTTCGATGGCGCCCTTTTTGTCCGTGCGGGTAACGCGGCGGGATCTGGATTCGCACGAGTAGAGGCGGCCTTGCGTGTCGAAGGTGTTGCCATTGGCGCCGTTGGACGCTTCGCGGTAGGCGGATTTGCCTTCACTGGTGAGGCGCCAGATTTTGTTCTCCGGAACGTCGGAGAAGAGCAGGTAGCTGTCACGGCTCCAGACCGGGCCTTCCGTGAAGGTGAAACCACCGGCCACTTTTTCGATGGCTAGTGTGGAGAAGTCCTGCCCGAAGCAGGCGACGGCTAGTGCGAGTAGGAAAACTGTGCGCATGGACATACCATGAAGTATGGTTACACGAATCGTTGGGCTGATCGCCTGCCAACTGCTCGTGCTGGCCGCCGACCCGCATACCCAGTCAGTAGAAGAGTGGCGGAAAAAGTACGAAGAAGGTTTGCAGGCGCCTTATACGGGCTGGCTGAGCGTGGCCGGTCTTTATTGGTTGAAGCCGGGGGAAAATGCGGCGGGTACGGCGGAGGGGAACTATGTTGTGCTGCCGCGCGGTGCGGGGCGGGTTGGGACGTTCCTGTTTGATGGAAAAACGGTGCGGTTCCGGAACTTGGCGGGCGCGGTAACGCAGTTGCGCACCGATACTTCCGGCACGCCGGACACGCTGGAAATCGATGGGATGCGGTTGGTGGCGATTGAGCGCAATGGCAAGTTCGGCATCCGGCTGCGGGACGCGCAGAGTTCGATGCGGCTTGCTTATAAGGGGAGCAGTTGGTATCCGATTAATGCGAAGTATAAAGTCAAGGCGAAGTTCATTCCGCACCCGTATAAGCGGACGATTAACTTTACGGATATGACCGGGAATACGCAGAAGATGGTGAGCCCGGGGTTGGTGACGTTCTCCTTGAACGGGCAGACGTTGCGGCTGGAACCGGTGGAGGATGAAGGACAGTTGTTCTTTGTCTTTAAGGATCGGACGGCGAACAAGGGGACTTACGCGGCCGGACGGATGTTGTACGCGCCACTGCCTAAGAATGGCGTGGTGGAGATCGACTTTAATGTAGCGAAGAACCCGCCTTGCGTGTTTACGCCTTATGCGACCTGTCCGCTGCCGCCGAAGCAGAATATCCTGCCGATTGCGGTTGAGGCGGGCGAGAAAATGCCAGCGGGGCACTGAGATTGGTCATCCCACCGGCAACTTCACATGAAACACCGCCCCCCGCGGCGCCGCCTGTGTGGCCCAAATATCCCCGCCATGGTCCAACACCGTCTCCCTGCTCAGAGCCAATCCCAACCCCAGACCATTCCTCTTTCCAAAACTGGTAAACGGCTGGAATAACTGATCCTGTATCTCTTTCGCGATTCCCGGCCCCTGATCGGCCACAGTAATATGCATGTGTCCGTTCTCCTGACCCGCCCGAATAGCTACCGTCCCCCCGTTCGGCATCACTTCCACGGCATTCGCAATCAAGTTTACAAACACCCGCTCCATCCGCGTTCGCTCCACATTCGCCTCTAACTCCTCGGCCACCTCCACTGTAAATTTTATGTGCCCCGCCGCCGGCTCCTGCGATAGCAGGGCCGTCTGCACTAAGTCCAGGATGTTACAACTCTCCCGTTCGCCCTGTTTCCCCTTCGAAGCATCCAATAACTCCTGCAGCATCTCCAATATCCGCCGCGAAGCGTTATAAATGTTCACCGCCAGCCGCTTACTATGCGCCGGAGGCAGATCGCTATCCACCATCATCTCCGCGCCTGAGTAAATGGCCGCCAGCGGATTCCGTAAATCGTGAACTATACTCGACGCCAGCCGCCCAACCGTCGAAATCCGCTCATGCCGGATTAGCTCCCGTTGCGCTCCTTCCAGGGAACTCGCCATTTGATTAAACGTCGCCGCGAGCCTGCCAAACTCATCTTTCTTACCCGCGACACTCTCCGGTATCCGATGTGACAAATGCTGCTTCGATAGCTCCGACGCGGCCCGGTCCAATTCCGAAATCGGCCGCACTATCCGGTTCGCCAGCACATACCCCAATAACAAACTCAATAGCAGCGCCGCCGCCCAGATCAATAACAAATCCCGCCGCAGCCGCGCCAACCTTTGCCCCGCCGCTCCGAACGTCCGCGCTATCGTCAACTTACCCACTGGGGTTCCGTCCAACCCCAGCAAATCCCTTTCAATCCGCGCATCATCGGCGGAAATCTCGGCAACCGTGGAAGCGAACTTTCCTCCCGGTCCCGCAAATACAAAATCACTGCCGCCCGTCGATTGCTTCAACGCCACCGCCGACCCATCCGTCACCTGATACCCAGCCACCAATACGCTAATCAGTGCCGGTCCCCGCACGCTGTCCACAAATACCGGTGTTAGCACCAGCCGGCACAACATTCCATCCTGTACGTGGTATCCGGACACTTGGCGCGGCGCAGTTGGCACCACCGCCGCTTCCACTGGCCACCGGATCAGCTTCGGTTCTCCGGACAAGACCGCAATCGTCGAGCCGCGTGGATCCGCCACCACCAGGAACGTCGACTCCTTTAATGTCGGGCTTAGATACGATCCCATCTCCGTCGCCGAATCCCGAATCGTGGCCGGGTCCCTGGTCCCAAACGCCGCCCGCACATTCGGCAGGCTCGACAACAACAGCGCCGCCGAACCAATCATCTCCTGCCGCGCCTTCAACACCGATTCATACGCCTGGAAACCCGCGGTCACTTCCTCTTCCAGGCTCAGCGTCGCGCTTTCCACCGCATGACGTTGCAGCATCCATCCGGCCACGCCGAACAGTCCGGTTACAATGCCGAACACCGACAGCCAGATTTTCCACCGCAAGGGCATTTAGCGCTTACTTCTTTCCTAAATACGGTCCAATCTCCAGCGGAACCGGCGGGTACTCGCCGCCGTGCTTGTTCTTATGTCCGACCTCCAGGTACCCGGTCTCTGAAATCTTCATCGCGCCCAGGTCCTGATTCGCCGTCACCGTGACGCGCCGTTCCAGCGCGGCCAGCGTCTTTTCCGTCGCCCGCTCGTGGAATACCTTCAACGTATATTCCCCGGCCGGAACATTCTCGATCCGGTAGGCCCCGGCGGCGCCGGAAGTCACAAAATAGGGGCTCGGCACAACTACAATTACCGCACTCATCTGCGCGTGGATGTTACAAAACACCCGAACCACTCCCTCACGCCGAAAAGTTATCTTTTGTGACGTTCCCGGTGCATAAAGCCCAGTATCGAAAGGCTGTCCCGCAAAGTTGGAAAAGGCGTTGTGAAAGATCGGGTCGTGGTTTGGAAAGTCCACTTGCGAACCAACCGGAATCGCCATTACATGCGGCAAAAATTTCTTGTTCCGCTGGTCCAGCACAAACTTCCCCGGCGTCGGCGTGCTCCGCGTTCCCAACGGTTCCAGCCACACCACGACTCCCTCGGCCGAACCCTTCTTCCGGGCGTCGGTAAGCTCCACTCTGCCCTGCAGCGCCGCCCCGGAAAGGGCAATCGCCATTAGGCTAAAAAAGGTAGGCAATAGAAAGGTCATATCGATTCAGCCGCCGGTTCGCGGTCCCCACGTAGTTGCTGCGGATCTGCATGCCTTCAAAGCTCAACACCACGTTCGGCGCCATTTTGAGCATCACATTCGCGCCCCCGCTGCGGTTCAGTCCGTTCTGCCCCCGGTTCAGGTCGCTGTCCCGGTCGTCATGAACGCCCGCGAACCCGTTCAGCGTCACGCGATTCGTCGCCGCCACCGAAACCTGCCCCCAACCGCCCGTCGAATGCACCGTGTTAATTACGCCATTCGCCGCCACCCGAAAGCTCTGCCGCAACGCGCCTAAATGGTGTACGTTTTTCCCCTTAAAGAATAATCCGCTGACTGATAACTTCGGCAGCGGGCTAACCAGCCAGTCGATCGATGCTATCCGTGACGGCAGGCTCTGCGCTCCCACGCGGGATTGGGAAACATGCCCGCCCATGCCGATTTCAAAACTCCGGTCACTGTTCCAGCTATGCCCAATAACGCCGCGCACCTCCAGCCCAGGCCGCCGCCGGTTGTTCAGTAGATTCGCCGGCGCCCCTGTTGAATCCTCCGCCGTCTGCATCAATGCCATTTGCCCCTTGAACCATCCGGCCCGCTGTTCAAACCGCATCTGCGGCTGCCACCGCCACAGATTTCCCGAACTCGTCAATGGCGAGATCCCCACATATGCCATCGAACTCGGATCGTGCGGTGATATCAAGGGCCGCATCACGCCGGCGGAAAACGACCGCGTCGCCCAATCGACCGTAAAATCCCCCGTCCGAATCCGAAACGGCGGCGCGCCGCCCTCCGTATTCCCGTCCCAGAAATCCATGAATATCGACCCCGAAACCTTGCCGCCCCAAACCGTCACGGGCCCGTGGTAACGCAGGCCGATCACCGATTGCCGCAGCGTCGCGCCAGCCGCCGCCCGGCCCGGCGTCGCGGCCGCCGTCGTCGGCACGTCCAGCGTGTTCGCCCCGCGCGTGTTGTAGAACGTTTGGAAAAGCGCCATTCCCGTCAGCGTCACGGGAAACCGGTTCGCAGCCTCCACTTTTATCGCCGCCTGCTCCTCCACCCGTCGCTCTACAATTTCCAGCCGTTCCGGCACGCTCGGCTTGCCTTCCACCAACTCCCGCAACTGCTTCACTTCTTGTTTCAAGTCCCGGTTCTCGGATTCCAGCTTTTCCAGCCGCGCCAGAATCGCCGCCAGGTCCTGTCCCGCCAACCGAACCGCCACCAAGAGGAATAGCAACTTACCCATGCAGCAACTCCTGCACGCGCGCCCGCACCGCCGCCAGCGCGAACGGCTTTGCCAGAAATTCGTTCGCCCCAGCTTTGAGCGCCCCGGCCGCGTCATGCCGGGCCGACATCGCTATCACCGGCACCAGCAACAGTTCCGGCCGCGCTCGCATCCAAGTGATGAGTTGATACCCATCCACCCGCGGCAATTCCAGATCGGTCAACACGACCGCCGGCACTGGCGTGGTCGTCTCCAGGAATTCCATGGCCTCACGGCCGTCGAACACCGTCACCGTGTCCACATCGTCCAACGCCAGCAGGCCGATTTCCAGCGTTCCCGCCAGCGCTCTGTCATCTTCAACAATCAGTATCGTCCGGGCCATGCCGCCTCTTTTTTTATGGAAGAAACCGATAGCCGACGCCATGCACCGTCAGAAAATGCCGCGGTACCGCCGCATCGGCTTCAAACTTCTGTCTCAACTTTACAATGTGAGCGTCCACAGTTCGAGTATTTGGAAACGAATTGTATCCCCACACGGAATTCAAAATCACGTCACGCGTCAACGGCCTGTCTGTATTTTGCAGGAAAAACACCAGCAAGTTGTACTCCGCCGGCGTCAATTTCACATCCTCGCCCTTGCGCACCACCACGCGCCGTTCAATATCCACCTCCGTATCGCCGAAGTGCAGCACCCGGTGGGCCTCCGTCGTCGCCCGCCGCAAAACCGCCCGTATCCGCGCCATCAGCTCACGCCGTCCAAATGGTTTGGTAACGTAATCGTCCGCGCCGATCTCCAACAGGAGGACCTTATCAATCTCATCACCGACGGCACTGAGTACAATAATAGGTGTCTGCACCTTGTCGGACCGAAGTTGGCGGCAGATCTCCACGCCGCTCATCCCGGGAAGCCGCAAATCCACCAGGATCAGGTCCGGTCGCAACGTCAGGCTCCGTTCATAGCCTTCTCTCCCATCCGCGGCCAACTGGACCCGGTAACCTTCTTGCTCCAACATCAATCCAATTGTGTCGCGCAGGCTGTCGTCGTCATCTATTACGAGTATCGTTTGCATTCATGCCCGTCTGGAATTGTATCGAAAGGGACTCCACTTCATGCGTAAGATTTTTCTCAGCCTTCTGTTAGCGTCGATCGTTCTCACCGGCGAGGAGTACAAATCCGAACCCGGTGCGGCCCCGCCCGCCGAACTTGCGGATAGCGTCAAAGGGCTTCTCGAAAAGCAGGGCGTCAAGATCAGTAAAGATGGTAAACCCTTGAGCGAAATCTGGTTCCGCGCCGACATCCCGGCGGCCAAGCCTACGACGGAGGCTAACCTCACTATGCCGAACGTCCCTCACGGGTCCCTTCTGGCCGTCATCAAGGTGGAACAAACTTATTCCGACCGCCGCGGTCAAACTTTCAAACCCGGCCTTTACACCATGCGCTATAGCTACTATCCCGAGAACGGCGACCACCAGGGCGCTGCCCCCCAGCGGGACTTTCTGCTCCTCAGCACTGCCGGTACCGATACCGACGGCGCCGCCACGCCGAACTTCAAGGAACTGGTCGAGCAGAGCAAAAAGGTGTCCAGCACGTCGCATCCCGCTGTCTTCAGCATCTGGAAAGAAGATCCCAAATTCTTCAAGGACGGCTCACTGGGGAAGGTGGGCGAATCCGACTGGGTTCTGATGCGCAAAATCGGCGCCGTCCCCGTCTCAATGATCATCGCCGGCAAGGTCGAAGCCTGAGATGTTCTAAAATAACAGCATGGCGGTAGCACTTACCAGCGAACAGTCCGAACGCCTGGAGCGCATACTTCGGGGCATCTCAGATTCTTCCTGGTCCCCCCAAGCGATTCAGCAGATGCGTGATCGGTTGACCTATGATGCGACCCACCCCCTGAATCCCGACGCGGTCCAGCAGTCGCTTGAGCGGATCTGGGCCAAAATCGACGACGCGACGCTACGGGACACGCATACTATCGACGAACTCCTCGGTTACGACGAGTCCGGTCTGCCGACGTAATGGTTATAGATTCTTCCGTCGTAATCGCGATCATCCTTGGCGAGCCGGGAAACGAATTATTCAAAGAGATCCTAGGTCGGAATTCCTACAAGCTAATGTCAATTGCATCCGTCCTCGAATGCACCGTCGTTAATGATGCGAAAGCCAATCGGCTCAGATGCTCTTGTCGACGATTTCCTCAAATCATTTCGCATCTGCCCAGTCACCGTCTCCCACCGCCAATTCGCAGCGGCTCGCCAAGCCTTCCGCCTATAATGGTAAGGGCATCCACCCCGCCGCCCTCAATTTCGGTGACTGCTTCTCCTATGCCCTCGCCAAGGTCTCGAACGAACCACTCCTCTTCAAAGGCGCCGATTTCTCCCAAACCGACATCATCTCCGCCCTCCCAACATAGGGAGCCGGCAAGCCCCGGCCCCCCGTCGCGAATCCGCAACCCGCTGTGTGAGCGGTCCGCCCGCTCCCGTCAGCCTCAACCATCATTCCTTCGCCAGAAACGCGTCGAAATCCGCCGGCTTCTCTACGGTCAGCCGCACCATGGCGTGCGTCCCGCCAAGCGCCGTGAACAGCACCTTTCCCTCCGGGTCCACAACCAGCACTTCCTGGTTCCCCTGGAGCATTCGTCCCTCCGAATCCATCTGCGTCGTCATCCGGATCTTCGCAATCGAAACAATTGCCCTCGCTTCGTTATAGTTAATGGCGAAGTACGTTACCAAAAACTTGCGATCAGCCACGCGCATCCAAACGCCGATAAGCGCCGAGTCTGAGGCCGCTCCCCCGCCTGTCAAAGTTCCGTCGCTATGGAACGCAAAAAAGACCGGGGCTGGAGGCGGATTCGGCATACCGGGCGGTCCGGCGCGGCGGCCTAGCGAGGACCATGCGCCGGTCAAGGTCTGGTTGGTCGTGGATACGGCCCGGTCGGGTGTAACAATACTGCCGAGCAGCCCCGGGTCCTGTGAGTAGCAAGCGGCGCCGCTAAGACCGGCGCAAATAAGTAGAGTTCGAAGTTGCATTGACTGTGAGACCTCCTTGGTCTGAATCGTAGCCTGCGCCAAGTCCCACGTTTCCTCAATACCGGCGCTGTACTCTTTAAGTGACGCGCATGTTCCCATATAAACGATTGGTAGCAAGGGATTTTCCCAGCGCTCCTGCGCGGATGCGCTACCCTTGTTCTGGAAAGTCGCCCCGGTGGAAGTCCACTCCCCCTCCCCAAGAATTCGCTTTGACGCCTTCGAGGTCGACCTGACGACCAAAGAACTGCGCAAGCACGGGACGCGAATCAAACTCTCCGAGCAGCCATTCCAGGCGCTGGCACTTCTGCTCGAACGGTCCGGTCAACTCATCACTCGGGAAGAATTCCAAAAACACCTCTGGCCGGATGGCGTTTTCGTCGACTTCGAGCGCGGCCTGAATAAGGTCGTCAATCGCCTCCGGGAGGTCCTGGCTGATGACGCCGAACACCCAAAATTCATCGAGACCCTGCCGTTGCGCGGCTACCGCTTCATCGGCGAAATCGAAAAACAGCCTCCGCCTCCCCAAATACCAATTGATCCGGTAATGCTGCCGGTCGCCAGCGCCGTAAACCGGACCGGACGAAGAATGCTAATCGCCGGAGCGGCGGCCTTGGGAGCCGCTCTCGTCGTCTGGCGTTGGCCCGTGCGGCACAAAATTGAATCCATCGCCGTGTTGCCCCTCGAAAATCTTTCGGGCGATCCGGCGCAGGAGTACTTCTCCGACGGCATGACCGATGAACTGATCGGGGAGTTGGCCCGCATCCGGTCCCTGCGGGTAATCTCCCGGACTTCGGCAATGCGATATAAGGGCCAGGCTAAAAAACCGCTTCAGGAGATTGCCCGGGAACTGGGGGTCGATGCCATCGTGGAAGGCTCGGTCGCCCAGTCCGGCGGCCGTGTGCGCATCTCGGTAAGGCTCATCAACTCCGCGGATGACGGCATGGTTTGGTCCGACAGATATGAGCGTGACTTGGCCGATGTACTCGCGTTGCAAAATGAAGTGGCCAGGGCAATCGCCGGACAAGTGCGCAGGCAAGTGGCGCCAGAAGCCAGGCGGCGTGTGGTGCCGGAGGCTCACGAGGCGTACCTGCGCGCACACGCCGCTCTTTTTCAGGGTCCGCTCGGTATTCCCCGCAGCGTGGAACTCTTCCGGCGAACGCTGGAACTCGATCCGGAAGATGCCAATGCCCATGCCGGTCTCGCCGAGGCCCTTTGTTATGCCGGAATTTTCAGCTACCGGCCGACCGAGGAGACCTACCCCGAGGCCCGGAAACTGGCCATGCGCGCGCTCGAATTGGATGAGAACAATGCTTCGGCGCACAACGTTTTGGCCGACGTCAAGAAGGGCTACGACTGGGATTTGGCGGCGGCGGAGGCCGAATACCGCTGGGCGCTGGAGTTGAATCCCAGTCATTTCCTCACGCGGCTGTGGTTCGCGGAAATGTGGGCGCGGCTGGGTCGATTTGATGAAGCCCTCGCGGAATCGCGTCGCGCCAGCGCATTGGATCCTGTCTCGCCAATCGGTCCCAACAGCCTTGCGCTGATCTATTGGCGGGCGGGGCGCTTCGATAAAGCCATCGCGTCCGCCACCAGTGCGCTCGATCTCGCTCCTTCGCTCGTCAATACATGGTGGTGGCTCGGTCTGTCGCATGCCGGCAAACGCAATTTCGCCAAGGCGCTGGAATGTCTCCGTCGCGCTCAGACGTTGAATCCGGGCCCGATGACGCTCGGCTTCCTGGGATACGGCTTAGCCGTGGCTGGACACCGCGATGAAGCGCTCGATGTCTTGCGCCGCTTGCGAGTGATCTCCGCCGAACGCTATGTCGGGCCCATGCACTTCGCGGCGGTTCATGCCGGGCTCGGGGAGCGAGACGCCGCCTTCCACTGGTTGGAAACGGCCTTCCAGCGTCGAAACCACGGCGTGCACCTACTTGGGACCCCGATCTTCGATGGGTGCCGCGACGATCGCCGCTACAATGATTTGCTGCGGCGGTCCGGCCTGGCGTAAAAGGAGTGAATCCAATGAAATTCGTAGGGCGTGTGCAGAGCCTTTGGCGCTATCCCGTGAAAAGCATGCGCGGCGAAGAATTGTCCCAGGCCTTCGCCGGATTTGGTGGCGTGTATGGAGACCGTTGCTGGGCCTTTCTGAGTTCCGGCGCAAGGGAAGGATTTCCTTATTTAACCGGGCGTGAGAAGGAAACGATGCTTTTGTATGCGCCTGCCTATCGTGACACCGCTGTGATGCGGCACCCGCCCAATCTGGAGCATGCCGAGCCGCTGGCCGCGACCCCGCTTTACCCCGACGATGTCGCGCTGCAGGTTGACGTCGGAACCCCTGAAGGAACGTTGATGCCGATCGACGATCCCCGTCTGATCGAGTCGCTCGGCAATGGGCTGCGCGACAGGCATAAACTTACACTCCGCCGCTCTCAACGGGCGATGACGGACTGCCGGCCCATTTCGCTTTTCTCTTGCCAAACGGTGGACCAGTTGAGCGGCGAGGTGGGGTTCCCTTTGGACAAGCGCCGCTTCCGCGCCAACATTTATCTGAACATGGAAGACCAAAAGGGATTCACCGAAAACGAGTTTGTTGGAAGGACTTTGCGTATTGGTATTCGCGCGGAGATCGCCATTGTCGATCGGGATCGGCGGTGCAAAATGATCACGCTCGATCCCGGCACTGGCGGCGCAACTCCGGAGGTGATGCGGATACTCGCACGGGACCACGATGGCATGGCCGGTCTGTACGGAGCGGTTCTGGTTGAGGGTACCATCCGTCCCGGTGACGAAGCGATTCTGCTGGGCCTAGACCAGGGCTAGACCGCCGTTCGCGCTACAATTTCGCCATGTTGAAAGTGTTTATCGCCGTCTGTTTTGCCCTAACCCTTACCGGCGCCATCCCGCGGGCTGAAGTTCCTCAACCGCAGTTCGCCCGCCCCGAGTGGCAATCGCTCAACGGCGAATGGGAGTTCGAGTTCGACGACGCAAACGTGGGACTTCGCGACAATTGGGCGGTCACAAAGAAAGCGCTCACCCGCAAAATTACGGTCCCCTACGCCTTCGAAACCAAGCTATCCGGAATTGGCGATACAAGCTTTCACCCCTGGGTCTGGTACCGCCGCGCGGTGCAACTGCCGGCCAACTGGGCCAACCGCCGCGTCCTTCTTCACTTCGGCGCCATCGACTACCGCGCGATGATCTGGGTCAACGGCCGCCTCGCGGGCCAGCACGAAGGCGGCAACGTTCCCATCAAGCTGGACGTCACGGACTTTCTCACTCCGAATGGTTCGCAAGCCATTGCCGTGCGAGCCGAGGATCCTCCGGAGGACCGCTATATTCCTCGCGGAAAACAATACTGGCAGCCCCAAAGCCGCGGCATCTTTTACACTCGCACAACCGGTATCTGGCAATCCGTCTGGCTGGAAGCCACCGGAGCCAGTTATCTCGACAAGCTTCGCATCGAAACCAAACCCGATGGCCACGTGACGTTTAACGCAAAAATCGCCCGGCAGAGCGCCGGCCTCACCCTCCACGCCACCATCAAATACAAGGAAAAGGTGATGACATCCGGTTCCGCCGCCGCTAACGGCGAGCGCGCCAGCGTTGGCCTCTTCGTGAATGACCCTGTCAAATGGGGCGTCGGCCAAGGCAACCTCTACGACGTCGATTTCGAACTTCGCAAAGGCGCCGAGGTCGTCGACCGGGTCACGTCCTATTACGGCTACCGCGCCATTCATATCGAAAACGGACGCTTTCATCTGAACGGGCGCCCGACTTATTTGAAGATGGTCCTCGACCAGGGCTACTGGATGGAATCAACCATCACGCCCCCCACCGACGCGGCCATCCAATACGACATCAAGATGACCATGGACATGGGCTTCAACGGCGCGACCTGGGACTGGAGTTTCTTGATGTGACGAGCCAAGTGGACATTGTGTGGAACAGCTCCGACAGAAACGGCAGCCGGCAGCAGGATGTCTACCGGCTGACGAACATCGGCGCCTCCGTGATTGACACGCACCTGGTGATCGTAGTCCGCGGCTTGTCCGATGAGATCGAGCTACAGAACGCCAGCGGGAAAGCGAGTGACGGAGATCCATATCATCTTCGTGTGTTCCTGCCCGACGGCGCCCTCATTCCCAACCAGAGCTTGATTCCGACGTTGTGTTTCAGACGGAGGCCCGGCTCCCCGCCGGTCAACCACTCGGTCACCCTCCTTTCGGGACAGGGCAATCCATAAGTCTTTCCTGAATCCGTTCGAGCTATTAGATGGTGGCACGTGGCCATGGATTGTCTGGAGTTTCGGTGCCCCGCGGTACCCGCGCGGTAACTGGAGAATTCAGAGAGCCCAGGGGCGATATCGCGCGAGATTATTTAGTACGAAAGACGCAGCTATCGCCGTCGGTAAGCGTTTTCAGTCATTAAAGTGCGTGATCGTCGGTTCACTAACGGCGAATCTCAAGGAGAACTGTCGATTCTGGCTTGCCGTTCCGAAATCGTTCCTACATAAAGCGGAAGCAGTATTCGTTTCACGCCTTAATTCTGGCACGATGCGTTCATCAGCGCGGCAAGGCGGCAACAGGCTCTCGTTTCGGTCTTCGGGTCGTGCAGCAATCATCTGAGGCAATGTACCCTGAAAACGTAATGCCTGATTTCATGTTGCTCGCAGCTTCGCTCGGCCTGCTTCTGCTGGCCGCTCGCTATTTCGTGGACGGCATATCTACGATCGCCGAGAGTCTTGGCGTGCCGAAGATCGTGATCGGCATGACCGTCGTGGCGTTCGGCACCAGCACCCCGGAATTGGTCGTCAATTCCATTTCCGCATACCAGGGCTCAACAGATCTGGCCTTCGGGAACATCGTCGGTTCTTGCCTGGTCAACGTCGGCTTCGTCCTGGGATTGACCGCATTGATCCGTCCAATGAAGGTGGAGGCCTCGCTGATTACCAGGGAGATCCCGATGCTGATTGTCGCCGTCGCGGCGATTGTTGTCCTTGGGAGCGACCGTTTTCTAAATGCGGAAGCGCAGGACACCTGGCGCCGAGGCGATGGGCTAATTCTGCTGCTGTTGTTCTGCATTTTTCTGTACTACACGACGCGGCAGGCGAGGGGCGCAGGCAACTCCGACGCTTTCATCGCCGAAGTCCGCGAAGAGGTGGCACGCGCCGCGCCGAAGTCTCTCTGGATTCAAATTGGCGTTACACTGGCTGGTTTCATCGGAGTCTCGTTAGGCGCAAATTGGACGGTCCAGTATGCCGTTGCGATTGCACGGGGAATCGGCGTTTCCGAAACGGTCATCGGACTGACGGTGATATCGCTGGGTACGACTCTCCCTGAGTTAGCCACGTGTATCCTGGCGGCGCGGCGAGGGGATGCAGATATTGCGCTTGGCAACATCGTCGGTTCGAATCTGTTCAACCTGCTTTGTATTGGCGGGATAGTCAGTACGGTTCGGCCCGTTGCGATTCCGGCCGGCGGGCACATCGACTTGATGGTGATGGCGTTTCTGTCCGTGGTTCTCTTGCCTATCGCGATTCGAAGCGGCCGAACAATAACGCGGGGAGAAGGAGCCTTCCTGATGGCCATTTTTATCGCTTATTTGGGCTGGAGAGTCGCGGGTGTCAGTTACGCGAAGTAAATGGGGTACGCAGTGGCGATCCATAGCAGCGAAGGATTCCGGCGCTTTAAGATCCTCATTCCATGGGGATGCGTGGTGCTGGGCTTCATGGCGCTTACGAATTCGAGACGGGAGGAAAGAATTTTTTGGGTTTCTCGCAGGCCAGCCGGAGCCTGCGCCGTCTACTGCACACTCCGCTTCCTGGCCGATAGCTTCACAAAAAGCGACTCGAGTTCGACTTGACCCCTACCAGGATCCGTGGTCACGATGTCGTGCGCCGGCCGTCGCCAGAATTCAATTCGTCTTGCCCGAACAACTATTATTGGGCGGACAAAATGGGGTTTCTGGTGTCAAGCGAAATGGCCAACGCCTATCTTTACGATGAGGACTACGCCGCCCGTTTCACTCGCGAGTGGATTGAGGCAGTTGAGCGCGACGTCAACCACCCGTCGATTGTGATGTGGATCCCCATCAACGAATCCTGGGGCGTCAGTGATGTCGCCGACCCGCGCCAAACCCAGCATTTGAAGGCTCTTTACCACCTGACAAAGTCCCTGAACCCCACCCGCCCGGTAATCGACAACGACGGCTGGGAGCACACGGACGTGACGGACCTCTTCGGCATCCACGACTACGCCGCCCGCGGCGAACGCCTGGTCGAGAAGTACGGAGTTTTGAGCCAGAAGCAGTTCGATTTTCCTGGGAATGGCCGCGCGGCTTTGGCGCCCGGGTTTAAGTACGATGGCTCGCCGGTGTTCCTGAGCGAGTTCGGCGGGATAGCGTATCCGCTGCCCGGTTCACCAGTTCCAGCCGATGCCTGGGGCTACGCCGGTGTCGAGAAGACTTCCGAAGCGGCCCTCGACCGGTTGCGCAGTCTATATGTAGGAATCGCCAAAATCCCCCAAATCATGGGCATTTGTTATACGCAATTGACGGACGTGGAGCAGGAGATCAACGGTCTGCTGACTTATGATCGCAAGCCTAAGTTCGACTTGAAGACGCTTCGAGAGATTAACGGGCTGTTGCAATAGCATCCAGATTGCCCGATTTACTGACGCCGAATCTTCACCTCATCCAGCTTCTGAGCTATCCGAGCTGCGCCCCAATGATAGATCCTAATAACTGGCGAAATAGTGTGCCCTCTTCCGAAGCGGGATCAACGATTCGCGCGAGTTTAAAAAAGCGGGTCGTTGTAGGGGACTTTTCGACGGCCATCCTTCGTATCTCCCTACTGCTGCCAACATCGACACCCGTTACTGTCCAAAGCTCGTTAAACCCCGCTGCTTTTGCCGATCGATGGCTCTTCTCCGCTTCCCCGAGCCGGTTCCAGATGTTCGATACGTCGGTCCCGCCTTTGATCTCAATCGCGACCAGCTTTCTAACCTCCGGCAAGAGCTTCAGTGAAAAACTGACATCTGGGTCTCCGCCGAAATGGATCGTTACCGGAAGGCCCGAATCGTTGATAAAGGTTAGACCTCTTCCTTTGAGGTCCGGAGAGTATTTGGCGAGCAGTCCCTTAAGTAGATTGGAAATAACATCGACAGCAATTTGGCCTACATTGACATTTCGGCTTCCTCTGAGTTGCGGTCCCAGCGTCAATATTTGCAGGTCATTCACGGTATCGAGTGCGATTGGATCAATTGTGTCGAGGAGGATCGTCGCTGTCTGAATCAGGCTGCTGCATAGTGCCTCGATAGAGTCGTTCAGTACAGGAGGGACCTTCCCTTTTTCCTCGAGACTCTTGTACTTCGCAAAGGGACCCTGTTCGTAAAATGCCTTTTGAGAAAATCCGAACAACAGACGGTAGTAGCCGAGGAGAAACGGATTGTTTTCTAAGAGGTACGGAACCGGAAACACAACCTCGCCGCGAAGGCCGGAAGATGCGAGTCGCTTCAGATACTTTGCGGGAACATGTTTCGAGAGTTCGAGGTCCAGCTTTGCAAGGTCAAAGCCTTCATTCTCTACGGCTGCCTTGAGACCTTCGCGAAGATACAATCTTCGGAGCGATTGCATGCGGGAATAAAGGGATATCTGGAGTTCCGGATTGAGGACAGGTAACTCGGGTGTTGAGCTCATTTTTTACGTCCTTCCACCCGAGACGCTTCACCGCGATGTCGGCATATTCGGGCTTCAATTCGATACCGACGAACCTTCGTCCCAGCCTTTGGCAAACGGCGCCAACGGTTCCAGATCCAAAGAATGGATCAAGAACAAGATCTCCGGGCTCTGTTCCAGCCAGGATCATCGGTTCCACCAAACCCTGCGGAAATGTCGCAAAGTGAGCTTCGGGAAACGGCTCGGTGTTAATGTTCCAAACAGTCCGCCTGTTTCGCTTTTGTCCATCCGTGAGTGAGGGTTCACGAACCGCCTCCCAATTATAGAAATAGTCTTCGGACTTCGTGAGTAGAAATACGTATTCGTGCGAACGAGTCGGCCTGTCCTTCACGGATTCCGGCTGGCAATTCGGCTTGTACCAAACGATATCCGAACGGAGGTACCAGCCATCTTTTTGAAGCGCAAAAGCCAGTTTCCAGGGAATTCCGATCAAATCCTTTGGCTTGAGCCCATTCGGGATAGGGGGGCGATAGCTCATTCCACGGGCAGGATTCTTTTTATCTGCATCACGCCATGTACGATTGCCGCTTGTGTGGGCGTCGCCGACGTTTAACCAAAATGTCCCGTCAGATTTCAATACGCGCCTTATCGCGCGGAAAGCAACAGTCAGATTTTCAATGTAGCAATCCAACTCCATCTCCGCACCTATTTGATCGGCAATGCCGTAATCCCTTAGACCCCAATATGGCGGACTGGTGACGCATGAACGAAAGGTCTCATCTGGAATACGGGCCAACTGTTCCACAGCATCGCCAACTACGATGCCCGAACCCCTTCGTTGGAAAGTAAAAGAGAGTTCTGGAAGTGGAGGGGACGACGGATTAAGGCTGTGTCCGTTTTTGGATGTCCCATTTACTTTCATTGGTACGTTTGATTCTACCGAATCCTCTACAGGCCGGGGAAACTCGAACGCCAACTGCCAGAAGGAAGAAGAGCTCATCCCCTCTCATATCGGGCCCGTTTCGGAAACTCTGAAGATCGCTGAAAAGGCACTCTTGCCTTCCAACCCTAAAGTGTCGCCAACCCCGCCCGCATCTCCGCCACCGCCTTCCGCAAGCTCCCCACCTGTTCCTGCTTCGGCACATACTCCATCGTGATATACCCCTCATAACCGGCCTTCGCGATGGCCCCGTAAATGTTGCCGTAGTTCATCTCCCCCGTCCCCGGCTCATTCCGCCCCGGGTTATCGGCGACATGAAAGACCCGCACAAACGGCATCGCCGCCAGCGCCGTCCGGATCACATCCCCCCGCTCCACTTGCTCGTGATAAAGGTCGAACAGCAACCGCACGTTCGGATGATTCACTTCCTTCATCAGCCGCAACCCATCCACGCAGTTCGACAGGAAGTAGCCCTTGTGGTTCACCTTGGTGTTCAACGGTTCCACGATCAGCGTGATTCCCGCCTTAGCGGCTAAATCCCCGCAGCGCTTCGAACAATCCACCATCGCCGCGAACTGCTGTTCAAAGGTCGCTCCCGCCACCGCGTTGCCCGACATCAACAGCGCCATCGGAATCTCCAGCTTCCGGGCGAAGATCAGATTCTTCTCCACCTCTTTCAAGAACACGCCCTGCCCCGCCGGTTCCACCATATTGATCTTCTGCGGACCCCATTTGGGCACCGAACTCAACGTATCGATCCCCAGCTTCAACGACCGGGCCAACTTCTTCACCCGGTCAATATCGGCGTCCGTCCAATCGTAGTGCTCCCCGACAAACTCGACGGACTGCAAGCCCGCCCGCGCCGCCGCCTCCATTCGCTCTTCGAAGGTCCCCTTCAACGTCCAAAGCATGACGCTCGAAGTCACCTGCGCCTTGCGCTGCCCGAAAGCCGCCAAAGAACCAGCCGCCAGAAAATGTCGTCGATCCATAATCAACTAGCGTACTCCGCGCTGGTGCAAAAAACCACGCATCCGGTCCTGCGCCATGACGCCCCACGCCTACGGCTTGCCCTCAAAGGCGGCTTGCAGCGTCGCGATGTCGAACTTCACCATCTTCATCATCGCGCCGGCGGCCCGCTTGGCTTTCTTCGCGTCGGGATCGGTCATCATGTCGCCGAGAATGGCTGGCACGATCTGCCATGACAGCCCGTATTTGTCTTTCAGCCATCCGCACTGCTCCGCGGAACCGCCATCGAGCAGTGCGGCCCAGTAACGGTCGATCTCCGCTTGATCGTCGCAACTTACCATAAAGGAGACCGAATGGTTGAACGGATCGAGCGGCCCGGCGCTGATCGCCACAAACGGCTGATTGAACAGGGTAAACTCGACGATCTTGACCGATCCTGGCGGGCCGCTGGGCCTGTCGTTTTTCATTGTCGTCACGCGGTTGACGCGCGAATTCGGGAATGTTGAAGCGTAGAAATTCGCGGCCTCTTCGGCCTCGCTTGTATACCAAAGGTGTGGTGTGATTTTCGCCATTTTCATCCTTTTTGAGTTTCGATCTGCGCCGCCAGGTGGCAGTGCGACGTTCGTCGATCACTTCTTCCCCTCCAACTGCCACGACGTAAATGGCGACCGCGCCCCGCGAATATTGACGTTCAACACATACGGTCCCCGATACGCAAACGCCCGTGCTAACGCCGGTCCCACTTGGTCCAGCCGGTCGATCGTCTCGCCGCCGCCGCCGAACCCCTGGCACACCAAGTCGTACCGCGTTCGCCGCAATTCGCAAGCAGTGGTCGTCCCCTGCATCTCCCCCTGCAACTCCCGCTCCAAGCCCCATCCGCCATCGTTCCCAACGATGATCACCACCGGCACCCCGTATCGCACCATCGTGTCCAATTCGGCAATATAGAACCCCAACGACCCATCGCCCGTCATCATCATCACCGGCTGTTTCGGCCGCGCCATCTGCTGCGCCATCGCGAATGGCAGCGCCGCCCCGATCGTCGCCATCGGCCCCAGCCGCAGCCATCCCCCCGCGTGCAGCGCCGGCAGAATCGCCCGGCCCCAATGGATAAAGTCCCCTCCATCAAACGACAGCAACGGCGATACGGGCAGCGTTCGTTTCACTTCGGCAAACAAAGTTCCCGGATGCAGGAACTCACCGTCGGGAACCGGCGCCAACAGCTTCGCCATCCATTCCTTCCGCCATTTCCCAATCTGGCGAATCCAATCCGTCCGCGGCTCCCAAGCCTTCGCTGGCATTGCCGCCTCCAAGAAAGTCCGCACATCCCCAACGACGCCGACCGCCACATCCCGCAAGTTCCCAATCTCCGCCGCCTCCACGTCCACCTGTATGAACCGCGTTTCCTTTCCAAACAGACGCGGCCCGCCCATCGCAATCCGGTAGTCAATCCGCTTCCCCAAGACCAACACTACATCCGCCGCCTGAAACGCCGGCACGCACCCCCGGTTCAACGACGGATCCGCATATCCGTAATGCCCCGCGAACCTCTCCGAAACCACTCCCCGCGCCATCGTCACGTCGAAGTACGGCGCCTTCGTCAGCTTCAAAAACTGCAAAAGCGCCGGCCCCGCGTCGCTCCACCATACGCCGCTTCCGCCAATAACCACCGGCCGCTCCGCCTTCGCCAGCAGATCCATCGCCGCTGCCGCATCCTCGCACGCCCGGACAATCCCCCGGCCCGCCGGCATCCCCAACGGCGCCTCCGTTTTGCCTGTAAATACGTTCACCGGAATCGACAAATGCGTCGCGCCATACCGCCCCGTAAAAGACTCCCGATACGCACGCCCCAGCGCGAATGGCACCTGGGCCGCCGTCGTCACCAAGTGGGAGAACTTGGTCACCGGCGCCGCCATGCCCACCTGGTCGATGTCCTGAAAAACCACCCGGTGCCGCATCTCCGTCGCCGGTGTCCCGCTCACGGCAATGACCGGACTCCCGTTCGCATTCGCCGTAGCAATCCCCGTCAGCGCATTCGTGTGTCCCGGACCGCCCGTCACAATCGCCAGTCCGGGCTTCCGCGTCATCCGGCTCCACCCGTCCGCGGCATGAACCACTGCCGCCTCGTGCCGCATATGCACAATCGGCATTCCCCGCTTCTCCGCCACCGAAAGGACCTCATTCAGGTGATCCCCCACCAGCGTAAACACCCGGTCGATTCCCAATTGCAACGCGCTCTCCACGAACAGTTCAGCACCAGTAGGCATGTCTGCCATACTAAATCTTTTGATGCCTAAAATACTTGTCACCGGCGGCGCCGGCTACATCGGGTCCCATACCGTTTATCAACTCAGAGCACAGGGCTTCGACGTCATCGTCGCCGACGATCTCTCCAAAGGCCATGCCGCCAGCGTACCCGCCGGCGTCCTTCATGTCTGTTCGCTCTTTGACCGCGCCCAACTCACCAGCCTCATGCAAGCCGAGCGCATTGACGCGGTCATCCATTTCGCCGCGTTCATCGCCGTCGGCGAATCCACGCGCGAGCCTGAGAAATATTTCCATAACAACACCGCCGGCTCCATCTCCTTATTCGCCGCCATGGCCGAAGCCGGCGTCAACAAACTAGTCTTCTCCTCCACCGCCGCCGTCTATGGCAATCCCGCCGAAGTCCCCATCCCCGAAACTGCCGCCATCAACGCCGTCAACCCATATGGCGAATCGAAAGTCATGGTGGAGAAGATCCTCGATTGGCTCGACTCGACGCGGGGACTTCGCGCTATTCGCCTCCGCTACTTTAACGCCTGCGGCGCCAATAACGCCGCCGGTCTCGGTGAACGCCACGAACCGGAAACGCACCTCATTCCCCTCATCCTCCGTGCCGTCCGCACCGGTAAACCTGTCACCCTTTTCGGCGACGATTACGACACGCCCGATGGCACCTGCGTCCGCGACTACGTGCATGTCGATGACCTCGCCTCCGCCCACATCGCTGCTGTTAACCATCTCCTGAACGGTGGCGCGAGCAACGCCTTCAACGCCGGTACCGGCCACGGATTTTCCGTGAAAGAGGTGGTCGCCGCTGTCGAAAAAATCACTGGCCAGAGGGTTCCGTACACCATGGGCCCGCGCCGTGATGGCGACCCCGCCCAACTCGTCGCCGACTCCACAAAACTGCGCAACACTCTCGGTTGGGAGCCGAAATTCGCCACGCTCGAATCCATCATTGAATCGGCCTGGGTTTTCGAAAAGCAAAACCTGACATAGAATACGCCCATGGTGCGTACACTCTCCATCCTGGCCCTATCGGCCTGCCTTATGGCCCAAGACTATGACGTCCTCCTGAAAAACGGTCACGTCATCGATCCCAAGAACAACATCAACGCCGTCCGGGACGTTGCTATTAAAGACCAGAAAATCGCGGCGGTCGCGGCTAGTATCGATCCCGCTAAGGCCAAGAAAACCGTTGATGTCAAAGGCCTCTACGTGATGCCCGGCCTCATCGATCTTCACGTCCATACCTTTTATGGAGATGGCCCCAGCTATCGCGATGGCCAGCTCAGCGTCATCCCCGATTCCCATACATTTCGCAGCGGCGTTACCACCGTCGTCGACGCCGGCACTCCCGGCTGGCGCAACTTCGAAGTCTTCAAGAAGCGCATCGTCGACCGGTCGAAGACCCGCGTCCTCACGTTCTTGAACATTGTCGGAGCCGGCATGGGCGGCGCGGTGGAACAGAACATGGAGGACATGGATCCGGCCCCTGTCGCCGCGATGATTAAGAAATACCCGGAGCTAATCGTCGGCGTCAAAACCGCCCACTTCGCGGGACCCGAATGGATCGCCGTCGATAACGCCGTCAAGGCCGGCGAAAAGGCCGGCGTACCCATCATGGTGGACTTTGGCTCGTTCCGCATCGAACGGTCCCATCAGGATCTGGTCCTGAAGCATCTCCGCCCCGGCGACATGTACACCCACGCGTTTCTCGCCGCTGTTCCGATGATTGACGAGAACGGCAAGGTACGCCAGTATCTCTTCGACGCCCAGAAGCGCGGCGTGAAGTTCGATGCCGGTCACGGCGGCGGCAGTTTCGTCTTCCGTTGGGCCGTTCCCGCCATCAAGCAGGGTTTCATTCCGGATTCCATCTCCACCGATCTTCACACGTCATCAATGATCGGCGGCATGAAAGACATGACGAATGTGATGTCGAAGTTCCTCAACATGGGCATGACGCTGCAACAGGTTGTGGAAGCCTCCACCTGGCACCCGGCGCAGCAGATCAAGCGGACCGAACTCGGCAATCTATCGGTCGGCGCCACGGCTGATGTCGCCGTCTTGGCGGTGCAGAGCGGCAGCTTCGGTTTCATTGATGTTTACGGCGCGAAGTTAATGGGCAAGCAGAATCTCGTCGCCGAAATCACGATGAAGGGAGGAAGGGTTTATTGGGATCTCAACGGCCGTTTCGCGCCAGCCTGGGACTCACTCGACAAACGCTACAACGCCCAGGGCAATCCCATTTGGGATGGCACTATTTCTTCTGGCGTCCGCAGCCGGCGGTAGCGGCAGTAGCATGAATTAGCCCGCCAGTCTAAGGATGGGTGCTACTTTGTGACTATGAAACTCACGATTGAACTGGATCGGGAGGTTGATGGCCGCTGGATCGCGGAGGTCCTCGAGCTTAACGTCCTAGTGTATGGGGCCACTAAACAGGACGCAATTCGCCGAGCGGAGTCGGTCGCGCGCGAAATCGTACTGGATCGGATCGCACATTCCGAGTTACCTCCAGAATCGGCAATCGCTACATTCGACGTTGCGGCGTGAATTCCTGGCCGTCGGCGAAGGCCCGGCGCGTTTTGGCGGCGTTGAAGCGCATCGGATGGCGCCATGATCCGACCGTGGGTTCCCACAAAATCATGAGAAAGAATGGGTGGGCGGACTACCCTTTCTCTTTCCACGATTCGGAAGAATTCGGCCCTGCGATTCTCTCGAAGATCTCCAAAAAGACTGGACTCCCGCCACTTGATCTCTAGTAACCGCCCTCCAGCCGAGTCGGATCCAGTAGTCAACCAAGCCGAGGCGGACGCCACCGCGTCCGCCGCGGAAAGTCGAAGCCCTAAAACTCCATCTTAAACACCAACTGCTGATACAGCCTTCCCCCCCAACCCCGAAAAACTGCCCTGATTCCCCGTGATCTTCCCGAAATTTGCCCGGTTCGCCGCCCGCAGGTCAACGGTACTGTTCGGGTTACTGAAAAAGTAATACTTCAGCGGATTGTTCACGTCATAGCGCAACGATCCCTTCAGCCGTTCCCGGAACGTGAATGTCTTGGAGATACTCACCTGATGCCACAGATTCCCCGGCCCCGTGAGGATGTTGCGCCCCGAATTGCCCGCCGTAAATGCCGCCGGATAAGCGAACGCATCCACATCGGCCCACGCCGGATTGCAGGCAACCTGGTGACGGCAGGGCCCCTTCCGGTCCCAATCCAGCCGGATGCTATCGTAGGCCCGCCCAGCCGCTATGTCCGCCCGCTGCGTGCCCGGAAGATAGTTGAACGGTGAACCCGTAAAACCGAAGCTCATCGGAATCCCGCTCTCCACCGTCTGGATTACATTCAACTCCCACCCGCCCAAAGCGCCATTCATGAACCAGTTAGAGTTGTTCATCCATCTCCGCCCCTTTCCGAGTGGCAGTTCCAACAGCGCATACGTCACCCACCGGTGCGTCACGTCATAGTTTGACTGCCCTTTCTCCAATCGCCGGTTATAAAACGTCACGCCTCCCGCGGCCCCATCGTTCGAGGCCTCGTCTATCGACTTGGCGAACGTATAGAAACCTGTAACGCTGAAGCCGTTCCCCATCCGCTTTTCGAGCTTCACCGTACCTGAGTGAAACGAGCTGTGACCGTAGTTGGAGTAATGAAACACCGAACCGAACTGCGTGTATGGTTTGAAGTTCTGGACCGCGCGGAAGATGTTGTTCAGTTGCGTCGGGTCCGTCGAAACGTTGAGCGGAATCTGGTTAATATCCCACCGGTTCAAAAGCCCTACTCCCGCCGATCCCTGGTACGTCGCTTCCATAACCATCGTGTTGCTTAATTGATACTGAACCCCGCCATTCCAATTCACAATGTAGGGCATCCGCATCCCGGGGTCGCGCCACGATGCGTTCCTCGATCCATAGTTGGTGCCTATGAACGGCGCCGTCCCCTCGGCTTGCAACCGAAACGTCGTTGATGGTGGCCCGTTCCGTAAATAAAACGCCACATCCGGGTTGCCCGGTTCCCGCTCCACCGTCGCCGACGCCAGGTGCTCTTCAAAGTTTTCGTTCAGTCCCGCTGTCCACAAATCCAATGTGTTCAACGCAAACCCGCCGCGGAAAACCAGCTTGGGGTTGAGCGTATACGCCACTCCCAGCCGTGGCTGGAAGTTGTTCAGATCCCGGCTCGATAGCGCCCACTTCCCATGCACAATCGCTCCCGTCCGCCCGGTAAGCGGATCGCGGGCCTGCGGATCGAACTGGCTCTGCTGCCCGTATTTCGTCGAGAACGGCGATTCATACTGCCACCGGAGCCCAATGTTCAGCGTCAGGTTCCGCTTCACCTTGAAATCGTCCTCAAAATAGAACGCGTGGCCCCACCACCGCGGCAGCCACGTCGCCAGTTCCCGTGTGAAATCCGCCCGCGATACCGATCCGAGCATGAACGCCGCATACGCGTTCCCCGTGTTCGGCCGGAACGGGAAGTCCGTCCCGCCAAAGTGATAGACGCCCGACGGATTCGCCGCCACCCGCACGTTGTGCCGCGTCCGCATCAACTCATATCCCATCTTGAACACGTGCCGGCCTGACACTTTCCTCACGTTGTTCTGCAAGCTGAAGCTCTCGTTCACATCCTGCGAAACCCCGCCCGGAAAGTCGATGATCAACCTGCGGCCCGCTTGGCCCGCCGGACATTCCGCCGTAAATACCGACGCGCACACGAACGACGGCATCGTATCCGGACTTACATTCGGAATCCCGAACTGTTGCGCCCAGTTCTGCCCCACGCTGCCCGGCTCACGAATGTTGAACCGCCGGTTGAATCCCAATCGCAGCTCATTCACCACCGTCGGACTCACCGTAAAAGTATCGGAGACAACCACCTGGTTATGGTTCGGCACGGTATTGAAATCGAACTCCCGGTTTGCCGCCGCGGTCTGCCACCGCCCATTAAATGACAGGTGCCGGAAATACGACCACCGGCCCGAACATCTTGTGCCGGTCTGAAAACGAGTGGTCGATCTTGGTGTCGAAACTCGTGCGATAGGACCGGTAAACCGTGTCCGCGCTCAAATTGTCGCGCGGCCCCACAGCGCTGTTAAACGCCTGGTTGAAACGGTTGCTCTCCGGGGTAAACGGATTCAGACTCATGAACTTGGTGTATACCGGATCCACACGGCTCACCGGGATTCGATTCCCTGGAAACTGCGTCCGGCTGTAGGTGCCATCCGCTGCCCGGGTTAACGACGCCGGATCGAACACCGGCTGCCCAATACCGCCAAAGCTGAAATCCCTCGCCAGCATCGCCGGTGATGGTACCACCGTGTTGACATTCTCCGACGCCTTCTCGTGGTGCCGCTGAAAAGCCCACATGAAAAACGTCTTGTTCCGGCCATTGTAGATCTTGGGAATCGCGATCGGTCCGCTGATCATCGCCGACATCAAATGGAATCCGAAGTTATTCGTGGGCACCTGCGCGTCCTGCCTGTTGCGATGTATGAAGCGCCGCGCCATATAACGTTCCTCGGCTATGCCGTGCAACTGATTGCCGCCTCCCTTTTAGGTGACGTTCATCAGACCGCCGCCGGAATGTCCATACTCCGCCGGCAACACCGTCGTAAGTACTTTAATCTCTTCCATTGCGTGTTGCGATGTCGACATGTTCCGCCCGGTGCCGAGTTCTCCCGTCCCCGGGGTCGTGCCGGAGACGCCGTCGTTTGCCAGCGTAAAGGCTCGCGCCCGCCCGCCCGCCGCATGTCCCGCGCCGCTCTGCGAAGTCACGCCCGGCACCAGCTACAGCATGCTCTCATGCTCTCGATCTTCATCTGCGGCGTCGGCAGCTTCACCAGCTCCGTTCCAGTCACCAGATGCCCCGTCACCGACGTCTCCACTTCCAGAAGCGCGACCGGCGCCGATACCTCTACCTGCTCCGTAACGTTCCCCACTTCCATCCGCGTGTCCACCCGCGCCGTCTCCGTCAAACGAACCGGAATCGATGGCCGCAACACGCGCTTGAATCCCTGCGCTTCGAACGAAACCTCGTACTCGCTCGGATTCAGATACGGAGCCCGGTACAGCCCCTCATTGTTCGTGGTCGCCGTGTAGACGAACTGCGTCGATTTATCGGTTACACGAACCGATACGGATGGAATGGCGGCGCCGCTGGCGTCCGTCACGATTCCTGTAATGATTCCCTGCCCGGTCTGGCCAACGGCCGCGAGCGAGACAAGAAGTACAAAGACGATAGAGCCACTAACAGTTCGCATAACTTAGCCTCCCGAAAACACCTCAGTCTGTGGCAGGATAGATACACTCATCCAGCCTGTCAAGGGCCGATCAAATTGGTTGGCCGAATTGATTCGCCGATTCTACACCGGAAAGACCCATGCAAATCCCCGCTCTCGCCCTTCATCAATTCGTCATGGAGCACTGGTCCCGCTACGGGGGCAAGCCCGCCCTTATTGACGCCGCCACCGGTCGCGCCCTCACCTACGCCCAACTCTCCGCAAGCGTAAACAGCGTCGCCGCCAATCTCGCCGCCCGCGGCATGAAGAAGGGCGAGACCTTCTGTATCTACGCCCCTAACATCCTCGAATTCCCCATCGCCTACTACGGCATCCAAATGGCCGGCGGCGTCCCCACTCCCGCCAACCCGCTCTACACCCGCGAAGAACTCACCAAACAACTCCGCGACAGCGCCGCCACCCGCCTCATCACCGTCCCCGCGTTCCTCGATAAAGCCCTCACCGCCGCCGCCGATTCCGGCGTGAAAGAAATCTTCGTCTTCGGCGAAGCGCCCGGTGCGATTCCTTTCCAAACACTCTTGGAACCCTCCGGACCGCCGCCCGCCATCAACCACGATCCCCACGAAGACCTCGCCGCGCTCCCCTACTCCAGCGGCACCACCGGCACCGCCAAAGGCGTCATGTTGACCCACCACAATATGGTCGCCGCCTGCTGCCAGACCATCCATGTGGAAGCGACCGGCTTCGACGACATCACCATCGCCTTCCTCCCGTTTTTCCACATCTACGGCCAACAGGTCATCCTCAACTCCGGCCTCCGGCAAGGCTCCACGCTCATCGTAATGACCCGTTTCGACTTCGAAGCCTTCCTCCAATCCATCCGGCAATATCGCATCACCCGCCTCTACCTCGTCCCGCCCATCGTCCTTGCCCTCGGCAAATCCCCCATTGTTGATAAATACGATTTCTCCTCGGTTCGCAATGTTGTCGCCGGCGCCGCGCCGCTGGGAGCGGAGTTGATGAAAGTCTGCGCCGAACGCATCGGAGTAGACATCCGCCAAGGCTACGGGATGACCGAAACAGCCAGCATCATCTCCATCGGGCCTCCGGGAACAACCCCGCCCCAACTCGACTCCGTCGGCCTCGCCGTTCCCGGCTGCGAAATTAAGCTCGACAACGGCGAACTTCTCGTCCGCGGCCCGCAAATCATGAAGGGCTATCTCAACCGGCCCGTCGAAACAGCCGAAATGCTGCTCCCCGATGGCTGGCTCCGCACCGGCGACATCGCCGAAATCGACGCGAACGGCTGGATCCGTATCGTTGATCGCTGCAAAGAACTCATCAAGTTCAAAGGGCTCCAAGTCCCGCCCGCCGAACTCGAAGCTTTGCTGGTGAGCCACCCCGCCGTCGCCGACGCGGCCGTTATCGGCGTCCCCGATGAGGAAGCCGGGGAAATTCCGAAAGCGTTCATCGTTCGCCGCGGCGAAATCACCGCCGCCGATCTCGCCGAATTCATCAACGCTCGCATCGCCCCACACAAGAAAATCCGGCAATGGGAATTCGTCGAGACCATTCCAAAATCTCCGTCCGGCAAAATTCTTCGCCGCCTGCTTCGTGGCTGAGTTGAGATAGATTTGGGCGACGGTCCCGGTCGTCGCTGGCAGTACGCGGCCCCTACTTCCAGTTAAGAGCCAGATCCACGAAAGTACGCACACAGACGCCAGAAGGGCCTTTGGGCATATACGGCTTGTTCTCATCGAGCCAGCCAGTTCCGGCGATATCGAGATGTACCCACGGAGTGTCGCCGACCCATTCCTTTAAGAAGTAGGCGGCGGTAATGGCGCCGCCCCAACGGCCGCCGATGTTACCAATGTCGGCAAACGGGGACTTCAGGTATTCCTTGTATTCGTCGTCGAGCGGCATGTGCCACATCTTTTCGCCTTGCCGGGCGGCACTCGCTTGCACTTGCTGGCGGAAGGCGTCGTTATTGGAAAACAGGCCAACGTGGATGTGGCCGAGGGCGACGACAATGGCGCCAGTGAGGGTGGCGACATCGACCATGTGAGTCGCGCCTTGGCGTTTGGCGTATTCAATAGCGTCAACCAGGATCAGGCGGCCCTCGGCGTCGGTGTTTAAGACTTCAATGGTCTTGCCGCTGAGGCTGGTAACGATATCGCCGGGGCGCTGAGCGCTACCCCCGACAGCGTTTTCAACCGTCGGCACGTAAGCCGTGACTGGGATCGTGGGTTTTAGCGATGCGATGGCGAGCATGGCGCCAAGAACGGCCGCGCCGCCGGCCATGTCGTACTTCATTTTCTCCATGCCTTCGGCGGGCTTAATGGAGACACCGCCAGTATCGAACGTAACTGCCTTGCCAATTAGCGCGAGATGGTCAGTGGAAGTGGACGGCGTCGCGGGCTTGTAGCGGACGATGATCAGAAATGGCGGGAGTGGCGATCCTTGCGCGACGCCGAGCAGCGAACCCATGCCGAGTTGGGTCATGCGATCCTTGTCGAGGACTTCAACGTCGAGGCCGTCGACCAGCGTGGCCATGGCGCGAGTACGCTCGACGAGAACGGCGGGTGTGAGGATATTGCCGGGTTCATTGGCGAGATCCCGGGTAAAATTTTGGGCTTCGCCAAGTATATTGCCGCGGTAGAAAGCCTCCTGCAAATCATCGGGCTTTTCCGCGGTGACGACTTTGAACTCGACGAGTTCGGTGCGTTCGTCCTTCTTGGATTTATGGGTGTCGACTTCGTAGTTTCCGGTGTGGACACCTTCCGCGATGGCGGCGGCGAAATCGCCGGTGGCGTAATCGTCGTCAAGAGCCAGGGCGAGTTTGGCGGCGCCGTTCCCCTTGGCTTTGCGGACGGCGGCGCCCACCAGGCGGCGAAGGACGGCGGCGTCGAATTTATTGGCCTTGCCCGCGCCGGCAAGGACGAGCCGCTTAGCCTGGAAGCCATCGGGGCGGTGGAGGACGGTGGTTTCGAAAAGACGGCCCTTGGCTTCACCGGAGGATTCGACTTCATCGAGCCAAGCGGCGTTGGAGTCGCGAATGGCGTGATAGCTCGGAGTGGCCGGCCGGCCTTCGGGTTCGAACTGGAGAATGAGCAGCGCGTCGGCTTCGACGGCGGTGAGGGGCTGGTTAGTAAGAATGACCTGCATGGGATTTGTTTAGTGGGCTTTGGAACTGATGAGGGCGGCGCGGGCTTCGGCGTTTTGTTCTTTGGTTTTCTCGGCAGCGCGTTTGTCGTGCAATTTCTTGCCGCGGGCGACGGCGATCTCCACCTTCACGCGGCCATCCTTGAAGTACATTTTGGTGGCGATTAAGGCGAGGCCCTTTTCACGGGTCTTGCCGTGGATCTTGGTGATTTCCTGGCGGTGAAGGAGGAGTTTGCGTTTGCGATTCGGCGTGTGGTTGTTGAGGTTACCGTGCGAGTACTCGCTGATGTGCACGTTTACGAGCCACGCTTCGCCGCCTTCGACGTTGGCGAAACCGTCCTTAAGCTGCACTTTGCCGGCGCGGCAAGCCTTGACTTCGGTGCCGGTAAGGACGAGACCGGCCTCAAACCGTTCCATGAGTTCGTAATCATGGCTGGCGGAACGGTTGTCGCTAATTATCTTAAAACCGGTAGCGGATTTGGCCTTAACGGCGCTCAAAACGATTCTCCTGTACTTTGTTCTCAACGGAGGCGCGTCGCACGCCGTCAACTATTGATAGGTGGACTGCGTTTCGCTCCACCGAAGCTTCATTTTAGCACGCGACAAAACGGGACCCCTCTGCAAGATGCTGAATATTCGACAGTTAACTAGTCTACTGGCCTTCGCCACAATCCTTTGGACGAGTGTGGTCCCGGCGGAGGCGAAAACCCGTAAAGGCGACAAATATTACAAAGCCGGCCAGAAAGCCGAGCTTGGGCGGGACTTCGAGAAGGCGCTGGAGTTCTATGAACTCGCCCTGAAGGAAGATCCGATCGACACGGCATTCCAGATGGCGGTGCGGCGGTCGCGATTCGCCGCGGCGGCGGGGCGCATTGACCGGGCGCAGAAGTTGCGCGAAGAGGGGAAAGTGGAAGACGCGATGCTCGAATTTGAGCGGGCGTTTTTGATTGACCCATCATCGTCACTGGCAGTGCAGGAGATCCGGCGGACGAAGGCGATGCTCGACTATCAGCGGCGGCAGGGCGCGGGAATGCGCGACGACGAAAAGGGGCAAACGCCGGCGCAGATCGCCAAGAAGCGGAGCGATGAGAAGATCGGCACTATACAGCCCGTGCCGGAGTTAAGGCCGTTGTCGCGGCAAGTCACATCGCTGAAGATGAACAACCAGAACGTGAAGGTTCTCTACGAGACGCTGGGCAAGCTGACGGGGATCAACGTGATCTGGGATCCGGAGTACCAGCAGCCATCGAAGAACTACAACGTGGACCTGACGAACACGAACTTGGAGGAGGCGCTGGATCATTTGTCGGTGATGACGAAGACGTACTGGAAAGCGCTGTCGTCAAACACCATTTTCCTCACGAACGACAACATTACGAAACGGCGGGACTACGAAGACAACGTGGTGAAAGTCTTTTACCTGCAGAACATTACGACCGTGCAGGAGTTGAATGAAATTGCGACGTCGGTGCGGTCCGTGACGGAAATCCGGCGGCTGTATACGTACAACGCGCAGAATGCGGTGATTGCGCGGGGCACGGTAGACCAAGTGGCGCTAGTGGAGAAACTGCTGGGCGATTTGGACAAACCGAAGCCGGAAGTTCTGGTGGACGTGATTGTGATGGAAACGGCGACGGGGCGCACGCGGGATTTGGCGGCGACGATTGTGACCGGCGAGACACCTGGACTGCGCTTCAACATCTCCCCGGTGGCGGCGGCGGCGGCATTGCCGCTGGGGCAATTGAAATCACTGGGGCATAACGACTTTACGGTGAATTTGCCGGGCGCGCTGCTGCAGGCGATCATGACGGACCGGAACAGCAAAGTGCGGCAAACGCCGCAGATTCGCGCGGCGGACGGGCAAAAGGCGCAGTTGCGCATCGGTGAAAAAGTGCCGACGGCGAGCGGCAGTTTTGGCTCCGGCCTGGGCGTCGGGGGCGTCGGCGGCATGAGCCCGCTGGTGAACACGCAGTTCCAATATATTGAAGTGGGTGTGGTGATGGATATGGTGCCCCGCATTCATGGCGACGACGAGGTGTCGATGCACCTGGAGATTGAAATTTCAAACGTTGTGGAGCGAATCGATATTGGTGGAATCAGGCAGCCGGTCATCGGGCAGCGCAAGGTGATTCACGATGTTCGCCTGCGCGAAGGCGAGATGAACCTGATTGGCGGTTTGGTGCAGACTCGGTCGACGCGGAACGTGTCCGGCATTCCCGGCTTGATGCAGATTCCCTGGTTGGGCCGGCTGTTTTCGAGCGAGACGGTGGAAACGTCGAACAATGAACTGGTGATTGCGCTGGTCCCGCATATTGTGCGGACGCAGGAAATCACGCCAGTGAATTTGCGAGGCGTGGGGGCTGGTAATGACCAAACGGTGCGGCTGACGTATTCCACGCCGGAAGACGCAAAGGCGCCGGTTGGCGCTATTCCCGGCGGACCGGTGTTGACGATGCCGGCGTCGCCCGATCCGGCGTCGCCGTCGAAGCCTGCGCTGCCACCGGCGGCGCCCGTGAAACTGACGTTCCAGCCGGAGGGAGTGGTGACGCGGGCAGGGTCACCGGTTGTGGTGACGTTGCAGGTTGGCGACGCGGTGGACCTGTTCCAGGCGCCGATACAGGTCAAGTACGACCCGAAGAAACTGAAGCTGCTCGCGGCCACGCCCGGAGCGTTCCTGTCAAACGACGGGCAGCGCGTGAACTTCACTCACGACGATCAACCGGCGAAGGGCGAAGTGGCGATTCAAATGAGCCGTGCGGCGGGCGCGCCGGGATTGACCGGGAGCGGGGCGGTGCTGTCCTTGACGTTTCAGACGCTGGAAGCGGGGACGACGCAGATTTCGGTGATCGACAGCGCGCTGCGGAACTCGAAATTGCAGCCGGTGCCGGCGCCGAAGCCGAGCGTGGGAGTGGAGATCAGGTAATGTTGCGGGTGAGTGCAAATCGGCGGCGCGGCCAGCGGGGAATGACGCTGGTGGAGTTGATCGTGGCGTTTACGATTTTGGCGCTGTTGGCATCAATGGCGGTGCCGCTGGCGCGGAGCCGGGTACGGCGGGAGCGGGAGAAAGAGTTGCGCATCGCGCTACGGGAGATTCACACAGCCATCGATAAGTACAAGGACATGGCGGATCAAGGGCAACTCGGGCAGCAGAATGCGGCGAAGGAAGGGTATCCGGAATCGCTGGAAGTGCTGGTGGAAGGCGTGAAAGTGAACGGGCAAGGGACGGAAGGCGAGAAGAAGGTCCGCTTCTTGCGGCGAATTCCGAAAGATCCATTTACCAAGACAACGGATTGGGGGATGCGAAGCACGCAGGACGACCCGAAGTCGACGGCGTGGGGCGGGCAAAATGTGTTTGCGGTTTTTTCCAAGACAATGGACAAAGCCGCGGATGGGACGCCATATGCGGAGTGGTAAACAGGCTGGGTTCACGATCATGGAACTGATGGTTTCCATGGCCATCGTGCTCGTGGTGATTTCGGTGGCGGTGCCGTTGTATCAGAAGTCGGTGCTCCGGGCGCGCGAGAGCGTGCTGCGTCAAAATCTGTCGTCCATGCGATTGGTGATCGACGAGTACACCTACGACAAGCAGAAGGCGCCGCAGCAGTTGGAAGATCTGGTGCGCGAGGGGTATTTGCGGCAGATGCCGATGGACCCGGTAGTGGGGAATAGCACGTCGTGGAAAGTGATTATGGAAGACGCCTCGGCGTCGGCGAGCCAGACTGAGCCGGGAATTTTCGATGTACGCAGTTCGTCGGAGAAGACCAGTTTGGAAGGCACGCCGTATAGCGAATGGTGAGGGTGTCAAGAGTCCAGGCGGGATTCAAACTCGCACTGCGTCTCGCGGTTACGGCTGAGGAATCTCCACGACCCTATTCTTCCATTCGGCGGCGTTCGAAGCAGAAGTTAGGGCCGGCTGTTGCGCACGGTAAATATGACGTTGAAAGCCGCAGAGTCTCAACTACAATCACTACACGTTCTGTCGGCTGAGACAGTCGGGATCCAAGGCACACTGATTATACGAGCACAGAACAGCAGGGTCTTCTTAGCCGCGACGGGCTTAAGGATCACTCCGTCAAACAGCTTCACTACTATTAGGGCGTTTGCGCCACCGCAATAGGTACGGCCCGGCGTTGCCTCCATGGCTACGGCCCGGTCGGCGATTTCAAACAGCGCCTGGCCGCGGGCCGGGCCGCGTCGCCGCATGGCGTCTGGGTAAATCGTTACGGCTACTTGCGAAACGAGAAAATCACGCTACTGGGAAGTCCGGCGATTCCGTCCGCGCGCTAGCCATCAGCTTCGACAACCGCAGCACAACATCCGCGTTGGCGGCCGCCACATCGTTCGCCTCATTCACGTCGGCCTTCAGGTTGAAGAGCATCGTCTTGCCTTTGGATTTTATGAACTTCCAGTCGCCCGCGCGCAACGCCTGGGAAAAGCCGCCTTCGTGAAACTCCCAATAGAAGTACTCGTGTACTTTGGCCGGCTGGCCCAGCAGGGCGGGGTACATGCTGATGCCGTCGATCCCGCCAGGCGCTTGCGCGCCAATGGCCTCAGCCAGCGTCGGCATCATGTCCCAGAAAGCGAATGGATGATCGCTGACGCGGCCGGCGGGAACTTTGCCTGGCCACCTCGCCAGAAATGGCACGCGAATACCGCCATCGGTCAGGTCTCGCTTGATCCCCCGAAGAGGCCCGCTGGAGTGGAAAAACCCCGGATCGTGCCCGCCCTCTCTGTGCGGCCCATTGTCGCTCGAGAACAGCACCAGCGTGTTCTCATCGATTCCCAATGCCTTCAGTTTCTCGAAAATGCGCCCAATGTCGCGGTCGAGCCGCGTAATCGTCGCGGCGAATTTGCGTTCCAGCTTCGGCCACCGCTTGCCCGAATACGGCGCGTCCTCCGGGATTTCAATGCCATCGCCAGTATCGCGCCCCAGTTCATTATTGGCGTGCGGAATTGTGCTGGCAAAATAAAGCAGGAACGGCTGGGCCTTGTTCTTGTCCAGAAATTGCAGCGCCCGTTCCAAAAACAGATCCGGCGCATACCCCTTCTTCACCGCGCCCCAATTGCCGCGCACTATTTCCGCATGTTCGCCGTCCAACAGATGTTCTGGATAGTAAGTATGCGCGTGCATTTGGGAGAAGAAGCCGTACCACTCATCCCAGCCCTTTTTCGTCGGATAACCGGGATAGCCCAAGCCGCCAATTCCCCACTTGCCGAACATCGCCGTCGTGTACCCGGCTTTCTTAAACATCTCCGGAATGGTGAAATCCTCGGGCCGCAGCAGTTCCTCATTCCGCCTGTTGCCGCGGACGCGCGCATGGCCCGTGTGATATCCCGTCATCAACGCGCAGCGCGAAGGCGCGCACACGGTACAACCCGCGTAGGCCTGCGTGAAGCGCGTGCCTTCGGCCGCCATGCGGTCCAGATTCGGCGTCTGGATTTCCTTCTGTCCGTAACAGGCCAGGTCTCCATAGCCCAAGTCGTCGGCGAGGATGAAAACCACATTCGGAGCGCGGCGCTGAGCGGTCAGCGGAGCCGCCATGGTCGATAGAAATGCGCGTCTGCTAAGCATCAATCGTTAATGTACCCCATGCTCGATCCAGCGCTCATAACGGAATCGGCGTCAACACGACGGCTTGTTATGACCCACGGCCCGGTTGCCGGCTACAACGTTCCTATTCGCACCCGTCACCTCCACCGTCAACTCAGAACGAAAGGCGTTCCCGCCGGAACTCTCGTGTGAATCGTGCTCGGCGCCGAGACAATATACGAAAAACCCGCGAATGTCGTGCGCGTAAACGAGACGGGCTGGCCAGCGCGGTTAAGCACCGTGAATACGGCGTCCTTGAAAAGCCCGCCCGGCTGCGGCGTAGCGGTGAATGCCGTCAAACTGCTGCCCGCCGTTACAAACCCATCCACAGGTAGCGTATTCACGACCGTTATCTTGATTCCAGCGCGTCCAGGTCATCGTTCGTAGACCTCGTTTCGATGACGGATTCGCGTCACATCCACTAGCAATTTCCTGTCATCAGTACGGTAGACGACGCGTTAGTCGCCAATTCGAATCCGCCGCTCGCCGTCGCCTGACGGGCGAAGATTTGCGGCTAGCTTCTCGTCAGCCGGGGCAGCTTTCCGAGTTCTCGCTCAGCACTCGAAGTCAATCCGACGCTTTGTTTAACCAAGCGACTTTCCGCTCGCAACCATCCCGGATTTTACCTTTTCAAGCGGGATTCGCTTTTCCAGACGCCGCGAACGGCTAACCGGCACATCCTGGATATCCTCCCACAAGACGCCGTGTTTCTTGAGGTCAGTTACCGCCGCTGTCTTGCGGCCTTTCGCGTCGGTAATAAACTGAATTCCAGTCATAGCTGTTCCTCCATCGTTCGTTCTGCGGGCTCTCGTCGCGGACGCCGTGCTGCGCCCAGTCGACAGAATAGCCCAACCGCGCGTGCTTCCTGTTTAGTCGGCGTCGCACCCACAAATCCGCACTG
>Ga0163150_10001543_pt1 | contig 38429 bp, 27 predicted proteins | sample OliLakLV19P2IB_FD_148628 | JGI IMG/M metagenome (GOLD analysis project Ga0163150, IMG submission 148628) | Freshwater microbial mat bacterial communities from Lake Vanda, McMurdo Dry Valleys, Antarctica - Oligotrophic Lake LV.19.P2.IB | ecosystem: Environmental > Aquatic > Freshwater > Lake >... | reverse complement strand
TCGTAACGCCGTGGCCCTGAATCTTGGCCTCCGTTTGTCCGTTTGCCTTAAAGCCGCAGACCTGCCAACAGCGCAGGTCTGCGCTACAAAACGAATGTGATCGCGAGCCTGTAGCGCGGTCCCGCGCCGTTTGCGGGTCCGCGGCAGTAAATGCATCGGACACAGCCATTCACAATTTGATGCCCCACTATGGCCCGCACCAGGTAAGGACGCGCAGGCAGCGTTGCGTCTCGTTACGCTGTGGTCCTGGATCTTGGCCCCGTTTGTCCGTTTGAATTAAAGCCGCAGACCTGCAAACATCCCAGGTCTGCGCTACAAACTACGGGATTTCAGGGCCTCTTCACAAATCTGCCCGATCATTCAGGGTTCATCAGGATTCCCTCCGCTGAGCTCCTGCAAAAGCCACAGCTTGGCCAGCCTCCAGTCCCGCAGGACCGTGTCGAGGGAAACTTTCAATACCTCTGCAGTTTCCTCCACACTCAGCCCTCCAAAAAAGCGCATCTCCACCACCTGGCTTTTCCTTGCATCCACATTCGCCAACCTTTGCAGGGCCTCGTCCAGAGCGAGCAGGTCCTCCCCGTGTCCCCGAGCTACCAGCAGAGCCTCGTCCAGAGTTACCCGCTGAGGTTCGCCGCCGCGCTTTTGCGCTTCGCGAGTGCGCGCCCAATCCACCAGGATGCGCCGCATTAACCGGGCCGAGACAGCAAAGAAGTGCGCACGGTCTTGCCATTTCACCTGCTGGCCATCAATCAGCCGCAGGTAGGCCTCGTTGACCAGCGCCGTGGTTTGCAGGGTATGGGCTGCCCGTTCTCCCCGCATGTAGCGATGTGCCAGGCGCCTCAGTTGCTCGTACACCAGAGGCGTCAGCTTCTCAAGCGCTGACTCTTCCCCCTGCCTCCACGCGAGCAGCAGTTGGGTCACTTGCCGGGTCGAGGCTGTCGTCATGCAACCTCCCTCAGTGAACGGGCTGAGAGTTGATGGATCAATGACGGCCATTATACCGCCGCTCCATTAGGCGAGGTCAGCAAAAGAAATCAGTCACGGCGTTCCAGTTTTTTTCACGGCTTCCGCTTTCGTTAGTGAGGCCAGACACGAGTCTGACCCCAACTATTCGCGAAATCGGAGGGGACGCCATGAAGAGGTCATTCGAGAATTGCCTGAGCTTGAGTTTAATCTTGATGGCTCATTTAACGGGATCTGCCACAACACTCGCATTATCAGCGGACAAAACGGGACCCAGCTTGCGACTCACCGTGCGTGTCTTCAGCTATGCGCAAGTATCGCCGGAGACCTGGAATCTTGCCCAAGAGGTTGCCGCCAGGATCCTCCACAGAACTGGAATTGAGACACACTGGGTCAAGTGCTCACTTTCCTCAGAAGGAATGCTCACTCCTGCCGTTTGTGAACAGCCTGCAGAGCCATCGGATCTTGTGCTGAGACTCGTGCCTGTCTCGGCGGCCACGCGAGCACAGTTCGGTGATGGCACACTGGGTATCGCTGCCCAGCCCGAGAAAGGAACTCCCAGTAGCGCCTCCATCTTCTACAGCCGGGTTGAAGAGCTGGCTAAAGGAGGCACTGCTTCTGTGCCTGTGATTCTCGGTCATGCAACAGCCCACGAAATCGGCCATCTGCTCCTGGGCTCAAACTCGCATTCACCGCTGGGCCTGATGCGGGCCCGATGGAGCCGCCAGGACTTGCAGAATGCCCGCGTGGGCAATCTTCTTTTCATGCCAGAACAGGTTGCGGCGGTGAGAGCCTGTGCGCTCAGGCGTCTCAACAATCAGCAATAAGTAGCGACCTCAGACCGCCGAGGGACGCGGGTCTGTTGCTTCTTGCCCCCTCACCCGGCCCTTGTGAGCGCTGCTCACGGCTGCGTCAAAGTGAGAGCCAAAGTCAGAGTACAAGGAGTAGGATGCGTTGGTGATTTTTCCAACGCATCGAGCCCGACCGGACGGGCGAGCCTTTGCGGACACTCCAGCTTGGTGATGCGTTGCTGGTCAAGCGCAACGCATCCTACCGTTGGCGCCCAATTTGCTACACTTGCGGGACGTTGACGGAGCCTGAATCGATGGCGCTGGATCTTTACAGTCCAGTGATAAGTGTGGTACGACCTAGCGCGGTCATGCGGCCACTTCAGACCGCAGACAGTCAGCGGTGATTCTATCGAGTCCTTTTCCCGCCGATTCTAAGGTACTGACCGAGCTGTGAACTGGATCCCTCGCACGGCGTGAAACGGACAGGAGCACTCTTGGGCGCTGCCAAAGACATGCGGTGGGAGATTCAGAGAGCGAGGCTGCTGGCCGCCGAGCCGGTCTTGCTCGGGTTGCCCGCCTTCTTTCTTCTGTTCCTCGTCTTCTTCAGCACGGGCTGCTCGGTTCGCCGTTATGCGATCAACAAGCTGGGCGATGCCCTGGCAGACACAGGGACCACGTTTACTTCGGACGACGATCCAGAACTGATTCGCGGCGCGCTGCCTTTCAGCCTCAAACTGATTGAAAGCCTGCTTGCCGAAAGTCCGCGCCATCAAGGCTTGCTTCTGGCAGCGGCCAGCGGTTTTACGCAATACGGCTATGCTTTTGTCCAACAGGAAGCCGATGAGATGGAACCACGGGATCTGGGTGAAGCCGAACGGCTCCGGAGACGTGCGCGACGTCTCTATCTACGAGCCAGGAACTATGGCATTCGCGGACTGGAGGCCCGCCACCGTGACTTCGGTTCGTTGCTGCGTCAGAATCCGAAGGAAACTGTGGAGCACGCTTCGATGCCGGACGTCCCAATGCTCTATTGGACTGCGGCTTCCTGGGGAGCGGCGATTGCCATTTCGAAAGATGATCCGGAGCTGATAGCCGACTTGCCCGCTGTCGAAGCGCTTATCGACCGCGCTCTTCAGTTGGACGAGAACTACGACTCGGGCGCGATTCACGGGTTTCTCATTACCTACGAAACCAGCCGCCCCAGCGGAAAAGGCGATCCGTACGAGCGTTCCCGGCGGCATTTCGAAAGGGCTCTAGCGCTCTCTTCTGGTCAACTGGCTTCTCCATTGGTGGCCTTGGCGGAGGCGGTCTCGATTAGCAAGCAGGACCGCAAGGAGTTCGAATCATTGCTGGGCCGCGCTCTGGCAATTCAAGTCGATGCCAAACCGGAGTGGCGCCTCGCAAACCTGGTGATGCAGCGACGGGCGCGCTGGCTGCTATCACGGACAGACGAGCTATTTCTTGAGTAGAGGGGAGAGTCTTGTATGCCGACCAACGACGCCATCACCGATGAAAAGTCGACGATTCCCCTCTGGGGAGGGGCAAGGGCCGCCAGGCCCTGGGGTGGGTTGTGGAGCAGGGACGGGACCCACCCCGGCGCTTCGCGACCGCTGTCGCTGCGCGCCACTTCTCCAACGGGCTTCCTAACGGAGTCTTTCCTGCCGCCGCGCGTCGCCACGTCCGATGAAAATGTGGCAGCCGATCGTGCGTCCGCTGACGCCCGAGCGACGATTGGTTGTCTCAACCGAGGCCCTGAGATCGCCGCTGAGGACAGCGGCTCCCACTCTCCAGCCCAATCTTCAAAGCAGTACATGCGCCAGGAACTGGATAGGAGACCTCGGCTATTCACTTGGGCGTTATTTGCCGTGCTTATAACTGTTCCCGAGGCTGCGGTGCAGGCTCAGGCGCCAGCGCGCATTCGGTTGGCGACGTTGGCGCCCAAAGGCTCCTCCTACCATCAGATCCTGCTGGCTATGGGGGAAAAGTGGCGGCAAGCGCCAGGCGGAGGCGCGTCGCTGACGATCTTTGCGGACGGATCCATGGGAGGAGAAGCCGACATGGTGCGGCGGATGCGCGTCGGCCAGATTCAGGCTGCCATGCTCACGGTGGTGGGGTTGTCCGAGATTGATCCTTCGGTAAGCGCATTGCAGAACCTGCCCATGATGTTTCGTTCTCTCGACGAGGTGGATTACATCCGGCAGAAGCTGGCGCCATCGATTGAAAAGAAATTGCTGGAGAAGGGCTTTGTGGTGCTGTGCTGGGGCGACAGTGGATGGGTGCGGTTCTTCTCAAAGGAGCCTGTGATTTACCCGGCAGATCTGAAGCGGATGAAATTGTTCACCTGGGCAGGGGACACCAAACAGCTAGACATCATGAAAGCCGGAGGCTATCAACCCATCCCCTTGGAGACCAATGACATCTTGCCGAGTCTGCAGACAGGTTTGATCAATGCTGTTCCCTCCACGCCGTTTTATGCGCTGGCCGGACAATTCTACGGTCCAGCTTCACACATGTTGGAACTGAACTGGGCACCGCTAGTGGGCGGCGCTGTGGTAACGCGGAAAACTTGGGATAGCCTGTCAGGTGAAGCCAGGGACGCCATGATGAACGCGGCGTCGGACGCTGGCGAGCAGATCAAAGCCAAAAGCCGCGGGGAAAGCAACCAGGCCGTTGAGACCATGCGGAAGCGAGGTCTGACGGTGCATGCAGCCACTCCCGAGGTCGAGGCGGCCTGGCGCAAAGCGGCTGAAGAGGTTTACCCGAAGATTCGCGGCGCCATTGTCCCGGCCGAAATGTTCGACGAAGTTATTCGCTTGCTCCAGGAGTTGCGCAAGAGCGCGGCCTCCAAGAGGTGACCCACGAGATGCCCGATCACGTGGCCTCTGCCAGTGGCCAATGGGAGCCCAAAACGGCAATCGATGCGTCCCCATCCGGCTGGCTGCGCCGGCTGGAAGACGGCCTGCTGTGCCTGGCGCTGGCGGCCCTCGTTTTGCTACCGCTCGCTGAGATTGTCTTGCGAGCGACATTCCAGACTGGCATCTCCGGTTCGAGTGCCCTCGTCCAGCACATGACACTCATCATCGGGATGCTGGGTGGGGCAGTGGCTGCCCGCGAGAATCGGCTGTTGGGACTTTCCACCGGCAGCGCTTTTTTGAAAGGCCGCCTAAAGTTGGGAGCGGCATTGTTCAGCGGCGCGGTTGCGGCAACCATCAGCCTCTTCCTCGGCGTGGCGAGTTATCAGTTCGTGCTAACCGAGAGAGAAGCCGGCAGTATTCTGGCGTACAACGCGCCGGTGTGGGTGCTTCAGTGCGTGATGCCGCTCGGCTTCGGCCTCGTGGCCGTGCGTGTGCTTCGTTACGCCGGCGAGAGCTGGAAGTTCCGGGCGCTGGCCACAATACTAACCGGACTTCTGATGTTACTGGCCGTGCGGCCGCCGGTACCTCCAGCGGAAGCGGTGACTCCTGCGTTGATTGGATTGCTCGCAGCGACGGCGCTGGGGTCTCCCGTGTTTGCCACGCTCGGCGGCGCGGCCTTGATCCTCTTTTGGGGCGCCGGCCTTCCCATTGCTTCGATCCCGCTGGATCACTACCGTCTGGTGATCAACCCCTCGCTGCCAACGATCCCGCTCTTCACGCTCGCAGGTTATTTTCTGGCAGAGGGCGGCGCCTCTCAGCGCCTGGTAAGGGTGTTTCAAGCGCTCTTCGGGCAGTTCCGGGGTGGCCCCGCTATTGTCACTGCTTTGGTCTGCGCCTTTTTCACCTCGTTTACGGGAGCCTCGGGCGTGACCATCCTGGCTCTGGGTGGACTGCTGATGCCCGTATTGCTGACCGCCGGTTATCCCCCTAAATCGGCGCTGGGCCTGCTGACCGGCGCGGGTTCTTTGGGCTTGCTGTTTCCTCCCTGCTTGCCGCTCATTTTGTATGCCATTGTCGCCAAGATCAGTATCGAAGACATGTTCCTAGGCGGCGTTGTGCCGGGCACACTGATGGTGGCCCTCACCGCTTGGTGGGGAATGACGCAGGGACCCAAGACGACCGTTGACAAACGGTTCGACTTGGCAGAAGCCAAGACAGCGATCTGGAATGCCAAATGGGAGTTGCTCCTGCCGGCGGTTGCTTTCGCAGGGCTGTTCGGCGGGATTGCGACACCCGTGGAAGCAGCGGCCCTCACCGCGCTCTATGCCTGGGTTGTCGAGACATTTGTGTACGGCGACCTGAAGGTGTTTCGTGATGCCCCCCGGGTCATGACGGAGTGCGGACTGCTGGTGGGCGGAGTGCTCTTGATTCTCGGAGTTGCCCTTGGGTTTACGAACTACCTGGTGGACGCACAGATTGCAGAGCGTGCCGTGGAGTGGGTGACGGGCTCGATTCATTCGCGCTGGGTGTTTCTATTGCTGCTGAATCTATTCCTGCTCGTGGTCGGATGCCTGATGGACATCTTTTCGGCCATCGTCGTGGTGGTGCCGCTGATTGTGCCCATCGGGGTGGCATTTGGGATCGATCCAGTCCATCTGGGCATCATTTTTCTGGCAAATTTGGAATTGGGCTATCTGACTCCTCCGGTGGGAATGAACCTCTTTCTTGCCTCGTACCGATTCTCGAAGCCTTTGTCGGAAGTGTCCCGTTCGATCATTCCAATTCTGTTGGTGCTCCTGGCCGGTGTACTATGCATCACCTATATTCCGTGGCTGACAACCGCCTTGCCAAGGGCTTGGGGCCGTTAGGGGCTGGGCTGCAAACCATTCTTCCTCGGAACTGATTCGTCTCACGCTCCCATCAATCCTGGATTCTTAAGGGAAATACTGGATTCCCGCCCCGGCTTACTATCCGCCGGGGTGACGTTCTTTCGCGGAAATGACGGCTTGCGCTGGGGCGCAGCAAGGATGTGGCGTTGAAGGACTTTGGCTCAGATTCTGAGTTTCCGTGAGCCCCCAACAACGTCCTAGAATTTTTCCATTATTTTCTCTATTCATCCCCTAGTTTTTCTTGGATTGCTTGACGAGCCTACAAGAGCTTCATCTCAGATAGGCATGGAAGTTTCTCATGCCGCTGCACGGCGCCACAACGGACCAAGTCCCCTCTCGGGAGGGGCAAGGGCCGTCAGGCCCTGGGGTGGGTTGTGGAGTAGGGAACGAACCCACCCCGGCGCTACGCGACCCCGGTCGCTGTGCGCCGTCCCTCCGAGGATGGGATTTCCGAGGAGCCTTTCATGCCGCTTTGCGGTTCCACGATTGACACTGTGAAGAAATTGCGTTGATCGTTGTCGCGGGAGGGCGAGGCTCCCGCCGAGCCTCTCTCAATCAGGAACATGGTGCTGCGCGGCTCGGCAGGAGCCTCGCCCTCCCTAATCTCTTCCTAGCTCCCGTTTCAAGAAAGAACCTCGAATTCGAGAACGAGGAAACCCGATGTCAACTTGCCGAAGAGGTGTGTTCTTCTTTCTAGCAGCCTGGTTGATACCGAACCTGCTGTTTGCTCAGGGCACAGGACGGTTGAGTAGCGTCGTACAGGATGCCTCGCGCAGTGGCGTTCCTAACGCTGCGATCCGGTTGACGCTCGCTGGCGGTCGGGAAACGGTTCTAGCTTCCGAAACGAGTCGCGATGGTGGGTTCACGCTGGTCGGCGTTCCCCCCGGCCTCTATGACCTGCAGGTGCAAAAGTCAGGATTCACTACCAGGACCTTTCGCGGCGTAAAGATCGATCCTTCACGGGAAACGACTTTGCCGCCGATTCTGCTGCAGGTGAGTCCCCTGTCAGAGGTCGTGGAAGTAAAAGCGCGCGAGCTGACTGTGCAAACTAGCAACGCCGAGGTTGCCAGCACCCTGAGCGCAGAACAGATCCAGAGATTGCCCGTGCTCGACCGCAACGTCCTGTCGCTCATCGACACCCAGGCAGGCACGGCCTCATACCATCCTGGTCACACGATGATCAACGGCCAACGAACGGCTTTTACCCAGATTGAGTTGGACGGCGTGGGATTGCAGGAGGGACTTCTTCGCACTACGAGCCTGGACTCCGTGCCGAATCAACTTTTGATTGGCCAGGTAGCTGAGGTTACCGTTGTCACCTCCAACCCGAGCGCGGCCATGGGCGGCGGAGGTTCCTACGTGGGCTTCGTCACGCCGTCGGGCAGCAACGAGTTCCACGGCAACCTGTATTGGTACAACCGCGTCAGCGCGCTGGCGGCCAACAGTTGGTTTAACAACCGGGACGGCTTCAAGAAACCTTATCTCAACCGAAATCAGGCGGGCTTTGCATTAGGGGGGCCAATCTGGAAAGACAAGCTGTTGTTTTACACCAACTACGAAGCCATCCGGCGGAAGGATCGAATCGCTTCCACCTTGGGGATACCCACCGCAGACGCCCGGCGCGGCATCTTCACTTACGAGGACGTGAACCGGCAGTTGCGCAAGGTCGACGTGTTGCAGGCAGCCGGTGTCACCACCGATCCCTACATCCAGCGTCTGTTGTCGCAGGTCCCGGGACCTGAGAAGATCAACAATCAACGCATCGGCGGCGACGGCCCAGACGGCAGCCCCCGGAATGTGGGAGGTTACACCTACAGCAAGCGAAACAACGAGTATTTCGATAACCTCTCGTTCAAGCTGGAATATCTGCCCAAGCCACGCCACACTCTGGCAGGTTCCTGGGTGTGGAACCACGACGACGCTTACCAGCCCGAGATCTGGCAAGATTTCTCCGAGATCCCTCAGGTGTCCTCCAGTGTGCGCGCCAGGCTTCTTTCTCTGTCCTGGCGTTGGAACCCTGCAGCGATGTTTACCAACGAGCTCCAAGGAGGCTTCAACCAAGCAACGTTGGATTTTCGCAATTCGCAAGAGTTTGGGCCTTTCATTATCTATCCTTCGTTCTTACCCAGTCCCGTCAATCAGACGCGGCCGCAGCGGCGCTGGACAGAGACTTTCGCTCTCGGCAACAACGCCAGTCTGATGCGTGGCCGGCACTTGCTGCAGTTCGGGGTCCGCACGCAGCAGGGTCGTGCAGAGCTGTACAACGAGCGCGGCACCATTCCCACCTATACACTGGGCATCGGAACTGCCAGTCCGGGTCTGACGGAAACTCAACTGCCTGGGATCAACAGCAGCGATCTAAATGCGGCCAACCTGGTTCTGGCCGACCATGCCGGATGCGTGAACAGCTACACCCAGACGTTCAATGTGACAGACCGGCAGTCGGGATTTGTTCCAGGCGCGCCGAGCCTGCGCCACTACACCCTGGATAGTTACGCGGCCTACGTGCAAGACCGGTTGAGGTGGCGTCCAGGGCTCACCTTCAACCTGGGTCTTCGGTACGAGTACCTGCCGCCGGTCAGTGAACGCGATTCACTGTCGTTGCTGCCGGTGGTCGAGAACAGCAACCTTTTGGCTACTCTGCTGTCAAACGCCACACTCGATTTTGCCGGCTCGGAGGCGGGACGCCCGTTGCATCGACCGGACAGGAACAACTTCGCGCCAAACGCCGGTTTGGCCTGGGACATCTTTGGAAACGGGCGTACCGCGCTGCGGGCGGGCTACAGCATTCACTATGTGAACGACGAAGTCATCCGTGTGCTGCAGGACAACACCTCGACTAACGCCGGTCTGACGGCTGTTTCCGACAAGACCGGCCTGAGTGGACGAATCAGCAGCGGCCTCCCTCCAGTGACGGCTCCGGTTTACAGGGTCCCACGCCGATTTAAAGACAACCAGCAATTGAGCCGGTCAAGCTCGTTTGGCATGCCCGACCCGAACTTGCAGGTCCCTTACCTTCAGGAGTGGAATATCAGCCTCCAGCAGGAGATCAAGGGGCTTTTCGTGGAAGCCCGCTACGTCGGCAATCACGGAGTGAAGCTGCTGCGCGTCATAGATGTCAACCAGGTGATCATCGGCGAGAATGGATTTCTCGACGACTTCCTGCGGGCGCGGCAGAACGGCAACCTGGCCCGGGTAGCCACTGGTGTCTTCAACCCGGCCTACACCCCGCAGATTACTGGGAGCCAGCCGCTCCTGCTTTTTCCGTTGCTGGTAGACGGAGGCCGGCTGAACAACAGCGATATTCGGTCCCTGATCGATACGGGGCAGCCCGGGCAGTTGGCCTATATCTACCACCTGAACCAGCTGAACGGCCTTGTCCAGTTCTTTCCTAATCCTCTGGCCTTGGCGCTCAACATCGTGACGAACCACAGCCACTCCAGCTACAACGCCTTTCAATTCGAGGTGCTCACGCGCCGAAAGCGTGGCCTGACACTGCAGAGCAACTACACCTTCTCCAAGACGCTGAGCGATGCCGAAGGCTCGCAGCCCATCCGCTGGGAGCCATTCACCGACAACCGGAACCCGCACATCGAGCGGCGCCGTCCGCCGTGGGACATCAACCACGCGATGAAGGCCAATTTTGTTTACGATCTTCCGCTGGGGAACGGCAAACGATTGAACTACCGCCCGCTCCGGCGGCTGCTGGAAGGGTGGGGCATCAGCGGCATTCTGCTGTGGCAAACGGGTCGGCCATTCGGAATCGTGAGCACACGCGGCGGCGTGAACCGCAGCGGTTACGGCGGATATATCGGGGCTGTCTCGACACTGTCTAAGCCGCAGCTAGACAAAGTGTTTCACTTTCGGATGACGCCGCAGGGTCCTTCCTTTGTCTCTGCCGACGTGGTTGGACCCGACGGGCGGGCGGCAGCGCTCGAGGGTGCCCCGCCGTTTCCAGGCCAGGTTTTCTTTAATCCGGAGCCGGGCCAACTCGGCAATCTGCAGATGAACCTTCTGACTGGCCCCTCGCGCTTTCATTTCGACTTTGGAGTCCTGAAGCGCACGCGTTTGCGCGAAAACCATTGGCTGGAGCTGAGAATGGAGATCAGCAACTTCTTCAACCATCCGGTGTTCAGTTTCGGTTCTCAAGATCCTAACCAACCGACGTTTGGCCGGATCGACGGGAGCGCCTTCGACCCCCGCCGCATCCAGTTCAGTTTGCACTATCGGTTTTAGGCTTCTGGAATCAGCCAAGCAACCGTGCGGAGACGCAGAGGCGCAGAGAGAAACAGGCATAAGGCATGACGTTCTTCCATTTTCGCTTTCACCAGAAGGGTGAACGAACAGGTGGCTACACCCTGTTCGAACGCCGATAACCAACCGTCCTGAAGTCCTGACGGCTGGCTGTTCTCACAAGAAGCTCTCCGCGTCTCAGCGTCTCTGCGGTGGCTTTTGTTGCTGGTTTCAGGATTGAGGGAATCTGAAGAGGTCGTTCGTTTTCAGCGCGGGAGGTCTTCGAAGAGTGTGGAAACCTGGCATTCGAAGCCGGGCAAAAGGGGAGAGTCCAAAGTGTCGGCGTCGTGCTGCGTGGATCTAAGTTGGAGCGCCTGGCCCTGCCGCCGGTAGACTTCGACTTGCCGCAGCCGCCAATCCACAATCCAGTATTCCTGGACTCCCCTGCGGGAATAAAGCTTCAGCTTGGCTTCGCGGTCACGGCGTTCATGGACCGTCCCGGGGGGAAAGCACCTCCACGATCAATTCAGGCGCAGCGTGCAGTTTTCCGTCCTTCCCCAAAGCATTGGGCAATCGCGCCTGGCTGATCCAAACAACGTCTGGCACGACATCATCATCGTCCGCAAAGATCACGCCGGGCGCCAAGTTCACTTGCCCAGCCCCGGTTTGCTTACTCCAGAGCTGCAAACAAGAAGCAATCTGAAAGCAAGTGAACTGATGGTGCCAGTGAGGCTGTCTGGACATGTGCAATTCTCCGTCGATGATCTCGTAGCGCTTGCCGTCATCGGGCAACGCTTCCAGATCCGCCGATGTCCAACGCAACCTCGTCGTCATCTTTCTGTCCCCCCTGCACAGTTGAGAGGCCCTGATGTCGGGAAGCATATCACGCCAACCGGCTCCGGTGGTCTCCAAGTCAGATTGCTGGCCAGAACCACCCTCGGGAAGCAACAGGCCGTCGCCGACCTAGACGCCTCCGCCAGTTTAAACGTTGAAACAACCGCGGAGGCGCGGAGCCGCAGAGCCGCAGAGAGAAATAGTGATGAGGCATGACGTTCTTCCATTTTCGCTTTCACCTCACCAAAAGGGGTGAGCGAAGATCTAGCTATATCCTGTTCGAACGCTGAGAACCAACCCTCCTGAAGTCGTGACGGCTGGCTGTTCTCACAAGAAGCTCTCCGCGTCTCAGCGTCTCTGCGGTGGCTGCTGCTGTTTTCGGGATTAATTAACGTTGAGGCTGCCCGCTAGACGTTGTCTTGCCGAACTGAGCTGACCCAGGCCCGAAAATGCTGCCGAGCCTCTTTCCGCCCGTGCGTCTGGCTTCTGGAGAGAAATCCGGCGAGGTCATCAACCGTCACAATGGGAAATGCCAGGCTGCAGGACACGGGGATATAGGTCTGGCCGGAGAGTTGCCAGAGGGAGAACTCGCTGCCGTCGTAGCGCCAGATTTCAGGAACACCCAGCGCGGCATAAATTCTAAACTTGCTGGAGGATTCGTGGGTGACGTCGATTTCCAGCACCAGGTCGGGTGGGGGATCGCTGCGGAGGTCCAGCTGGTCTTTCTCTCCGATTCCGCCAGCGCGTTCGACATAGAAACAATCGTCGGCTTCGACGCCTTTGCCCTTGGGTTCGACCTTCAGCGTAACTGATCCCAGACTGAGAACATCGAGATCAAGTTCATCGCTTAGGATCATCACGAGATCATGCAAAAGGTTCTTCAGCTTCTCGTGCTTGCTAGAAGGGCTCATAACGTCCAGACGGCCATTGTCGTAACTGATACGAGGAGAGGCCACGTCACCCAGTTGACTGAGCAGTTCCTCGTACTGCAGCCAGCTGATTTCATAAAACGTCAGCTTGCTGCCCGACGGGAGACGAACAATGGCATCAAGATACTCTGCAGTCTGAACAGTCATCAACAGAAACCTCGGCTGTGAATCATAGCACGCTGGAGTCTGGGTCGCCACGTCACCCGCAGGCAACCCGCAGGCAGGTCTCAGGCAGGTCAAACGCAGGCAGCTGAGGTAGCAGATTTGAGGGAACCCTTCAACCCAAAACGTGGGAGCCGCTGTCCCCAGCGGCGATCCTCTTTGGAGAGCTGCAACATCGCCGATCAGGGCAGCGGCTCCCACGTTCGCAGGAGAGGGACTCGTTTTCAGAGAACTGGCAATCACATCGGGCGATTGGTCCCATCCACAGCCCGAATTCGGGTTCTCTCCCAGAACCAGGAATGATCACGGCGAGAGCGCGATGTGCAAGGGCCGGCTGCCGACTGCGATTTTCTTGGTTTCTATATCGGTGGCGGTGTCAATAACCGAAACATTGTTGGACTGCTCGTTCGCTACATAGATTTTGGAACCATTGGAGGTCACACTCATCCAGGACGGCGCGTTGCCGACAGCCAAGCTCTTGATTAAGGTGTCGCTCGCGGTGTCGATGACCGAGACGTCGCCGAGAGCATAAGGCGAGCCGGTGTGGGCCACGTAAGCCTTTGCTCCATTCGGCGTGAGCACCACCAGGTTGGCATTGAAGCCACCGATGCTCACTGTCTTGACGACCGTGTCGCTCGCCAGGTCGATGATGGAAACAGGCGACAACGTGAATCCGGACCCCTGGCAGGCGACATAGGCTTTCGTCCCGTCGGGCTTGATGGCAATGCTCCTAGGGGCAGGGCCAACAGGAATGCGTTTGACTTCAGCATCACTCGCCACATCGATCACGGAAACTGAACTGGAGGTGCCGTTAACCACATACGCCTTGGCCCCATTGGGAGTGAAGGCCACCGGATAGGGATAGAAGCCCACGGCAATCGTCTTTGTCACAGTGTCGGTGGCCGTGTCGATGACGGAGATCGAGTTGCCAAAAAGGTTGGCGACGTAAACCTTCGCTCCGTTGGGCGACGACTCCAGCCCCCAAGGGCTCGCACCCACGGGTATGGTCTTGATCAGAGAATCCGTTGCCAGGTCGATGACGGAAACCGACGCCGTCGAGGAATGAGTGACGTAGAGTTTGTTACGGCTGGCATTGACGGTCATGTTCGTTGGTGTAGCTGCCACCGCGATCGTCTTAACAACCGTGTTGCTGGAGGTCGAAACGACCGAAAGAGTGCCAGCGTTACGGTTGCCCACATAAAGTTTGGCTTGGCCCGGAATGAGCGTTACGGTGGTCGTGCCGGCTCCCGTCGAGATCGTGCTCACCACGCTATCGCTCGTGGGATTGATGACTGAAACCGAGTTGGATCCGAAGTTAGCAACGTAAGCCCCGGAATTTCCGCCGCCGGGAGGAGGCGGTGGGGGTGGAAACACTGTCACGGTGAAAGAGCCAGAGCTCGTCGCCGTGCCGCCCGCGGTGCTCACGGTGATTGGCCCGGAAGTGGCCCCGGCCGGCACGGTGACTGCCAGTGATGAGGAAGTGGCGCTCGTAACTTGGGCGACGATGCCATTGAATCTCACGGTGTTACCCGTGGTCGAAGCACTGAAGTTGCTCCCTGTGATTGTCACAGAAGTTCCCGCGGAGCCGCTGGTGGGATCGAAACCGGAGATGGCGGGCAATTGCGGAGGACACGCTGGAGACGCAGTGACGATTTCAGTCACGGTGTTGCTGCTTCTTCCGGAGCCGAGGTCTACCGCTCTGAGATAGTAGGTTCCGGGCGGATAAGAGCAGTCGGGTGTAAAGTTCCAACTAATGTTGCCGTTTGCGTCAACAGAAACCATGGGCGAAAGCGCTGTCTCGGTTGTGCTGGATGCTGTCCGCAGATAGCGGGTGGCGAAGCTGCCCGGAGAGTAGTTGGAACCTGTGAAGGCGAAGGTTTGCAGTTGCGGGCGGGTGCTGGAAGTGCTGACATCGATTCTGAGCGTGACGGGCGATTGTGAGCAATTGGGTAAAGCCGTCGGGAGATCTAACACGGAAAAAAATGGACTTGAATTGAGAAGCGACTGTTCTTCGGGCAACAGGAAGGTGTTCGGATAGCTTCCATACCCAACCCACATCAGCGCATTACTTGGGCAAGTTGCGGTCATGGGCTCGCAGGAGAGTGGGTGTGGCAGGCTGAGGGCATGGCCCAGTTCGTGGCCGAGTCCCCCAACCCACCGGCAAGGCCCGCCGTTGTCGGGTTGTCCGTCGGCGCAGGGAGGTATATTCGGTTCACCGGTCAGTCCTCTCAGATCGTTGGCAGGAAGAACGGCCGCACGCGCCTCACCGCTCCCGCCGTAAATCTGACCGCAAGTCGGGTCTGCATCTATATAGAAAACTAGTATGTTGCTCCCAGAATCCTTCGCCAGGCTACGACCGTCTGCTAGAACATTGTTCCAAAAGCTGTATTTCTCTCCTGCTGGATTCGAATACCAAGCCGCTGCGTGACTCGTGTCAAAGATTTCAACCACGGGGTTATTCAGGCTGAATGTCTTTCCGTTTCCTGTTTCGTTACGGTACCAGATCTGAATGTTCCTAATGGCTGTTTGTACGGCGGCAGCATACCTAGGCTGAAACCTTCGATCTGACGGGACAAGATAGATCACTCGCACCACCGGTTGAGGAGGCGGTGGTTCACCACCAGTCGCGGCGACGCTCACCTGTGCGAGCGGCCTCCGGGTTCCAGGCCCCGTGCTATATAACGTGAAGAAGTACCGATGAGGTTGGCGCTGAATCCATAGCGCGGTGGCGGGGCCGGAGGTGCCGCCTGCAAAGGGTGTTTCGTTGCCGCCGACGCCGATGTCTTGCACCCACACTTCGGCTCCAGAAACGTTTTGCGCGCTCCAAATGACTGAGGTCGTGCAAGTCGTGCCGCCGGTAGGAATAACACACGGGTTCGGAGAAGCGGATATCGTGCCTGAAGGGTCTTGACGAAGGCCGATCACGGCTACAGAGGTGATAGGAGCGCGGCCCGTTGTAGTGACTTCGTACAGAGTGAAGATGTACCTGTGCGGCGCACCCTGAATCCATGGCGCGGTGGCGGGGCCGGAGGTGCCGCCTGCAAAGGGTGTTTCGTTGCCGCCGACTCCTATGTCCTGCACCCACACGTTCGCGGCGGCGACATCCTTGGTAGTCCAAGTCAACGTCACGGTGCAGGTGTTGCCACCGGCTGGAATGGCGCATGGATTCGGGCTGGCCAAGATGCTTCCTTTGTCGATGTTGCCCACGGTGATGGTGCGAGCACTGGTCGAGCCTGACTCAATGGGCACATCCGTGTGCCACTGGCCGTCGGAAGTGCGGTAGGCGACGAAGAAGCGGTAGATACCATTCTTTGTGAGCGTCAAGGCTCCCTGATAATTGTGCGCGGCGCCTGGGTTGAGCGTGATGCTGCGCTGGAATGCAAAATCAGCAACCTCCCCATTTGGGTCGCGCCCTCCAAGCGTCAGCACGGTGAACGTGATCGGTGAGCCACCTCGGTTGGTGATGGTGAATTGCGCTGTCAGTGTTTGACCGACTGAGTAAAGTGTGGAGCCCGGTGAAAAGGTGATGCCGGAAGTGATCGTGGGCGCCGCTGGCGTTGTCTGCCGGTTCAGCAGCGCACTCAGTTCGAAATTGGACGCGACGGCCAGGTCGGAAATGCCGTCGTTATTGAGCTGGGCTGCCACGATGGACTGCCCGCCATACAATGCTGCCAGTTCGCGCTGGAACCCACCGCGGCCATCACTGAGAAACACTTCCGTTGCGTGGTCGGATGGGAGACTAGCAACTGCCGAACCCGTGATGACAAGATCGGCAGTGCCGTCCCCGTCAAGTTCGGCAACGGTGATGTTACAAGCGGCAGTTGTGTCAATGTAGGCGGCATTCAGCCGGACGCCGGATAAGAATGTTCCGTTGCCGTTACCAAAAAAGACGGTGATTGAGGCGGGGCCATTAGCGGCCAAATCCAGGTTGCCATCCCGGTTGAAATCGGCCGTCACGATCGCACCGCTTCCATTGGCGCCGAACACCCCGGAAAGGTTGGCACTCCGCGCAAAGCCGCCAGCGCTGGTCTGAAGAGCCACGGAGACCCGGTTGCTCACCAAGTCCAGAATGGCGACATCCATCCTTCCATCCCGATTAAAGTCCCCTGCCACCAACGCGGAGGTTTCTCGGTCCTGGCTGTCCTGGAAATCGCCACCTCCAAAAAAGTCCCCCTTCCCATCTCCAAAGAACACGGAAAAGCCCCGCAAACCAACAACCAAGTCTTGTCTGCCGTCCCCATTCAGATCTGTGGCCGCCAGAGGGGAGGGGCCGTCCCAGAAATAGCTGAAGTGGGTGGAGCGGACGAAACCTCCCCGGCCATCTCCGATGAAGATATCCAGACCCGAGAAGGTTGTGGCGGCTAAGTCTGGCTTGCCGTCACTGTTAAAGTCGGAGAGAGCGATGTTTTTGGCTTGAGAATCCAGCGAGGAAGTGAAACGGAAACTGCCTCGGCCATCGCCAAAACCAAGATAGATCCGGGTTGGGAAGAGGGAGGTTCCCACAACGTCGATAATCCCGTCTCCGTTGAGATCCCCGGCCGCCAACCCGCTTGCCGCCTGCCAGGGGGCAGAGTTGGCTACAGGGTCGAAATCCACCCCGGCTTTCAGGTTGAAGTCCACCTTGATGGTGTCGCCGAGAGGCACCCTGATGTTGTCAATAGATAGCTCTTTCCCGCCCTGAATCAAGCTCACCCGATACAACGCAACGGGCAGACCAGCATGAAAGAAGTGACCCTTTATGTCAGTCTTAACTTCAAAGTGTTGCGTGATGTCTTTGCGGTTAATATTCACCACCACCCCCACCAGGGGGTTGCCATCCGGACCGCGCACATCCCCTTCCAGGGTGCCCGTTTGCGCGAAGAGTTCCCGTCCGGGGGAAAAAGCGAGCATCAGCAAAATTATTATGGGTAGCAGCTTCCCATTGAAAACGCCGTTCACGAGCAGCAGACTTCGGCTGCGGAGAGCAGCTCTCGGAAATCCGTCGACAACCGATCGTATGGGTCTAGAGGCGGTCAATTTTTTTGCCACGGCGCTCCTCACTTCTTTCTCAGCTTAGGCACACCAAAGTCGTAGACCTTTTCGCCCGCTCCGGCAACCCCCACCGACGCGTAGGTGAATGAACCCACAAAGCCGTACTCACCATCGTCCAGCTCGCGATCAGGTCTGACCCGGTAAATGCGAGGCGCGATGCGTTCGATGAGGATTTGGTAGACCTTGGCGATGTCTAATCCGCTCGAGCGGCTGCCGCTAAAACCTCCAGCAGATCCCACTTCGAATTGCCGCCGGTCGTCCTTCTTTTCCATTTCGACGATGGTGAAGTTCTCAGGAGGCTGGCCTTCCGGCATACAGAAGTAGAAAACGGGATCCCGATCAGTCACTTGGAGCTGCGCGTGTTTTCCTGGCAACTGCCCGCGCATACGGATTTTCGAAATTCCCATCGTAAGTCCTCTTTTAAGGAAGCCTCCCGTGTTGGTCGCGGCGATCGGTTTGCCAAAGATCGGAATGAACTTGCCGTCTTTCTTGTAATAGACGCCGTTCTCCTGGTCGATCCCGGCTACTTCTTCAGGCAGCGACGCTTGTCTCTGGCCGGTTGGATGGGACTGTGAGGCTACTGGAAGAACCACAGGGCCGATGGCAAGAGGGGGCACCGCTCCTGAAGCTGAAGGTGCAGGCGGCTGCACAGCCGCCAGGGTGGACGAAGCTGCCACCTCCCCAGAGTCGATCATTGCAGCAATGACCTGGTCGCTCACCCCTTCTTTTTTTAGCCGGATGATGTCGGCCGTAGTGTGCTTGAAGGCGGTCTTCGACTTCCGAATTTTGGAAATAATGAGACTCTCGCTGAGTCCAGCCTTGGCAAGCTCAATGACGGATTCGTTAGTCAACACCTCTTCCTGAAGCAAAAAGGGCCCAGCCCGCAGGTAGCCAGAAGCATTTTCAAGGAGAAAAACCAACAACAGAACGGTCGTACTTGCCGGCCTCCTCCGACCTTGATTCACGTTCGTTCTGCATACCATTGGCTTCCTCCTCGTTGTGAGCGTCCGGCGAGATGGTTTACCCAAATGCGAGCGTGGCATTGGGATCAGACTACGTGGTCGACGAGAAGCCCGCGCCTCGCAAACGCGCCTCGGCTGTTTCCATTGTGTTCACCAAATCCCGCAATTTGAATCAATGCCTGCATTTCGCATCAGTTTCTGTTGCACCAGGGCCCAATTGCCGATGCAGCCCGGTTCTGACAGCGGCTGGAGTGATCGCCTACTGTTTGATGTAGACTGCCCGCTCCCATATTTCAACCTTTCGCACTTTCAAATGCGAATCAGTGACCAGGGTGCGGCCGTCTTCGGACAATGACATCGACCCGGTGCCCTCTCCTTCGGCACTGGACCCTCGGGCCGGCTGAAAGAGATACTTCGCTTTCCCTGCAAGCACGCGGCCTTGCCACTGATGGCGGCTCGTGAATCGTCCCCCGTTTCCAAGATCGTTCTCGGTTTCCGTTCCATCTGTAGCGTAGTTGAAGGTTCGGGTCGCTTCAGCTTGCTTCTGCGCCCTCACTACCATTACCACCGTAAGTCTGGGATCCTGGTGATCGATCGATAAAGCCATCTCCTCAATCTTGGGCAGCTTTCCCTTCGAGACTCGAATGACGCTTTGTGCTTTGTCGAACTTCCAACGGCCGGTGAAATTCGGTCTTGCTCGCGCTGGTAACGCCTCTGCAGGCGCGGCCTCGACTTTTGGTGGCGTGACAACGAGCTCTCGAACAGAGGTGGATGCGCTTGGTGCATTAGACTTGAGCATCGCCTGAGTAATTGTTTCGCTGACTCCCGCCTTTTTGAGTGCCAACAGGCCCTCAGCCGACGTGTCGAAAGCTGAATCGTTCGCGGCTATGGCCTTGATCACCACGGCCTCTTCCAGGCCGGCCGTGACCATGTAGACAATTGAGTCGTTGGTTAGGGGCTTCTTCCCCTGGGCAGGCAGGAGAGAAACGGCGAACAGGCAAGACACAATGAGCGCAACACATCGATTCATAACGCCCCCTTCGGTTTGACCGTTTGACATTCGGAAAACACTTCTCACAGATGGGAGACTTCCGGCTCGCAATCCACATCTGCTTCTCATCGCACGTGTCCGTCAAACGTCAGATTGAACTTGTCCTGTAGGAAGACGTTCGCCTTGCCGGCTTCGCGCCCGTCTTTCGCCGGCGTGGAAAACAGGAAAAGGGCATAGTTTTCCAGTGCCTCGTCGAGGTTAGTGCTGGCCGCCGCTTCGGCGCGCTCGTAGTACCTAGCTGGCAAGGCGCGGCAATAGTCCAAGGTCTTTTGCACCAACTGGTTCTGGATGCGCTGCTGAATGGATTGCAGGAATTGGTGTTCGTCGGGGACATTCAGATGCTGGTTCTGGATGCCTCGGAGGTCATTCTGCATGGCCCCGGCTATCTCTGTGCCACCGGCGCGGTCTCCATCTTCAATGTACTGCTCGGCCTCACGGACGCCGGTCAGGCTGTTGACCAGCCTGTAGGAGATCTTTAGCGCAGCCTCCAGACTGACCTGGCGCTCCTGGTAGCTGTAATCCTGTTCATCGCGCAGAGACTGGGCGACGCTGCCTCGCATCCGTGCCCAGTATTCCTTTTGCGACCGGTAGCCCTGGCAGGTCGGGTTGTCATTTCCAGCCTGCTTGCGGCAGGAATCCCAGAGGGAGTCATAATAGTCGGACTTGTTTTCGTAGTCCTGCCAGACGGGATTGACGGATTCACTCACCAGCCAGCGGGAGCGGCGCGGGAACGTCTGGTTGGTAGAACGCAGTCGATGAACGATCACATCCGCCACGACCAGTCCGACAGCACGCTGCAGGTTGGGTGTCGATGGGTCTTGGGAGAGCAGCTTGAGGATTTCCTGCTCACTCTGGATCGCTGAGATGGCGTCGCGCTCCACAACGGAGATCCCGGGCAGCCGGGCATTGACCAGGGAGCTGGAGATGGCGGCTTCGAGCTGGTCGGCGAAACCGGAAGCGTCGTCGGTGCGGACCTTGCTGCGGATGCGGACGGCCACAGACATGGTGGCCTTCTTTTCAAAGGCCTCCCGCGCCTGGTGGAGCCGCTCTTCCAGATCGCTGCGGCTGGGGTCGTCGGCCAGAGCGCGTCGGAGATAGAGGTAGCTGCTGGCCAAGCCAGTTCCCCGGGGCTTCGCTTCGGCTTTTCTGGCCAGAGACTCCGAGTAGTCCGAAAGACGGCGGCGAACCAATTGCAGGTCTGGCTGAACTTGAGGATGGTTGGGCGCAAGACTGGCTGCCTCCTCCAGCATCCGGACGGCCATGCGAAGATCCTTCTCGGCCACAGAGGTGTTAATCACGACGGGAGGCGTGGGAGCGGGGCGGAACGGCTGGGTTCCTGCGCGCTTGGGTTGAGGAGACGAAGGCGCCGGGGCATACAGGCGTCGAGCTTGCTCGTAGAGTTGCTGGGCTCGCCCGTCCTTGACCTTCGTGAGTAGAGCGTGCAGTCGCGAATCGGCCGCGTATTTCTGGGTGAGGCCGCGAATCTTTTCCAAGGCTTCAGGCATCTGGCGTCCGTCCACCAACCGCTGCACATCGCGGAGTCCCATCAAGATGCTTACTTCGTCCAGTTCGCGGCGAGTTTCCAGATCGTCGGGCAGGCGGCCAATGGCGACTTTGCATTCTTTGAGAGCTTCGTCCAGCTGGTTTTTTTTCCGAAGCTCGGTGCATTTCTGGCGGTGCTCACGATTGCTTCCTTCCAGGGACTTCCGCCAGACCTCGTCCAGCGCCGCAATCTCAGCGCGGTACTTGACGGCCGGCGAGAGCACTTCCACCGCTGCATCAAAGGATCCGGATTCCAGCTGCTGCCGGCCTGCGTCCATCGTTGACTTCAGCTCGTTGTCTTCCCTTTCGGCCCGTGACTGCAAATCGCGCGTTACCCCATGGCCGGGCAGCACGGACTCGGCTTCTGCCAGTGTCGCCCGCGCGTTGGCCAGCGAGGCATAACTCCCGGCGGTAAAACGATCCAGCTCTTCGCGCACTTTGGCCATTAGCCGAGCATGGAAGCGGTTGCGCGCCTCATCGGCTCGCTGGGCGCGCGGGAAGAGTTTGAAGAAGTCCCGCCAGGCAGCCACCGAATCCTCCTCGCTGCTATGGCGAAACGCGGTTTCGTCAAGCGGGGTGGTTTCAGGCACGAAATACACTTTCCAGACCGACTCGAGGGCCATGGCTTTCTTGCCCTTGGGGGTTTCATCGCGCCCTTCGCCCTCGAAGAGCTTGGCGGTGAAGGCTGTCAGTTGAGCGGACCGCGACTTCCCGAAGTCAAAGCCGTCGGGCAGGCCGATCAGGGGTTGTCCACCCGCCAGGAAAACACGGGGCACGCCGCGCTCCAGCACGATCTTGCTGACGGTTTCAAGGTGCACTTTCGCCGCGTCCTTGTAAACGTCTTTAAGAATGGCTGCTTCCGGCAAGCCGGCGTACTGCGGAAGGGTGCGCACTTCTCCCTTGCCGTTGAGCTTAAACTTCTGCAGTGTCAGGTAGGGGCTGGCGCCTGCTGTGTTGTGCCGCAGGAGCACCACGGCCTTCACTTTGTCGGCGGCACAAAGCCCCCGCGCGCCCGCCAGAAGGGCAACGGCGCACAGCAAACAGAGCACTCGCCGTAGACCCAGAAGCAGTCCACAACTCAGGCGATCGTCCCGCTTCATTCGGTGGGATCTGTTCCCGGCACATTGGGTTTTCATTGGTGGTCCCTCTCCTCAGCCCAAAAAACAAAAGGCGTAACAGCAGCCGGGAGCAGTCAACCTTGCCCGTCTGCGTTACGCCTTCACTTCTTCGCCGGGTCGAATGACCTGCGAAGCCGTAAGCCGTCCCTCAAGTCTGTCGTATTGGAAGTCAGCAGTCTATCATCGTTGCCGCCTCAGTTGCGAACAAAGATTCAAACTGCCCCAAAAAGGTTTCATGGCGTCGACCAAAAAATTCTCTGCCAACGAAAAATGGCGTGGCCGCTCGCTAAAGAGGCCACGCCAGTGGGGTTCGCTGGGCGTCCTCTTCACTCTCCTGTCCAGAAACAGGCGCGTAAGCGGGCCGCTGCGGGAGGTGGCGCCTGCATCTCTGGATCACAGGAGCCGCTTCCTCCATCGTCATCGATTTCTTTCCAGCACCTCCAGTACCCGCTCGCGCAGCGCGCCCAACTGGCTGGACTTGAACGAGCGCCGAGTCGCTTCCAGTACGCGGACAACTTCGAACAACAGCGCTTCATACTCGCGTCGGCGAGAGCATTCCTGGCACGGGCCAGGAACAGCTGAAGCAACTTTCATTCGAGGACCTGCGTCCGATGCGGACGCCACGGCCGAACCGCGCTCGGTAGAACTTGCCCGCCTTGGCTGAAGAGGCGATGACATCGATGAACTGAGTGGCAAGGACATAGACATTGCTCTACTGGAACAGATGCCGCCGCTGAGCCCGAGGTATGGCTCCTTGAGCCAGAAGCATTCTGGTGGACTCGCTTCTTTGCGGGAATCTCGGACGAAACAGGATCCTTTATTCTTACGTGCGCGAAAGGCGAAAGTATTTCAGGGGATCTTTGCTCGGGGATAGAAGGTGTTGATCCACGAATCACGCGAAGCTACAGTAATCTATGCGAGGCCAATCCCTTACGGTGAGACTCGGGAAGATTCCGGACTGAGGAGAATGATGCGCGCGGTTTGATTCCAAAACTAAATGGTTTTGACAACACGCAAGACGTAATCGGCTAACTCCTGCTTCTGCCCGGCACTGTTCGGTCCCAGCAGGGTGACGACGTAGTCTCCGGGTTTCAGGAGTCGGGATTCAACCAGCAGGGCGGCGGACCGCTTTCCTCCAATCGCAGCGAGGGGCAGGTTGATTTGAGTCCAAAGGGCCCTACCCTCGTCAGTCTTGATGGCAGCGCGATAGCTGCGCATGTTTGCTGTTTCGGGAAGGACTAGATAGAGGAGGAGCAGGTGGGACTCTGCAGACAGGACAACGCGCTTTAGGTCTCCGGCTTCGCGCGCCTGACCGTGAGTGAGCACGGCCGATGTCAGTCGGAGTGGGGAAGAGGCCTGTTGCGGCAGAGGGTCAGTGGCGGCGGTGGACCCACCCCTGCGGCTACTCCGCCCCCCCTCCGAGGAGGGGATTCTGTGCGGCAGTTCCGATCCTGTTGTCGGGGCACCTTGATGCTGAGCCAACTGACGCTTGAGATCCTCTTGCTGCTGAAGCCAGGAGGCTCTTTCGGCGCGAAATTGCTCCATCGCCGTCTGCAGTCGCAGCGTTAGGAGGGCCAGTCCAGCGCCGAGCAACAGCACCGTTGCGGCCAGCGCGGTGACAGGAATACGATGAGCCAAAAAACTTGAAACAAGACCAGTCAGCCCCGGCGATGTCATCAATCGCCGGTCTGAGGCCAGGCTGGGCGCTTCTGTATTGATGGCTCGCAGCATCACCCTTGCTGATTCCAGCCGCTCGCGGCGGGCGGGTGACGCCAGAAAATGACTCTCGAACCGGCGCCGCTTTTCAGGAGGCAGCTCATTCCGCAAGAAAGACTCGATGAGTTCGTCCTCGGCCAAGAGCAGCTCTTGATGCAGTGCCTCGTCCTGGAGGTATTGCTGTTCCAGCTGGGTCTCTTCCGCTTCAGACAATTCACCGAGCAGATAAGACATCAAGCGTGTTTCGTTCACTTCAGCCACGACATCCCTCACTCCGAAGTGTCAGTAGATTCGTTCCATTTCAAAGTCTCCATCCGGTTCTCCAGACACTTCTCAGCGGAAGTCTCCAGTTCCTGTCGAAGCCGGTGCACGCGAATACGCAAAGTGTTGATCGAGATTCCCAGTTGGCGTGCAAGCGAGTTGCGATTGTCGATGCGCTGCCTGCGGGCGCCTTGATGGTACGCGACGAGCAACTGGCGGCTTTCGCGCGGCAGCGATCCTAGACAGTGCTGCATGCACTCAAAGCGCAGTTCTTCCAACCGGCGCCGCTGCTGTGCGTCGCCATCCGCGCTGGGGTCCACCACTGGATGGCGATCTTCGCTCACTTCCTCAACAGCGCTCTCCTGCCGCTTCGTATTCCGCCAGACTTCTTTCATGACCAATCGCGCAACGCCGTGAACGTAGCTGTAGGGATCGGGCGCCTGAACCTGTTCTCCAGCAGCAATTTTCCGGGCTACACGGTCTATGGTTTCGTCGGCGTGCTCATCGGGCGCTTGCGAGCCGTGGCATAGGAAGAAAGTGATCAAGCGCCGCCGGATGGCTTCGTACTTTTCGCCAGCGCGGTCCTGGTTAGGATCGAGCCAGGACAGGAGATCTCGGAAACTTTCTCGAGTTAGTGGCTGATCGTGCTTGGCAAGAGGCATTGTCAGAAGTTCGAAGTGCGAAATCCGAAGGTTGAAGTCCTGGTACTGCTTTGTTGAGTCTCGGAGCCACTCAACTGAAGTCCCTTGCTGGCGCTTCGGGCTTTCAGGAAACGCGCCCCCTGGGCAAATCCTGGGAGCAGCAGTGATCGGAACCTGGGTAGAAACCTAACACCTAAGACCTTTAACCTGCGGCTACCTCCACTCCCCCTGGATCTGGAAGGCAGCCCAGTAACGAGGCTCGCGCCAACGGTCTTGCCGCCAGAGAGCCCGTTGAGCGGAGCGCAGGGCCGCCACGGGAGGAAGGCCGTCCCGGAGCATGGCAGAATAAAAATGCTTCATCAATTCGGCGGTCGCCCGGTCATCGACCTTCCATAAGCTTGCTACCACCCGGGCAGCGCCTGCCACCATGAATCCGCGGGTTAACGCATTCAACCCCTCGCCACGAATATCTTTCCCCAGGGCCGTATTGCAGGCGCTCAGCACCACCAAGTCGGCGGGCAACTGCAAGCGATAGATGTCATGCAGACGGAGAAAGCCATCCTGGGGCTGCCCTCGCTGGTTGACGAGTGAGAGGGCAATGCCTGAGAGGCCAGGGGTTGTACGGTCTACGACGCCGTGGGTGGCGAAGTGAACGATGCGGTACTGGCCCAGCTCGCCGCTCACCGCCAGCGTGCGGCTGGCCGCAAAATCGAGTGCTTTTTTTGATTGTCGTGGTTCGGCATAAGACAAGATTGCATTCGCCTCGTGCCTGGAGAAGACCAGCCGTGGCAACTTGGCGGGAGAATCGGCACCCCCGTTTTCTTCCAACGTCCGATAGAGATCCTCCAGCGGTCCGTCCGCGCCAGTCTCCTGCTGAACCGTGCTGGGTTTACCCGCGAACTTTGTGTCATCTGAACCGGAGCGGCCAACTCGCTTGACAACGGATGTATTCTGCACTCGGGAGTCGGAGTCTTCAAATACAGGGTCTGCCAGCACAGCGATCAGCTTGGAGGCAGGCTGCCTCTGGGACAGCTGCGCGCGAAGCGGGAGCAGTGACGATGCCGATGGCAGATGAACGAGATCGTGGCCTTCAACGAGCGGAGTCCAGACAGCGTCTGAGCGGCTCTGTGCGGATGACTTGGTATCTACACTAGAACTAGAACTAGCGATCGACCTCAAGACCGCCGGGGATCGCGTCTCCGTCGGTTGCAGCCCCCTCACCCGGCCTTCGCGACCGCCGTCGCTTTGGCCACCCTCTCCCAACGAACGGGAGAGGGAGTTCTCGAATTTGACCGAAGTTTGAACTTCATGGGTAGGAAGCGATCTAGAAGTAGCGAGCGACCTCAGGCCAACCAGGGTTGCGCCTTCGTCGGCCGCTGCCCCCTCCGCCCGCCGATTCTTGATGGATGTCGCGGGCATGGGAAGCGCAGCGAACGGCAGATACTGGAGGGCGCCGTCGGCAATGATAATCAACCGCTTCCCCTGAATCTGGGAAGCGACTGGGCCGAGCAGAGTCTGGCTGAGCCAAGCGCCGGTGGCGCGAAGAGTGTTGGGACCATCATCGTGTCTTCTGACCAGACCCTCGTTTGGCCTCTCCGTGCCAAGCTTTCCAGGTGAGGGCGCACTCTGTTCGAGTGGGCCAGATAGGAGGCTATAGAACCGTTTGGTTGTCTCTTCGATCTGGTGGCGGCTGGGTAGCTCATGACTCGTAAAGGAAGTAGGGGTCACAGCCCACAGGTGGCTGCGCGGCTCTCCCAAGCCGAACTCCAGCAGCACGCTGTCGGGATCCAACATTTCCTGCTGCAGTGTTTGAACGCTGACGAGCGGAACCTGGGCCAGTTGCACGAAACGCGGGCTGCTGGCTCGGAGCGTTTCCTGGACTTCGCGCAACCGCAACGACAACTCTTCTATCTGCCTGGATAAACTGGCGACCTCTGCGACATTGCTGGCGAGCGCGGCCTGCGAGCGGAAACGGGCCTTTTCGTTGATTGCTTGTTGAAGCCAGCGTTCACGCTTCAACAGCGACGAGTCAGCATTCTGACGAACTGCGACGCCGGCTTCATCAAGGGCATCCAGCAAGCCGCGTGCTTTGGCTCGCTCATTGACCCCAAAAGCCGCTTCCGCATGACCCGCAGAAGCATCCATGCGATGAAGTTGCATCAGGATATCGCGGTGAAGCTCATAGTATTCGTGCACGCTGGCGAGATACAGACTGCGCAGTTCCAAGCTGGCCACGCGGATACGAATCTCTTCAACAATCTCGATAGCTCTTCGGATGTGGTCCATCGCCTGAGAGGACTTGCCATTTTCGTGTTCCAGCCGGGCCGTATGAAAGAGGGAGGCGGCCTCTCCTTCCCGATCGCCAGTTTGATGATGCAGGGTCAAAGCCCGCTGCAGCTCTTTCTCAGCGCGAATTCTGTCTCCACCAGCCACCAGGGTGACTCCCAGCGAGCGCCGGGCGAAGGCCTCTCCACTCCGGTCGCCGATTTCCAGAGAGAGTTGTAACGCGCGTTCCTGGTGATCGAGAGCTTGCTCCAGCCGGCCCTCAGACTGGTGGATGGTGCCGAGCAGCAACAAGGAGGCTGCTTGTCCGCGCCGGTCGCCAACTTTGTTCTGGATCTCCCTGGCGCGCTGGACACACGTGAAGGCCTCCTGAGGGGCGCTGGCGCTCAGGTGCGCTCGAGCAAGATGGTGCAGCGATCCGGCTTGAAGGTGATCCGTGCGAAACTCGACAGCCAGTTCCAGTGCGCGGCGATGAAATCGCGAGGCTCCAGCGGGATCGCCCAAAGAGGTCAGCACGCCGCCCATGCGGTTGAGCGACTGGGCCTGACCCAGCGAATCGGTAACGTTCGCCGCCATCCAATTCGGCAGGGCACGGCGAAGGAAGGCGAGTGCTTTTTGTTTTTCGCCCCAGCTGGCATAGATGCCACCCATTGCGGTAAGACAGGTCCCTTTGCCGTGCGCATCTCCATTTGAGGTGTAAATATCAAGCGCTCGCTCGTAGTACTGAAGCGCCTTATCGCGATCGCCGATCATCTCGGAAACGCTTCCGAGATTTGAGAGCGTCCAGGGCTCTCCCATGGACTCACCAATGGACTGCCAGACCGTCAGCGCTTTTTCAAAGGTCTCGACCGCCAGACGGTACTCGCTGATCTGCTGATGGGCTTCACCCAGGAACGTCAGGGTGTAAGCCTCATCAAAGGGATCACCCGAGGCCTTCCAGTAGGGCAACGCTTCCACAAACCTCTTCAGTGCTTGCTCCACAGATGGCAGGGCTTCTTCACTCCGCAGCCGCCAGCCTTGCAGAAACGCCCGTTCTGCCAATCCGCGAAACGCGTCTGCAGGGAGCGAGGGTCTTCTTTGCTGAAGGGTCACCGTGTAGGTGCCCAGATCCGAACCATAGTACTGGCGCCTCTTAGAGCTCCCAATTTGCCCCTTCTGGTGCGGCGATGTCACGTCGTCTACCAAACGCACTTCCAACCGGTAGACTCCCGTTTGTTGCGCCACGAGCATGAAGCGAATGCGGCAATAGGTCCTCCTGTCGGGGCTCCACAGCTCTTCAGCGATGGCGCCATCCGGCGCAATTAGGCGCACCACAGCATCCAGGCCATAAAAGTTGAACCGGACGTGAAAGTACTGTCCGGCGGTGAGAGGAAGCTCGTAGGAATCGGATTCATGCGATGTCAGGGATCGCTGGAACGACCTTCCTTCCTCCAGCCTTTCCGATTTCGACAAGAACGAGGAGGGTGATGGGATTAGGCGTGTGGCATCTCGGCCAAAGGTCCCCCAGCAAGCGGAAAGAAGCCAGCAAGCTATGACACGTTTCCAGACAATACCGTGCGGTCGACGATCGTGTTGTCGATGTCGGACAGAAAGAAGCATGGACGCTGGCTCTAAACGCGAAACAGGAAAAGAGACTATCTCGAAGTCTATTGATCTCCGAGGCGTGCAGTCAATGGCAATCTGGACTGACCTAGGCACGGCCAGGGCAGCTGCTAAAGTTCTGTGTCGTCCCGCGTCCGTCCCGCATAGCTGCTTAATCCTGAACTTCCAAAGCCTGTGAGAGCCGGTGATAAGGGCCGCAGACAACGTGGGGCAGGCTTTTCAGCCTGCGGGGGTCGCCGGACTTTATCAGTCCGGCGTTGGGGCGGCTGGAAAGCCGCCCAACTGGCAGACAGGAATGTCTGCCCCACCCCAGCAGCCTGCCACGGCCAAGTCCAGGATTCAGCTTGAATGGGCTTGGCGGCATAGTCAGCCGCCGGCACTCCAGCAGGGGGTCGAATCGCCATCCCATCATCAGCAGGGGCCCGAAACTTATTAGACCGCCATGAGAGTTTTGCTAGAATCCACTTCCTTCCGTTGGCACAACCGCTTGCTTGTCCAGCACCTGCTGTGAAGCTGAAGTGTTGGTGCGGCATGCGTTCAGGGCAGGGTTCCGTCAAAGTCGCGAGCCCTCCCTTACGGTCGGGCTACTGAACAGGTCCGAGGCTCAAGTCAGTAGCCCGACCGTAAGGGAGGGCTCAGCCTCAACTCAACGAATTGCGCGACTTTGACGGAACCCTGGCGTGAACGGTGCTTGCGTTGACGAATACGCAACGAGTGAAACGCCGAGGGGATGGGCTTCAAGTAGCCATCGAATGAGATCACGAACTCAGGCGTGTTTACTTCGAGACCAGTTCCATGAAAAAGTTATTGCGTGGAGTGCGACTCGTGTCTGTCTTCAGCTTGGCGACACTTGTTGTGTCCTGCGCAGGCCCTTCGGCAGCGCAAGAGTCTTTTGAACAGCTCCGCCACACCATGGTTGATCGACAGTTGGTATCGCGCGGGATCGCAGACCGGCGCGTTTTGGATGCGATGCGCAAAGTGCCGCGGCACTTGTTTGTGCCAGAGGAGTTTCGCCGGCTCGCTTATGAAGACCATCCTTTGCCGATTGGACTTGAACAGACGATTTCACAGCCTTACATTGTGGCCTTGATGACGGAGTTGGCCCGGGTCGCGAACGATCACACCGTTCTTGAAATCGGCACCGGTTCTGGATATCAGGCGGCCGTCCTTTCGTTGCTAGCCAGGCGGGTTTACACGATTGAATATCTCGCGCCGCTGGGTGAAGCGGCACGAAAGAGGCTGGCCGAACTTGGGTACAACAATGTAGAAGTGAAGATCGGCGATGGATATCGCGGCTGGCCCGAGCGGCAGCCGTTCGACGCGATTCTGGTGACGGCAGCCAGCGAAGAAGTGCCCCAGGCCCTGATCGAACAGCTGAAGCCCGGCGGCCGGCTGGTGATTCCGGTTGGACGGCAAGCGGAGACCCAAATGCTGCAAATCCTGGAGAAAGATTCTAAGGGAAAGATCTCTCGAAAGAATACGATTCCCGTGCGATTTGTGCCGCTCGTCAAAGGTGAGGACCGACGAAAGAAATAGAAGAGAGTTCAAGAGAGTCCCTCATGCCGCCGCGCGGCGCCACGATTGATGAAAATGATCTCTCGTCCTTGGCCGTCGTACGCGGCATTTCTTCGAGGACGAGCACGAGGACGAGGACGACTTGCAGGGTGTCAGTGGAAGCGAGAGTCGGGAGATATTTTCACCATCAGGGTGCGGGTGAGGCAGGCTATAATTGCTCTGAATCAACAGGCGAGTCTTCCACGAAAGCCCCGAAACCCTGCGGTAAATACTATGACTCAAGACCTCTTGCGGTCTCGGCCGGATTTGCGGGAACCGGTGCCGGTTGGGTATTCCAAAGAATCGCCGCGGCTCCCATGGCATCGCAAGGCTTCGTTCCTGGGAAGCCTTGCCATTCTGCTGGCGTTCTATATTGCCTACCTGCTTCGACCCTCGTTTGCGCCTCCTTACATTGCCCGCTTTGCACCGATCAGTGCTTCGGGTCGAGCGAAGTTTGGTCCGCTTTTGACCGATGGCCGGGAGATCTATTTTCTCGAGTTGGTCGGCGGACATCAGGCGCTTGCCAGGGTGCCGGTTTCTGGCGGGGATTCCACGCTACTGACCACCTCGCTCGACAACCTGCAATTGGCCGACATTTCACCTGATGGCCGTGAGTTGCTGGTTGGCACCCGCGTGGGCACCCAGTCCGAATGGCCGCTATGGAAAATTTCGCTAGACGCAGGAATGCCCACGACCCGGCTTGGATCGCTTCTAGGCCATGCGGCCACTTACGCTCCCGACGGAGGGCAGATCGCATACGGCATGGGTCATGATCTCTATCTGGCGAACAGCGATGGAACTCAGCCAAGGTTGCTGACCGCAACAGTCGGCGTGGTTCGATGGATTCGTTGGTCACCCGATGGTTCAGTCATTCGATTTACACTGCTCAATCCACAGAACCGCACCAGTGCTCTTTGGGAGGTCGCCAGCTCGGGAAGGAACCTGCGACCATTGTTGCCAGGGTGGAACAATCCGTCGTGGGAGTGTTGCGGCCACTGGACGTCGGATGGAAACTATTTTGTGTTCCAGTCCACCCGCGATTGGTCGTCTCAAATCTGGGCGATCCGGGAAAAATCGGAACTGTTCAGGAAGCGGGATCCCACACCTGTGCAGCTCACCAGTGGCCCGATGAGTTACCGCAACCCGGTGCCGAGCCGCGATGGGCGGCGGATTCTGGTATTGGGCGATCAGCAGCGCGGCGAGCTTCTGCGCTACAACCCGGGCACCCGCCAGTTTGAACCCTTTCTTGGAGGTCTTTCGGCGGAATCGGCTGACTTCTCGCGAGACGGGGAGTGGGTGGCTTTTGTGGGTTATCCCGATGGGACGCTGTGGCGATGCAGGGTTGATGGCAGAGAGCGGCTCAGGCTTACCCCTCCCTCTCTGCGCGCCTATCTGCCACGTTGGTCGCCCGACGGAACCCGGTTGGCCTTCAGAGCGGAATCGGCGAGCTTGCCGGTGAAGATCTATACGGTCTCGGCGGACGGAAACAACCTTCGGCAGTTGTTTGCCGACGCTCGGAACGAAGCCGATCCAAGTTGGTCTTCAGATGGGAAGAAACTGGCTTTCGGACGCACGGCTCTGCCGTACGAATCGCAGCCGAAAGCGATCCATATTTACGATTTCGAAACCGGCCAGACCAGTACTTTGCCGGGGTCGGAAGGACTATTTTCGCCGCGCTGGTCGCCCGATGGGCGCACCATTGCCGCGATGTCTCTGGATTCGCAACGCCTCATGCTTTTTGATTGGGAGAGAGGAGACTGGCAGGAACTGGCGCGTGTGAATGCCAGCTATCCGACTTGGTCGTTTGACAGCAAGACGCTCTACTTGGGCGCCAAGGTCAACAATCGGCAGGGACAGTATCGCATTGGCGTTTCAGACAAGAAGCTGCAACGGATGGTGAGTCTGCCCGAGACGTTTCATGAAGTGGTTTCGTTCGCCTTGTGGTCTGGGCTGGCCCCGGATGGGTCTTTGATCGTCGCCCGCGACTTGAGCCGCCAGGAAATTTTTGGCTTGGAATGGCAGGTCCCTTAAGCCGGACAAGCCGGAACCAAAAATGAACCACGGGGAACACGGGGAAAATTGGCCGTAAATGAACGCGGATTTTTCAGAAAGTTGAGATCGGGTTGAATCATCGTGACGCCCCTGTTCATAAGCGGTTTCAGCCACTGTGAAACATTTTCTGAGCGAACACGGAGAAGTGAAGGAGTCATTCCCGCGAAAGAACATCACCCCGGCGGATAGTAAACCGGGGCTGGAATCCAGCCAGCCTGGGAGGGGAGCGCGGACAGTCCCGTCCGCAGTCTGAGCCGCAGGCCATTGGAGCGGCCTCCGTCCGCTCCAATGCGGACGGGACGTCCGCGTTCCCAGGTTGGCACGGAGGGCCGCCCGGATAGGAGGTTGTCTAAAGCGAACCAAGCGTATGACCGGGCCCGCGGATTCCGGATGAACTCTTGGAACCATCGCATGGTTCCAACTCTGTGGTTAGTTTTTTCTATTCTCGGCGGTCTGAGGTCGCTCGCTACTTCTAGTCTCAGGCCATCACGGGAAGTATTTGCCGAGCGAGGCAGGCAGCGTGCGAATGATGTCGTTGTAGGTCACGACCACGGCTAACAGGATCAGCATCACAAAGCCGACTTGCGTGATGCGCTCGCGGATGGGAAGCGTGAGATCGCGGCGCATCAATGTCTCCAGCAGGATGATTGCAATGACGCCACCGTCGAGGACGGGAATTGGGAGGAGGTTCATGATCCCCAGATTCAGGCTAATGAATGCCATCAACATGAGAAGGTCTGAGAAGCCGCTTTCTGCCGCCATTCCTGAATGCCGTGCAATGCCGATAGGCCCCTCCAGCATTCGCACCGAAACCTCACGCTTGAACAGGCGCTGCAGGATGTCGAAAATCGAACGGATAATTTGAATGTTCTTGTCGATGGCTTCCTTGAAAGCCTGCCCGAGCGACAGTGTCTTGACGATCATTCTTTGAGTGCCGTCGAGTTCGATGCCGATCAAGCGGCGATCGCCCTCTTTGTAAGGTCTTACCTGGACAGTCAATTCCTTGTCGCTGCGGAGGACGGTCAGCTCCACCACGGTGTCGATGTTCCGCTTGAGCGCTTCCTGCAGGTCTTTGCCGGCTTTGATCAGATCTACATTTCCCACTTTGATGATCTTGTCGCCCGGCAGAATACCGGCTTCCTCAGCAGGCTTTCCCTTGGAGACCCGCTTCACGACCAGCAAAGAGAAAGGTGGCGTTGCCGGATAAACGCCCAGATAGCCGCCGCGTTCCCTTCCCTTGGCCTGCGGAGTGACGGTTTGACGGATGGTTTGTCCCTGCCGGACAATTTCCAGCTCCATTGGCCGCTCGGCGCTGGTCATGACGTCCAGCAGGAACTGGTCCCAGCTGGGATTCCGGCGGCCATTCACCGCAACGATGGCATCTCCGGGCAGTATTCCTGTTTTCTCAGCCGGGGAATCGTATTGGACAATGCCTGCGACGACCGGTTCGGTAAGGATGGCGGGCTCTTCGTACTTGAAGTAGTAAATCCCAGTGAGAAGAACAACGGCCAGCAGAACGTTCATGACTGGTCCCATGACCGCGACCAGAAAGCGCTGCCATTTGGGTCGCGAGAGAAACTCTTCGACACCTCCGGTCAAGTCCTCACCGGGATTTTCTCCAGCCATTTTCACGTAGCCACCCAGAGGGATGGCACAGACCTTGTATTCAGTCTCTCCCTTGCGAAATCCAAACAGGGTTGGGCCGAAGCCAACGGCAAACGCCTCGACTCGAATTTTCAGCCATTTGGCGACGGCGAAATGGCCGAGCTCATGAATAATGACAACCGTGCCAAAAACGAAAATGACACTCAGAATATGCGATGAAATGAAATCAAGCATCCAGCCTCTCCTAAAAACGACTCACGTCCACGTATCGGAACGATGAACCGTTCCGATTATTGATGATTGCTGCGTGCGACTTCTGTGCGGGCGGCTATATTTGTGGAATCTAATTTGGGGTGCGTTAGAAACAGCCTCAACGGAAGTCCCGCTCAATGAGCAGCTGCGTCTCCTCTCTCACAGATCTATCATACTGTAGAAGTTCCGAGACGGTCGAGAAGTTGCTTTGGCTTCCACAGTTCTCCAGCATCCTCCGCACGATCGCCGATATGGTGACAAACTGGATGCCTCCGGCAAGGAAGTGATGCACGGCCACCTCATCCGCAGCATTAAGCGCGCAGGGTTGCGCTCCCAGCGCGCGTGCCGCCTGGTAAGCCAGCTCGAGGCAGGGAAACTGATCGAAATCAGGCTGCATGAACTCCAGCTTCTGCACGGCTCGAAAATCCAGGCTTGGCCGGGGGCTGGCGACGCGCTCCGGATAGGTCAGGGCGTACTGGATGGGATGTCGCATGTCGGTAACGCCCATCTGGGCAATGACCGACCCATCGCGGTATTCGACCATCGAGTGGATCGTGGACTGTGGATGAATCAGAACGGAGATCTTGTCTACCGGCAGATCAAACAGCCATTTGGCTTCCAGGACTTCGAAACCTTTGTTCATCATCGTGGCTGAGTCGATGGTGATGCGATGTCCCATGCGCCAGGTCGGGTGGTTGAGGGCCATGGCTGGTGTTACGGTCTCCAGCATGGCTGGGGAGTAGCTGCGAAAGGGACCGCCGGACGCGGTGAGAATCACCCGCCTGACTTCCTCCCTCCTGCCGGCTCGCAAGCACTGGTGGATGGCGTTGTGTTCGCTGTCAACTGGAAGAATCTCGACTTGGTTGCGCTTGGCGGCCGCCGTGACCAGGTCGCCGGCGACGACCATGATCTCCTTGTTGGCTAGGGCAATGGTCTTGCCGCACTCAATGGCGGCGAAAGTCGGAATCAGGCCGTGGACACCCACGATGGCGCTGACGACCAGATCTGTTTCCGGGTGTGTCGCAACCTCGGTCAGTCCGTCAAGACCGGTGACGATCTTGGGTTGGCGCCTGGAGTGGAGCTGATGCAAGCACTGATCCAGAGCTTCTTTCGCCGCCGGGCTCGAAACAGAGACAATCTGTGGCTGAAACCGCTCAATTTGTTCCGCCAACAGGACGGTATTGCTGCCTGCTGCCAGTCCGGCCACACGGAAGTCGTCCGGAAACTCCTCGATGACTTTGAGGCAGCTTCTTCCGATTGAACCCGTCGATCCAAGAATGCTGAGTGTTTTCATGACCCAACCACACCTTTGTCCCCCCTTGGCAAGGGAATCGAAGCTTTGAGAAAGCTTCGCCGCGCCTTCTGCGGCAGGGGGTCGGGAGGTTGGCTCAGACCCCCTATGGTCCCCCTTCTCAAGGGGGACAAAACTCCAAACCCTTCGGCTACTGGTGCACACGATTCCGGACTTAACATTACTTCGTGCGTTTGCACTAATGCCTGCCGAGAACAAAGTGAACGTAGCCGAACATCACCGGGCTCGCCAAGAGCACGCCGTCAATTCTATCCAGCATGCCGCCGTGTCCTGGAAGCAGATTTGAGGAATCTTTCACTCCAGCACCCCGTTTCAATGCCGATTCCGAGAGGTCGCCGATTTGGCTCACAGCGCCCAGCAGAAGGCTCAACAGGAGCAGCTGAATCAAAGGCGCCTCCGGCAGAAAAATCTGCTTGCCGAGAAACGCAGCCAGGACGTTTCCGAACAACCCGCCCACAGCCCCTTCAATGGTCTTCTTCGGACTGATCAGCGGCGCCAGCGCGTGTTTGCCCAAGGCACGGCCCGTGTAGAAAGCGGCAGTATCTCCGAACCAGACCACGAGTAGAAGGAAGAAAATCCACCCTCTTCCAGGACCCCAAGACGTCGACGATCTTTGTAGAACGACCAGCAAACCCAAGGTCAGAGAAACGTAGAGGAGGCCTAGCAGGGTTGCTGCAACGCCCGGCAGGACTGACGGGAGACGGTCACCGCGTCCCAAACCCAGCGCGAAAAACAGCAGGCATGACGCAACCAGGAGAGACAGAACGGGCCAAGCGTTCGCTGGAGATCCGTAGAAGCTGGCCAGCAGCAGCAACGAACTGCCGTGCGCAGGGACGCGAAAGACTTCGATCCCTGACTGGGTCGCGAGCGAGAAAAACTCATCGAGTGCCAGGACGGCTGCTCCAGCAACCAGGAGCAAAAAACAAAGCGGAGGAGCGTAGCCGATAATCGCAATGAGAACGGGAACCAAGACCAATGCCGTGAGGACACGCTTCATTGAGTGGAAAGGCCTCCGTAACGGCGATCCCGTTTTTGATAGGCAACAATCGCTTCAAAGAAATCCTTCATCCGAAAGTCGGGCCAGAGTGTGTCGGTCACCCAGATTTCGGCGTAAGCAATCTGCCAAAGAAGAAAATTGCTGATGCGAAGCTCGCCACTCGTTCTCACCATCAAGTCAGGGTCGGGCAGTCCGGCGGTATAGAGGCACGACGCTATGGCTGGCTCGTCGACTTCAAGATTGCTTCCTTTGCTGTGGGCCTTGCGATCCAGCAAGAGCTTCACTGCGTCCACCAGCTCCGCCCGCCCGCCGTAGTTCAAAGCTACATTAAACAGCAGGCCAGTGTTTTCCGCGGTCTTCGCCTTGGCGAGTGCGAGCTCCTTTTGAATACTGGGGTCGAGTTCGATGATGCGGCCCAAGGTCTCAAAGCGGATGTTGTTCTTCAGAAGAGTCTTCAACTCTTTCTTGAGGAATTCCTTGAGAAGACGCATCAAGGTAGCCACTTCGACGGCGGGCCGCTTCCAGTTTTCAACCGAGAAGGCATAAAGCGTCAACACCTGCATCTTCAAGCGCGCCGCCGTCTCGACGGTTTCACGGACAGAATAGATGCCGGCGCGGTGGCCGGCCACTCGCGGGAGACGCCGTTTCTGTGCCCAGCGACCGTTGCCGTCCATGATGATGGCCACGTGCCGCGGTATGCGCTGACAGTCGATTTGCTGAAAGAGTTGTTCTTCGACGGATCCCTTCTTGAGATGACCTTCGAAATTGGCTCTGATTTCCCGGTTGAGGAGGGACATGGGCGAATGGCGGCGGGGTCAGTAGCGGACCGAAACCAGAAACAGCCCTTTGGCGGGCGCCGTAGGTCCGGCGTTGGATCGGTTCCTGGAACGTAGAATCACAGGTAAATCCTCGCAGGCAATTTTTCCCCTGCCAACTTCCAAAAGCGTTCCGACGATGTTCCTAACCATATGATGTAAAAAGCCGTTAGCGCAGACGTTATATTCCATGAGATGCCTGGAGGTGTCAAACACAAAGAACGAGTTGGTGATGGTGCGGACTTTGAATTCAACCTCGGATTGGGAGTCACAGAAGGTGGAAAAATCGTGTTCTCCAAGAAAGAATCCTGCCGCAGCGCTCAGCTTGACGAAGTCAAGCGGACGGGGAACGTGATGTACAAAGCGGTGGTCGAATGGAGAACAGTCCCTTGAGGTCATGATGCGATACCGATAGTGCTTCGACTGCGCGTCAAAGCGCGCATGGAAATTCTCTGGGGCTTCCTCAATGCTGTTGACGCGGATGGCTGGCGGAAGCAACGAATTGATGGCTTTCCTGAAGTTGGGCAGGGGAATGAGGCTCTCAGATTTGAAACTGCAGACTTGAGCCAGCGCATGAGCGCCGGCATCCGTCCGTCCAGAACCATGCACCTGCATCGGAGCCTGCACGATCCGTTCAACCACGCGCTTGAGTTGACCCTGAATGGTGTCCAGATGAGGCTGAATCTGCCAGCCGTGGAAGCTGGTGCCGTCGTAGGAGATCTCGAGTCGCAGGTTGCGGGACATAGGGGGTCAGAGCCAAACCGCAGAGATGCAGCGCGTCGGCCCGTAATCAAAAAGCAAACCGAGAGTTGGGGCTGTCTCACAACCTCAACTCTGTGATTAGCTTCTAACTAGTTTCTGTCGCGAAACGGTTGAAAACGGCGCTGTGAGGCTGGGCACAGCCTTGGCAGGTTGCGATTATCACAGTCGGAGTGTCTGAAAGCCAGAGCAAACCGAGCCAGAGGTGTGAGAAGCAGGC
>Ga0163150_10001540_pt1 | contig 38478 bp, 24 predicted proteins | sample OliLakLV19P2IB_FD_148628 | JGI IMG/M metagenome (GOLD analysis project Ga0163150, IMG submission 148628) | Freshwater microbial mat bacterial communities from Lake Vanda, McMurdo Dry Valleys, Antarctica - Oligotrophic Lake LV.19.P2.IB | ecosystem: Environmental > Aquatic > Freshwater > Lake >... | reverse complement strand
GCGCGCACCTCGTCAGGCCACGCAATATCAATCAAGGGAACTTCGGCCTCATCAGCTCTTACGAACGCGCCCGCGCCGTTTGCCCCACTCTACCGGGCGTGACCGCCAGCGGATGTTCCAATCCACTCTACCAAGAAGCGGGCGGTGAACTGGCCGGTCTCTGGGATGCTCTAGGAGGCAGTACCCCCAACTCGCTAGCGCCCTTAGGCCAACTGATTTTCAACCAGTTTCGACCGACGGGACCCAACTACGCGTACGCCAACACCGTTTCTGCGGGTAGATTATCTAAGGAAACTCTCGACCAACTGGCCAGCACGTTCCGCCTGCCTCTAGCCCAAGGAAACGCATTCATCCCGTTCTTTAATGTGAAGCAATACGAATCTTCCGCATCGTCGTTTTATCATGGGCTAACCCTCACGGTCAGGAAAAGACTGTCAGGAGGCACTCAACAGCTGCGGGGTTCATGGACTTGGTCCCATGCCATCGACGATACCACCGACATCCAGACATTCGAAGAACCTCAGGACAACAGCAATGCCCGGTTGGACCGCAGCAGTTCGAATTTCGATCAGCGTCACCGCTTCGTTCTGACCGGTGTTTTCGACAGTCACTGGAACAGCCTCGACTCGGCAGTCGCCAGGTCATTTTTGGCCAACTGGACATTTGCCCCTCGGTTGGAGGCCGGTTCAGGACGGCCTTATCGGCTCCTGACTCGGACCGACCGAAGCCTGATCAACAGCTCCTCGACCGCCAGGCCTAGTGTGGTTCCAATCGGAACTTCTGGGTCGTTTGCTTCTCCGGATGGAACAGTCGGGCTGGCATTGCCGCAACTCGGCGCAGTCGGCAACCTGGGGCGCAACGTCTACAGAACACCTTCTTACCAAGCTCTTGACTTTCGCCTGACGCGCCACTTTCCATTGTCAGAGAACCTCAAGGTCGATTTCATGGCCGATGTCTTCAACACATTCAATCGGGTTAACATCAACAAGGTCGATTCTGCCTACCATCTGTCAGGGCGGCCGGTCAGTGCTTCTAATGCCCGCCAGATCCAGTTTGGGCTCAAAGTGCTTTTCTAATCAGCACTGGTCTGTCATTTGATGAAATCGAATCGAAGACTCTGCATCCAGACAACCCTGCTCACTGTCGCCCTGTGTTCGCTCTCGGTGCGTAACGCCCTAGCCAACGACGATTCCCACAAAAAGCTGGCCCGAGCCGAAAAACTTGCCTGGCTCCACAACTGGGACCGGGCCAGACCGCTCTACGAGGCAGCCGAGAAGGAACTCACCGCAGCCGGCGATCTCAGGAACGCGGCACTTTCCAGGATCGGTTCAGTTTTGTCGAGAATTTACACCACCGATTCACTGGAGCTGCTGGCTCAGATCGATCAAGAGCTGAAGCGTCCAGACGTTTATCAGGACCATAACCTCAAGCTCCGCTGCTTAGCCGCGAAAGCCTATTTAGAGGAGCAGCCTGACCTCTTCGCTTCTCGCGAATCGTGGACCCAGGTGTTGGAATTGGCTCGGCAAATTGGCAACAAAGACTGGGAGACGCGAGCCTCAGGCCATCTAGGCATTTTCTCTTGGGTGATCGACATCGACAGCGTCGGTGCCACTCGCCAGGTCGGGGAGGCGCTGGTCGATGTCATCGGCTCCAACGATCTCTCCTCCCAGGTGTGGTTCCAGAAGGACATCGGAAACGTACTCTGTCTCATGCGGCGATTTGAGGCAGCCATGAATTTCTTCCAGAAGGCCCTCACTTCCGCGCATTTGGACAAGGATAGCCCGTTCCCGTCCGACGTTTACATCGGGAAGGCGAGAGGCTTGATCCAGATGGGGAAGGTCAAAGAGGCTCAGACTCTGGTCGACCAGGTGCTCCAGACAGCCAGTCGAATTGGCGACCACAATGCGGTGGCGGAGGCGCTCATCCTGCGCGCCAGAGTTCTCTCCACGCGAGACTCCGGCGAATCGGCTTCTTTGCTCAACCGGGCGATCTCCCTGGCTAGAGAGAATCACTGCCAGCGGACCTTGGCCGATGCTCTCGAAGAAATGGCCTCGCTCTATCAGACTATGGGCGATTCCGAAAAAGCTGAAGAGTACCAAGCCCAGTGCATCGAGGTCACAACGGCCAGGCACGATGGCTACAGTCTTCCAGAGAGGTTCAGCCGGTTAGCGGAGATCTATATCAAGCGTGGGCGCATTTCTGAGGCGAGTGCTCTTTATGAACAAGTAACCGACATCACCGAAGCGCTGCTGATCAACTCGCCCAGCCCATATGCGAAAGCCTCTCTCATCGACTGGCTGAGCGACATTTTCACCAATCACTTCAAGCTGGTGCTGAATCAGTTGAAGGATGCTGATCAGGCTTTGGCAATTCTGGAGCGGGCACGCGGTCGCACTCTCGTGGAAGCGATCCGGAGCAAACTGATTGAGCCGGGCAAAGAGAAGGCCCAGTCGCCGATGCCTGCCAGGGAGCTTTCAGCTCTCAACTCAAAACTGCTGGAAGCCAGAACGACTTCGGAACGAAAAGAACTTCTGGACCAGCTCTTCATGGCAGAACAGCGAATGGCCCCGGTGATCGCTCAACAAAATGCCTACTTTCGCAACGGGATGTCGAAGCCGGCGTCACTTCAAAGTGTTCAGTCAATACTGCGCCCTCGTGAACTACTCTTGGAATTCGTCCTCAGCGAGCCTCACTCTTATTGCCTGCAGATCACACAAGGCGAAATCGGCGTTCGCGAGCTGGCGGGACGTTCAGCGCTCGATTCGCTCATCGATCAGTATCTGTATGAAGTGCGCCATAAGCAGGGTGCAATTGAGATCTCAAAAACACTCTTTGCCGAATTGCTGGGCGGGATCGAACATCTTGAGCGATACAATCTGCTGACCATTGTTCCCGATCAGAACCTGCATCTTTTGCCCTTCGAAAGTTTGAGGAATGCAGAGGCCCGGCTGCTGCTGGAATCCCACACCGTCGGCTACGTGCAATCGGCCACAGTGCTGCACCTGCTGCGCACGCTTCCTCAGGAGAAGCGCCGGCCCGCTCAAACACTTCTCGCTGTCGGAGATGCCATCTACTCAACCGAGTCGAAGCACGCTATTCAGCGCGGTCCACTTTCAGTTGACGGTGCAGAGCTGCAGCGCTTGCCCTACACCGCCAAAGAGGTTCTCGCGATTGCTGACCTGTTTCCGGGCAAGAGCTTGGTTCTGACCGGGAAGTCGGCCACCGAGGCCAATTTGAAAGCACTGCATCCGCTCACCCAGTACAAGCTGCTTCATTTTGCGGTGCATGGATTTGCCAATGAAAAGTTTCCGGAGCGCTCTGCACTCGTATTGACAAGACAAGGAAACTCTGGTGAAGACGGCCTGCTGCAGGATCGTGAGATCATCGCTATGGACCTGTCCGCAGAACTGGTCACGCTTTCAGCCTGCGACAGCGGCTTTGGCAAACTCGGGCAAGAGGGGATTTCGAGCCTTGTGAAAGCCTTTATGCTGGCTGGAGCCAGGAGTGTGGTAGCCAGCCTCTGGAGTGTCGATGACACGATGTCTGTTCGATTGATGAGAGAGTTCTATTCCCGTTTGGCTGCCGGTGAAATCAAAGGCAGCGCCCTCAGAAACGCAAAACTCTGGGTCCTGAAAGAAAAACCCTCGTTGTCGCCCTACTTCTGGGCGGGGTTCGTTTTGTGGGGTGATAGCATCTCGTCGGTTGATCCCGCTGGCAGATAGAGAGGACCCGGTCCGAGATGGTTGTCACTGGAAACACCTTCTTGAATCACGATCGTATTTCTCGTTCGGTCACCCGGATGGTGGGCGTTGGATTCCGGCTAGGAGGAAAAATCTCACCGTACCTGGCTTCTCGAGCTGGCGTGTGGCTTTTTACCAAACCACACAGGTCCCCCATTCTGCCGAGCGAAGAGCAACTGCTTGCGAAAAGCCGCTCTTATGATTTGGATCACAAGGATGGAAAGCTCACGGTCATGGAATGGGGCGAAGGCCCCGTCATTCTCTGCGTCCATGGATGGAGCAGCCGAGGTTTGCGCTTCAGCCCACTGATTGAACTCCTTCTAGACTCCGGCTACCGCGTGGTGGCCTTCGATGCGCCAGCCCATGGGCGGTCTTCAGGGAGCCACATCGATCTAATGGACTATGTCGATGCCCTGATGCAGGTTTCTAGAAATGTCGGCCCACTCCAGGGAATCGTTGCCCATTCGTTCGGGGCTACTGCGACACTGCTCGCTCTTGAGAAGGGCCTCTCAACTGAGAAGATCGTTTTCTTTTCCGCCCTGAACGGACTGCGTGGACCGCTGGACTATCTGGCAGAGAAGCTCCAAATGTCCCCCGAAGTTCTTCAGGAAGTCAAAGGCGTCTTTGAGACAAGATTCAATCGCAGCATCGAAAGCCTGGAGGCCGTCCGCATCGTCCCGCTGTTGACCACTCCGCCCCTTCTGGTTTTCCACGATCGTGATGATCCTGTGCTTCCCTACCACAACGCCCTTGATCTCACCGGAGTCTGGAAGAACTCGCAGCTCGTCGGAACGCTCGGTAGTACTCATCATTCAATTCTTGACGATCCAGGAGTGGTCAGTGCGACTGTCTCTTTCTTTCGTGGCACCAAAGACCCACAGCCAGGGGTCGCTGTAAGTCCGTCATAGACAGTTAAACTGAAGGCCAAGTCCTACCCGTCGATACCGGGCGACACGGTGACGGGAACCGCTGGGATCTCACAAGCAGTGGGAGTGCTTCAAATGGGCAAGCCAGACGGTCACTCTGATTCAGAGATCGCACGGCCATATTTATTATTTAAGGGCCTAATTCCCCCTAATTCCCCCTGGCGCACCACAAGATCCAGTCTCCCATCTCCGTTGATGTCTTGCAGCGACGCCGAGGGCTTGCCCTGAGGGTTCAATTTGATAGGCGACCCTGCTAAAGCCACCGTAAGTGGATCAGTGGTTCGGGCATCAAACCTGGAGGAGCCGAAAATAGCTACCGGCGCTGCAGCATCTGTGCGGCCACCGGTTGGCACTTGATCTCTCGGTCTGGGGACACTAGCGGCTGGCGAGCAATGGATCTGACCGCCTGTCAGAGCTTCGCAAGGATCGCCTCGGCACTGGCGATCATTGAGCTGGCCGTCTGGGAATTCAGCCGCTCGCTTTGCGCAAGTGCTCTAATCTCATTGATGAGCGCCTTCAGTTGTCCGTGCGCTGCATGGGACCTTGCGCTGCCCAAAGAGGCCTGCGCTGCCTGCAGCTTCCCAATCAGGCTGTTCTTCTCCCCATCTGACAGGCTCAAACCCTGGACACTCGCGATGATGGCTTCGGGAGCTGGTTCGCCCCCAAGCTGGAAAGCTGAGTGCGTATTGCTTCTATTCCAAGGCACCCCCGTGTTTTGCACGGGGCTGCCTACGGCCGTGCCTGACGTTGCATTCGGAACCGTCTGCTGCCAACTGAACTGGTCCACGACCACGAACGAGAGGGGGCCGTGATGTAGAGCCACCCACCATGAGCCCAAGTCCAGAAGGACTTTCGGCAAGGCCAGATCGTATTGAAATTCGTCAAACGTAAAGCCCGCAATGACAGCCGTTCGCCCCGTGGCAACCTTGCTCGGGAGCTCTGCCAATCCGCTGGTGCTGGAGTCCACGATTTCCGCTAGAAAGGCTGTAGTCGTGAAACCTCGCTTTGCCTACCGGCTACTTGATTACCCGGACAGAATCCGTACCACGGAACAACCGGTTGTCTCGGGTGCGGCCTTCCACGATGCCCTGTGTGTCGCTTGGGCTCAAAAGGATCTGGCCGGTCTCAAAATGCGCAATCACGTCGTTCAGATCGTCGCCGTTAAAGTCGCCATACGAGACCTGCCACTTTCCTTTCTTGTTGGTCGCAACCGAAGCGCCTGAGAAACGAATCGTTGCCGGATCGATGTGCGTCAGATCCAGCGTCGGCGTGCTGAAGATCGCAACGGGAATGCTGCCCTTGGACTTCAGATTCAGCGTATTTGGGGTTTCGCCGGGCTTCACATCGACGGACACCTGAATCGCATCAGGAAGCGCTCCGACGAGCGTTGAGAAGCGGCCAATCCCAACAAAAGTCGCCGTCAACCCGCCCGGATCCACCTGACCAATGGCCGAGTTCCCCAAAACATCCAGCGCGGGCACGAGGCTGCCCGTCGCGGGATCGATGCGAAACAGATTGATGGCAGTCCCAGGAATCGTGTAGTTGCGCAGCGGCAGGACGACGGTGATGCCAGGGGCAGGCAGCGGAAATGAGGGTGGTGGGGTGAGTTCCACGTTCACGAAGTAAGTCTCGGCGCTGCTGAAGCCGGTGGGCAGCGGCACGCTGAGCGGCGATTGAACGACGTCGATGGCGATGGTCGTCGGGGCGGACAGGACACCGGCAGGGACAATAAGCTTTGCCCGGTCTCCAAAGGCGGTATCCATCACCGTTCCCCCGGCGGACGGATCGGAAATCGTACCATCGGACTGCAGCGAGGGCCGGATGATGTCGATGGAGTTGGTGATTCCAAGCGCTGCGATCTGTGCGGCTGAGAGGTTAAGGAGATTTCTCACCCCATCCCGGAGTTGAACAAAGACCCGCCACGTGCCCTCTTCGCTGAACTGAGGAAAGAAGGCGTTAAATCGCCAGACACCGTTCAATGGCGTTCCCAAAATCGGCGGAGCATTGGAGAAGGATGAGTCTGTTACCGAAAACTGGGCCCCTGATGGGCTGACAAAAATGGCTCCGACGGTGAGAGTGCTGTTTGGAGTGTCGGGCCAGAAGCCGGCGCCCGAGAGGTCGTCAGTCATGCTGAAATCCGTCTGCACGTTCTGTGGAGCCAGGGAGGTGTTTATGAACGCCGGGGTAAAGCTAAGCCCAGTAAGTTGCGGAGGCGTCGTGTCCGACGGCGTAGACGCGACCGAGAGCTCAATCGACGAACCAAAGCCGGCAAGCTCTGGGCTAAAGAAGAATCGTACGTTGCCAGTAGCGTCCCCCGTATAGATGGATGTTACACGCCACACTCCTGGCTCGCTGTACTGCGGCATCGCAAAGGACCCGCGCCAGACGCCGTCGTTCGGCGTGCCGGCCACCTGCGTCCATTGGTTGCTCGAAATAAACCTCGACTGATTTCCAGATGGGCTTTGCACAGTGAGATAAGGGAGGTTAGTCGGCGACAATCCAGACAGGGCATCGGTGAGGTTCACATCAACGGTAATCGTCGCAGGGGCCGAAGACACATCCAGCGAGTTCGGTGAAATCAGGATGCTACTGATCGCCGGCGCCACCGTGTCCGGGTTTGCATCGGTGACAGAGATTGTTGTTGGAAAACCCGCTGCCGCAAGTGCCGCTGTGTCCAGAAAGCTACGGTTTCCAACCCTGTCAAAGAGCTGCACGAAGGCCACCGTCCACGTGCCAGGCTCGCTATACCGCTGGATCTGAACAGGCACATCAAAAGTGCCGTCCAGAACTACTCCCGGCCCCGGAAAGCCAAAGCCACCATGATTCTGCACTCCAGTTGGGCTGCGAAGATTCACGCTAACTCCACTGATACCCGACAAATTATCCGTCACGTGCACCGTAAACGTGACCGTCTGGGCAGACGAGGTGACGTCCACACTTGAAGGAGTAAAGCTCAGGTCCACCAATTGAGGTGGCTGCGTGTCGGACTGAGCCAAGGCGACGTGCGATGCCACAAGCAGCAATAAAAACAATTCGACCACTTTTCTTGATACTTTCATGTCTCCTCGCTTTGCCTCAATGTTTCGCTGTCGCTGCATTTAATCTGACGTAGACCTTTCCTGAAGAGCTTCTGCGGATTTGAAGGGCTATCCCTTGTCAATCTGGGCACTCAGGATATGCTCCCCGAAGCCGTCGCTATGCCAGTAATACAAACCGATTTCTGCGCACGAAAACAGCCATCAGATACCTTCCGTGTCTTCCGTGGTATTAAAGGCGCGTCCATGATGGTTGCGAACGTGACAGTTCTGTGAGCGAGGGTGCCGGCCAACAAAAAAGTTGGCGGATTTGTTAACTTGGTCGCCAGCAAGTGAAACTAGTAGTGGCGAGCGACCTCATCCCGCCGAGAACCGCCAAGGACGCCAAGGACATGCGACCAACACCGGAGCCATTCTCTGACTCATCGAAACGGCACACTTGTTTCAAATCAGACAATTCTCTTGGCGCTCTTTGCGTTCTTGGTGGTTTCTCCAGCGAATGTGACCGTTTTGTGAACTTTACCGGCAGCAAGGAAATCTAGAGGCCGGCTCGCGGAGATTCGCTTCTGTTCGCCTGTTCCAGAGCCGGAGCCACGGTCGAACAGTAAGGTCACTGAAAATCCTCGATATCCCAGTCTTGGAGGCCACATAACCGCTAATTACCCGTCGTAAAGAATGACAGGAAGAAGAGCGCGTTATTGGCCAGGTCAGTGATGCTAAAGGCCTGCACTCGGTAGCTGGTCCAAGTCGCCAACGGCGCAGGGGGAGTGAACGTAGCACTCAGCCCATTGGCTGCCACCGCGATCGTTCCTGCCACCGGCACAAAGCTGTTGTTGTCCAGCACCCGGAAGGTCGAAGTGGTTACTGTCAACGGATTCACCCGCTCGCTGAATTGAATCGTCACCACCGCATTGGTCCCCACTCCCGTCGCCCCATCCAGCGGATTCACCGCTGTCACCGTCGGGCTGACGAGATCGGCGCCAGGACCCGTCGTGAAGGTCGTGGTCACCGGGGCTGGCAAGGAATTGCCCGCGATGTCTTTGATCCCGGCAATGGTCAGCGTGTATTGTGTCAGGGCGTTGAGGGGAACTATAGGGACCAGCGTCAGCGTCCGGTTCCCGTTCGACAACGTCCGGATCACCGTCACCGTGCTGCCTCCCACGCTCAGCCTCACCTGATCCACACTCAAACTCTGAACCGGTTCGTCAAACTCCACTGCCACCCGCACATTGGTCGGCACCTGGGTCAGCCCGTTGGCTGGGCTCACTCCCGCCACCTGCGGCGCCACTGTATCGGTGGCAAAGGTCGTGGTGAAAGAGAAGTTACAAATGAAAAGAGGAGGACCGCAAGTCAAAGCATTGCCTGCCAGGTCCAGAATCCCCTGGTTGACAAAGAACACGACGAAGTTGCGGCCCACCGCCAGCGGAGCATTGGAGACAAAGGTAATCACCCTGCCATCCGCACTTACCGAGAAACTCCCCGGCACCGCCTGGAAGGTCGTGAAGTCTTGCACCATGAAACTGTTGCTGTCGACCGTGCTGGCATCGATGGGTTCATCGATCTCCAGACTGATGACCGCATTCACTGGCACATCGGTAGCGCTGCTGAACGGATTGCTCCGCACCACGATCGGCGCCGTCGTGTCTGGCTCAGCACCCGTGGTGAATTGAGTCGTCTGCACAATCACCGCGTTGCCCGCCAGGTCTTCTACTCCTTCCACACGAAGCGTATGGAGAGTATTCGCCGCCAGCGGCGCGTGCGGCACAATCAGTACATCCCGCTCCTGGTTGCTGAAGCTGATGGTACAAGCCGCTGCGTTGCCGCTCCCATCACTGACCCGAATGCTGCCCTCCGTGACCGTCAGCGGGTTGATCGATTCGTTAAAGCGCACCCGAATACTGGCATTGATGCCAATATTGACCGCTCCACTCGGCGGCGTCACTGACACCACCATCGGCGGCAAGGTGTCAGCAGCCGTCCCTGTCGTGAAGAATCGGATCACGGTAGAGGTTGGCGCCGTCCCATCCAAGTCCCGAAGGCCGGTGGTAATGTCGTACCGGAACTGCGTGCTGGCTGCGAGCTGAGCATTCGGAACAATCCGGATCACGCGACCACCCCGCACCAGGCTAGCCGTGCTAGCTATTACCGGAAGCCCACTGGTATTCTGCCGCAAGACCACATTGGTGCTGTTGACCGTGGCCGCATTCAGCGGCTCGTTGTATTCCACCTCAATCACCACATTCAGCGGAATGCCAGTCGCGAATAATCCCGGACTGGTCCTCACCACGACCGGCGCCGTCGTGCTGGTGTCGGCCAGCGTGCGGAACTGGGCCTGGTAGTTATTCAGAGCATTGCCGTCCAGATCCAGCGCCTGCGGGGTCAGAAAAACCTGGATCAAGGCATCCTTCACAAACGGCTGACTGGGCACAAACCGGATCGTTTTCCCGTTACCCGTCACCGTCGTCGTGCCGGTCACCAGCACCCCGTTCTGCGAGACAAACAGTGCTCCCGGTACCGTGGCTGCATTCAGCGGCTCGTTCACATACAGCACCACACTGCTGCTGACCGCCACGCCGGTGGCCCCGTTGCCCGGCCGCTGGCTCACCACCGAGGGCCGGCCCGTATCAAAGCTGGCTGCCGTGCTAAACTGACTGCTGAAGTCGGCCAGCGCGTTACCCGACAGGTCCTGCACATCCCGTGTTGCCACCACCGTAACCACACTCGCGGCCGGCAGCGCGGCACTCAGTATCACCGTGCGGCTGTCGGCTGAGGTGCTGACGCCAGCACCTAACGGGTTGCCCCCAGCAAACAGCCCAAAGGTGGTGGTGTTGACCCTGGCTGGATTCAGTGACTCCGAGAATGTCAGCACCACCTGGGCATTGGGACCAATGTCAGTGGCTCCATTCACCGGCGTCACCAGCGTCACCTGCGGCGGCGTCGTGTCGGTCACGTCAGCCGTCTCAAAGGTGCTGAAGAAGCTGGTGCTGGTGTTCCCTGCCAGATCACGCGGGGATTCGAAGAAATTGACGAAAACCTGGATAGTCGCATTGCCCGGCAGGGGTGAAGTAGGCGTGAACGTCACCACGGCTCCATTGACCGCATAGCTGCCCGCCACCGCGAACCCTGTGCTTGGCAGGGAGATCCGGATCGAGTTTACACTCACCGAGGTCGGGTCGATTGCCTCATCAAAGGTCAGCACAATGCTGGTGTTCACCGCCACCCCAGTCGCTCCACTGGCCGGAACGACCGAGACCACTCCAGGAGCGGTCCCATCCGGGGTTGCCGACGCACCAGTGGTAAAGCTGCTGGCAAACGGCGTCACCAGATTGCCGGCTCGATCGGTAAACCCGCTGACCTGCACGTTGAACAGCGTGCTAACTGCCAGCGGATTGGTGGGCGTAAAGGTCAAAATCGTCCCGTCACTGCTCAGAGTCGTGGTCCCTGCCACCGGATTCCCACCAGCCGAAACGACCACGGCATTGTTCCCGACGCTTGCTCCGTTGGCCGCTTCGCTCAGACGCACCACCACCTTCGCATTCACCGGCACGCCCGTGCTGCTGTTGGGAGGACTGACGGTCACAACCGTCGGCGCCACCGTGTCACTGCCCAACCCCGTTGTAAAGCCCGATTGGAAGAAGAGCGTGTTATTGGCCAGGTCGGTGATGCTGAAGGCCTGCACCCGGTAGAGGGTCGAGGAGGCTAAGGGTCCACTGGGCGTAAAGGTGGCACTGAGCCCATTGGCCGCCACCGCGATCGTCCCCGTCACCAGCACACCCGTGTTGTTGTCGAATACCAGGAAGGCCGAAGCCGTCACCGTCAACGGATTCACCCGCTCGCTGAACTGAATCGACACCACCGCGTTGGTCCCCACCCCCGTCGCTCCATCCAAGGGATTCACCCCCGTCACCTGGGGCGCTGTCACATCTGCTGTGTCGGTGGTCTGGAAATTGATGTTGGCTGGGATGTTGAGTGTGTTACCAGCCAAATCGGTAATGTCCGTAGTTAGCGAAATTGTATGAACCGTGTTCGTTGCCAGTGGAGAGGCTGGTGTAAAGGTCACCTGGCGGTTGGCATCCGAGAGAGCGATCGAACCGGCCACGGGCTGCGCGCCTGCGCTGATGTGGAGCCCGCGCGCGAGTGTGATCGGGCTCAGGGGTTCATCAAACTGGAGGACGATCAAGGCGTTGATGGGGACCGTTGTGTCTTGATTGGCCGGCACTGTCGCAAGCAGCTGAGGGCGCGCGTTGTCTGTTACGAAGGCAGTTGTGAAGCTGAAGCCTCCAAACGGCAAACTGTTTCCGCCCGTATCCTTGATGCCGGAATTCACAGCAACCGCATGGAACCGGCCAACGGCAAAAGGCTTGCCGGGCACAAAAGAGGCGGTCCGGCCGTCGGCGTCCACCTGTATCATTCCCGCTACGTTTTGACCTGTCACACTGTCGAGCACTGCGAAGTTCGCCGTCGTCAACGTAGCCGGGTCCATCCGCTCGCTGAATTCCAAGGTGACTGGAGCGTTGACAGGAACGCTGGTGGACGCATCCGGCGGACTGGTGCGCAGTACTCTGGGCGCATCGGTGTCTGCAAATTGGCCGGTTGTAAACGAGCTGTTGAAGGCAGCGGGAAGCAGGTTCCTAGCCAGGTCGCGCACGCCCTGAACCTGGACAGAATGGACCGCCAGAGGAGCCAACTGATCTGTGGGGTCGAAAGTCACGGACAAGCCGTCGCTCGAAAGCGCAACGGTTCCAGGAATATTCGTTCCGCCCCGGGTTAGTTGCACTACGCCATCGACTATCGATTTGGGTCTGAGCGGCTCATTGAAGCGTATGACGATAACGTTGGTCAGCGGGAAATCAGTGGCGCCGGCGGCGGGCACAATTTGAGACACTGCCGGAGGAACCTTGTCGGGGTTATGCGGATCGGTGCCCAGCTGCGATTCCTGCAAGTTGGTCAGACCGTCTCCATCCGGGTCGAGGCCAGCATCGCTTGGGTCGGTGGGATTAAGACCGAATTCGATCTCATAGCCGTCGGGCATTCCATCTCGATCCGTGTCTGCCCGTAATGGGTCGGTGATGAAACCGTCCGCGCCAGCAATGACTTCTTCACCGTCCGGGATTCCGTCGCCATCGGTGTCTCTATTAGCCGGATCGGTGTGAATGAGGATTTCCTCCAGATTCGGCAGACCGTCGCTATCGCTATCTTCGCTCCCGTCTGGGATGCCGTTACCATTTGAGTCGGTACGCAGTGGGTCCAGTCCTAGACGGACTTCGACTCCGTCCGGCAAACCATCGTTGTCGCTGTCTGAATCGAGGACGTTCTTAATACCGTCACCGTCCGTGTCCAACGTCGGATTCCGTTCCAGCCCGTCCAGCAAACCGTCATTGTCCGTGTCGGCCAGCAGCGGGTTTGATCCCAGCGTGCCCTCCTGGGCGTCGCCCAGACCATCACCGTCGGTGTCACCAAGGAAAATGCTGGTGCCGAGATTGAATTCCTGGAGATTCGTGAGGCCATCGAGATCGAAGTCTACAGCGGCGTCGTTGACATTCGGATTCAGCCCCGCGCCCCCGGGGCGAGAAATCACCTGAATCTCGGCCAGCCCTGGCGAATTGCCCTCGTCGGATGTGGAAGTAAAGCGGACGCGGCGGACTCCATTCAAATCTACTGGAACCGCCACGTCGCGAGTGGGCGCGGGCAATTGAACCACGCCGGAATTGAAAATTTCAGTCCCGGCTGCATTGAAGGCTTGAAAGATTCCAGCAAAGAAATCGAACCCGTCGGGGTTTTGACGATTACCGACCAACCGAATTTGCGCAACGTTGACGTCTTGCGGGAGGATGACCTCGATGAACGGCACGGTGCGGTTGTTGGCGGCATCTCCCGGAGCGGTGAACCAGGAGGTGAGCGAATTACCGTCAATTGCCAGGGTGGGGGGAGATCCTGCAGAGAAACTGCTGGCATTGACCTGGGTCCCAGGCAGCCGAGCTAGATTGGCCCCGCCAGGATTCAACGCATTCAATGCCTCATAATCGTCCGGCAGGCCATCGCCGTCAGAATCCTTGGTGAGCTCCACTCTCAAAGCAATCGTCGCAATGACGCCTTCGTGGGTGGCCGTCACCAGGACGTTTCCGCTGGAAACCGCCGTCACGAAACCGTCCTTGGAAATAGTTGCAATACCCGGGTTTGAGGAAAGATAGAACGTCCCGGTGCTGTTCAGGGTTAGATCAATCTGTGTGCCATCAGCCAGTGTGCCTGTCGTAACAAGCTGCGCGCCAGGAGCTATCGGAGTGAGAACGGATGCTGGAGCCGTAATTGAAAGTGTGACAGGAATCGGGTCGTCGACTCCGAAGGTAATTTCGCCAAGAGACGTTTCCCCATTGGGTACACCTAGGACAAAAGGTGATTGTGCTAGTTCAGTTTTCCCGCTCCTTTCACAAATGATCCGAACACGAAACGCACCTTGGGGTACCGGAACATTCCCTAGAGCGAAAGTGCCATTTTGATTTGCTTGCACCGACCGATTCAGAATCGTCGCAATGCATTCCTGGCTGAGGACCGGTGGACGGGCGAACAATGGATCCGAGCCTTGCGCAATCTCTTCGCCATCGCTTAAGCCGTCTCCATCCGTATCTGGATTGCGCGGGTCGGTTCCTGAGGCAAACTCTGCCTGGTTTGAGAGGCCATCGGAATCCGAGTCAATTTCGCCATCCGCTGGGTTATCCGGATCGAACCCGTGCTGGGTTTCGAAATCGTCGGGCATCCCATCTCTGTCACGGTCATTAGGGACTATAACTGTGAACTCAATAAACGAGGAGACCTCGACTCCCCCGAAGCCCTCGGCGCCGCCCGGCGGTGGCTGAGCGCCTCCTGAGGAGAAACTGATTGTCACTTTCGCTTTCCCGAACCCAATCGCGCTTACCAACCCAGTGGCCGAGACTGTCACGACACCTCCAGGAGATGCCGTGTAAGACACCCTTGGATCCGCGGACACGTTGGCCTCTACGCCGCCGATGAATTTTCCAATGACTGAGAGTTCAGTAGTTGCACCTACTACAAGTTGAGTCTGTGGTGCAGTAACTGTCAAGCTCTCGACCAAGTCAGGAATGGGAAACTCTCGGTTTCGGGATCGCTCTGCGCCATCGAGAGCTTGCGATGGCTGCACTGCGAGAGTCGTCAGCAACAGGATCACGAACCAAGACGCATGAGGCAATCGTTCCCTCGCTTGCACGTGGTGAGGCACATAAGCAGATTTCTTGTCTGTTATCCAATTTGGACAGGGCGTCATATGTGCCTTATCGTTCAGCTTCCCGTATCGCTTGTTCTAGAACAGGCCCTAACTCCTTCAGCGTTGCAGGGACAAATACAATTTGTTTCAATGCAGCTAGGTTTCCTCTTCGCGCACCGATAAGACCGTAACCTGCTCGCACATAGAGGTCTCTTAATGCTTGCATCTCGTTTGGATAACTGGAGACCGTATACCAAGGGTAGGATAGAACTTGTAGGTAAGCATCCTCCGCTTGTTTGTGTTGTTTGACTGAGATCAAGTCATCACCCAACTTGAGCAAGAATCTTAAGCGTTCCTGGTCTACCTCAAGACGAAAGGGCTCAAAGAAAAGCAGCCCGGTCTTGTAGCTTCTGACTGCATTTTCCAGATCACCGTTCATTTCGAAGAGATTTGCTCGCCGCCTTTCCAACTTTGCCGTTAAATAAATTTGATCTGGCAGCGTCCCTTTGACAGAATTGAGAAACTTGAACGAGTCTTCAAAACGCTTTGAAGCTGAATCTGTCTTGGCTGAGATCGATTCATGAGAGATCCATGCCTCAACGCAACTCAGGATGCTTTTGGGAGTGGTATAGCGCTCCGCTTTCAAGCGATCTATTACGAAATGACAAAAATCCGGTCGTAGAGATGTTCTTTGTTGCGAGAGCTGAATTTGGGAGACGATCCAGACTTCGAATTCTCTGGAAGACATCGCGGTTGGGTCGCTTGGGGCTTGCTGTCCGAAACACGGCACCAAGAACCAAATGTAAAGTGCTAAGATTCTGTTCAAATACGAAAAAGCTGAGCTGTAAATCATTCCAATCACTCCCTAAGGGCCAGTCTTACTGATCGTAGCCACACCGCTGGTAAACTTTGTAGTAACCGAGTAACTCTGGATCACCTTGCTATCACACTCGTAATTCTGCGGTAGGACATACCCGAAACCGGCGGACTGAGCTGTCGTGGTAAATCCTTCGGGAGCCGTGCCCCGACCATGCTTGTCATAGATTTGGTCGTTAGCATTGATAACGAAAGTTCCGTTGTTGCTTGCACCCCAGAAGAAGGCCGCCACCATATCTGGCGTAGTCAATGTAGGGTGAGCTGCTCGGAATTCAGGAGTCAGATCTGCCATTGTGAAATTGAATGCCGAGGGACTATCAAAGGTTTCCAGAATAGTTTGATTTTCGTAATCAGGTTGGCCTGCCGGAGGTAAATCTGGGCCCATCATGTATCCGTAAACGGCCGGGTTCGTGCGGAACGTATTGATGGCACCGCTGATCGTGCTCATCGTCGTTGGACAGGTATCCCGTCGAACTAGAGTCCAGGTTACCGTCAAATCCGCATCTTTGGTAGTTCCGACGTCGGGGAGGACCGCGGCTGAAGCCATATCCTCGAATAGTGCGGTCACTGAGATGGATGGAATCGGTGATGGCCACACAGAGTCAATAAAGAGACTCACATTCCCCGTCATTGAGCTGTTGAAGCTTTCGACTTTCGTGCCGCTTCCCGCGGAGTTCCAACTTGCAGGTCCCTGAATGATCAAACTGATCTTGTAGGGGCCCTTCCCAGTGAACTGTTGCCAAGCAGAAGTCCCCTTAGGCCTTCTGCGGTCTACGTCCTTGAGCAGGAGATTAAAGATCATTCTTTCTCCGGGAGAGACCTGAATATTATTCTTAACCCAAGGGATCGAGACTTCATCCTTGAGCCCGGTGTTAGGATCGAATTCCGTTGCCGGCGAGCATCGTCCCGATAGACAAGTCCCGTCGGCCGTGCTATCTCCATCGCTATCGCACATTGCCCCGTCCGGTACAGGCGAATTAGCGCAGGCGCAGTTAGGAGGCCCGGTAGACTGATCAGCTGTGCAGTCGTTATTGTCGTTACAGCTATTGGTGCACGTCGTTGGCGGTTGTGGCTGTCCGCACCCACCCCATCCAGCAGCCGTGATCCCGAAACCCGAGTCCGAAACAATCACCGATGCGTCCGCAGACACCGTGCCTTTGCCGATGTTTATGAATTGGTTCAGCGAATGATCAAATTGAAAGATGTCGATCACGCGGCCGGGCGGCAGGCCATCGTTGGGGATGGAAATCCGGGCCGGGGGATTGAAGTGGACCCCCGCTGGCTGAACGGTCCACGCGGGCGGCATGAAAAACGTTCCGCTCGGTGGCGGCATGGGCACTTTGTCGAGATGCACCTGGCTGATGGTCACACGGCATTGTTTGCCATCTGGCGATCGGTCGGGTGTCCCTGGGGGACAGGTCACCGAGTTCGCAAAAACGGTCAGCTCCAGTCCAGCGACTCCCTTCATCGTCAATATTACGTCTTGATTTCCACCCACGATCTTTGAACCGGCGGTATCCAGAGCCGGGATCAAAATCGGCTGCCCGAGTGTATTGGTCTGACCTGCGACAGTGACGGTTTCGAATTCCAGGGGAGGAAACGTCTCGGGACGCGGGCTGTTGCTCGGGTCGATCCGGAGGTGGATATGCCCGACCGGCACATTCTGCAGCAAGAATTGGCCCTGCGCGTCGGTCGTGCCCGACACGCTTGTCCCGGGAATGGTCACCAGCGAACCAGGGATCGGCGTGTGTCCATTGTCCAGAACGACGCCGCTGAAGCGCGTCTCGGCCGGATTTCCCGGTGCCAGTCCGGAGGCTGTGAAGGTCGCGGGCAGACCCACCAAACCGACAAAGGTGGCGTTGACCACATTATTGTTAATACTCGGATCGGGACCCAAAGTCAGCACGGTCCGCGCCAAGCCATTAGAAGCCGTCGGGACTACCAAAGTCTGCTGCCCATTCAGATGACCATTCCCCCGCAGGACTGTGAAAGAAACATTCACCCCGCCGATCGGGTTACCATCCTTATCCACTACCAGCGCCTCGAGCGGTGTGGCCAGCGGATGGGCCACCACGCCCCGCTGATTGTCTCCCATTGTCATCAGGATCTTTTCTGGGGGAGCCGCCACGGCCGTGGCACAGAACTCGACTTCTCCAGCCACACCCAGGCCGGTCACCGCCACCCGGTTCGTCCCTTGTCCAGCAGTATCGCCCAGGGCGAAGCGCACCGCGGCCTTCCCGCTTCCATCGCTGGGCACCTGAAGAACCCGCTGCGGTGGATCGCTATCGGTGAGCCTCAACGTGCCGCTGTTGCGTGTGACCTCAAAGCGCAGCACTCTCCCAGCTACGGGATTCCCCAGTTCGTCTTTGACAACGGCCACGAGTGACTGCGGCAACGCCTGTCTGACGGTCCCGCTTTGGCCATTGCCAGCGAAGATGCTGACCCGGGCGCCAGCCGGAACTTGAACCGTGACCTGGATGGAATGCCGTCCTTCATTCCCTACTTTGTCCGTGGCCACTGCTTCAATCGTATTGGGCCCATTGACTATCGGCAGGCCCGTGACCAGAAACGCACCGTCGCTGACGCTCGCTTTCACACCGTTGACCCTGACTTCGGCATTGGTAGCGCCGTTGACGATGTCGTTGACTTGTCCAGCCACGTCAATAGTGGTATTCGCAGACACGAGCCCGTCCCGTGGGGACTGAATTCTGACGATAGGCGCTACGATATCGCGTGTGACCTCTATGGAAGCCGTGCCGGTTTTATTATTAGCGCTGGCGGCGACGGCCACAATCATGTTAACGCCTTCACGCAACGGAACGGTTACCGAGTAACTTCCCCCACTGACTGCCGCCAGAAGGCCATTCACCTGCACGAGGTTAATGCCAGAGCCCACCGTGCCGTTGACCTGGATTTCAGCCACCTTGGTGATGAGTCCATTGGCTGGCGATGTGATTGAAATCTGAATGGGAACGCTGTCTACGGTGAATTGCACGGTCTGCGTTGCCTGGTTGTTGGCCAGATCTTTGAGCGAAGCAACCAGCGTTACCGCTCCTTCAGGCAAGGCCGTCAGCGGGCTGCAGCTTCCCCCGGCACTACTGAGCTGGCAATTCACGGTAAGCTCCTGCCCGTTGGCTGTGAGCGTGAGGCTTGCCAGATCGACACCGCTGGGATCACTGTAGCTGAGTTGAATTGAAGGCTTGCTGACAAAGACCGTGCTGCCGCTGGCGGGGGAGTTGATCGTGAGAGTGGGTGGCTGGGTGTCTGCGCCGGCGTTCACCGTGAAGCCTCCCACCAGCGAAACCGTCTCAGCTCCGGTAGTCACAGTTACCGTGCGCGAGCCGGCAGTAGCGTTTGAAGCGATTGAGATATTGGCCGTCAGCGCAGTCGCGGTAGTGACGCTGACCGTGTTGACCGTAATTCCTGCACCGAAGCTGACGACTGTGGTCCCCTGTACGAAGTTGGTGAATTGACCGGTGACAGCCACATTGAGCGTCTGCCCTTGTTGCCCAGAGTTTGGACTGACAGAAATGATGACTGGGGTTCCTGTCCCGACAGTAAACGCATTTACTAGATTGGCCACTTCAGTTCCCGTCGTTACAGTTACTGTCCGGCCACCGGCAGCGCTGTTGGCGGCAATTGAAACATTGGCAGTGAGGCTCGTCGCGTTGGTGACGGTCACTGTGTTCACTGTGATCCCTGCTCCGAAACTGGCAACCGTTGTGCCCTGCACGAAGTTGCTGAACTGACCAGTCACAGCGACATCGAGTGTCTGGCCTTGCTGACCACTGTTCGGGTTCACCAAGGTAATCACCGGTGTTCCTGCCCCAACCGTAAAGCCGTTGGCGGAGTTAATTACCTCGGCTCCCGTGGTGGTAGTCACCGTGCGAACACCACTAGCGGCATTGGCGGCAATCGAGATATTGGCAGTGAGGCTCGTCGCATTAGTGACCGTCACTGTGTTGACGGTAATTCCTGCTCCAAAACCAACAACGGTCGTTCCCTGTACGAAGCTGGTGAACTGGCCGGTGACGGCTACATCGAGCGTCTGCCCCTGCTGGCCAGAATTCGGATTCACCAACGTGATGGCCGGCACGCCCGCATTAACCGTAAAGCCATTGGACAGACTGGCCACTTCTGTTCCTGTTGTCACCGCTACCGTTCGGGCGCCAACCGAGGCGTTTGAGGCAATAGAGACATTAGCCGTCAGACTCGTCGCACTGGCCACGGTTACCGTATTCACCGTGACCCCTGAGCCAAAACTGATGGTCGTGCTCCCCTGGAGGAAACTGGTATTCTGACCCGTGATCTCGATTCCCAGCGTCTGCCCTTGAGCACCTGTGTTGGGAATGATTGAGGTAATAGTCGGTGGGAGAGGCGCCGCCTGCACAGTGAAACCATTCGGCAAGCCGGCAATTTCAGCCGCCGTCGTGACGGTTACCGTCCGACTCCCAATGGCTGCGTCGGCTGCAATCGTGACCTGAGCGGTAAGGCTGGTCGGACCCGCAACGGTCAGGCTGTTGACTGTGATTCCTGCTCCCAGACTCACTTCGGTCAGGCCTTGGACGAAACTGGCGCCTTGCCCGGTGATCGTGACATTCAGCGTCTGAGCAGGACTGCCCGAGTTTGGCTGTACTGAGGATAGGCTCGGCGCTGGGCCCGCAGGGTTAATTGTCAGTGCTGCCTTGTTTCCGCTGGCAAAGGTCACTCCCTGCGGCAGCTTTCCGTAGTCCGAGGTGCTGCCGAACAGGGTTACCTGATAAGCTGTGGGCGAGCTGAACGTAAGTGATGACGGGATCTGAAAAGTCACCGACCGCGTGCTGCCCATGCCTCCGCTCACGAAAATTGCATCCGCGAACACCGCCGGCCCCGTGACTCCCTCAGCGGGTTCCAACAGCAGTCGAAACTGACTGGCTGTGATCTCGACCTGCGGCACGCTTGATGCTGCCACAGTCAAGTTGGTCAAAGCCGGTTGGCCTGCGGCAGGCACGGTGGTCGCACTCAGCTCGAGGACATTCGGAGGCGCCGGAGTGTCGGTGGTGACAGTGAACCCATTCTCGAGCGTTACCTGCTCCGTGCCTGTTTTCACGACAACCGTCCGAGCGCCAGCCGTCGCCGTATCGGCGACTTTCACTACCGCAATTGCCACGGTAGGGCTGACCACGATCACTGGCCCAAACTCCCCTGCCAGCTTGTCTCCCACCGAAATATCCGCTCCAACGCTAGCCTGGGTAACGCCCTGGACAAAGTTCGTATTCTGTGCGGTGAGAACCAGCGAGAGTGCCTGTCCCTGTGATCCGCTGTTTGGCAAGACGGAGGTTAAAAGTAGCGGCGGTAAAATACTGAATCCATCAATCAAGGTGACGACCTCGGCGCCGGTGGTCACGGTCACTGTTCGGAGCCCAACCGTTGCGTTGGTTGCAATGGAGAGTTGTGCTGTAAGGCTCGTGGCACCCGCGACGGTGACAGAGTTGACGGTGATCCCACTGCCCAAGCTGACCTGCGTCGTGCCTTGAATGAAATGCGTGAACTGCCCAGTGATCGTCACCGTCAGGCTGGTGCCGGCCCGTCCGGAATCAGGCGTGATGGAAGAGAGAACAGCAGGGGGCGTCACCTCAAAGACATTGGGCAAAGGAACAACCTGAGATCCGGTCGTGACTGTCAGGGTCCGTTTTCCCACGGCTGCGTCTTTCGGAATGTCGAGGTCCGCCGTCAGACTCGTGGCGCTATTCACGGTGACCAAGCTGACTGTGACACTCGCCCCAAGGCTCACTTGCGTGAATCCCTGGACAAATCCGGTGTTCTGGCCGTTTACGGTCACGGAGAGACTGGTCCCTGCCTGACCGTTGTCCGGAACCAGCGATGAGATCGCCGCCGGTCCCGCCGTTACCGTGAAACCGTCTTCCAAACGGGCAGTTTCATTTTCCGAAGCAACCGTCACCCTCCGCAGCCCAGGTGAAGCGTTAGGTCCAATGGTCAACTGAGCTGTAAGACGCATCGGGCTGATGACCGTGACGGAACCGACGGTGGTTCCCGATCCCAGACTCACCGAGGTTTTCCCCTGAACGAAGTGAGTGTTTTGTCCAACGATGACGATACTGAAGCTTGTCCCGACCCGTCCGCTCGCGGGCACGATAGCTGAAATGACCGGCGTCAGCGGGGACCCGGTAACAGTAAACCCGTCCGCCAGTCTTACTGTCTCTTTAGTGGCGCCGTGGGTCTCCACTGTCACGTTGCGGGTTCCTAGTTTGGCGTTTAGCGAGAGGCTCAATTGGGTGCTTAGCTGCGTGGTGCTGGAGACCGTGACCGAGTTGACCGTAATGCCAGTCCCAAAGCTGACGGTCATCTTCCCTTGAACAAAATGTGTGTTCTCGCCCGTGATATTGACCGTGAGAGTTTGGCCAGGCTGCCCCGAGTTGGGATTGATGGACGTAATCGTTGGTGCCTGGCTGAGCAAGGGAGAGGCCAGCACACTGCAAAGAGCCGCAATGAAGAGGAGCTTCTTAAGAGGGTAGTGGATCATGGACAATCGCTTGTGCGTTCCTGTCTCTACCTGTATGAGTTTGGCTGCTTTTGCCGGACAGCCGCGGCTGGCTGAAGCCACCGCACAAAGGACCTGCTGTGCTTCAGCGAAGCACCGAGAGCGTGAAACAGTTCGCCTGATCCCGCACACCACGACGTGCTCAAGCGACAGATCACTAATTCGGCGGCCATCGCTTGGGCCGGCCGGATTCATTAACCACAAGGTGGTGGGTGCCTGGTGGCAAGACCTGCAACGTTTTCAGAAACTCAATAACCTCGTCTTGCCGAGACTTCTCCAAAGCCTGGAACCCTCGGCGCGAGGCAGTTGCTTCGCCACCATGCGCGAGCACGGCCTGGCGGAGAGTGGTAAACATGCCGTGATGGAAATAGGGCGGCTCGTTGGCAGCACCCCAGAGCTTTCGTGTCAAAAACTTCCTGTTACCAGCAAAGAAGGCTGATGAGCCAGGCGACTGCTGCATGTCGAGAGGCTCGCCATTCGGGTCGTTGGCTCCATCACAAATGTCGTGAAGTTTGAGGTCAGTATATGCCGGCACGTAGACGACGCCAGCCTGGGGGGTCAGCCGTGGCTGGGGAAGCTTGTGGCTGGTCAGATCAAGGGTAAGACTCGGTGCTTGACCTGGTTGAAGATTGCCCGCCGGGTTGTAGGGATTCGGCTCCGCAAAAATCCAGCCCTCCTTGTCAAGCGCCAGGTTGGGAACATGGCAAGAGGCGCAGCCGATGCGCTGGAAGGTGGCCTCACCTGCCAGCACAGCCCGCTCAATTACCGGGTTGTCAGGGATGACACGTCCAGGAACGGACATAGTGGCCTGGAAGACGGCAGCCGTTGTGACATCGGCGCGAGTCATTTCGTTGGTGAATCCGTCACCATCGGGATCAGTGTCGACTCCGAAGCGCTCGGTGGACTGTATGCCATGGTGATGGTTAAAAGCGTTATTGGTAAACTGGCGCAACGAGACCACAGCCCCGGCCTGGTGGAAAGGCCGGATGATCAGATTGGGGGGGTTCTGAGGACCGCTGCTCGCCAGGCTTGGCGCCGGGAGGCCTTCAACCTGCGAGGTGTCCCAGCTTCCGTCGGGACGACGAATGATGCGGCCAAAAGAAATGCCCTTCGTGAACAGGGCACGCGAGCTGCCCGGCGCCGTCGCACTGCGAATGGCCTGCAGTTCCGCCGTCATCTGGCGTGCCAGCATCTCGATGAACCCGGAGCCGAACATTCCCAGCGTGGCGCGGGAATTGGCAATGGTCTGCAACTGTACCGGCCTGCCAGATTCATCCACGCTCGTCTTGGTGGGAACCGGGTCGGTCATGTCGAAGGTGGCGAAATCAAAGCGCTGGCCAAGGACGAACACGTTGGCCACGATGTCTCCGCCTCCGCCAGCAATTCCGAACGGTGCGTTATGACATCCTGCACATGAGTTCGCATCGGGAGCCGAGACGCGATTGAAGTTCCTGGGAAAGACCAGAGGCTGATTGGGATCAGAGAGTCCGCTGCCCGTCCCCTTGGTAAGCGGGCGCCCCCCGCCTTCTTGAACGGTCCAGTTAGCCGTGAACAGATTCCTGCCATGTTCTATCAGTTCGATCAATGAGATCTCGAATTCCTCTCCGTCCCGCAAGTGCCGCGGCACGGAGATCTCACTGCCAATCTTAAAATCAAGATAGCCGTCGTCGTTGGAGAAGCTGCTTCTTGCCTGCAGATAAACCAAAGCAGCCAGCAACATCAGCCCACAATGCTTGGGACGAAGACATACCATATCGCTCTTCCCACGTTGGATTTGGAGTTCCTATTCAAAACGGCTACAGAATCGTTTCCGAGACGGACCTCAATCAGCTTTGCGTCTACTTCTGACTCACCGAGATTTGCTTTAATTCGGCGTCAATAAGTTCACGGAAGTAGGCGAGCGACTGAAGGCCGCCGACGCGCTTCTGGTTGACAAAGAACACCGGGCTGCCGCGAACTTCGCGGCGACGAGCTTCCTCTAGATCCTTTTCAACCTTTGACCGATAAATTCTTCCTTCCAAGGCGGCCACAAATGGCGGGAGTGCCAGCCCCAGTTGCTGCGCGTATCCGGCGTAATCATCCTTCGTCTGTGCGGAGGAATTCGCGGCAATCAGCTGCTGCATTTCCCAGAACTTTCCCTGCTGAGCAGCTGCTAGCGCCGCTTCATGCACCAGGGCAGCATCCGGGTGGAGCTCCAGCACGGGCCGGTGCTTGAAGACGACTCGAACTTTGGAAGGATAGGAGGCCAAGATCTGGTCCAGAAGCTGATTCGACTTTGGAGTCAAGGCACTCAATAGGTCGGCAAACCAAACGATGGTAATCGGAGCATCGCTTGGCCCTTTAGTAATGAGAGGATCGGCCTTCTCTTCCAGATCGGCGGCTTTGACGGACGCTGCCGCGAGACCGCTTTGAAGTTCAGCCAGCACCGCGGCGGTCAAGTCGGCCAATGAGCGCGCGCCTAGGTCTAGCCTTTTCCCATTCATGAAAAGCGCCGGGGTGCCATCGACCCCCAATCGAACGCCTTCCTGCTTGTCAGTTTCGACGGCAGGTTTGAATCTGCCGCTGTCCAGGTCTGCAGCGAACCTGTCCATATCGAGACCCAACCCGCGAGCTGCCTGAACGAGGTCGTCTCGCTTGATCATTTTTTGGTTGGAAAAGATCCAGTCATGCATTTCCCAAAACCGTCCCTGTGCGCCCGCAGCCAGGGCGGCTTCGTGCGCCAACGGGGCGTCTTTATGAAAGTCCAGCGGGAAGTGCTTGAAATGAACCTTCACCTTGCCAGGATTCTGAGCCAGTAACTGGTGAAGCGTGGGCCCGACGGTCGAACAGAAGGGACATTGGAAATCGGAGAAAACCACAATGTTGATGGGCGCCTTCGGTGAACCTTGACTGGGCGCATTCTTGACGTCGATCTCAGCCGGACGACTTGAGAGCATTCTGGGGTTGATGCCGAGAGCCTCATCGATCACCGCTTTGAAAGCTTCAAAGCTTTTGGCGCCAACCAACTTTCTTCCGTTAATAAAGAAGGTCGGGGTCCCTGTGACACCAAGACCTTTTGCTTCCGACAGGTCACGATCGACTATTGGCTTAAACAGTTGGTTCTCGAGAGCCTGTTCAAATCGTCGCACGTCCAGTCGGAGTTGAGTTGCAAGCTGCACCAAGTCAGCTTTTTCGGCCTTCTGGGGATTGGCAAAGACCAGGTCATGCATTTGCCAGAATTTTCCCTGCGCTCCCGCCGCTGATACGGCTTCGTGTATGAGGTTCGACTGAGGGTGTATCGGCAAGGGAGCATGTTTGAAGATGAGCCGGACCTTGTCCGGATAGGCTTGAAGGACATCGTCTAGAGTCTTGGAAACGCGGTTACAGAAGGGACACTGGAAATCCGAGAACTCGATGATGGTGACTGGCGCGTTCTGCACTCCTCTTTCGGAGAATGACGGATGAACAAGGAGAGTTTCCCCTGAACTCAACACCTGCGTCGCGCTTGCGCCGGTGGCACCTTTATTCTGAGTGGTTGCAGAATTCTGGCATGTGGAGCACCTTGCCGGTTCTGCCTTCTGAATAGGAGTCGGGTCGGAAGCGGCCGGTGGATTGCCGGCGATTCCTGTGCTGTCAAGTGGAGCCAGAGCGAGAAGGAAAGAAAAAATGGTCTCTGCCAATCTGTTTCGGCGTCTTTGCGTAGGCCAGCGACAGGACAGGTTGCCCGAGTGACCAGCGGGCGTGAGCGCGAGGATGCGCGAAGGCACGAGTTCCAAAAAATTCTCCTTGGCTAAGGCATGGCTAAGGCGCTTTTGAGTATTCCGTAGGATGACAATACCCAAAGCTTTACAAACTCCGACGCTCAAGACCGAGGCTCTTTCGAGCTGCTCTCGAGAGAAGGAGAAAGCAATCAGGAGGGTCGAACTCAGACCTCTATGCGACACGGTGATGAGCCGCAACCTGACCAGTACTGATAATGAATGTACCTAAGGATTTTGCAAGAAATGGAACATGTGAAGGTATGCAAATTTACTACCATTAATCGCACAGATTCAGGCGTTTCGTTGTCTCCAACTGAAAACAAAGGGATTGAAGTTTGACAGTGTTGTCAGAGAGTCAATCTCTGCCCAAGCCGAATGAGAAAAATTCTTCCGCTTTCTGGGAGGATGGTTCTCTGATTTGGATCAGCGATCAGGGTGAAAGGAGCTATTGACCATTGGCTCACTACGGGCCGTCACGCAGTATAGCCATCACAGCGGGATACTGGCTGGAACGGTTTTCCCAGTCGAAACGCCCCTGTCCTATTGACCTTGACCGTCAATAATTCGCAAAGGATAGGCTTGGACTTCACCTGTGATGCCCGGTGCGAAGACGGCGAGAAGGTAAGAATCAGCCGCGAGTTTGCTGAAATCTTCCTCAATGGTGATCGTGTAGCTGTTCTGCCGATTGGCAGCCCGCCCGTACTTTACCATTTGCTTTTTGTCGCTGGCACGGTGCAGCCGGACTTCGTAGGTTCCTTCCTCGCTTCCAAGGGGCAGGTGAATCCTCAACAGCAGGCGCTCGCGCTTGAGGATCAATTCTTTGGGCTGAGTGGCGCTTGTCTCCGGGCCTCGCGTCGGGGAAATCAGTTGGTAGTCCACTACTGGCAGAGGCGTTTCGACCTTTGCAACCTCACTAGTCGAAGGTGACAAGGGTGGGGGAGATGGAGGCGGCTCTGCACTGGGCGCAGTGTTGGCAATGCCATCCGGACTCGGATTCACGTGACTGAGATTCCTCATCCCAAAATACAATGTGCCCGCAACAACCAGAGCAACAGCCGCCGCGGTTCCAACGCCAAGCCACAGTCGGCGTCTGGATTCCTTGTACTGCTGGCTGAAGTCGGCGAAGTCTCGAAAGCAGTCGGAGCATTCGCCCAGATGCAGGGTGATCTCCATTGCATCTTTCGTTGTCCTTAGGAAAGCGAGTCCTCTCAGAACACGGGGATCCGGGCACCCCTTCCGTTCGGGATTTGGATGGCTCGACAGGAAGACACGTGTGGCAGTTTCTGAGAGGGTCTTCAGATTCCCCTTTGATAGATAAGGCGCTTCACGATGGGCTTTTGTGAACATACGTTAAGACTGGTTGGCCGCCTTGCCCCTATTGTTCGCCTTGCTGATCGGTACAACATTGCTTCGTTCAAAAACCAGCTTGGCGAGCCTCTGGATACCTCGATGATAGTAGACCTTCGCGGCGTGAGCCTTCATGCCCACGATTTTGCCGACATGTCTCCAGCGACATCCCCTGATCTCGCGCCAGTAAAAGATCACCTTCAACTTCGGTTCCATCTGGCTGTAGAGTTCCCGGAACAGGGCGTCGTTCTCCATCGCTCGTTTGGAAGAACCACCGTCGGATATGTCTCTCGCGGGGTCTAAACTCACGAGCGCGGCATCTATCTTTGGTTCTTGCCTGAAGCGATGGTTTGCCTTCTTCATGTACCCGCGATAAAGATAATCCTTCATGTCTCGGATTTCCTGACCATCCTTGTCCCTTGCTGGTGGGCCGTTTCGAAGCACAAACTTTGAAACCTCAAAGGCCGTTTTCGCCAGGACCTCAGCCGCCTCGCCTGGGCGACCCTCTGAATACCAAACCGCAGCGGGCAGAACCGCGTAAGCCGCGTCGGTGACCAGCGGGTCAACCTTGGGTCCACGGGAATCCAGATGCGAAATCCAACTCCGCAATAGCTCGCTATGATCCATAGGCTTGACCTGATTGAGCTGAAAAGATACCGCACCTTACCCCCGGCAATAAAGAGGAATTCCCGGCCGGAAGCCAGGTGCAAAGAGTGATCGGTCACTTTGAATCTGACTCCACCAACATTCCGAATCCCGATCCCTTGGCTGTGAATTCTTCTTCTTTTTCGCATGAAGTGTTCACATTTTCCCGCCCTCAATACTCCTATAGATGACGGCATAAAGATGGACAGACCCTACTGTGGTCAATCTAAAGCGTCCTGTCTGTGCCGAAGCTCCCGGGGCTGAATGAAGGAGCTATGCCGTGTCACAGCTAGCGCTGTGGCCGCAGAGCTTCCCGACTCCACTGCCCCGGGAGTCTCTTCCTGAATCCGACTTCTGAAGGAGAGACCGATGGAGACCTTCCAGCAAATCATGTACGGCTTCTATGCCCTGCTCATCCTGGCTGCCATCGCGATTGGCGTGTGGTTCTACAAGAGGCGCAAGGAAAGTTAGGAGTAGAGGCCGAACAACACCCACCAACAACCGCAAAAGGAGAGCCCACCCAATGCAACGCATCAAGCTCACACGAAAGACACCCTCGCCCCTGGCAGCCGGCATCGCAGCCGCCAACCCACTGGTCCTCTATGCTCAGATAGCGGTGGCACCGACGTTTCAAGGGGCCATCACGGACATTCGCACCATCGCCATCGCCGCGGGAACGCTGGTCTCAGGCGTTGTCGGATTGGTCGGTTTGGGGCGAACCGCCTATAAGTTGAGCCAGGGAGACACCGATTCAATGACGGCGCTGATCTTCGCCATCGTTGGTATTGTGCTTGGGTTTCTGGCCAATACTTTCATCACATGAAAGAGACGTTGATCTTTCGAAACATCCAGCACATCCCCAGGATTTGGGGGGTGACTTACCTGAAGCTCTTCGCGACCCTGGGAGGCGGGTTGTTCATCACCACCCTGGGGTTCTTTCTCACCTCTGGAGCCACGGCCGTCGTGAAGCTAGCCATGATTGTGATTGGCGTCATCGCCACCCTGCTGCTCTACGTGATCTGCTTTTGGATCGACAACACGGACCCGCTGGAAAGGGACTCGGCTTCCTTTCTCAAGACTGACTTGAATTCGCAGTCACTCTCACTCCAGCGTATCCGTTTCCTGGACCACGAGGCTTCCGATGCGGTTTCGAGATCTAGCACGCGACTTGAATCGATTCGAGCAGAAGCTGGAAAACGCGCTGCTCTACGTCGACTTCCTCCAGCATGAGCTGCCCATCATTCTTCTGAAGGACGGCTCCGTCCTGATCCTGTTCCACCTGGCGGGACTTGATTACGAGGGCCTCTCTGAAGATGAGAAGGAGCAGTTCAGCCACTATGCGCGGACCGCCCTCGAACAGTTGCCAGACGAGGGCTCGGGGTTCATGCTCTCAAACCTGCTCATCCGCGACACACCTGAACCCATTCCGCTCAAAAGAAATCCGGGGGCACATCCTCTGGTCCAGTTCGTCCAAAGCGAGAAGCAGGCTTTCTGGGACGACATGATCAGCCGCAGCTTTGGCAACCGCATCCTGTGCGGGCTGCGATACTTCAACCCCAGAAGGAAAGAGCCGGGCTGGAATCTGCTGGTCCAGGAAGGAAAGCTGTTCCAGTTCTACGAGGATCAGCTTCGGGCCAGCGTCCGCAAGCTTGAACATGGTTTTCTGGCACTGCACAGCGCGCTTGGCCGATTTGGCTTTGCGGCGCTGGACCGGGAACGGTCGTTCCGTTTCTTGTATGAGCTGATCAACTTCGCACAAGCGCCAGCCTACCGTCGGGACCTTTCCCTCAATGTCCAACTAGCCCATAGCCAGTACCTGTTCCGTCCCAGCGAAGAGTATGTCGTCGTGAACGGCACCGAGTACTGCTCCCTCGTCGGCATGAAGTACCCGCCTCCCACATCCCTCGGCATGTACCTCCGGCGCTTTTACGAACTTGATTTTCCGCTGGTACTGCGGCAGTCGATTGGCTTCGCTAGCAAGCAAAAGCTCTACAAAGACCAGGACTTTCACACCCCAATTGCTCTCGCCCTTTCGACCGTTGATCCAAAGAACCTGAAGTATGTCGAGGAGGTAAGAGAGTTCCGAAACCGGATCGAAAACGACAAGGAATTGCCGGTGTGGTGGCATTTCTCGGTGCTGGTTCGGGCCAGGGATCGGGAGACGCTGAGAGCCCGCCGAGCCCAGGTGATTGCCCTGCTGAAGGAGATCGGGTCCTTTGGCATCGGCGAGAAGCGGAATCTGAAGGCTGCCATCTTTTCCCTGCTTCCCGGCCACGACCGGCTCTATCTGCGGCGAGCTTTGATCGCCACCGCCAATGCGGGGGACTTGCTGAGCGCCTACGTTCTGTCCCAGGGTGACACGGATCCCGTGGACTACCTGCAGGACCGCTTGCATGGCGTGTTTGCCTACAACCCCTTCACGAGTCGGGAAAAAGCCCATCACCGGGCCATCTGCGGACCAACCGTTGGAGGGAAGAGCTTCTTTGTGATCAAAGACCTGCTCTCACACCTGATCGTCAACCCGATGGTCTGGGTGGTGGACTTGTCCAACTCTTACGGCGATCTTTTTGAGCTGCTGCGCGAGGAGATGCCGGACCAGACCTCCATCATGCGGGTGTCTCGCCAGGAAACCAGTTTCCACTTCAATCCCTTCCGGCTCGACGATCCACTGGCGCCAGTCCCGGACGAGCAATTCGAATTCTGCATGGGCCTGATGAAGCTGATGGCGGGCCCGCAGCTGATGACCCCCGCCAATGAAGTTTCGCTGCGGCAGGGGCTGGCGGAGTTCTTCAACGCTTACAAGATCCTGCTCCGCAATGGCAGCAATGCAACTGCGATTCCGCCCATTACACTCCTGTCCAACATCCTGGAGATGGAGCTCAAACAGCGGGAACTGTCCAGTGCCTTTCAACTTTGGACCACCGGGCGTCGCGGCCTGATGTTCAACACCGGCCAGGACACGCTCCAGAGCGCACGCTTCTGCTACTTCGACTTGCGGGACCTGGAAGGCGAGCCCGAGCTGATGACCGCCATCGTCTATGTGATCTTCTCCAAGGTCTATCGCGATATTGCGGACGAGAGCCTGCGCAACGTCGAGAAGCGGTTCGTTCTGGACGAAGCCCACCGCTACATCACCGATCCGGCTTTCTCGCGCTGGATTTCCCTGCTTGTCAGAACTGGCCGTCACTGGAACATCATGCTCGACCTGATCACGCAATCGCTGGCAGACCTGGATGATCCCTCCCAGCCTTGGTCGAAGGCCATCATCACCAATCTCAAGCAAGCCTTCTTCTTTGCAGGACAAAAGGACGTGGAAGCCTCTTTCCGCAAGCTACAGCTCACTGATTACCACATCCAGCAGTACAAACGGCTCGACCCCTCTCGCTTCGAAGTGCTCTATTGGTCGTCTGGAGGTCTGCGCCGCATTCTCCGGCCCCTTGCAGATCCTTACACCTACTGGCTGGCGACGACCGACGCCCGGGAGCGGACCGTGAAGCGGCTCATCAAACGGCTTCACCACGGGAATGTGCGGAATGCCATCGAGGATCTAGTCCGACTGACCGGCCACTGCCGCACCACCGAAGAGCGACTGGCCATTCTTGAGCCTTACCTGGAAGAAGTTGCCAAAGTGGGTTCCGATGAGGATCCCGCGGCCAGTACCGCCTTCCACACTGCGCGCGGGGGCCTCTAGAGAGACGACACACTATGAGAGCAAGTGGCGCAGCCAGAACAACTGCAGAAGGCTTGGCGGTTCAGAAACAGCCCGAAAGTGACACTGTGAAAGGAGACAACCAATGAAACGACTGACAGCGACAGCAACCCTGACAGCGGCCCTGTTCTTGTTTGGCCTCGTTGGCCAGGCCCAGGCCTTCGTCTTCACCGACCTGCTGGCTAAGGTGCAGCGCCTCGCCATGATGGCGCAGGTGGGAGAGCAGATTCAGAAAATCGACGACTACCGGAAAGAGTTCGACAAATACCACGTGCAGTTCAACAAATACTTCGTCAACTTCCAGCGCATTTACCGCCGGCTGTCTTCCAGCGACTGGCGTGACTTCACGCCGTCTGAGTGGGCGCGGCTGAAGGACCACGTCATCGCCATCTGGAAGACCTTTGACCAGGGTGCCTACGACGCGCAGGTGCTGTCACTCAGGATCAGTCCCCTTTATGAACGCTCGCCCGAGTTCAGAGCCTATGCGGATGAACTCATTGGTCTCTCCGAGGGCCTGGTCACGCAACTCAAACGCGAAGAGGCTCACTTGATGGAGTTGCAGTCCCAGGATGCCAACCATGCCGAGGCGCTGGAGCGATTCAAGGGCCGCAATGCCGGTCTGGTCCTGGGCGAAGACACGCCCGGCAACGAGATTGCACTCAGCCAACAGATTGCCCTGATGAACTCCATCCTGATCGAGATCGCCTCCATCCAGGCTGAGCAGAAGGTTGTCCAGCAAAGGCTGCTCACCGACCAAAAGGAAGCGCGCAATCTCATCATGAAGATGAAACAGCTGGAGATCGACGCCCAGCGGGGAAGCATCCGAAACATCGATCAACTCTCAGAACTGACTCGGTCTCGCTAAGGAGGAAACCATGACCCGTGTGCTGCTGGCATTTTTCTTCTTAGTCACCACAGTCCTGGCCGCTGAGAATCCTTGCTACCAGGTTCTGGTCGACGGCCGGGACCGCAGCGCCTACCAATACGTCAACGGCCGTTTACTGGTCTTTGCCGATCCTGCCTGGGCAGAAAACCCGATCGTGGAAGACATCCGTCTGGCGGATTCAAAGACTGGAAAGGCGGAAGCGGCTCCCAGGCTCAATCCAGGCAATTTCCTTCCCAGACGCCCGTGGGGTGGCGTGGGCTTCCTCCATATTCACGCAGGGAAGACCCTCAGCCTCCGTGCCGGCGGGAAGGCCGTGACCTTCCACAGAAGGGACTCTGGCAGTGGCTGTCCCCACATGAACTTTCTCCTGGACGGGCGCTGGAATGGCTACGAGGTCCTGACAGAAATGCCCATAGGGTTTCGTGCCCTGGCTCGTTATGTCCACCGCGACGGCAACAATGTCATTGTTGTCGGCCCAGCGTACTTTTCAGAACCGGTGGCGGAGCTTTACCGCATCGGCCAGACGGGCAAACCCTTTCCCATGCAGATGCTTGCCGGCAGTCAGATGGTTGAGCGCTATCCCCATCTCAAGAAGCAAGTCAACGAGCAATGGGGCTTCGGCAGTTCCTACTTTGTTTTTGCACCCCTGAGTCTGGGAGAGGAGATCAAGATCACCGGCCGGGTGCCGTTGGATGAAAAGCCCGTCTCGTTCTTCGTTCGGAGAATCTCTGGAGGAACCGCCCAATGATAGGCCTCTCCAGACTGCTGGACCTCGTCTGGCTCGCTCTTCGCGGTAACGGAACGAAGACCGATTTCGTGGTTGTCTACACAGCCATCGGTGCCCTGCTGTGGAGCCTGCTGCTCTTCAAGGTTTTTCTTCAGGAGGGGCTCCAGGTAGCCATGGGCAGCCGCTCGGAGCTGCCCAAGATTCTGGTGAAGTACCTCTTCGTCGCCGGCATGTTCTCGATTTGGCCTCAGCTTTCCGGCAGCCTCTTTGCCGGAATCCGATTGCTGGCCGTCAATTTCTATCCTGACCTCGACGGCCTGCTCGATGCCATGGCTGGGTCTTTGGGCACTCTGTCAGCTTCGGATGAGGCAGCGCAAAACGCGCAGGGACTCACTAGCGCCATTCTTGGGACTCTCTACAACTTCACTGTGGGGAGTCTGCTCTCCATCGTCGGGATGCTGGTGGTGTTCCTCTGCTGGGCGTTGGTGCTGGTGAACATTGCTGGCTCGCTGACGATTCTGGCCATGAATCTGGTGCTAGGCCCGGTCTTCTTTGCGCTTGCCTTTGACCGGGACTTCCGTGGTCACGCCCAGAAATGGCTGGCCTCAGTGCTCTCCTACACGCTGCTGATTCCCCTCTACGGTGCCGCCCTGTCGGTCGCCGGGGCCATAGCAGGGGCCACCGCTTCCACCAATTTGTTTGGCCTGCCTTCGGGCCCTCAGGTCCTGGCTCAGGTCATTGGTCCGATCTTGTCGGTCGGGGTGGTCTTTTCTACCAACAAGGTGGTCAACGCCCTCGTGGGTGGAGCGGCTGGTTCGGGTGCCGGGTCGATGGCTTTGGGTATGACCGGAGCTGCAGCGCACATGCTGCCTGGAGGCGCCATGCTTCGCAGCACCGGGGCGGCGGTAGGTGCCGCTGCGCGAGCAGGAGCTGGTGCGGCCAAGGCTGTCGGGCAGAAACTGAGTTCAACAGCGCGCGCGGCGCTGGGCAAGTAACGCAGCATGACCTGGTTGAATTCCCCTTCTTCGGGTCGGGGCCCTCTCCGATCCGAGGCGAGCTGTGAAAAAATATGGACACAACCTAACAACCCCTGCTTTCAGATCGTCCCCCCTTTTCCAAGGGGGGACTTGAGGGGGGTAAGCGTCGTTGAATCAGCCTTTGGGAGTAACCACCCCCAAGAATCGCCTATGGTCCCCCTTGTGCAAGTGGGCCGGTTCCCGGCCGGTTGCTCGATTTTTTCACAGCTTCAAGGAGTGGGGATAGAAACCGCCGAAGCGTGCCCAAGGGGTGCCACTAAAGTTTTGAATCGTCACGAGGAGGAACACGTGTCTCAGTCAACCGACGACTTCATCCGTTCCAGCGGAAATCTCGCCTACGTCAACACCTGGCTGAAGCTCGTGGGTCTGGTGCTGCTGCTGGTCTGCCTGCTGTTGGGAGCGGCGCTGCTGGTGAATATCCTCGACAGCCGAGCCGAGCATGTGGTGCCCATCGTTATCAACCAATCCACCGGAGACGCCATTCCCGTGGACTACGAGGTGATGGATGCCCTTGGCGAGCAACGGGCTGCGGTCGAGATCCGCAAGTTCTCCGAGGATTTCCTCCGTGAGCTCTACACCTACAACCGATTCACAGTCAAAAGCAACCTGGATGCAGTCATCAAGTGGACCACGCCCGAAGCCTTGCGCCAGGTCAAGGAAGCTGTGCAACTGCCACGGCGCGCGGAGCTAATCGCCAGCAACGCCCAGGGGCTGGCCGAGCTGCGCAACTTTCTTATCACCGAGACACAGCCTCTGATCAAGGTGCAGGCGTACTTCGAGGCTAAGGCCTTGTCCCAACGTGATGAGTTGATTGAAGACAACCAGTTCCTGGCAGTGATTCTGATCAAACCCGTAAAACGCTCGCTGCGCAATCCGCACGGCCTGACCATCATCGAGTATCGACAAAGTCCATTCAAGGAAGGGAAGGAGGGACAATGAAACAGTTCTTCGTTGTGCTGTTGTTGATGTGTCTGGTGCCGCCGCTCGCTAATGCTGGCCCCCAGCCACGAACACTGATGTGCAACTTCGACGGGGAGAACGAGACCAAAGTCTACAAGGTCGTGACGCTCCCCGGTGTGGGGACCACGTTTCGCTTGCCTGAGGGCTGGAAGATCACCGACTTCGTGGTGACCGATCCGAAGGGCTTCCATGGCGAATCGAACGGCACGATCGGAATTGTCACTCCGCTCGCGCTGAACAAAAGCACTTCGGTGTCCATCTACACAGACAAGGACAAGCTCTTTGTCTTTAACCTCTCGTCCGAGCCGGACCCGGATGGCTTCGCTGACCAATTGGTCGTCATCCAAGCAAGCAATCTGCAGTTTTTCAACCAGCGCGTTCGTCAGGAAGCCCAGAAGATGGCTAAGGACCGGTTGGAATCCGCCGAGACTCGCTACAGACGTCTCTTGAGCACAAAGCCAAACACGTCAAAGAACAGTTGCTGTTTTCTCTGAACAGCAATTACGAAATCAAAGACCGGCACTTCTCCATCACAAAAGTTTGCGACGACGGGATCTTCACTTACATCCAGCTGGCGAAATCTCAAGACCGGCCAGCTGTGTACGTCGGCGAAAGCAACGACCAGAAAAAACTCGAACCTGTGAAGTACACCGACGAAGGCGAATACTACACGGTCCACCGCGTTCTTCAACCGGGCGAGAAACGTCTTTTCCTGAAACTGGGCAACGACACCGCCGAAATTCGGCCGCGGTGAATTGCCGTGACCCCATTATTTGATCAGCTAAAAGAGGGACCAATATCACATGGAACCGACCGAGACCCAAGCAGCGACACAAATAGTCGAAGAGCAGCCGGCACCCCGGAGAAGAAAGAAACGCGGCTGGGTGTTTTTGGGCCTAGGGGCTGGAGTGCTCGTCTCTGCCTTGATCGTCCTCTTCGCCGTGGTACGGAATGGCCGGCCGCAAGATCAGGGCCTGACGGCTGATGATCGCGAGCAGTTGAAGTACGACGCCCAGCAGCAGACAAATGATCAAAGCAAAGCCGATCAGCTCCGCAACGGTTCGTTGCTGCTGCGAAAAGAAGACGCCGACACCCAGGCGCAACTCAAAAGCCTTTTGGGCCAGCTGCAAAAAGGCTCTGGGACCGAAGTCCCAGTTCCAATGTCCGATGACCGCCAGGTGCGGAACGAAGAAGAGGCCATCTCCCATGTGATGCGCGAGCAGCGGACGGCCGATCCAGCCCCGGCTTACGAACCCAGCCATCCAACGCCATCAAGCCCACCCGCTCAAACGACGATCGAGAGCAACGACCGGCCCATGTTCGTGTACAGCCGGACGTTCAGTGGAGCTAGGTACGTGGATGTTCCAAAAAACTCGCGCGAGATTCAGCCATCGTCATCCACTCCTGAACCCAGGGTGGCCAAGGCTTCCCCAGACACCGGAGCCTTGCCTACCGCGCTTGCACATAAGACCGGTGCGAGTGGAAGTCTTGAAGGAGCCCAGGCCAGCCAGGAGGGAAAGACCGCCGTCATCTACACGGAGCACGCGCCTGTGACCCTCTTCGAAGGCGAAATGATCGACTCCATCTTGCTCAACCGCATCATTGCCGACACCGAGCCTTCGCCCGTCATCTGCCAGATCAGCAAGGACGTGTTCGACAACACGGGCCGATACGTTGTCTTGCCGGCCAACTCACGGATCGTCGGTTTGTCTCAGGTCGTCAACTACAAGGGTGCCCATCGGCTGTTCATCAGTTTCCATCGGATCATCCTGCCGAATGGGCCTTCAATCGACTTTCCACCCAGCAAGAGAGCCATGAAAGCCCTGGATGACACTGGTGCACTTGGCGTGGTTTCCAAAGTCGAGCGCCATTGGTTCCTGCAATTCGGCACGGCGATCTTCTTTGGCGTGCTGGACGGCATTGCAGGCGCTGCTCAACGCAGCCAGGATCTCTTCTCGACTCGCTCGCTTGTTCTGGGACGCACCTCAGAAAACTTCCAGCGCATTCTTGACAACATCATTTCCCAGTACTCCTCGATTGTGCCCACGATCCGCGTGGAGCAGGGCAAGAGGATGAAGATCTTTCTCTCGGACGATGTGCTGATTTCACCGTATGCCAGGATTACCGACCGCAGCTACTATGCAAACCGGTAGCCGCACAGCTCTTTCCTTTCAGCGACGGCGGCCCCACCCACCCCTGCGCTCAGCCGTGGTCGTAGCGGTGCTGTTGGCAACCGCAGCGACCCTACTTGGAGCCGACCGCCCGGCGATCGATCCGCGTGAGTATCTGACCGAACTCCGGCGGCTAGGCTCGCGCAAGCCATTCCTGACCGATTCGCCGGATGTCTACCTGGAACCACAAAGCCTCGGTCGATTCTTCACAGCCGGCATTTACCGGAAGCTTCGCGGCAACGCCTACTTCGGCTATGACTATGATGAAGGTTTTGTCTTCGAAGGGAAGATCCTTCAGATCGAGCTTCTCAAGGATCTGACCGCAGGCGATGGTTGCCAGGCTGCTTACCGGATGGCCCTGCACCAGGCCATCGAAGCCGCAGGCCTCCAGATAAAACCCACGGCGCCAATCCAGATCGGTGTCTGCATCGTCGGCGCTGAGACTCGCGAAACGCAGAAGACTTTGCCCGGAGTCATGGTCGAAGCCTACCTTCGAAACGCCAAGCAGAGAAAATCCTTCTTCATCCGCTACGGCGTCGGCCACCCCCGCAGCCTCGCAGCCGCCATCCGCCTCTCCGCCGAGATGCTCGTGGGTCAACTTGCGTCAAGCGGAGTCCCTCTTGGAGCCAAGGTCCCGAGGTAGTGATTATGCGAAAGATTGCGTTTGCCAGTTCTCACAGTTTCCGGACAGGCGACTACACGACCAAGTGCGTTCGTAAACGCTACGGCGTTGCTAGGGGGTAATCTTTTGACCTGCGCTCGCGAGACTCCGCGTCTTCTGAGATTTTAGGGATTTGACTCAAGAAATTCAGACCTCCTGATCTGGGGGAATTTTGGATGAGCCGATTTCGAAGATCAGTGTGAGGTGAGTGCCAGGGAAGACCGTTTGAGTTTCATTGAGTGTGGCGCACAGCTGCGC
>Ga0163150_10001539_pt1 | contig 38493 bp, 31 predicted proteins | sample OliLakLV19P2IB_FD_148628 | JGI IMG/M metagenome (GOLD analysis project Ga0163150, IMG submission 148628) | Freshwater microbial mat bacterial communities from Lake Vanda, McMurdo Dry Valleys, Antarctica - Oligotrophic Lake LV.19.P2.IB | ecosystem: Environmental > Aquatic > Freshwater > Lake >... | reverse complement strand
GGATTCTACCGGGGGGCGGGGGGGTTACCCCTGAAATTTGACCATTTCGGGGCCGGTGCCTAATCTGGCTCCAACATGACATACCAAGCCGACCGTCCGTTCACGCTTTTCTTCGTCCGCCACGGCGTGACGGAGCCCAACTTCCGCGGTTTTCGCTGCGGCGGCGACCTCGACATCCCGCTGATGGACGTGGGCTGCGACCAGGCGTACCTGCTGGCCAAGCAGATCGAGAAGATGAACCTGCGCATCGGCGTGATCGTCACCGGCAGCCTGATCCGAACGCGCCAGACCTCCTCGATCATCAGCGGCGTGCTCGGCAACATCCCGATCGAGATCGACCCGCTTTTCAACGAGCGCCGGCTGGGTCAGTGGAACAACCGCCCGATCGCCGAAACCGAAGAGCTCCTGGCCGCGAAGGTCACGCCCCCGGGTGGCGAATCGGAAGAGGAATTCAACCGCCGCGTCGCCGCCGCGATGGGCAACCTGCGCCCCTACCTGGATCGCCGCGTGCTGCTGGTCAGCAGCAAGGGCGTCGGCCGCGTGATGAACGTGCTGCTGGGTGGCCAGGGCCGCATGCAGGTCGGCAACGGCGAGATCGTGGAATTCGCGGTCGCGCGCGACCACGGCGCGCAAGTCCTCAAGATCGCCCGGCCGCACCAGGTCTAGGCGCTAACCGCCACCCGCTCAATCCTCTGCGGGTGCGCCGGCGGGTCGTCGCGCAGTCGCGCGTGCAACACCGACCATTCGCGCGCATCCATTCCATCGCGAAGCCATTCGTGGATGAACCAGTTCTGGTTGCGGTCCGATAACACCGGCGTGTGGCCGGTATCGGGGACGTGCATCACCGTCACGCGCGCGTTGAGCTTCATGCGCTTGATGGTGGGCGCGAGCAGCGCATCCGAAAGCATGCCGTGGATCAGCAGCACCGGGCACTTGATCTTGCGCCATAGCGACCACTGGTCGAGGCTTTCGCTGGCATCGGCGCGGAAGGCCTGGAGCGCGCGCACGTCGTGCCGGTAGACGCGCCCGCCTTCCTCGTCCGACCAGCGCGTCTGGTGGAAGGTCACGTTGAAGCGGATGTCGTCGCTGATGGGGCCGTCGTTTTTCTGCGAGGCGCCGATCTTGCGCAGCAGGTCCGCGGGATCGCGAAAGACATAGTGGCGCGCGAGTGTCTGCGAGCGGCGCTGGCGGCGCTTCTTCGGGATGTACGGCCCGATGTCGTTGAGGATCAGGCGGCTCACCAGCTCCGGGTGGCGGGCGGCCAGATCGATCGCGGCGCTGCCGCCGAGCGACGACCCGAGCAGGATCACGGGCTTGCCGCCCACATGCATGATCATCTGGCGCAGCTGTTCCGCATAGGTGCGAAGGGAATAGTCGCGCTCGTCGGCCATCCAGCCCGAGCGGCCCCGCCCGACCCAATCCATGCAGACCACGCGGAAATGCGGCTCGAGGTCGGAGGCGAGGTAGTTGAAGCGCATCGCGGTATTGGCCACGCCGCCGCAGCAGAGCACGACCGGGTCCCCGGGGTCGCCCCAATCCGTGTAGGCGACCTTCACCGGATAGGGTTTGCGGAAGCGCAGGACGCTTTTCTGCAGGCTCTCGGGGTGGATGTAGTCGAAATGCCCCAGGTCGAACTTCTCGTCGAAGCGCTGGATCACGCGCTTGGCGAGCGCCATGTATTCGTCCCACGTCTTGAGGACGCGGCGGCGGCCCGGGATCGGCGGCTCCCAGTCGGGGTCGTGGCGCCGGCGGCGCTCGGCGGCCTTAGCCGCCGCCTGACGGGGCACTCTTGTCTTCCCTCTCGTAGCCGAGCTGCACGGCCCGGCGGCGTTCGCGCTCGCGCTCGCGCTGGCGCAGCACGTCGATCATCACGTTGAAGGTGCGCGCCAGCTGGCCGACCTCGTCGTTGGAACGCACCGCGATGTTGGCCTTGTCGTAATCGCCGGCCTTCAGCGCGTGCGCCGCGGCGGTGAGGCGCTGGATCGGGCGCACGATGCTGCGCGCGAAGAGCACCGCGAGCAGCGCGAAGACCGCGCCCACGATCGCCACGCTCACCAGCGTGTTCTCGAACAGGCGCTCGAGCGGCGCGGCGAAGTAGTCGCGCGATTCCGATACGCCAACCACCCAGTTGTGGCCGGGAACGGGGGCGAAACCCGCGATCTCGTCGCGTTTGGAGACGTTCGAGAAATACGCCACGTTGCCGGGTTGCTTCGCGCCGACCATGGACTTGGCGAGCCACGGCTGGTCGAGCGATTCGATGGTCGGGCGGCGGAAGCGCTGGTCGGCCACGATCTCCTCCAGCGCCGTCTTGGGCAGCGGCACGAGGCTCTTGAACATCAGCTTTTCGTCCGTGTGCCAGACGATCACCCCGTCGTCGTCGATCAGGAACGGCTGGCGGTCGTTGCCGACCCTGGTGTTGGCCAGGATGCGCCCGATCGGGTCGGCCTTGATGCGCATCACCACCGCGCCGATCACCTTGCCGTCGGGATCGAACACCGGGCGCGAATAAAACACGCCCGCCGCCCCCGCCACCGCGCCCACGATGATGCCGGTCATGAAGGGCTGGCCCTGCATCGCGGTCTTGAAGTATTCGCGGAATTTGAAGTTCTTGCCCATCACCGCCGGGTCGGTCGCCACGGTGGCGTTGCCGTCCACGTCCATCACCATGGTGAACTGGATGTCGGGGTTGGACTTGATCAGGCCCTGCAGCTTGGCGAGCGTGGCCTCGATGCCCGCCCTGGTGGGCTTCTGCAGGAAGGCGACGAAGTCCTCGTCGGTCCCCACGTAATTGGCGAGGTTGCGGCTGTCGCCCAGCAGCTGGGCGATGCGCCCCGCGGTGCTTTGCGCCAGCTGCTCCAGGTTTCGCAGCTCCACCGCCGCCACGTGTTCCTGGGTCTTCTGCAGGTTGTAGTAGGCGGTGATCATCATCGGCAGCAGCGCGGTGGCAACCATCGCGATGGTCATCTTGACCGCGATCGGCCATGAGCCCGGGCGGGTAAGAGCGCGCCAGACGTTCGACAGCCGCGCCTTGAGCAGGCGCGGGCTGGTGATGGCCGTGGCCCAGCTGACGTCGTGGCCGAGCGCGAATTCCTCATCACCCTTGCGCAACGCATCCTGCAGCCCGAGGGCGCCGGCGTGTGAGGAGAAAAGCGCCTTCTGGAACATCTCCACGTCCTGGGGACGGTCGCTCGGATGCATCTTGAGCGCCCAGTCGATGGCCGAGAGGAACTCTTCGCTGTATTTGCCCTGGGCGAGCAGCGTGGCAGAGGGCAGCGGATCCGGATCCTCGAGCCTGCCGGGCGCCTCGATCGGCTTCTTGCCGGTCACCAGCCAGAAAAGCGTCGCCCCCATGGCGTAGAGGTCGGTCCAGGGACCCTGGCGGCCGCCGCCCGCGTATTGCTCGATCGGGCCGTACCCCGGGGTCACGACGGTGCCGATCTCGGCTTTTTCGGAGGCGGTCTGGCGCGCGGCGCCGAAGTCCAGCAGCACCAGGCTGCCGTCGGAATCGCGCACGTAGATGTTGTCGGGCTTGATGTCGCGGTGCAGGTAACCGGCGGCGTGAACCACCGCGAGGCCGTCGAGCAGCGGGGCGAAAAGCGCAACCACCGTGGCCTCGGGGATGTTTTCGTGTTTCTTGCGATAGGCCTTCAGCGACTGGCCGCGCTCGTATTCGAGCACCATGTACGCGGTCTTGTGCGCCTCGAAGAAACGCGCCACGCGCACGATGTTGGGGTGGCGGAAGGTGGCCAGCGTGCGCGCTTCCACGAGGAACGCGTCCAGGCCGGACTGGTAGAAATCCTGGTCCTCATCGGCGCGGGCCGAAACCGTGTGGTCGGTGGCGCGATAGGCGAAGTCCTCGGGCAGGTACTCCTTGATCACCACCTTGGCGTTGAGGTTGACGTCGGTGGCCGCGTAGGCGATGCCGAAGCCGCCCTGGCCCAGGATGCCGTCGATGCGGTATTCGTGGAGGCGGAAGCCTTCGGGAAGCGTGATGCTGGCCGCCGGCGGCTTGGGCGGGATGGCCCGGCGCGGTTCGTTGGCTGCACGGTTGGGGGGGCCACGGCCGGGTGCCGATTCGGACACTGGTGCGGCTGAAAGATCCAGGATGGTGGGTTCCACGACCATGTCGTCCGAATAGCGACGGGTCGCCTCGCTCGGATCGAAGATGGTGGGATCACCCTCTTCTTTCTCGGGTTTATCGCTCATGTCTCCCTCGGTCCCGGACCCCCTAGTCCGAGCAAGCCCTAAAGCTACCATAAATGTAGTGGGAACTGTCCGAAAAACCCCATGAGACAACCACTTACAGATGAAATTTTATGGTTTACACAAGCCTCGTGATAACATGCCTCAAAGCAAAAATAGGGGTGCCGAAGGGCAGGCAAATGGGCACGATACGCGTACGTTTCATACTGGTCGCGCTGGTGGTGAGTTTCTTCGCCGTCGGGATGGCCGCATTCCTGAATTACTTCAAATACAAGAGCACCATCGGCAACATCGTGAAGTCGCGGGTGCTGGTGGTTGGCCGGGGCATCGAAAACAGCATCCAGGCCTCCATGCAGCTCGGCATGCAATTTTCCGAACTGTCCCAGCTGGCCCAGATGATGCAGCGCGAAAAATCGAGCGATCGCCTGGTCCGAGGCATCGACGTCTTCGATTACAGCGGCCAGGTGATCTACAGCACCGATCGCGCCCGCGTCGGCCAGAAGGTGGCCGCGTCGTGGACCCAGGCGGCCGAACGCTCCAAGACCACCGAATGGACCACCGAAGCCACCGACGAATTCGTGGCCGGAATATCCCTGAGAAACGCTTTCGACCTCACCGTCGGCTTCCTGGCGCTGAGGTATTCGCGCGACGAGGTGGAGCTGGCCGCCGCGAAGGCGGGCCGCGAGATCCTGCTGGCGGCGATCGGATCGTTCCTGGGCATCGCCATCGTGGCCCCCCTTGCCCTCATCATCGTGATCAGGCGCTTCGAGCACGACCTGCACGCCCTCGAGGCGGCCGCAACCCACCTGGAAGACCGGACCGAATCGACCCTCGTCACCACCAGCGCATTCGACACCTCCATCGGCCACCTGCGCGCCTCGCTGCGCGACGCCAACAAGTCCCTCGACGACATGAGGGCTAAGCTGGATTCGGCCGGGTAGGCAATGTTAGAGAAGAACTACCTCTGGCGTATCTACTGGCGCCTGGCCGGGGTCATCATGGTCTGCGTCGTGATCGCGCTGGCCGTGGTGTCGTTTTTCTCGCACCGCGTGTTCGACCGCGAGCTGGTCCCCGAGGTGGAGCAGAAGGCCGCGACGGTGGCCAATTCCGTGCGCGCGCTGCTGCTCAAGGCCACCAGCTACGGCGTCCCGTTCGACAAGCTCTACGGCGTGGAGCAGACCTTCGGCGAGGTGTTCGAGGAGAACCCGGAATTCAGCTACGCCGCCGTCACCGACCTCGACGGCAACCTGCTCTTCGCGCGCGGCAAGGAACCGCAGGGCGTGCGCGATTTCTTCCGCCAGCCCGCGATCATCGCGGTCGGCCTGGACCCGACCGCCACGTGGACGCCATCACACACCGGCCAGCAGTATTTCGTCAGCATGCCGATCGCCTCCGACAAGCCGCTGGGCATGCTGCACATCGGCATCGACGGCAAGTTCGTCGACAACATCCTGCTCGAGGTGATGCTCGACGTGGTGGTGGTGCTGGTGGTCTCGCTTTTCTTCACGCTCGAACTGCTCAACTTCATGGCGGGCGCGCGCCTGGCCTCCGGGCTGGGCGAATTCGCGCAGCAGGTGGAGCGCATGCGCGCCGGCGACTTCACCGCCACCGCCCGCATCCGCGCCAACGACGAGATCGGGCGGCTGCTGCGCCGCATCGACGCGGCCATCGACCACCTGAACGTGCGCTACGAATTCCTGGTGGGCGAGCTCGAGGACAAGATGCGCACGGCCACCGGCCCGCGGCGGGAGGCGCTGCGGCCCGCGATGAACGTGCTGGAAAACATCCGCAGCCGCCTGCGCTTCGGCTCGGCCCCGAAAGAGGCCGAAGGCGACGAGATGAACCTCAATCGCATCCGCGCCCCGCTCTTCGCCTTCATCCTGGCCGAAGAGATGACGCGTTCGTACCTGCCCACTTACGTGAACCAGCTGCTGGTGCCGCTCTGGGGCATTTCCCCGCAGGTGGTGATCGGCCTGCCGATCATGCTCTTCATGCTGATCGTGGCCCTCGGCCAGCCGTACCTGGGCAGCTGGAGCGAACGCGTCGGGCGACGGCGCGCCATGTTGATCGGCGCATCGATCGCCACCGTGGGCTTCGCCGCCACCGCGCTGGCGATCAACCTCTACGACCTGCTGCTGTGGCGCTCGTTGTGCGCGCTCGGCTACGCCATGGTGTTCGTCGCCGCGCAGGGGTACGTGCTCGATCGCACCGGGCAGCAAAACCGGGCGCAGGGCTTCGCGCTCTTCATCGGCGCGATCATGGTGGCCACGGTGTGCGGACCGTCGATCGGCGGCATCCTGGCCGACAACATCGGCTTCCGCCTGTCGTTCGCCGTCTCCGCCGTCATGGCGCTCACCTCGCTGCTGGCGATCGCCCGGCTGCCGAAGGTGGAGGTGCGCACCAACACCAGCCAGCGCCCCTCGCGCGGCCCACGCATGCGCGAGATCCTCGCCCTGCTCGTGAACAAGCGCTTCATGACGCTCACCGGGCTCGCCGCCGTGCCCGCCAAGGTGATCCTCACCGGCGTGTGTTTCTACCTTGTGCCGCTCTACATCGTCTCGATCGGCAACACCTCGGCGATGGCCGGGCGACTGCTGATGGTCTATGCGGTCATGATGGTGCTGATCGTGCCGCTTTCGGCGAGCCTTTCGGACGCCAGCATGCGGCGCGACCGCTACGTCTCCGTGGGCCTGATCATTTCCGGGTTGTCGGGGCTGCTGCTGCTGATTTCGGACAGCTTCCTGGTGCTCTTCGGCGTGGTGTTCCTGCTGGGCCTTGGGCAGGCGCTGTCGATCGCCGCGCAAAGCGCGCTGGTGGCCGACCACTGCCAGGAGGAGATCCGCATCTACGGACATGACGCGGTCTACGGTGTCTACCGGCTGCTCGAGCGCCTGGGCAACGCGCTGGGCCCGCTGATCGCCTCGATCCTCGTGATCTTCTGGGGCTACCAGGGGGCCTTCATCGCGATCAGCGCCATGGTGCTGGTATGCGGCATCGCGTTCACGATCGCCACTCGCGGCCTCGACTGGCAACCCCAACCGGCGACATGATGAATCTGCTGCGCTCCCTCTTCGTGCTCGCCATCCTGGCGCTTTCGCTCGCCGCCGACGGCGACGCGGCGGCTCAGGCCAGCACGCGCCCCTACCGCATCTACGCGATCACCTTCCGTGGCATGACGGATATCGAGCGCGGGTTCACCGAGTATTTCGCGACCCGCCGCATCCCGGTGCAGATCACCTGGCGCGACCTCAATCGTGACCCGGCGCGCATGCCCGGCTTCATCGACGAGATCCGCGCCACCCGACCGGACCTGGTCTACACCTGGGGCACGTCGGTGACCCTCGGCGTGGTCGGCACCTGGGACGCCAACGACGCGGGCAAATACATCACCGACATCCCGGTGGTGTTCACGCTGGTGGCGGCACCCGTGCTCGCCAAGATCGTGCCCGACCTCAAGAGCTCGCGGCGCAACGTGACCGGCGTCTACCATGTGGCGCCGACCGAGGCGCAGATCCGCGCCATGGCCTCGTACCGCCCGTTCAAGTCGATCGGGATCCTCTACACGCCGACAGAGCAGAACTCGGTGGTGGTGGTCGACGAGGTGCGCGAGGTTTCGCGCCGCCTGGGCTTCTCGGTCATCGCCAAGCCGCTCAAGCTCGACGCCAACAAGAAAGTGACCGCCGAGGGCGCCCCGGAGATGATCCGCGAGCTCAAGGCGCAGAAGGTCGACTGGCTCTACCTGCCGCCGGATTCGTACCTCGGCACCCAGGCCAAGGGCGTGATCATCCCCGCGGCGATGGAAAACCGGCTGCCAACCTTCGCCTCCACCGAGCAGCTGATGGAGACCGGGGCGCTGACGGGCCTGGTGAGCCGCTATCACTCCATCGGGCAGTTCACCGCCTACAAGGCCGAGCAGATCCTGGTGCAAAAGGTCGCCCCGCAGAAGATCCCGATCGAGACCCTGACGCGTTTTTCGCTGCAGGTGAGGATGGACGTGGCCGAGGCGCTTGCGCTGCCCCCGCCGCTGCCGATGTTCAACTACGCCGAGCTCATCACCGCGCCGAAGCCGGCGCAGTGAACCCTAGAACGCCTCGGGGCGGGTGACCTTCGCGAGGAGTTCGGCCACGATCTCGGCCGTGTCGTCCGAACGCGACCGGTACCTCAGGATGGTGCTGCCCATGGTCTTCTGCAGGCGGATGCCCTCGCTGTAAAGGTAGAAGGGCACTTCGCCGCCGAACCTGACCGAGGCGGTGCGGCCATCCCCGGTCTTGAGCACCAGGCGCTTGTTGGTGATGATGACGTTGCCTTCGCCGAGCGGCTTGGCGGTGTCTTCGGGCATGAACTGCGATCCGACCGTGCCCTCGACGTATTGGAACGCGCCCAGCACCTCGAGCCCGGCGGAATCGCCGACGCGCGGGGCGTCGTACAACTCCACCGCCAGGCTGTAGTGCGGGACCTCGCCGGCTTCCATCGCGATGCCCCGCAGCGCCACGTTGGAGGTCGGCACCTCGGGCAGGTTGCCGCGGCGGATCTCGGTCAACGTGCGCAGGCGGTTGACCTCCATCTTGGTCTTTTCGATCTGGTCGTCGCGCAGGGCCAGGAATTTCTGGATCTTGGCGAGGTCCTGCACGCCGGTGTTGGAGAGCTGCCCCTTCGATCGCGCCGCGCCCACCGCCTCGTTGTAGAGGTCGCGTCGCAGCGACGTCTTGTCGTCAGCGGCGTCGGTGACATCCAGCTCCTCGCGCAGCTTGGCGAGGCTTTGCATGTCGGAGCTGGAAAGCTTGCCGTCGGAGACGGCTTCCTTCACCTTTTCCCGGTACGCCTGTTTCTTCTTGTCGCCGCCGAACCAGTCCTTGATACCCATCCGTGCAATCTCCTAGCGCATCAGCGCGGCGAGCAGTTCGCCAACGATTTCGGACGTGCCGTCCGACTGCGTCTTGAACCTCAGGACGGTGTTGCCCACCGTGCGCTCGATTCGCAAGCCATCGACGTAGAGGAAGAAGTTCGCCTGCGGAGAATACTCCACCGCGGCCTGCTTGTTGGCGCGCAGGTACAGGCGCTTGCTGGTGAGGATCAACGAGCCTTCGCCCAGGTCCTTGGCGGTCGCCTTGGGCGGCAGGTTGTGGCCCCGCGCGGAGTTGATGATGTACGTCGATTCCCACTTCAGCAACACGCCGTTCGCCCCGCTCGCGGTGGAGCGGTCCTCCACACCCACGGGCACGACGTAGTGCGCGACTTCGTGCGGCAGGAACTGCATGCCGCGCAGCAGCGGGTGGGTGTTCGGGACCACCGGCAGCTTGCCCGCGCGGATGTCGGTGACGGTGCGCAGGCGCGCGAGGTCGAACTTGGTCTTCTCGACCTGGTCGTCTTCGAGGGCGAGGAATTTCTGGATCTTGGAAAGCTCCGCGGCCTCGTCGGCGGTGAGCTTGCCGCGCGCCTTGGCCGAGCCCGCGGCCTTGTTGTAGATCGACTTGCGCATCTGCGTCTTGTCGTCGGCCGGGTTCTGGCCGCGCTCCTCGGCCATCTTCGCCAGCTCCTGGGCCTTGCCCGGCACGATCTTGCCCTTGGCGACTTCCTTGATCTCCTCGTGGAAAGCCTCTTTTTCCTTGGTCTTGCTGCTCTTGAACAGGTCCTTGATCCCCATCGCTGCCTCCTTATTCGCAGAAGAATTCGACCAGCTCGGTCGCGGTATTGCGTGACTGTCCCAGGGCGATGACGCCGTGATGGCGCAGCATCACTTCCTCGCGCCGCAGCACCAGCTCGCGGTCACCGTCGATCGAGATGTAGGTGCCGTTGGCGCTGCGGTCGGTGATCATGAATTTTCCCTGCCGGACCTCGATCTCGCAATGTGTCCTCGAGGCCATGCGGTCGGGCACGACGAGGTCGGCGGCGGCGTCGCGGCCCAGGACCAGGGATTTCTTGTCGCTGCCCACCAGGGTGGTGCGCCCGCGGTAGACCACGCGCAGCTGCTTGCCCGCATCCGTGGTGGCGCGGGAAGCCACGAGCTGCGTGGCATCGTCGGTATCGGTCCAGAGGACCTCGCACAGGCCGACTTCCCTTTCCTTGCCCTTGACCGTGATCGCGTAGAGGCTGCGGCAGTCCATCTTCTGGATCGGTTCCAGCAGTTCGGCGGTTTCCAGCGAGGTGATGATCTGCCCGCGCGAGGCCATCTCGGTCAGGCGCGCGGCGAGGTTGACCGTGTCGCCGAAGACATCGCCATCGCGCTCCACCACCGGGCCGTGGTGCATGCCGATGCGCACGCCGAGCCGCACCTTGTCGATCGGCGCCATCCCCTGCATGCCCAGCTGGATGTCGACGGCGGCGCGCCCGGCCACGTTGGCCTGCGGGAAAATCGCCATCACCTCGTCGCCGATGGTCTTGATCACGCGCCCGCCGTGCTGGAGCGTGAGGGCGGCAAAAAGCTTCACGCACAGATCGATGGTGGCGTGCGCCGCGGCGTCACCCACCGTTTCGTAGAGCTTCGTGCTGCCGCTCACGTCGGCGAAAAGCACGCATCCTGTCGTCTGTGCGGACATCCGCACGAGTTTACTTGCGCTTGAGCCTTTCGACAAAGCTCTTCCGGAACTTGGCCACCTTGGGCTCGATCACGTAGGCGCAATACGGGTTGCCCCCGCCCACCCTCTGGAAATACTCCTGGTGGTAGTCCTCGGCCCGGTGGAACTGCGAGGCCGCTGTGACTTCCGTCACAATCGGCGCGCTGAAGATTCGCCCCGATTCGAGGTTGCGGATGACCTCCTGGGCCTGCCGCTTCTGCTCGTCGGAGTGGTAGTAGACCGCCGAGCGGTACTGGGTGCCCACGTCGTTGCCCTGGCGATTGAGGGTGGTGGGGTCGTGGATGGCGAAAAAAACACCCAGCAGGTCTCGGTATTCCAGCTCGTCGGGGTCGAAGGTCACGCGCACAACCTCCGCGTGGCCGCTGGAACCGCCGCACACCTGCTCGTAGCTGGGATTCGGGGTCTTGCCCCCCATGTATCCCGATTCGACCGACTTCACTGCCTTCAGCTCGTCGAACACGGCTTCCAGGCACCAGAAACAGCCTCCGGCGAGGGTGGCGACTTGATCCATCTTCAAAGCTCCGCTCTTTGGTCTGGTTGGGAGTGGGAAATGGGGTCAAACTTCCCTATTGCCAAGGCGTCCAAACAGGACCTTTTCATCATGTCACAGCCCACGCATACCCCGCCGCGCCGCGGCGGCCTCGAGGCCCTGCCGGCCCAGGCCATTTCCAGCGACGTGCTGCTGGAGAAATACGCCAAGGACGGCGAAGCAACCGCCGGCGATGTGCGCGCCCGCGTCGCCCGCGCCCTTTCCGCGGCGGAACCCGAAAATCGCCGGGCCCATTGGGAAGCGCGCTTCCTGGAGGCGCAGGAGCGGGGTTTCATCCCCGCCGGGCGCATCAACTCGGCGGCCGGCACATCACTCACCGCCACGCTCATCAACTGCTTCGTCCAGCCGGTGGGTGACTCGATCACGGAACTGGTCGACGGCAAGCCCGGCATCTACACGGCGCTGGCCGAAGCCGCCGAAACCATGCGCCGCGGCGGCGGCGTGGGCTACGACTTCTCATCGATCCGCCCGGAAGGCGCGTGGGTGAAAGGCACCAATTCGCGCGCAAGCGGACCGGTGTCGTACATGCGGGTCTTCGACCAATCGTGCGAGACGGTGGAATCGGCCGGCGCGCGCCGCGGTGCGCAAATGGGGGTGCTGCGCTGCGACCACCCCGACATCGAGCGCTTCATCCACGCCAAGGACGCGGGTGAGCTCACCAACTTCAACATCTCCGTCGGCGTGACGGACGCGTTCATGCAGGCGGTGGAAGCCGACGGCGAGTTCGAGCTGGTGCACAAGGCGCAGCCCGCGCAGGACGTGAAGGAAGCCGGGGCCCATGTGCGTGCCGACGGCCTGTGGGTCTATCGCAAGGCGCGGGCGCGTGATCTCTGGGAGCAGGTGATGCGCTCGACGTATGGCCATGCGGAACCGGGAATCCTGTTCCTCGATCGCGTCAACCGCGACAACAACCTCAACTATTGCGAGAAACTCGAGGCGAGCAATCCGTGCGCGGAGGAATTCCTGCCTTCGTACGGTTGTTGCTGCCTGGGGTCCATCGACCTCACGCGCTTCGTGAGCGATCCCTTCACGCCCGGGTCGAAATTCGACAGCGAGGAATTCACGCGGGTCATTCCGGTCGCGATCCGGATGCTCGACAACGTGCTCACGGTCACGCCGTGGCCACTCAAGCAGCAGCACGAGGAATCGAAAGCCAAGCGGCGCGTGGGCCTGGGATTCACCGGGCTGGGCGACGCGCTCCTCATGCTGGGCCTTCGCTACGACACGCAGGAAGCGCGCAGGAAAGCCGCGGAAATCTCCACAACGATGCGCGACGCGGCCTATCGCGCGTCGATCGACCTGGCGAAGGAGCGCGGGGCCTTCCCGATGTTCAATCCCGATCTCTATCTCTCGGGCGGCAACTTCGCATCGCGCCTTCCCATCGACATCAAGGACTCGATTCGCAAGCACGGGATGCGCAACTCGCACCTGCTCGCGATCGCGCCCACCGGCACCATCAGCCTCGCCTTTGCCGACAACGCGTCCAACGGCATCGAGCCGCCGTTTTCCTGGACCTACACGCGCAAGAAGCGCATGGCCGACGGCACCCACAGGGAATTCCGCGTCGAGGATCACGCGTGGCGCCTCTATCGCCACCTGTTCGGCAAGGAAGCGAAGCTGCCCGACTACTTCGTCTCGGCGCTCGAGATCTCGGCCGACGCGCACCAGGAGATGGTCGCCGCCGTGGCGCCCTTCATCGACACCAGCATCTCGAAGACGGTGAACGTGCCGGAGGATTATCCGTACGCGGACTTCGAGGGCCTCTACATGAAGGCGTGGAAGTCGGGCCTCAAGGGGCTGGCGACGTACCGGCCCAACAGCGTGCTCGGCGCGGTGCTCACGCCCGATGCGCCTGAACCACACGCGAATCCCGGCTCCCCCGGCGGTCCGGGTTCGCGCCCGCACGGGAATGACAGCCCGGGAGCCAACAGCCGGCTCGCGATCAAGGCGCTGCCGCAGCCCGTGCTCACCAGCCTGCGCTGGCCCGGGCGCCCCGAGATGCCCGAAGGCAACCTCGCTTGGACGTACATGGTGGATTCGCCGTTCGGGCGTTTTGCGCTTTTCATCGGGCAGGTGGAAGAAGCCGGTCGAGCGTTCCCGTTCGAGGTGTGGGTCAACGGCGCGGAGCAGCCGCGTGGCCTGGGCGCGGTGGCGAAGACGCTGTCGATGGACATGCGCGCGGACGATCGTGCGTGGCTGAAGATGAAGCTCGACGTGCTGGCGAGCACCGTGGGCGACGATGCCTTCGAGATGCGTTTTCCACCCCACGGCGAAATGCGAAAGGTGCCCGGCGTCGTTTCCGCGATGGCGCAGGTGGTGCGTTACCGCTGCGAGCAGTTGCGCGCCTTCGAGGATCGCGGCGCATCCCCGGTGCTCGACCATATGTTCAGCGTCGAGGAGCCGCGCACCGGCACCGACGGCACACTGTCGTGGACGGTCGACATCACGCATCCCACGTCGGGCGACGAGTTCGTGATGGGGCTGAAGGAAATCCAGCTGCCCGACGGGACCACGCGCCCGTATTCGCTCTGGCTTTCCGGGCACTATCCGCGCGCGCTCGACGGCCTTACGCGCATCCTGTCGCTCGACATGCGGGTGATCGATCCGGCGTGGATCGGCATGAAGCTGAGGAAGCTGCTCGACTACTCGGAGCCGCTGGGGGACTTCATGGCCTTCGTGCCGGGCGAGCGGCGCCAGCAGACATGGCCTTCCACCGTGGCGTACCTGGCGCGGCTGGTGATCCACCGCTACGCGATGCTCGGGGTGCTCGATGAGCGTGGCTATCCCACGCGCGAGATGGGAATCCTGGAGACGCCGCGCGCCGATGACGAGGCCCGCGTGATGCGCGGAGCACGCTGCCGCGAGTGCGGGAATTACACCGTGATCCGCAAGGACGGCTGCGACTTCTGCAGCGCCTGCGGGTGGGTGGGGATGTGCGGTTGAGCCGGGGCTAGCGAAGCTCGAACGAGTCCAGCTCCCAGCCCTGGTCGAAGATCACCGCGCCGCGATCGGTGACCTCGAGCCCCTCGAACTTCGCGATCGCGCGAAGCGCCGGGACGTACCAGTAGCTCGAGACGCGCTTGGAGGATTGCGACTGCCCGGGGAAGGGCTCGGAGCGGCGGCTCGAGACCTTCGAGACCTTGATCGCGCGGAATTTCCCGGCGGTCACGCTGACTTCCTCCCAGCCGCCCACCGTGATCGTCGAGGCGACATCGGTCGCAAGCCCCGCGACCAGCTCGCGCTGCTTCGCGTCCCAGCGCTGGCCGGGCTCCAGCGGAAAGCGGAACACTGCATCCACCGGGTCGTAGACCACCTGCGTGCCCGTGCGCAGGGTGCCCGAGAACTGGTTGCCGTCGATGTCGAAGCGCGCGGGTTGCGCGGCATCGGACTGGCTCTCGGTGAACCCGCCGGCGTCGACGAAGGTCACGGTACGCGTCACGTAGTTGCGCCGCTCCACGCCCTCGCCGTCGCGAATGGTGCGGTAGTAGGTCCAGGTATCGCCCACCGCGGGGAGCGCGCGCTTCAGCGCCCGCGCCACGTCGTCGGCCACGGGCTTGAGCTGGTTGCGCAGCGCCGGGTCGATGCCGAGGGCGACAAGGACTGAGGCGGTCATTGCGTCGCGTTCCGACCCCTCGCCGGCCGGTTCATTGGGCTCGGCGGGCTCGTCCTTCGACTCTCCGGCGGCCGCGGCGGCGGGCTCCTCGGTCTTCGGCTCCTGCCTTGGCGCCACCCCCGCGGGCTTGGGCTCGTCCGGAACGGGTCGCGGCGGGGGAACCGGGCTCGCGAGCGCCGTGACCGTAGCGGTGGGCGCCGGCGCATCGGCCGGCGGAAGGCGGACGGGTTGCGCGAGTGCCACGACCTGCGCTGTTTCGACTTGCGGCTTCGTCACGGCGAGTGCCGCCTTCTCGAGCGCGGCGATGCGCTCGCCCGCCTCCTTGCGCAACGCCGCCCGTTCGGCCTCCATCTTCTGCGCATAGAACGTCTCGAGGCGCCGCTTCTCCTGCTCGGACTCCTCGCGCGAACGGGTGAGCGCGGTCGCGACCGCCTGCTGGATCGCGTCCTCCTGCCGGCGCTGCTGCTCGCGCTCGATCGCGGCGGTGTCCACCACCGGCGCGTTGCGGAAATAGAAGTCGCCCTCGAGCGATGTGTTCTCCCACGGGATCTGGCGGCCTGCCGATGCGAGCCTCACCGAGGCGCGAACCCGCTTGAAGACGTCCTCGACCTTGAGCCCGGGCTGCGTCATCTCGCGCACGAGGTAGCTGGTGTAGAGGCCGTTGCCCTTCATCCCGTCGCTCGCGACCTGCCCCGGGGACGTCGCGAACGCGACCAGGGTGCCGATCGGCGCCTCCATGGCCGCCAGGCCGTTCTGCGCCGAGCGGTTGCTGCGCGCGAAGGGATTGTTGCGGCAGGCGTCGAGGATCACCAGGTTCACGCGCGCCTTGGCCGACTCCATCTTCGCGAGCACCAGCCCGATCTCCACCGACTGGTCCTCGATCTCGTCCTCGTACTTGATGTCGGCATCCACGGGGACCAGGTAGTTGCGGCCACGCACCTGCACGCCGTGGCCCGCGAAGTAGAAGAGTCCCGCGTCCTTGCCGCGCAGCTTCTCGCCGAACTCGCGCGTGGCGCGGCGCATGGCCGCGCTTCCCTGGTCGTGCAGCTCGATCACCTCGAATCCCGCGGCACGCAGCGCCGCGCCCAGGGCGCGCGCGTCGTTCACCGGATTGATGAGCGGGGATTCCTTGTAGGCGGCGTTTCCGATGACGAGGGCCACGCGCGATTGCGTGGGGCGGGCGCTCTCGCCGAGCGCTCCGGGGCATGCGGCGATCGCGAGGCAGGCAAGGACGGTGCGCATCGGCTTCACCGGCCAGATTGTAAAGCCCGCGCTACTGCTGCGGTTTCACCAGCGGGACGTAGAGGTGGTAGAGCGGCGCGGTGATGATCATGCCGAGCGAGGCGCCCAGCCATCCGAACAGGAATACCGCGGACCACGATCCGAACAGCCCCTGCCCGAGCAGCAGGCCGAGGAAGCCCAGGGCGAGAACGGGAATCGCGGCGAGCTGCGCCTTGTTCCAGCACACGCTCACCTGGCGCTTGCAGTGGGAACACTGGAGGGTGCGTTTCGGGCCGAGCGACTGCTTCTCCCAAAACGAGAAACTGGCCTTGCTGCACCATGGGCACGTGTACATCGGACGGCTCCCCTGAACGGCTGATTCTTATGGTGAAGATCTTACCTGTTCGAGGGGCGCATTCCCATCCGCCGAACGGCCTGCGGAACCTCTATTTGAAGGTCCAGCGGTAGACCGCGTCGATGCCCGGGAGGTAGCCGGCGCGCGCAAGCAGCTGGAACCGGCGCGTGATGTTCCAGGTGAGCTTGAGCGCGCCCTCGGCGTCGGCCAGGCCCTGCTCGTAGGTGAGGTGCACGTCGTCGGTGACGCGCTTGCCGATGCTCACCACGTCCGCCGCCGACGAGGTGCCGGTGCGCCCGGCCACCGTGCTCTGCGGCAGCACGCCCAGGATGCTGTTGGCGTCGGCGCGCCCGATGCGGAACTCGTCGAAGCCGAGGCGCTTGGTGAGGTCGCCGCCGCTGCCCTTTTCGCCCAGGAGCGCGCGCGCCGCGGCCAGCATCACCGCGCTGTCGCCGAGCGAGGCGTCGGCGGCGCCGCGGCCGAGCACCAGCCACGAGAGCTTCTCGGGCTCGGGCACGTCGGGGCTCGAGACGAGGCGAATGCGCGGGCGCGTCGTGGTGCCGAGCACCTCCACCCCGGCTTCCACCGGCAGGCCCTTGCGCAGCGCCAGCACGTTGAGCTGCGGGTTGTCGACCGCGCCGTTGAAAGTCAGCACGCCGCGCTCGACCGAGAGCTTCTGGCCGTAGCCGTCGTAAGTCCCGCCGACGGTGCGGATGAGCCCCGTGGCGCGCAGGCCCGGTCCCGGCGTGCCGGTGATCCTGATCTCGCCGGCCAGGCGCGTGTCGAGGCCGCGGCCCTGGAAGTACAAATGGTCGCCGAGGCCGATGGTCACGTCCAGGCGGATCGGATCCGCCTTCGGCCCCTCGACCGGGGCGGGCGTGGTGGAGCGCACCACGACCACGTCGTCGGCGACCGAGGGCAGCGGCGTGGCGAGCGCGCCGACCCAGCCGGCGTCGGCCTTGAGGGTGCCCGAGGCGAGCAGGCCCTTGGGCGTGGCCTCCAGGCGCGCGGTGCCCGAAAGCGCGAGGAAGCGCGTCTCGATCTGCGTGACCGGCACCTGCTCGAGCTTCACGCTCACGGCGCCCGCGCGCGTCGTGAGGTCGATCGCGCCCTCCGCGGACAGCCTGCCGCGCGCGGGGAAGCTGAAGCCCTCGATGCGTGCGCGCGCGCGCGCCGGCACGTGCCACGGCGCGTTGGCGCGCAGCTCCTCGATCACCACCGAGCGGCCGGCCATGCGCAGCACCACGATGCCGTCCTCGATCTCGAAGCCGGTCGAGGGCTCACGCACGGCGAGCTTCTCGGCACGCAGCGTGCCCGCGACCTTCGGGTCGGCGCCGGTGCCGGAGACGTCGATGGTGGCGTTCACGCGCCCGCCGAGCCGCGCATCGGGCCCGACCCAGGGCGCGAGCGCCTCGATGTTGGTGTGTTCTGCGACGACACGCGCCGTCACCGGGGCGTTGGGCGCGAGGGTCCAGCCGCTATCGCCGCGCACGATGAGCCCCGATCCCTCGCCCTGCACGCGGCCCACGCGCCCACCGGATATGACCAGCGACGCCTTGGCCTGCCCGCGCACCGCCTCGGCCTTCAGCACCAGCTCCTCGAGCCCGAGCGGCAGCGGCGGCTGGCCGACGCGCAGGTCGCCCGAGACGCGCCTCAGGTTCACGCTGCCATTGAAGGTCTCGGCGGCGTGGACCTCGACGTCGCCGGCGAGCACCAGGGTCGATCGTGGCACGCCCTCGATGCGCAGGCTGCGGGCGAGGTTCTGGATCTGGATGCCGGCGGTCGAGAGCACCACATCGAGCGTGCGCGGCGTCCAGCGCAGCGCGGCGAGGCGCGCCGCGCCCCACTCGCCCTTCAGCGCCGCTTCGCCCAGCTCCACGCGCTCGGCCGAGGCGGCGAGTGTTGCGGGTGCGGCGAGCGCGAAGGCGCCGCGCCCGGTCATCGCGAGCGATTCGATGGTGCCGTTCCACGCCGGCGCGGACGCGCGCGGGTCGAGGCCGCCGGCAAGCAAGAGGCGCAGGTCGTTGTCGCGGTTCATCTTCGCCGCGAGCTCGAGGCGGTGGTCGGCGCGCGTGCCCTTGATCGACGCGTCGAGGGTCTCGGCGAGCTTCGTGGGCGGGTTGTCCTTGCCGATCGCCACGCCGATCGCCTGCACGCTCGCGTCGATGCGGCTCGCGGGATCGGCGCCGGCCTCGGCGCGCGCCTTGATCGCCTTCACGTACACGTTCGACGGCAGCACCAGATCCGAGCCGGTGAATGCGATACGTCCCGCGGGTGCGGCGAAGGTGCCGGTGAGGCGCGCGTCGCCCTCGACACGCCCGGCGGCCGCGATGCCGAAAGGCTTCGCCACCGCCGCGATGCTCGGCACGCGGAAGGTGAGGTCGAGCGCGTCGCCGGCGCCGCCGAATGCGCCCTTCGCGATGACGCGCGCTTCCCCGAGGGTCACGTCGACATCCGCGGCGGCGATGCGGCGCCGGTCGCCGTTCACGTTGATGCGCCCCGAAGCCGGCAGCCCCGCGTAGGTGCTGGGCGAGACGTTGACCTTCGCCTCGCCCGCGATGCCGTCGGCGAGCTCGCCGCGCACCACGAAGTCGAAGTTGAGGTCGCCGCGCGTGGTTTTCACGAACGCCGAAGGATCGAAGTGCTGCGCGCGGCCCTCGAAGCGGTATGCCTTGCGGCCTTCGAGCGCCAGGTTGCCGCTGGCCGTGACCGCGCCGCCGCCGGTGCGCACGCGCGCCGATTGCACCTCGAGCGTGCCGCCTCCGAGCGCCGCGCGCGCCTCGACGTCGAAGCGCGGGTCCTTCAATGCGAGGTCGAAGCGCTGGGATTGCCGGTCGCCCTCGATCGCGACGCGCCCCGACACGCGCGTCTTCTGCAGCGGCGCGTGGAGCGCTGCGAAGTTCACGTCGGCCACGCGCAGCTCGGCCTGCACGCCCGACTTCTGCAGCATCGCGCGCCCGCTCGCTCGCCCGCCGTCGAGCAGCACCACGTCGAGATCGGCGAGCTCGACGCGCTCGACCGAGACCATCACACGCGCGCTCGCCGTCGTGAACGGCAGGCGCTGCTGGTCCCAGCGGCCCGGCTCGGCGTTGGTGACCTTCACCGGCCCCGAGAACACCTTCTGCCCCGCGACCAGCCGCACCTCGACATCGAGGCTCGTCTTCGGCCCCGCGGCCTGCTGCGAGAGGTCGACGCCGCGCGCCTGCAGCTCGAGCGACTTGACCGGCACCGGCGCGAACGGCGCGAGCACCACATGGCCGGTGGCGGCCTGGCCCGAGACCTCGCCCGCGAGCTGCGCCTCGATCGCCTCCAGCGTGCCCCTGGCGGTGACCTTCGCCTTGTACGGCCGCTCGGCCACCACGCCCTCGAAGTCCGCGGTGGCGTCGAGGGCGAACGGCTTGCGCGTCTCGAGCGTGCCCGCGACCCGACCATTGCCGTAGGCCGTGCCCGCGCGCGCCTCGTCGATCTTCCAGTGGCGCTCGTCGCCCTCGCCGCGCAGCTGGATGTCCTTCACCACCACGTCGGTGGGATTTTTCGCCGGCGCCATCAGGGCGCGGCGGCGCGCGGGATCCTTCTCGGCGCGCATTTGCGCCGTGAGCGCGCCCACGCGCAGCTCGCCGATCGTGCCCTTCTCCAGGCGCAGCGCATACGGGGGCGCGAAACTCACCGGCACCTTCGCCGCCTCGCCGCTCGAGGCGGTGCGCACCTCGACCGAGCCCGCATGCAGGTTGTGGATCACCAGCCGCCCGCGCAGCGCGCCGAGCAGCGACGTATCCATCTCGAAGTCCTCGATGCGCGCGTAAAGGCCGGGGCGGGTGACCTCGATCAGCTTGATGCGCATCGGCCCGCCGAGGCTGCCCTCCACGCCCTCGTAGCGGATGCCCTCGCCCGCCAGGCGCGTCACCTGGCCCAGGACGAAGCGCGCGCCGCCCTGCGTGTGCAGCACCCAGGTGATGGCGAGCGCGATCACCACGGCGAGCACGCCGAGCAGTGCGAGCACGCGGCTCAGCCAGCGGCGGCGCGCGCGGGTGTGCGGCGGCGGCGCAGACTCGATGAGGGGGGCTTCGGCGCTCATCTCAGAACGCCACCGTGACCGAGAACGCAAGCCGGAGCTTGCGCGGATCGTGCGCGTAGGCGAGGTCGATGGCGAACGGGCCCGCGGGGGTGCGCAAGCGCGCGCCCACGCCGTAGCTCACGTTGGCGCGCCAGTCGCGCGCCGAATCGGTGGCGTCGCCCACGTCGACGAAGCTCGCCGCGCCCCACTTCTCGTTCAGCCAGTGCACGTATTCGACCGTGCCGGTGGCGAGGTAGCGCCCGCCGACGATCGCCTGCCCCTTCTGCACGCCCAGGCTCTGGTAGGCGTAGCCGCGGTTCGAGCGCGAGCCGCCGGCGCGGAACAAAAAGTCCTCGGGAATGCGCTCCGGGCCGCCGGTGAAGGTGCGCCCGACCTCGCCACGCAGCACGATCTGGTCGACCGGCGTGAGCGGCACCCAGTACTGGTATTGCGCGTAGGTCTTGACGAAGTCGTCGCCGGAAGCGAACTGCCTGGCGCCCGCCGCGACCTGCAAGTTGAGCACCCCGCCGCGGCGCGGGTCGAAGATATTGTCGACGTGGCGCCAGGTCACCGCGACGACCGGGGCGAACGCGCGCCGCAGACTCTCGTCGGCGTCGAGCGGCCTGGAGCGCTCGATCTGGTAGGTGAGGCCGAGGCGGGTCTCGAAATTCTCCAGCTTGAAGTGGCGGTAGCCGGCGACCGCGAAACGCGTGAGGTCGAGGTTCTGGAACGTGCTGCGCTCGGTGAGCACGCCGAAGCTGTCGCGGAACGTGACCTCGCCGTAGCGCCCGAGCTTCTGCAGGCCCGGCGGCAGGTACACGTCGGCGTAGCCGATCTGGCGCTCCTGGGCCACGCGCAGCGAGCTCTGCAGGTCGAGGCCGCGGTCGAAGAGGTCGCGATGGCGAAACGCGAGCTCGGCACGCGCGCCGTCGTCGGTCCCGTAGCCCACCGCCACGCCGATCTCCTTGCGCGGGCGCTCGGCGACGGTGATCTTCACCGGCACCTGCTCGGGGTGCTCGCGGTCGCGCGGGATGTCGATCACCACGCTCGAGAACCACGGGCCTTCCTGCAGCCCGCGCTGCAGCTGGGTGAGGCGCTCGACGCTGTAGCGCTCGCCGCGGCGCAGGTCCACCAGCCGGCGCACCACCGACTCGCTGTAGTTCTCGATGCCGAGGATCTCGACCTCGCCGAAGGTGAAGCGCGGGCCGCTGTCGAGCACCAGCTTCAAGTCGGCGCGCGCGGCGTCGGCATCGACCTTCGCAAGCGAATCGGCGATTTCGCCCGCCGCGTAGTCGAGCTGCACCAGGTCTTCCTCGATGCGCGCCTTGGCGGTGTCCCAGTCGGCGCTGCGAAAGGGCGCCCCGGGCTTCATGGCAAATTCCGCGCGCAGCTTCTCGCGCCGGGCATCGCGCCCCTCACCCTCGAGGGCGAGGTCACCGCGGAATTCGATCGCGACTTCGCGCACCGTGCTGCGCGGCCCCGGATCGATGGCGATCACCACGCGCTCGCGCCTTTCGCCCTCGTACTGGATGTCGAGCTTGGGCGAGAAGTAGCCCTCGGAGCCAGCGATCTCGGGCACGCGCTTGCGCACGTCGCGCATCCACGGCCGCAGGCTCCCCGCGCGGCGCTCGTCCGGCTTGATGTCGGGCGCGGGAAGGTACTTCTGGAACAAGGCCTTGAGGGGATCGGGGGCGCGCCACTCGACGCTGAAGGGCCCGAGCGCGGGCGCGCGGGCCGCCGGCTTCATCCGCGGGGGGCGCTTCGCTCTCGGGTTCGTCCGGCGGTTCGGGCTGCTGCGCCCAGGCCGGAATGGAAACCGCGAGAGCCAACAGGAATATGGCGAGCAGCCTCACGTCTACGGGACCGTCTCCCGGACCGGTAAGTTCCTAGACGACGGACCCGGGCTCACGCTTCTGCTGGATTCAGGGTCCGTCCCCGGTCTTCGGCGTGGCCCACGCGTTTTTCCATCCGCTCCACGGCATCGCGCAGCTCGCCGACCTGGCGCACGAAATCCTCCACCTTGACGCGCGAGGCGATGAGGGGTGATTCCTCGGTCCAGTATTCGGCGGCGCCGGCCGCGGTGCGCACGGTGGCTTCCCGCACCCAGCGGTGGGCGGCCCGCGCGCCGGCCACTACGCGGTGGGCGGCAATGTCGCCAACCACCCTGGACAGGTCCTCCTCCACGTCCCAGGTGAGGTGGCGGGCCAGGAAGGAAACGTCCTGGGCGAGTTCCGCGTCACCCTGCACCTCGACCTCTCGCCAGGCGGCTTCCTCGCGCGCCGCGAGCCGCGGCAGCAGGAAGGGTGAAAGGCGCACGGTCAGGTCGTGGGTGGCGCCCGGCACGGCAGCTACCACCTCGCCGGTGGTCTGGATGGTGAACGCGAGGTGCACCGGACCCACCTGGAAGGCGGCGGTGCGGCCCGCATGCCGGGCCAGGCGCTCCAACGCCAGCGGCGCCGAGCGCAGGACGTGGTTGAGGGCGCGTTCCGAGGGGCTGGGGAAGAGGGCGTTCAAGTCCGGTATCCCCGGTGCAGCGCCACCACACCGGCGGCGAGGTTGAAATATTCGACCTTCGCCAGGCCCACGCCTTCCATCATCGACTTGAGCGTTTCCTGGTCAGGGTGCATGCGGATCGATTCGGCGAGGTAGCGGTACGCGGCCTCGTCCTTCGCCACGTACTTGCCGATGCGCGGCAGCACGCCGAAGGAATACGCATCGTACGCACCCTGCAACGGCTTCCAGGGTTTCGAGAATTCAAGCACCAGCACGCGCCCGCCGGGTTTCGCCACGCGGGCCATCTCCGCCAGCGCGCGGTCCTTGTGGGTCATGTTGCGCAGCCCGAAAGCGACCGAAACGCAATCGAAGGTCTCCGCGGGGAACGGCAGCTTTTCGGCATCGCAGAGCGCCAGCGGCGCGAAGACGCCGGAATCGATCATCCGGTCGCGGCCCACCCGCAGCATCGCGGCGTTGATGTCGGTCATCCAGACCTGGCCCGTGGGGCCCACGCGCCTGGCGAAGGCGCCCGCCAGGTCGCCGCTGCCGCTGGCCACGTCGAGCACCTTTGCGCCCGCGCGCACGCCACTCATCTCGATCGCGAACCGCTTCCAGAGGCGGTGCAGCCCGAGCGACATGAGGTCGTTCATCACGTCGTAGCTGGGCGCAACCGAGCGGAAGACCTCACCCACGCGCCGGGCCTTTTCGCCTTCCGGCACCTGTTGGTAGCCGAAGTGGGCCTTTTCGTCGCTCATGGATCGCGCGATTTCCCCGCCTGCTCCAGACGCTCCAGGTACCCGGCCCAGTAATCGTCCTGGTGCACGCCCAGGTCGTGGAGGAGATCCCAGGAATAGATGCCGGTGTCGTGGCCGTCGGTGAAAACCAGCTTCACGCCGTAGGCCCCCACCGGATCGATGGCGCTGATGTTCACGTCGCGCTTGCCGACCTGCAGGACCTCCTGGCCCGGCCCGTGGCCACGCACTTCCGCCGAGAGCGAAAACACACGCAGGTATTCGACCGGGAGCGCGAACCTGGTGGCGTCGTCGAAAGCCACGTCGAGCACGCGCGACACCTGGTGCAGGTTGATTTCGGTGAGTTTGGGATTTGCAGGCATGAGAAACGGGTGTCTGACACCACTTTTGCGACTGATAGAATCATCGCACACATCAAAACTGGTGTCTGACACCGGATTCAATGATCGGCATTCTCATCGTTTCCCACGGCGCCTTCGGCGAATCGCTGATCCATTCGGCGAGCCACGTGCTGGGCAAGCGCCCGCTCTACCTGCGCCAGCTGGGCGTGACGGTCCACGACGACCCGGATGCCATCCTGCCCGTGGCGCAGGACCTGATCCGCTTCCTCGACCAGGGCCAGGGCGTGGTGGTGATGACGGACATCTACGGGGCGACGCCTTCGAACATCGCCGCGCGCCTGCTGGTGCCGGGCCGGGTGGAAGGCCTGGCCGGGGTCAACCTGCCGATGGTGATCCGCGCGTTGACCTACCGCGAGCGCGAGGGCGCCACGCTCGACCAGCTGCTCGAAAAATCCCTCTCCGGCGCGGTGGAAGGCGTCGTGCGCATGGAACACGGCTGACGTGCAGAAACGCGAGATCAAGGTCGTCAACAAGCTGGGCCTGCACGCGCGCGCCTCGGCCAAGCTCACCGCCCTGGCCTCGAAACACGCGAGCGCGATCTGGATCTCGCGCAATGGCCGGCGCGTGAACGCCAAGAGCATCATGGGCGTGATGATGCTGGCCGCGGGGCTGGGCAGCACCGTGGAGCTGGAAACGGACGGCGCCGACGAGGCCGAGGCGATGGAGGCGATCGCGAAGCTCTTCGCGGACAAGTTCGGCGAGGCCGACTGAGGGCGCGGCAGGAATGAGACCCCGATGAACGACATGACGGTCTGCTTCACGATGCACGGCATCGGCGTCTCCGGCGGCATCGCCATCGGGCAGGCGCACCTCTTCGCCGGCATGTCGGCGGAAGCCAACCATTACGAGATCACCGGCGCGGGCGTACAACGCGAGCAGCGCCGCTATGACCGCGCGGTGAAGGATGTACGCGACGAGCTCAAGGAGCTGGCCGAGAAGGTGAGCCACAGCAGTTCGGCGGAACTGGCGCCCTTCGTCAATGTGCACCTGATGCTGCTCGACGACGACGCCTTCACCCAGGCCCCGCGCGAGATCATCCGCGAGCAGCACTGCAACGCGGAGTGGGCGCTGCGCATGCAGCTCGACGAGCTGATGGTCCAGTTCAGCGAGATCGAGGATCCCTACCTGCGCGAGCGCGAGGACGACGTTCGCCAGGTGGCCGAACGCGTGCTCGGCGCCCTGGAAGGCACGCAGCAGCGGCGCATGAGCATGAAGCCGGTGCGCGAGGACGCCTCGATCCTGGTGGCGCGCGACCTCTCCCCCGCCGACGTGCTGCTGTTTCGCGAGCACCCGTTCGCGGCCTTCGTGACCGACATGGGCGGGGCCACGTCCCACACCGCGATCGTGGCGCGCTCGATGAACATCCCCGCCATCGTGGCGCTGCACCATTCGCGCACGCTGATCCGCGAGGACGAGCTCATCATCGTCGACGGCACCCAGGGCGTGCTGATCGTCAATCCCGACAAACATGTGCTCGCGGAGTACAAGCTCAAGCAGAACCAGGCGCGGCTGGAGCGCGACAAGCTCAAGCGGCTGAAGAGCGCCCCGGCTTCCACCCTCGACGGGACGTCGGTGCAGCTTTACGCCAACATCGAACTGCCGGGCGACGTGGACCAGGTGAAGGCCAGCGGCGCCACGGGCATTGGCCTGTTCCGCAGCGAGTTCCTGTTCATGAACCGCCGCGAACTGCCCGGCGAGGACGAGCAATACGAGGCCTACCGCACGGTGGTCGAAGGCATGAAGGGCCTGCCAGTCACCATCCGCACGCTCGACATCGGTTCCGACAAGAACCTCGACGGGCAGGAAAACATCGCCATAAACCCCGCGCTCGGGTTGCGCGCGATCCGCTACTGCCTGGCCGAGCCGCAGGTGTTCAACACCCAGCTGCGCGCCATCCTGCGGGCCTCGCGCCACGGCAAGGTGCTGATCCTGATCCCGATGCTGACCACCTGGCACGAACTGAACCAGACCATCGCCTGCGTGGCGCAGGCCAAGGAGCAGCTGCGTACCGAAGGCGTGAAGTTCGACGAGTTCGTGCCCGTGGGCGGGATGATCGAGGTGCCGGCAGCGGCGATTGCGCTGCCGATGTTCATCCGCAAGCTCGATTTCCTCTCGATCGGCACCAACGACCTGATCCAGTACACGCTCGCCATCGACCGCGCCGACGACCGCGTGGCGCACCTCTACGACCCACTGCACCCCGCGGTGCTGAACCTGCTGGCGGGTGTCATCCGCACCGCGCAGCAACACGAAAAACCCGTGGCGGTGTGCGGCGAAATGGCGGGCGACGTGGAGCTCACGCGCATGCTGCTGGGTTTCGGCCTGCGCAACTTCTCGATGCACCCGGCGCACCTGCTGGCGGTCAAGCAGCGCGTGCTCACCACTTCGCTGCCCGACATCTCGGCCGTGGTGGCGCGCATCCTGCGCACCGACGAGCCCGACAAGATGGCCGCGCTGATCGAGAAGCTCAACACCTGAAACCGGGGACGCACCCTACTTTTCCTGGCGCGAATCGGCGGCGCTGGAAAAGTAGGGTGCGTCCCCGGTTTTGGTTTTCTTCTCAGCCTCGGCCAAGCACCATCGGCACCACGCGCGCGGCCTCGCTGCGGATGAGCTTGGTGATCTCGGCATCCTTCTGGTCGTCGGTCAGCGCCTTCCAGGCATTGCCGATGGTGCCGGACGTGACCGTGTGCGCAAGGGAGCCGACCACGTATTCCTCGGCCGCGATGCGTCCGCTGGACATCTCGATCACCGCGACCTTGAAGTAGGTGTAGGGCGAGATGAAGCCGCGCTCGACGTCACCCATCATGGCGCCCGACCCGCGGGTGGCGCTGCCGTGGTCGAGGTAGAAGCCGAGGCCCTCGAGCACGCCGTCGCCCACATGGCCGTCGGGCAGGCGCAGCATGGCGCGATGGCGGTGTTTGGTCACCAGGATGAGGTGGGTGGCGTTGGCTTTCGACGCCACGGCCCGCACCGCCTCGAACACGGCCGCCGTGCCCCCGCCATCGAGCGAAAGCGTGGCCACCTCGAAAAGCTTCGGATCGCGCGGGGCCAGCAGCACCGGGCGGGCGGCTGGATCGGCCTTGCGCACCGCCTCGTCCACCGCCAGCAACATGGCGCGGTCGAGCGAGGCGCCGCCCAGCGGCACCTTGAGCTGCGTGTTCCTGTCGATGCGGCTGCCGGTGGCCATCTCGCGCTGCACGATGGTCAACTCGTCGCCGACGAGCGAGAGGATGGCGTATTGGCGGGCCTGGGCGCCGAACGGCAGGACCAGCAGGGCCAGCACGGCCAGAAGGGTTCGCATGGCGTAACTCCTTGAGAAAACCCGGCCATTATTGTCACGCGTTTGCGTCCGTTATGTTGCGGGTTGTTACGCCCGAGCCTTGTTGGGAGGAAGGCAAGGGCTTAGAATCGTTCCTTGGCGCCGATTTGACTCAGCTTGCGGGCGCCCAATAAATACGGCTAAAGCGAGTGGCGGCTCCCAAACCCGACACGCGCATTCGCCGTTCGGGTTTTTAATTTCATGGGCGATATCGATCCTCGCTCGGTGGGAGCCGCAACGCCGCAACGCGCCGGCTTTTCCGAGCCCCTCGCACTCAAGGCGGGCAAAACCCTCGCCGCGTACGAGCTCGTCTACGAAACCTATGGCACGCTCAACGCGGACAGGTCCAACGCGGTGCTGGTGTGCCACGCGCTTTCGGGCAACCACCACGTCGCCGGCTACTACGCGGACGATCCGCAGAAGGCCGGCTGGTGGGACAACATGATCGGGCCCGGCAAGCCGATCGACACCGATCGTTTCTTCGTGATCGGCGTGAACAACCTGGGCGGCTGCCACGGCTCCACCGGCCCCTCGACGATCGATCCGGCCACGGGACAGCCGTTTGGCGCCAGCTTCCCGCTGATGACCGTGGAGGATTGGGTGGCATCCCAGGCGCGCCTGATGGACCGCCTGGGCATCCGCAAGCTGGCCGCGGCCATCGGCGGATCGCTGGGGGGAATGCAGGCGATGCAGTGGACGCTGTCCTTCCCGGATCGCATCCGCCACGCGTTTGTGATCGCCGCGGCCGCGCGCCTTTCCACCCAGAACATCGCCTTCAACGACGTGGCGCGCCAGGCGATCCTGACCGACCCGGATTTCCACGGCGGCCACTTCTACGCCCACAAGGCCATTCCCGCGCGCGGCCTCAAGCTCGCGCGCATGCTGGGGCACATCACCTATCTGTCCGAAGACCTGCTGATGGAGAAGTTCGGGCGCGAGCGCAAGCGGCTGGAGGCCGCCCTCGACTACGACGTGGAATTCGAGGTGGAATCGTACCTGCGTTACCAGGGCGACAAGTTCGCGCAGGTCTTCGACGCCAACACCTACCTGCTGATGACCAAGGCGCTCGATTATTTCGACCCGGCGAAGGAAGCAGGCGGCGACCTCGCCAAGGCCCTCGCCCCCGCGAGCGCGGGGTTCTTCGTGGCCTCCTTCACCAGCGACTGGCGCTTCCCGCCGATCCGTTCGCGCGAGATCCTCAAGGGGCTGGTGGGCGCCAGCAAGTCTGTGACCTACGCGGAAATCGACGCGCCGCACGGCCACGACGCCTTCCTGCTCGACAATCGCAGCTACCACGAGCTGGTGGCCGCCTACGTCGACAACATCGCTTCCGAGATCGGCGCGGGCGCGCGGCGCACGCCCTTGAGCCGGGGCGGCGCGGAGCTCGAAGAGATGCGCGGCTTCGCCGGCCAGCGCGAGGGCACATGATGCAGCGCTTCGACTTCGAGCTGATCGGCTCGTGGATTCCCGCGCGTTCGCGCGTGCTCGACCTCGGCTGCGGCGACGGCGTGTTGCTCGCGGGCCTGGCGGCCACCCACGGCGTGCGCGGCTACGGCGTGGAGATCGACCCGGCCAACGTCCTGGCGAGCGTGAAAAACGGCGTGAACGTGATCCAGGACAACCTGGAGAGCGGGCTGTCGACCTTCCAGGACAACGCCTTCGACTTCGTGATCCTCTCGCAGACGTTGCAGGCAATGCACAACGTGGAGGGCGTGCTCAACGCCATGTTGCGCGTGGGCCGCGAAGGCATTGTGACGTTTCCCAACTTCGGCTACTGGCGCCACCGCCTCGACATCCTGCAGGGTCACATGCCGGTGTCGAAATCGCTGCCACACGCCTGGTACAACACGCCCAACATCCACCTGTGCACGGTGAAGGATTTCGAGGACCTGTGCGCGAAGGTGGGGGCGGAAATCCTGGACGAACGCGTGATCCACGGCGGCAAGCAGGTGACTTTCCTGCCCAACCTGCGGGGAAGCCTCGGGGTGTTCAGGTTCCGGAGGAAAGAAAGCGGGCTCTACCCCAGCGCCTCGATCGCCCGGCGCTTCCACACCAGCAGCAGCAAGCCCGGCAGCGCCATCACGAAAGTCCAGAAGAAGAAGGTGGGCCACGACATGCCGAGGTACGCGGGGTCGGTGGCGTAGCCTGCCGCGGGGCCAACATACACGCGGCCGAAAGCCGATAACGCGGAAAGCAGCGCGTATTGCGTGGCGGTAAAGCGATGGTCGCAAAGCGCCATCAGCAGCGCCACAAAAGCCGCGGTGCCCATGCCGCCCGAAAGATTCTCGAAGCCGATGGCGAGCATCATCAGGGGATAACTCTTGCCCGAGGCGGCGAGCCACATGAAGGCGAGGTTCGAGACCGCCTGCAGCACGCCGAAGGCAAAGAGCGCGCGGTAAAGCCCCAGCTTGATCATCAGTGCGCCACCGAAGATCGCGCCCACGATCGTTGCGGCCAGGCCCATGCCCTTGTTCACGTATCCGACGTCGGAGAGCGAGAACCCCGCCCCGCGCAGCAGGAACGCCGTGGTGAGCGAGCCCGCGAAGGCATCGCCGAGTTTGTAGAGCACGATCAGCAACAGCAGCGTCCAGGCGCCGGGCCGCGAGAAAAATTCGCGCAGCGGCGCAAAGACCGCCGCCTCGAGCGATTTCGGCGGCACCACGTCGACCGCCGGTTCACGCCCTGCCAGCGTCACGACCACCGCAACAACCATCAGCGCCGCCATCACGAGGTAGGTGTTCTGCCACCCGATGGCCGGGATGAACCCCGAGCCTGCGACCAGCACCAGCGCGAGCGCGCCCGAGGTCAGCATCGCGAGGCGGTAACCCACCACCGTGAAGGCGGCGGCCAGCCCGCGCTGTTCCGGCGTGGATACGTCCGCGCGATAGGCGTCGAACGCGATGTCCTGCGAGGCCGACATGAAGGCGACAAACACCGCAATCGCCGCGATCCACGCGAGGTCATCACGCGGCGAGCAGAACGCCATGGCGGCGATGCCACAGGCGATCAGCACCTGGGTGACCACCAGCCAGCCGCGCCGCCGGCCGAGGAAGGGCGGCACGAACCGATCCATGAACGGCGCCCACAGGAATTTCCAGGTGTAGGGCAGGCCCACCAGCGTGAGGGCCCCGATGGTGGCGAGGTCCACGCCCTCCACGGTGAGCCACGCCTGCAGCGTGCCGGACGTGAGTGCGAGCGGCAGCCCCGACGAAAACGCCAGCAGCAGGATCACCGCGAGGTTGCGATCGCGGAAAACGGCCGTATATGGGATGGTGGACAAGGTAGCGGCAGGATAACCCGACTAAAATCGGGCCGACACGAAAGGAGATCCCATGGAGAAGATCAAGAAGACCGACGTGGAATGGAAGACCCAGCTCTCCCCCGAGGTCTACAACATCACGCGCCTGGCGGGCACCGAGCGCCCGTTCACCGGCAAATACAACAACACCAGGGAAACCGGCACGTACGATTGCGCGTGCTGTGGCCTGCCGTTGTACAAGTCCACCACCAAGTTCGAATCCCACTGCGGATGGCCCAGCTTCTGGGATGGCGCGGTGCCGGGGAACATCGTGGAGAAGGTCGACACCAGCCATGGCATGCGTCGCGTGGAGATCAACTGCGCGCGCTGCGACGCGCACCTGGGCCATGTGTTCGAGGATGGCCCGGCGCCGACGGGCATGCGCCATTGCGTGAACTCGGCTTCGCTGAATTTCAGGAAGGACTGAGCGTTTGTCATCCCCGCGAAGTCGGGAACCCAGACCGGCGGCATCAGCGCCCCGCCTGTTTCCCCGCCCCCGCGGGATGATAAATCAGCCCGCGCTCGCCTCGATTTTCCCCAGCTTCTCCAGCCGCAGGCGTATCGAGCTTTGCGTGCGCAGGTGGCGGCGGGCCATCTCCACCAGCGGCATGCCCGAGTCGTATTCAACCACCGCGGCCTGGTCCTCTTCCGCAGTCCAGGGCTTGCCGAAGTTGGCCGGCAGGCGTTCGCGGCGCTTTTCGCGTTCGATCTCGCGCTGCATGAGGTCGACCGCGGAATACAGCGCGCGCAGGGTGCGCGGCTCCGCGTAAGGGCTTTGTTCCGGATAGGCTTCGCCGGTGATGGGGTTCACGCCATCGGCCAGGGCGCGGACGATCGGCAATGCGGCATCGATCTGCATGGTGTTTCTCCCGTGCGTTAGTGGGGTTGGATGACGCACGGGGCGGTCGTGCCTTGGGATCAACGGCGCGCGGAAGGATTCGGTTTACAACCCGCGCGCCCGGGGGTCAAAGCGACTTGCGGTCGATCGGCGGCTCATCCGAAAACATGTCGAGCGCGAGGCGGGCGGCCCCCACGGTGCCGGCGTGGTCATCGAGCCGGGCGCCTACCACCCTCACCGCCCCGGCGGCCTTGGGCGTGGCGTGGGCGTCGATCGACTTGCGGATCTCGCTGCGAAAAAGCACCGGCATCGCTTCGGCCAGTCCGCCGCCCAGCACGATGGTGTCGGGGTTGATGAAATCCACCAGGTTGGAAAGCGCCGTGCCGATCAGGTTGGCGCGGCTGCGCACCAGCTTCTCGATCGCCTTGTCGCCGTTGTTGATCGCCGCCGCCAGGTCGCCGGCCTTGATCTCGGTCACGTCGGTGCCGGACAGCTTGCGCAGCGCCGGGGCGCGGTGTTTGGCGGCGAGGGTGGCGGCCTCTCCGGCAATCGCCGGGCGCGAGGCTACGCTGTCGAGCACGTTCTTGCGCGGCGCCTCGGGCGAAACGTCCACCGAATGCAGCAGGTAGTTGCCGATGTCGCCGGCCAGCCCGCAAGCGCCGGTGTGCAGGCGCCCGTCGATGATCAGCGCCCCGCCCACGCCGGTGCCGAGCCAGACGCCGATCACGTGGCGGCCCTTCTTCGCCGCACCCAGGCGGTATTCGCCGTAGAGCGCGGCCTGCACGTCGTGGCCGACGAAAACGCGCGCGCCGGTGAGCTTCTCCAGCCGGGCGCGGAATGCGTAGCCCTCGAGGAAGGCGAGGTTGGGCGACTGGCGCACCACCCCGTGCTTCATGTCGATGTCGCCGGCGCAGCCCACGCCCACGTACCGCACCTTGAGCGCCTTCTTGCGCGCGACGCGCAAAAGGTTTCCCACCGCCGATTCAAGCGCCGCGGTGAAGGCCTTCGCCCCACCTTTTTCGGGGTGGCTGCGAAACTTCTCCTGCGCCAGGACTTCAAACCGGTGGTTGAAAAGAGCGAAGAGGCTCTTGGTGCCCCCCACGTCGATTCCGATGCAAGCCTGCCTGCTGGTTTTGGCCACGGGGAACCCGATAGTTAGTCCAAGACAAAGACCCCCACCCGGGCCCAACGTTCCATGCGCTACACCGCCATCGCCCTCGACTACGACGGCACCATCGCCCACGATGGGGTCGTTGCGCCGCACGTGCTCGCGGGCCTCGCGCGCCTGAAGGACACCGGCCGCAAGCTGCTGCTCGTCACCGGGCGCGAGCTCGACGAGCTGCTCGGGATCTTCCCCGGCATCACCCTCTTCGACCGCGTGGTGGCGGAAAACGGCGCGTTGCTCTACCGCCCCGCCACCGGGGAGAGGAAAGACCTGGGTGAACCGCCGCCGGAAGCGTTCATCGCCTGCCTGCGCGCCAGCGGCATGCCCCTTTCGGTTGGCAACACCATCGTCGCCACCATCCGCCCGCACGAAACGTTTGTGCTCGAGACCATCGCCAACATGGGGCTCGAACAGCAGCTGATCTTCAACAAGGGCGCGGTGATGGTGCTGCCGCCGGGCTGCAACAAGGCGAGCGGCCTCAAGGTGGCGCTTGACGAGCTGGGCCTTTCGCCGCGCAACGTCGTGGCCGGCGGCGACGGGGAAAACGACCATGCGCTGCTGGAGATGGCGGAATACTCCGTCGCCGTCGCCAACGCCGTGCCGCAGCTCAAGGAAGCCGCCGATCGGGTCACGGACAACCACCACGGCGACGGCATCCTCGAGATCGTGGAAGGCCTCATCACCCACGACCTCGCGAACATGCCGCCGCGCAAGCCGCGGCGCACCCTCTGCCTGGGCAGGGACGAAGAAGGCAACGATGTGGTGTTGCCGCGCCGGCGCGCTTCCATCCTCGTGAGCGGGGGAAAACCCGACACCACGGAATTCGCCATGGCCGTGCTCGAGCGCCTGGCCAGTCGCGGTTACCAATGCTGCGTGCTCGATACCCGCGGCGACTACACGCAGTTCAAGCCCGCCGTCGTCTTCGGCACGCTCGACAACCCGCCCGCAGTCGAAGAGGTCCTCACCGCGCTGGAAAAACCCGACGTGCAGACGGTGGTTTGCCTGGCCGCCGTGCCGGCGGAAAGCCGCCCCGATTTTGTCGAAAAACTCCTGGTGCCGCTGGGCGCGCTGCGCGAAGCCACCGGGCGCCCGCACTGGATCCTCGTGGACGGGGCAAGCGATCTGCTCGCCGCGAGCGCGCGACAGGAAGAAGCGCCCGGCGCCGCGGCGGAAAACACCATCTACGTGACCGCGGATCCCGCCGCGCTGGCACCCGGCATCCTCGCCGGCGTGCATGGCTTTGTGGCGTGTGGCCCCGGCGCCGGCGCGATGGTGGATGCTTTTGCCGCCGCGGTGGCCTGGGGCAAGCCGGCGCTTCCGCAACAAGCGCCCCGCGAACACGATGCGCTGGTGTGGTTCCCCCGGTCGGAGCAGCCGGTGGCCCTCGTCACCGTTGCGCGCGTGTCGGCCGATGCCCCGGCGATGAAGCCGTCGGCGCGAGAAAAAAGTGCCGAAGTAGGACGGGTCCTACGGCGCGCCTGAGCGCGCGGCCCCATCATGTAAAGGGGTGCGGGCCCGGAATTTTTCTCGCCCGCCCGGGTCAGAATTTCCGTTGACCACAGGCATCACGCGTTCTGCGCGCGAGCCACCATTCATTCCGGAGGTACTGATGGACGGGCCAATGGGCGCGCTGGAAGGGCTGCCGCTGGAACGGCATGTGCCGGCCCACGGGCTGCCCGACCATCCAACCATGGCGCAGATCGCGCGCCAGACGCTTGCCGTGGTCCTGGCGGGCGGGCGCGGCACGCGCCTGGGCGCGCTCACCGACGCGCGGGCCAAACCCGCGGTGCCCTTCGGCGGCAAGTTCCGCATCATCGATTTCGCGCTTTCCAACTGCCTCAACTCCGGCATCCGCCGCATCGGCATCGCCACGCAATACCAGTCACACGGGCTCATCCACCACGTGCAGCGCGGCTGGTCGTTCCTCGACGGGCGCTTCAACGAATTCATCGAGCTGCTACCCGCGCAACAGGGCGACAATGCCGATTGGTACAAGGGCACGGCCGATGCGATTTTCCAGAACCTGCACCCGATCCGCCGCCACGACCCGCGCCTGGTGCTGGTGCTGGCGGGGGACCACATCTACAAGATGGACTACTCGCGCATGCTTCTGGAACATGTGGAGCGCGGCGCGGACATGAGCGTGGGCTGCGTGGAGGTGCCGCTGGCGGAGGCCGCGGGCCAGCTCGGCGTGATGGAGGTGGATGACGATTTCCGCGTGATCGGCTTCGAGGAAAAACCCGCGCAGCCGCGCCCGGTGCCGGGCCGCCCGGAAATGGCGCTGGGCAGCATGGGCATCTACGTCTTCAATTCGGGTTTCCTCTATGACGAGCTGCTGGCCGACGCGACCCGCGACGGCTCGTCGCACGATTTCGGGCACGACCTCATACCGCACCTCGTGGCCACCGGCGCCCGCGTATACGCGCACCGGCTGCAGGACAGCTGCACGCAGTTGAACGAGGGCCGCCCGTACTGGCGCGACGTCGGCACCATCGACGCATTCTGGGAAGCCAACCTCGAGCTCACGCGCGTTTCCCCCGCGCTCAACCTGTACGACCAGTCGTGGCCGATCTGGACGCACCAGGAACAGCTTCCGCCGGCCAAGTTCGTCTTCGACCTCGAATCGCGCCGCGGCGCCGCCATCGATTCCATGGTCTCGGGGGGTTGCATCGTGAGCGGGTCCGTCGTTCGCGGCTCCATCCTGTTCTCGAACGTGCGCGTGCACAGCTACTGCGAGATCACCGACGCCGTGATCCTGCCGGAGGTGGAGATCGGGCGCGGGGCGAAGCTGCGGCGCGTCGTGGTCGACCAGGGTTGCCGCATTCCGGAGGGGATGGTCGCCGGGTTCGACCTCGAAGAAGACCGCCGGCGCTTCCACGTCACCGAAAAGGGCATTACCCTCATCACGCCAGCGATGCTGGGCCAACACCAACAACACCTCCACTGACGAAGGGGCGCCGCAGCGCCCACCTGGCGATGCTGACCGAGCAGGACATCTACCTTTTCCGGGAAGGTTCCCATTCTTCCCTGCACCGCAGCCTCGGTTGCCACCTGGCGGAAGGCGGCGGCGCGCGCTTCGCCGTGTGGGCGCCGAACGCGCGCGCGGTTGCGGTCATCGGCGAATGGAACGGCTGGGACCGGGGGACACACCCGCTCACCCCGCGCCCGGACCAGTCGGGCATCTGGGAAGGCGACGTGCCCGGCGTGCTGCGCGGCCAAACCTACAAATACGCCATCACCACCGCGCAGGGCCACGCGGAAGACCGCGCGGATCCCTTCGCTTTCCACAACGAGGTCCCGCCGCTGACGGCATCGCGGGCCTGGTCGCTCGAATACCCGTGGGGCGATGGGGCATGGATGCGCGAACGCGGCGAACACAACGCGATGCAGGCGCCGGTTTCGACCTACGAACTGCACCTGGGCTCGTGGCGGCGCGATGCACACGACCACATGCCCACCTACCGCGAGGTCGCGCAGCCGCTGGCCGATTACCTGAACGAGCTGGGCTTCACCCATGTGGAGCTGATGCCGATCACGGAGCACCCGTTCTACGGCTCGTGGGGATACCAGACCACCGGATACTTCGCGCCTTCCGCGCGTTACGGCACGCCCCAGGACTTCATGTACCTGGTGGACCTGCTGCATCGCAACGGCATCGGCGTGATCCTCGATTGGGTGCCGTCGCACTTTCCCGACGACCGCCACGGGCTCGCGCGGTTCGACGGCACGCACCTGTACGAACACGCCGACCCGCGCCGCGGCTTCCATCCGGAGTGGAAAAGCAACATCTTCAACTACGGCCGCCACGAGGTGCGCGCCTTCCTGATCTCGAGCGCCCTCTTCTGGCTGGAGAAGTACCACATCGACGGCATCCGCGTGGACGCCGTGGCCTCGATGCTCTACCTCGACTACGGGCGCAAGGAAGGCGAGTGGATCCCCAACGCCCACGGCGGCAAGGAGGACCTGGAGGCGATCGAGTTCCTGCGCGCGCTCAACGTCGCCATCGGCCGCGAGTTTCCCGACACGCGATCCATCGCGGAGGAATCGACCTCGTGGCCGCAGGTCTCGCGCCCGGTCTACGCGGGCGGGCTGGGGTTTTCGATGAAGTGGAACATGGGCTGGATGCACGACACGCTCGACTTCATGGCGCACGACCCGATCCACCGCCGCTACCACCACAACGAGCTCACGTTTTCGCTCTGGTACGCGTTCACCGAAAACTTCGTGCTTCCGCTCTCCCACGACGAGGTGGTGTATGGCAAGAAGTCGCTCGCCTCGAAGATGCCCGGCGACAAGTGGCAGCAGCTCGCCAACCTGCGCCTGCTGTTCGGCTGGATGTGGAGCCATCCCGGCAAGAAGCTGCTGTTCATGGGCGGTGAGTTCGCGCAGTGGCGTGAATGGAACCACGACCGCGCGCTCGACTGGCACCTCACGCGGGAAAGCGACCACGCCGGCATCCAGCGCTGGATCGGCGACCTCAACCGCACCTACCGTGGCGAACGCGCGCTGCACAGCCGCGATTTCGACGCCGGCGGCTTCGAGTGGATCGACGGCAACGATTCCGAAAACAGCGTGCTCACCTACCTGCGCTGGCCCGACGCGGGCCGCCCGGTCGTGGTGGTCTGCAACTTCACGCCGATCCCGCGCGAGGGCTACCGCGTCGGCGTGCCGCTGGCCGGCGCCTGGCGCGAGATCCTCAATAGCGACGCCCACCAGTATGGCGGCAGCGGCGTCGGCAACCTGGGGCGCGTGGCCGGCGAGGCCGTCGCCTTTCACGGCCGCGCCAACTCCGTGGTCCTCACGGTGCCGCCGCTGGGCATCGTGATGTTCACGCCGGAGGACTCACAGTGAGCAACCCGCTCGCACCCCACGTGGCGCTTCCCAAGGGCCCACCCGCGCCCACCATCATCGAGGCGGTGCAGCCGTCGGTGGATGGCGGGCGCTTCCCGATCAAGCGCGCCGTGGGAGAAGGTGTCGGCGTCACCGCGTCGTGTTTCGCACACGGCCACGAACGCGTCGCCTGCGCGGTGCGTTATCGCGGCCCCGGGGACAAGGCGTGGCGCGAAGTCGCGATGGAGCCGCTCACCAACGACACCTGGGGCGCCGAATTCAGCGTGGATCGCGCGGGCGCGTGGGAATTCGCGGTTGCATGCTGGATCGACCACCTGGGCTACTGGCGCGACAGCTTCGCCCGCCGCACGGACCCCGACGACCTGAGGCTCGCCGCGCGCACGGGCGCCGCCCTCGTCACGCGCAGCGCCGAAGGGTGCGGCGCCGCGGACTGCGAGAAGCTCGAGCACTGGGCGCGCAGCCTGGCCGAGGAAGGCGACGTCGAGCGCCTGCGCGCCATCGCGCTCGACGCGGACCTGTTCGCGCTCGCCCACGCTCACGCGCCGCGCGACGGACTCACGATCTCACCCGCGTTCCCGGTGACGGTTGACCGCGAGCGCGCGCGCTTCAGCGCCTGGTACGAGCTGTTTCCGCGCTCCAGCTCGGACCAGCCCGGCGTGCACGGCACCTTCGCCGACCTCGACGAACGGCTCGACGAAATCGCCGCCATGGGCTTCGACGTGCTCTACCTGCCGCCGATCCATCCGATCGGCCGCGAGAAACGCAAGGGGAAAAACAACGCGACCGTCGCGCTCGATGGCGA
>Ga0163150_10001536_pt1 | contig 38588 bp, 31 predicted proteins | sample OliLakLV19P2IB_FD_148628 | JGI IMG/M metagenome (GOLD analysis project Ga0163150, IMG submission 148628) | Freshwater microbial mat bacterial communities from Lake Vanda, McMurdo Dry Valleys, Antarctica - Oligotrophic Lake LV.19.P2.IB | ecosystem: Environmental > Aquatic > Freshwater > Lake >... | reverse complement strand
AATTCAGAGTGCTCTAGGCTGAATCATGCATGACTTTGGTGTTGGCGGCTCAAAAGTAGACGCTGCCGGCAGGAAGTTCGCGTTCCTTAAAGAATCCTGACCGTGAGTGGCAGACCAACAGCCCGGGGAAGAAATCCCACTGTCTTTCTTCCCCGTCTCCGCCAGAAGCCGTGAAAAAATCGTTGTCGCGGGAGGGCGAGGCTCCCGCCGAGGCTTTCTGGATCAGGAGCTTGCGCGGCTCGGCGGGAGCCTCGCCCTCCCAAATTTTTCACAAGCTCCCCAGCAGCCGTAACAGTTCCCAACGAACCGGGCACCGAGAGGGGGATGGAGAGGATGAGGCCCTCTGCCTTCCCTCCCATTTCATCCCTATTCATGAACAATTCAGGCTAGGCTGGCAGGCTGCTGAAAATCTCTCCGGGAAGAAGCTACTGCAGTGGCGATACACCCACAAAACTCGATAGACTTCGCTTCCCCTCGCCACAGAGCGGGAGAGGTTAGGGGCAAGCGGGCCAACATGTTCTGGCAATGGTTCCTACAGCGCAAAACCCTGTTGAACGACCCGGGCAATGCAGTCGGCATAGGATCGTTCGGTGCGGATGGCGTAGTGGTGGAGGCGCAGCACCTGTCGGACCTCAGCCATGGTCGTTGATTTTTGGCGGTGGCAGGCATTGCTTTTCGCTCCATAAGCGGCGCGTTTCAATTGATAACCGAGTACAGGCAAGCATGCCCGAAAGCGATTCATTTATCAGATTATCAGGGCAAGATTTCCTGTGAATCAACGGTTAGGGCCTCGCTCGCCCAGAAAACCAAGAATGGTCGGCGAAAGGCAGGTAGGCGAGTAAGCAGAGGCTGGAGAACAAACGAATGAATAGATGGACTATAAGGGGAGATTGCACAATTTGGTTTCGCTTACTTCTACTGTACTTGCTGCTGGTTTTCCCGGTAGAAGTGACCAGCCAACGCTCTCCCGGCACGGTGAATAATCCTCAACCCAACATAATATTCATTCTGATAGATGATCTTCGCTGGGACGAATTGGGCTGCGCCGGCCACCCGTTTCTCAAAACGCCCAACATTGACCGGATCGCTAGAGATGGAGCGCTCTTCCGCAATGCGTTCATGACTACGCCGCTGTGCTCCCCTTCCCGTGCCAGCTTCCTGACCGGTCAGTACGCGCACACGCACGGGATCACCGATAATGCTGATCGCTCCGCGGCCAGCCATAAGCTGACGACCTTTCCACTGCTGCTGCATCAGGCGGGTTATGAAACCGCTTTTATTGGCAAGTGGCATATGGGCAACGACGATACGCCCCGGCCCGGTTTCGACCGCTGGGTGAGCTTTAAGGGACAGGGAACGTACTTCAATCCCGACATCAATGAGGATGGAAAGTCGGTCAAGATCAGAGGCTACACCACTGACATTCTGAACGATTATGCGGTGGATTTTATCAAGCGTCCACGCAACAAACCGCTATTCGTTTATCTGGCGCATAAAGCGCTCCATCCAGAAGTAACTCAGAATAACGATGGGAGCGTCAACCTCACGGATGCAGAGCGTTTCATTCCTGCCGAGCGACACAAGAATTTCTATGCAGATCAGGCGATCCCGCGAAGGCCGAATGCCAATCGTGCGCCGGAGGGTAAACCCGCGTTGCAACGCCAGATCGGCAATTTGCCACCACTCGGCCCGAACACTGGAACGCGCGATGTAGTTGTCCGCGAACGGCAGCAGACGTTGATGGCCATTGAAGAGGGTGTCGGACAGATATTCAAGGCGCTGGAGGAGACTGGGCAATTGGATAACACGGTCATCGTCTTTACCAGCGACAACGGATACTTTTACGGCGAACACGGCTTGAGCGTGGAACGCCGGCTGGCCTATGAAGAATCCATCCGCCTGCCGCTGCTCGTGCGCTATCCCCAGCTGATTAACGCAAACACGGTGCGCGACGAGTGTGCGCTCAACATAGACCTCGCTCCCACGGTGCTCACACTGGCTGGCGCGCCCGTGCCGGGCGACATGCAGGGCCGTTCACTCGTGCCGTTGCTTAGAGGGGAAAAAACTGGGTGGCGCAATTCATTTCTTATCGAATACTACTCTGACCGCGTCTTCCCGCGCATCGCCAATATGGGATACAAGGCGGTGCGCACTCAGCGCTGGAAATATATCCGCTACCTGGAGTTGGACGGGATGGATGAGCTTTACGATCTGAAAGCTGACCGGTACGAGATGAAAAATCTGATCAATCAGCCGAATGCCCAAAAGATGCTCAAGGAGATGAAGAAGCAATTGGAACGGTTGCTAAGACAAACGAGCGCCAGGAGAGTCCAGCAGCGCGGCGAAGCGCAACGACACGTCCAAGCCATTCCGACGGCTTCCAGCTGAAGTCACGACAGCAGCCACATTCCGGCGCCTAACCCAACGCTGCACCGGACTTTTTGCCGCTCCAGTTCTCGGTACCTTGCAAGATTCGTTGCGGCAAGAAGGCGGTCAGCTTGATTGTGTTATCTGCCTTGAAGAAGATTCGAATCATGCCCAGACCTGGATTCATTCCCGACAAGCTCAAGCCATGGATTGAGGCTCGCCAACGATTTCGACTATCGCATGCACAAGTACAAATGGCCCGCGAGCTTGGCATGAACCCGCAGAAACTCGGCGGTATGGCCTAATCACCGACCAGAACCCTGGAAGGTACCGCTCGCACAATTCATTGAGCAATGTTATGAAAAGCAATTTCGGCGAACCCAACCAATTGATGTACGTTCGATTGAGGAGAAAGAAGCTGAGCGTCGTGCATGGAAGAGCTCCGATCTGCCAGAACCGTAAAGGTCGCTTCACCGAACCCAATTCGGAAGTTAGTTTCGCTAAGTTTGCAACTTCGTTGAGCGCCCATGCGTCGGCATATGCCAAGATGCGACAGAAGTGAAGCGTCGAACAGGGGGCTCCACTGAACGGCCTTTCCGCTGCGCTCCAAAGCTGCCGGTGAGCTTGGGCGTAATCCGGACGAACTGAGATGGACGCTCAGGACTACCCGATTCGGCACTTTCGAGAGATGGACCGGCTGGCAACCACCCTCAAGGGTCTCCCAGCCCAAGTGCTCGACCATGCCTGCTCCTATGAGTCTTTCGGTTCATGGTCGATGACGATTCGGTACAAAGGGTGTCCGCTGCGTCTAACGTTTGACGGGAAAGAGCACGAGTATCGTCTTGAGAAGTCGGCGACTGCCCGGGCGCCCTATTCTTGGAGTTCAATCTGGCACCGTAGCGATCTTTCCCAAGATGCGGCCGCGCCAGAGGCATCGATGCAATTCGGGGAGCCGGCATGGCTGGCTAATCCGCCAGCTGCCGAACCTTGTTGCGTTCCCAAGAGGCGACTCCTGCGCTCCCTTGAGACATGGCCGCGGAGCGACCGGGCACCCACATGCGTGCGTAGATCCAGAGGGGCGCAGGTGTGAAGGCGACGCGACGATTCCCGGACGACGTCCTGGCGGCCATCCGCAAAGGCATGGTCATTGGCCTCCGGGCCGGCACGCAGCCGCATCGTTTCATCGCCCTTTGGGCGGTGGTGGTGGAAGGCCGGGTGTTTGTGCGGTCGTGGAGCCTGAAGCCACGCAGCTGGTACCGAACGATTCTGGCGGAGCCGCGCGGTTTGATCCAGGTCGCTGGCGACGAATTCGCCATCCGGGCCGTGCATACGAGGAGCGAGCGCTTGAAGGACGCGGTCGACCGTGCCTACCTGGAGAAGTACCATACTGCAGGGTCGATCAAGTTCGCCCGAGACCTCGGACGCGCGCAATCGAAGGCTACGACCGCGGAGCTGGTGCCACGGTAGAAACCTGATCGCGGCGCTCCAGCCGACGCCCGCCAAAAGCGCGGGCGCGGCTGAGCTTGATGGCGCTAGCCACACACCATGAAGCGCCTTATTCTCGCCATTTTGATGCTGACTACCCGATGCTTCGCTCAGATTCGATATGAGGATCTTAAGCTCATGGATGCGAAAGACCCAGCGCGTCCTGCGCTGGAGGCGTGGAAGAGGAAGGTACTTGAAGGGTACGAAAAATCGTTCGTGGAGGTGTCTTTTAACTCTGTTTGGTATGAGATGCCATTTGCCTCCTTGAAGAGGCTATTTCCGAACTATCGCTTTTTTGCAATCGAATGGAACGAGCGCCCGGTGAAGGGCAAGGAGAAAGAGGTGATTGGCCTAGGGGGTGGTGAATACACTCTCGTTTGTTCCAAGGATCACAAGGTGGTGTACGAGATTTACCACTATGGGAACTATGAACTCTACGGCAAGCTACTCGCCGATCGAAAGGCAGTCATTCGGTCATGATGCACAGTTGGTTTGGGCTGGGTTTTGTGATCTTCACCAGAAGCACTGGAAAGACCAGAAAGCCATAAAAGTCAGTGAGACCCTATGGCACCTCGGCGACAAAACAACCAACGGAGTCCATTATTACTACGAGGTCATTCTTGATGCTCAGCAGCGAATACAGTCTGCCAGACTACACAGTAACGATCCGCGTCGCCCCAAAGTCGAGTGACAACACGGTGGCTAACAACCCGTAATGCCGGAAATGGGGGGGCTGAGTTGGCAACTAAACTTGCCAGCCTGCGACCCGACACAGAGGTACTCTTCATGTCGGGATACACGGATGATGGCATTGTCCGCCATGGAGCGCTTTCCGAAGGCACTGCTTTCCTTCAGAAGCCGTTCACTCCGGACGTTCTGGTCAGGAAAGTGCGGGAGGCTCTGGAAGGATGATGGCCCCAGCTCCGTTGTTTTCCGCTTCCCGGAGTGGGCTTCTTCATTGACCACCCAGTAGAGCAAGGAACAGTGAGAGGACTATCACTGCGACGCAAAACCAATACGCGATATTCCAAAGAAAACGCCCCGCCGCTGACTCGGTCACTCGATGCCGGTTTGGCAGAAGGTAGGCGAATGCCACGCCTGCCACAAATCCTCCGAAGTGCGCTGCGTTATTAGCTCCAATCACCAGGCCATAGCCAAACCCGTAGATGGCCCAATGGATGAGTTGTTGTCCGAGCTTGCTACCCCACTGCGACCATCGTCTGGAGAACACGATGCCGGCGCCAATTAATCCGAAGATTGCACCGGAGGCCCCTGCCGTCGTGAGCCATGGACCGTAGTACCCGTTGCTCACGACGAAGCCGAATACCCCAGTGACGACGTACAAGAGCAAGAAGCGTTCTTTGCCGAGCAATTCCTCCAACAAAGGGCCAATAAAGATCAACGCGTAGGAGTTGAAAGCTAGGTGAATGATGCCAATGTGAATGAAGATGGCTGACACCAGACGCCACCATTGCCCAGCTGAAACCAATGCACCCACGTCCGCACCCCAGCGGGTCAGGCTCGGCGAGCCGGCTCCCCATAGGAGTCGCCCCAAGTCCTGTGCTGAGAGGTCGCGCTCAGCTGCGAAGATCAGCAAGAAAAACGCAAAGTTTACAGTCAACAGCACGAACGACACCGGCATGAAGTTGGGCAGCACGTTCTGCAGCAGCTTTCCCAACCCACCAGCGCGATACCCCATAGCAACTTTGCAAAGAGGGCAGACTCTCGCCTTGCGATCGACCAGCGCGCGGCAATTGGGGCACATCCGCGTGGTTGACTGCGAACCCCGCCATAGATTGCGCAGGGAATCCCATTGCTCTTCCAATTGCCGCAGCAGCCGGTTGAGCTTCCACAGAAACCGTTGCTTGTTCATCATTTGAGTTTAATCCAGTCGTCGTCTGGGGAAATGCCGACGTATCTTAGCACCACTCTCGCGGCGAGCCCGGAGATGTGCCGGCTTCAGCCGCTCCAGGCACCCGCGACGTGAGCGGCCAACCCCTTGAATTGGCTTGCCATCAGACAGCGAGTCGGAGAAGATGAGCGCGATGCCGTTGAGACTGACCGGCTCAGTGCCCCGCCGGTAGCCGAGCGACAGATGACACCTGGACTCAAACGAAAAGCCGCGGGATTCGCCCTTATTGCTGTCCTGGTTTTCCCCCCAAGCGCCCACGCCATCAAAACGATTGACTATCAGCGGCGGCTGAACCCGAAGTTTAGCAAACGGGTTCGCCCGGAGACTCGTTTTATCATTGTTCACTCCACCGAGAGCAGGCTGCCCAGTGCGCTTCGAACCTTGTCACGAGGCAAAGTTCGTCGTGGGCGCACTCTGACGCGCGGGGGCCACGCGCACTACCTTATTGCCCGAAACGGCGCGATCTATAAGATTCTGGATCCCAAGTTTTGGGCGAACCATGCCGGCGTAAGCATGTGGAACGGATTGGAAGGCTTGAGCGATTATTCGATAGGCATCGAGTTGGAGGGTTACCATAACATTCCGTTCTCCGAAGCACAGTATTCATCGCTGGACAGGTTGCTGAACGAACTGCAGGAGAAGCATGATGTTGAAGATCGAAACGTCCTGGAACACTGCCGCGTGGCCTATGCGGCACCCAATCGCTATCATCGATCCAGGCAGCGCGGGCGGAAACTCGATCCTGGCATTGATAACTTCGAACGGGCCCGGGCGGGACTGAACGACGAATACCATGGCGACCCTGATGTGATCGCCGGTCGCATCGACGGCAGCCCGGAATTGATGCGGGCAGGCGGCCATGTCCTACCGGCGGCGGAGACCGAGGAAGAGGAAGACACTGCAGAGCAATCGACGGAAGACGAATCCATGCAGATTGGCCGCAACCGAACCGCCTGGAAGATTGCGGGGGTTCAGTACAACTCACCGACTACGAGGTATCGGTTCCCAGATGGCCGGTCCTACTCGGGCGAACAGATCAAGGACTGGTCGGACATTCCTCCCGGCACGCGCGTGGAGCTGGGCATGCCTGTACCGGAGGAAAAAAAGATTGTCAGCGTAACGCGTGTCGAAGTGGTTGTTCCGCAGGTGACATCTACCGACTCACCCTGGAAGGTCGCCAATGCGCTGTACAATTCGTCACTGACCTTTTACATCCTGCCCGACGGAAGGGTGCAACCTGGGAACACACTCAAGAAGATGGGAAGTCTTCCCACAGGAACGAAAGTTCTGGTTGCCTATCGTGAGCTTCCGAAGCCCGAGGCTCGCAACGCGATGGGTGAGAATCTCCAGGATGTCTATCTCGATTCCCGCACTTTGTACCTGTTTCCGGATCGAACCCTGCGCTCGGGAGATCAGATTGAGAACTTCACGCAACTTCCAACTTCCGTCCGCGTATTCGGGAAGGTGGAGTAAGCCTAAGGACCGCTAGAGCCGCCAGCCGCCACACGATCGGACTCGTCATTGCCGCGAAAGCGGGAACCTGGAGATTGGACATTTTGAAGTGCGGCGACGTGTCGCCGCTTTCCTTGGGCGCGACGCGTCGCGCCCATCCAGGGCAGCCTCGTGCGGCCGCACTCCAAGGGGCAGCTCTCTCGACCCAGCAATCTGACGTTCCGTCATCATCTCGAGTGGACACGCAACGAAGCGCTTGGTTTCGACAACGAGTCAACCATAACCTCTGGAGACGGCGCAGTCGAAGCGCCGGCTGGTTGCTAGAACGTCCAATCTTCAGATTGCTTTGCTACTGCTGGCCTCTCCAGTTCAAGCTTCCGTCTGCGTCTTCACCGTTTGGCTCTTCCGGCGGCGCATCGCCGTGTCCTCCAGCCCCATCGAACTATGCTATAGTTTCGCTCTTTCAAGCGCGGTTGAGGTGCTTCCGAAGTACTGATTCCAAAATCAAAAGAGGCCAGGGAAACATCCATGTTTAAGGAGCGGTTATTCACGCCAGGTCCGACGCAATTGTTGCCCGCCGTGCAGACGGCGATGGCACAACCTATCCTGCATCATCGCACCGATGAGTTTCGCAATATCTTCAAGGAAGTGCTGGCCGGCCTTCGCTACATCTATAACACGCAGAACGATGTTCTGTGCTTTACCTCTTCGGGCACCGGCGCCATGGAAGGTGCCGTCGTCAACCTGTTGAGCCCCGGAGACAAAGCCCTAGTCGTGAGCGCTGGAAAGTTTGGCGAACGCTGGACCAGTCTTTGCAAAGCCTTCGGTATTAACGCAAACGTCATTTCCATTCCTTATGGACAGGCCGTGGATCCAAAAGCCGTCGCGGCCGAATTGGAGAAACATCCCGATACCCGGGCTGTCTTCGTCCAGTATTCCGAAAGTTCTACGGGCGCCCGGCATGACGTGAAGGCGTTGGGTGAAATTGTCCATCAGCACCCGAAAACGGCGCTGGTGGTGGACGCCATTACCGGACTGGGCGTGATGGAGATGCCGGTGGATAAGTGGCATCTGGACGTTGTGATTGGAGGATCACAGAAAGCGCTCATGCTGCCTCCCGGCCTGGCGTTTGCGAGCGTCAGCCAGAAGGCCTGGGGACTGATTGAGAGTACGAACTCGCACAAGTTCTACTTCGACTACCCGAAGGAGCGGAAGAACAATGCCAAAGGCGAGTCGTCCTATACGCCAGCCATCATGCTGATCGTCGCGGCCCGCGAAGCCATCAAGCACATCCGTTCCCTCGGACGCGATAATTTGATCGCCAATGCAGGCCTGCTTGCCGACGCCACTCGCGCAGCTGCGAAAGCGCTGGGGCTAAAGCTTTTCGCCGAAACTTCGCCCAGCGATGCCTTGACGGCGATTTGCGCGCCTCAAGGAACCGATTCGGGAGCCATCATCAAAGCGTTTAAGAAGGAGTTCGGCGCAACCGTCGCGAATGGCCAGGGCGAGATGAAAGGACAGTTGTTCCGCGTTGCACATCTCGGTTACTACGATTTCACCGATACCGTGGCTTTGATTGCCTGCCTCGAAATCATTCTTAAGAAACTCAACATTCCCGTTGAACTCGGAGCCGGGGTGACCGCAGCCCAAAGGGTGTTTTTGCAGAGGATTGTTTAACAACTAGCTCCAATGTTTTCGCGGCCCAACTCGACTGGAACTTCGAGGAAAACCGAGAGGAGGATCTTATGTCGGTGCAGGTAACAATCGACCTACCAGAAGATGTCTTTTCTGTCCTGAGGACGAGTCCGGAGCTCTTTGTTCAAGAACTTCGGCTTGCGGCCGCTGTCACTTGGTATGGAGCCGGAATGGTTTCCCAGTCGAAGGCTGCAGAGCTAGCCGGCAAGAGCCGTCACGACTTCCTTCAGGATCTGTCCAGGTTCAAGATTTCTCCATTTCAAGAGACCACAGAAGATTTGGCGGAGATCTAGAGTGAAAAAGGTATGGGTTATCAACTCATCACCCTTGATCGTGCTTGGCAAGATCTCGCAGCTTTCGCTCCTACTCAAACTTGCTGAGGAAGTTGTCGTGCCCGAAGGGGTTGCAGCGGAAGTGGGTCGCGGCCCTGACGGAGATCCTGCCCGGATCTGGTTGGAGGCAGAAGGCAGCAACTTTGTCAGGATGGTTGGCGAACCGGATCCGACTGTTGCGACATGGGACTTGGGATTGGGAGAGAGTCACCTCCTATCCTGGGCACTATTGCACAAAGGGTGCGAGGCAATCGTGGACGATCGCGCTGCCAGGAATTGCGCCCGCTCTCTAGGCATCCCAGTTGTGGGAACCCTCGGGGTTCTCCTCTTGGCTAAGAGAAACGCACTATTGCCACGAATAGCTCCAGTTCTTCAGCAAATGTCCGACTCGGGTTTCAGGATCAAGTCTCACGTTGCGGCCCATCTGCTGAGAATTGCCGACGAAGGTTAGGATATGGATGAACGCTGTCATTTCGCAGTCATTCGGCAAAGGGTCCGAGCGCAGTTATGAAGATTTTGATTAGCGATAAACTCTCCGAGCAAGGAATTAAAATATTGCGCCAGGAAACTGCCTGGCAGGTGGACGTCAAGACAGGCCTTACCCCGGCGCAGTTGCTGGAAGTTATTGGCAGCTACGATGCTCTGCTGGTGCGCAGCAACACCAAGGTGACCGTCGAAGTGATCCAGGCAGCCAAGAGCCTGCGAGTGATCGGCCGCGCTGGGACCGGGGTGGACAACATCAACCTCGAAGCCGCAACGAACAAAGGCATCGTGGTAATGAATACCCCCGGTGGCAACAGCGTCAGCGTGGCGGAGCTTGCGATGGGCCTGATGCTGGCCATGGCACGGTCGGTGCCGCAGGCCAGTGCGTCAACGAAGGAAGGCAAGTGGGACAAGAAAAGCTTCACCGGAGTGGAACTCAAAGACAAGACGCTCGGCGTGGTCGGCTTTGGAAAGATTGGCATGGAAGTAGCCAAGCGAGCACGTGCCTTCCAGATGAACGTCGTGGTTTACGATCCATTTGTTTCTGACCGGCTGGCGCAGGATCTCAGCGTCAAGCTGGTTTCGCTGGACGCGCTGTTTGCCGAGTCGGACGTCATTACCTTGCACGTCCCGCTGGTTGAGGCAACCCGTCATCTGGTGAATGCCGCCTCCCTTGCCAAGATGAAAGACGGCGTCCGCATCATCAACACGGCCCGAGGTGAGCTGATCCACGAAGCAGATCTCGCGGCAGCCCTCGACTGCGGCAAGGTTGCGGCGGCGGCGGTGGATGTGCTGAGCCTCGAACCGCCCGCGAAAGACAATCCGTTGCCAAAACACCCGAAAGTGATCGCCACGCCTCACATCGCAGCCTCGACGGCCGAAGCACAGGAAGTGGTGGGCCTGGAGATTGCGGAGCAGGTTCGCGGCTTCCTCAAAGACGGCATTATCCGCAACGCCGTGAATTTCCCGTCGGTCTCGTTTGAAGAGTACAAGAAGATCGGACCGTTCCTTCAGCTCGGCGAGAACCTGGGAGGTTTTGTCTCTCAGATTTGCGAGGGACGGCTGAGCGAAGTCGGCATTCGCTACTACGGTGAAACGGTTGACATCAACACTCACCTGATTGCGAGCTCCATCCTCGTGGGAATCCTGAAACCGCTTCTCGGAGACGCCATCAACCTGATCAACGCGCGCAAACACCTGGATGAGCGCGGTATTCTCCTGATTGAATCCCAGAGCAGCCGCGTGCGCAGTTATTCCAACCTCATTTCTGTGCGGCTGAAAACGGACCTGCGCGAGGAATGGATTGAAGGAACCATTCTTTCTCAGGGCAAAAGCCGCCTGGTATCGGTCGATGGCATCGACATCGAAGCCCCGCTGCGCGGCGCCATCCTGTTCATCCGCAATAACGACACTCCCGGCGTCATTGGGCAAATCGGCACGCTGCTGGGAAGCAACCAGGTTAACATCGCCAATTTCGCGCTCGGTCGTGGCGAAAGTGATCACGCCGTAGGGGTGGTGAATGTGGACAGCGAGATTCCCGAGTCGTTGTTGCAGGAGATCCGTTCCTGCCCCAGCATCCTGTTTGCGCGGGTGGTGCAGCTGTAAGCCCCAACCTGTCTGTCCTTTGGCCTAAGACGTTCGATCCCGCCTATGGAAATCTATCCCGCTGTCCGGCAGATTCTGCGCAAACTGCGGCGCTGGTCCCATACTCGCCGGCACGACGGCAGCATCCGCTCAACACGAGACTCGGGCTACGAGGCCATGATGGCCCGGGAAGTCGCCAACTATCGATCCGTCGAGAATGTTCACGACTTGCCTGCAATCTTCCACTACTGGTCCAACAAGTATCTGGTTCCCAAGTATCAGGAGTTCGGGTTCTCGAGTCCCAACAGCTTTTACCTTCAATACATGACGCTGGTTTGTGCGAAGCAGACCGGCTCAGCTCGCTTCATCAGTTGCGGCTCAGGAAATTGCGACACTGAGGTTGGCCTCATCGAGTCACTGTCGAAGAATGGCATCACCAACTTCTCCCTGGAGTGCCTCGATGTCAACCCGCATATGCTGGAACGCGGAAAGCGGCTGGCTCAAGAGAAGCAGGTGCTGGAGCGCATCCGCTTTACGCAAGCCGATATTAATTCCTGGCAGCCGCAAGGCCAGTATCAGATTGTGATGGCGAATCAGGCGCTGCACCATTTTGTCGAGCTGGAAACACTGTTCGACAAGGTGCACCGGGCGCTCGCCGTTGATGGGTTCTTCCTGACCGATGACATGATCGGAAAGAATGGACACATGCGCTGGCCGGAGGCGCTGGAAGTTTTTAACCGGCTCTGGAAGGAACTGCCGGAGCGATATAAATACAATCACCTGCTAAGGCGCACTGAGATTGAGTATGAGAACTGGGACTGCTCAAAGGAAGGGTTCGAAGGCATTCGAGCGCAAGACATTCTGCCCTTGATGATCAAGAAGTTTCATTTTGAGCTGTTCGTCGGTTTTGGCAACGTCATCGATATTTTCATCGATCGCTGTTTTGGTCATAACTTCGATCCCGCTAATCCCTGGGATCTGGCCTTTATCGACAAGGTTCATTCCGTCGACGAGGACTATCTGAGGAAAGGCATCATCAAACCCACCCACATGACGGCAGCTCTGACGAAAGCCCCGCCCGCCAAAATGAAAACCCACCTGCATTTGACTCCGGAGTTTTGCGTTCGCTGGCCAGACTAGAAGGTAGCGAGCGACCTCGTACTGCCGAAGCCCAAAACAGGGAACCGCAAAGAGCGCCAAGAGCCTGCCTGATGAAGCCGTTCGTAGAGGTAACCGGTCGGCCATCTGGATCTAAGATCCGTGATTTGAGATTCTCAGATTCCAAATGACAACTTGGATTCCTCTTTCCGTTCTTCGCGCTCTTGGCGGTTCAATCAAACACAAATTTGACTGAATCTTGAACTTCGTTGCCACTAAGTGAACCTCGAGTTAGTGGATGGCGTCGGCGATTCGAAGCTTCGATTGCGCTCTGAGCTTGAAGGCGCTGAACGCGAGCACTCCCAACGCGGCCATAGTCATCACCAGCGCCCAAAAGAATCCCGTAGGCCGATACACGAACTCCACGAGTGACTCACCGGCGTCAACCTGAACACCTATGAGCGTGCCGTTCACTCGCTCCACCGGCCGTAATTGTCCGTTGATGCGGGCCTTCCAACCGGGATACCAGTTCTGACTTACGACCAGGAGCTTCGGTATTAAGGAATGGGTCTCCACTCGAAACCGATTGGGACTCTCGCGAGCGAACACAGCTGTTCCCCGATCAGACGGGCTGGCGCTGGCTGCATGATCGGTGACAGGCGCTTGAGGAATCAAAGCCCGCAAATCGCCAAGCGGTTGTTCGACGTAGGCAATCCGGTAAGGGTCGAAGGAAGGATCTCGCAACAGCGGAACCATCTCGTTGAAATCCTTCTTCAGTTCAACCTGGGCGGCCAGCCAGGCTCGCGGCAGAAATCCGGGGTTCTCATACACTCTGGCGTGCTCGCCTTGAAAAGCAACCGGCAAATCGAGTCCCTTCTGTGACACGACATAACGAACATTCATCATGTCGGTGATGACGTTTCCCGTCGGGTAGGCTTCGGCCTGGAAATGGTAGAACTGTTTCAGCGACGTGGCGCCGTAACCGTTGATGGTCTCCAATTTGAAGACTTCGCCTGAGTTCTTCGGATAGTAGTCGTCACGGAAGTCGACTCGGAACAAGCCATTGTGCGACTGAAGGAACTGGATCACGTCATCCTGGCTGTAGTACTGCTTGGGTTCGAAGTTGAACTTTCGGTCGAACTCTCGCTTCAAGCGAATCTGCGGCGACAGCAGATAGTGAAAATCAAATAGCAGAATAAGGGCTACGGCGACTTGAAGAGGCTTCGCTCGGGCAAAGCCAAAAGCACGAGCGAGGCCCACAACTGACGTGGCGAACAGGAGAAGGCAGGCGAAGGCAGGCGTGCCATAGTCCGGATTCTGCGAAAGCGCTTGGATCTGGTAGAAATAGGCGGCGAAGGCAATCAGACAAACAGCCACAGAAAACGCCGTGAACGCAAGAACAATGCGGATCCGGGTTTTTTGACGCGGCTTGGGAGAAGGGCTGAGAAAAGCTTGACAACCAAAGCCCGCCAGCAAGCTCAATCCGAAGTGCGCCACCAGGAAAATTCTGGACGCTTCCCGGCCTTTGTCGAAGCCCGGCACCAAGGCATAAGCAAGGCCGTGCAACGGTGAGAAATGGCCAAGCGACAGCAGTGCCGACACCAGGGCCAATCCGAAGGCTAGCCTGACCACACGATGTTTCTTGAGCAACGGCAACGAGAGCAGCACGAACAACAAAGGTAGAATTCCCAGGTAGGGGCTGTTCTCCACCACGCTCAGGTAGGGAAACAGCATCAGAATCAGTCCATGGGGAGGTAGCAAATTGTCGGTTCCAATGATCGAATAGGGCACGCGTTGCCCCACCAGCGTCGGGTTGATGCTTTCCACCCATCGATAAGCCAGTTTGGAATACTCGAGAGACGGCAGTAGTTGCAGCGACGCATAAGCGATGGCGAAGACAAAGAGCAGTAGGGTTTGCCGGACGATGAGATGCGGCTGGCACAGGCTTTCGTCTCGGTGCTTTCGGCTTCTCAACCACAGCGCAGCGGCAATGCCTGCGATTGCCAGACTCACATAGATGAAGGGTTGATGATGTCCCGCGAGCAGGCTCAGGGCCAGGGCCAACCCCGCGAGGTTGGCGAACAGGAGTTGCCGCATCCCTTCGGCCTGCAGCGATTTTGCGTAACACAAAAAGACGACCGGAACCCAGACAGATGCATAGAAAAGATTCACTTGGGCAAAGGCACGCAACCCGATGGAGCCACCGAAGGCAAACGTGGTTCCTGTAACGAAGGCGCTGAACCGGTTCAGCCCAAAGTGCCTAGCCAAGCCGTACATGAACAGTGACGCGAGGAAGGCGTGGAGAATCACGAACCCTTCAATCAACGAAACCGGTAGCAGCCCCTTCGCATTGCGAGGAAGCAGGCCCATGAGCACATTCGGCGGATAAAAGGCGCCGGTCTGTGTTTCGCCGATGAAGGAACGACCTGCGTCCGCATACATGTCCCAAAAGGGGAAACTCCACTGGTGCAGCACCTCGGAAAGATACTGCGACCAGGGATAGGTTTGAAACGAGGAGTCCGTATAGACGAGGAGAGAGTATTCACTGCTGAATATCAGCTTCCAGAAAACCGTGGCCGTGAATAGAAAAAGGAGCGCAGGATACTTGTAGCGCGAAAAAGCGCCTGTGAGAGGATGAGAAGCCTGGCTCTCGGAGCTCGTGGCCGAGCGGCGAGCTGGTTTTGGGATCATCACAGTCGGGAAGTGGGGCGCTTGAGTTGCCAGCCTTGAAACGGCCCAAAGTATATCACGATGGGCCTTAGACACCGCTTGAGCCACCGTTGCGACGACCGCGCCCTTGAAAATGAGCTCGTGTAGCGCAGACTTCCTGTTTTTCAAGGAAGTCTGCGGCCCGGGCGACGCCTCTCAAGTCCGCAGCCTGTGATAGCATTCTGAGACCGAACGAGAGCTGAGATCGCGGCAGTCGCGTGGCTCGGAGGATCTCCTTGGACTTCATGCCTACCGGTACGGATCTTGCGTTGCTGTTTGCGTTCTTGTTTCTTTTTGCTTGGTCCGGATGGCTCACTGCCAGCCTCGTTCTAGGAAGGCCGACACTCTCCCCGGGTGATCCTGCCTCTGTACCGTTCTCCTGCCTGGAATGGATTCTCTGCTGCCTTCTTGGCGCCTTTGCGGTCACCTCCGTCATTCTGTTGTTCACCGCGCAGGTGGGCATCTTCCGCATCCGTTTCTGGCTGTTGCTGCTGGCCGTTGTTGATCTGGCCGTGTTTCTTGTCTGGTTCAGCCGCTGGCGGAAACGTGCTCCAACCCTGCAACCTCCCTGCTGCCGCGTCGAACGGAAGGATCTGTGGTTGCTTCCTTTGGTGGCCTTCGCCTTTTGGATGATGAATCGACCCGCTGAGTTTGTGGCGACCTATCGTGATCCCGGCGAATACGTGAACATTGCCGTCAAGCTTTCTGATTCTCCATCGCTGCGTATCCAGGATCCCCAATTTCAAGACTTCAACACTCCAGAGAAGCAAGCGCTCTTCTTGCGCGAACCGCTCGAAAGCGCACCCTTCCCGGAAGTCCTCCCTGGCTTCTATCTGGCAGACCCTCAAAAGGGCGATCTGCTGCCGCAGTTCTTCCACCTTTACCCGCTCTGGCTGGCGCTCTGTTTCAAGCTATGGCGGTTTGATGGGATTTTTCTCTTCAACGTCTTGCTGGGAACGTTCAGTGTATGCCTCGTAGTCGGATTGGCAGAGCAGCTCTTCAGTTCACGTTTCCTGGGATGGACTGCCGGATTACTGCTCGCGAGTAACGCAGGCCAGGTCTGGATGAGTCGCAGTCCGTTCAGCGAAATACTTGCCCAAGTGTTTCTGCTTGGAGGCCTGACCCTGCTGGCGTTCGCAACGCAAACGAAGCACAAGGGGCTGATGGCATTGGCTGGATGTCTCTTCGGGCTGAGTCTTTTTGTCCGGATTGATTCTGTGCTGATCGTAGCCGGTTTGGGCGTTCTCTTGTTCTGCCCTGTCCTCCACCGCCGCTGGTTGTTTCTCCCGCTGATCGGATTCGCTGCCTGGTCCGTCCTTCATGTCTGGCTGTTTTCGTTTCCTTATTTCTTCCATGCGCTGCGGACGGTTCAGAACGCCTCACTAGGTTGGGCCGTCACCGAGCTGCTTGCGTGCGGGAGCTTGCTCCTCGGATTGGTAGCGTACCGGAAGCTGCGCTTGGGTTCTGCCGGAACGGCAGCAGGAGCGCTGCCCGCAGAAATTGGTGTGTCGGCGACTCGCAGGCTGTTTCCGGCAGCGACTATGGTGTTGTTTGGCCTGGTCGTTCTGTACGGCGTTTTCGGTCGACCTCATCTCGAGTCAGCTCGCCAGGTCGTTCCGATGCCGCTGCCCCACAGCGGCACCGTGCCGCTTTACAACGAGATCAACTGGATGCGTCTCAGTTGGTATCTCACACCCATCGGGCTTGGCCTGGCCTGCCTGGGGGTTTTGCGGATGATCCCGAGGTTGGTGACTGGTGACTCTCCGGGTCTCTGGGCATTTACGGCGATCTTCGGGTTGTTCGCGACTTTCTACCTCTACAAGTCGCAGGCTTTCCCAGATAACTATTGGGTTATCCGCCGATACATTGAGATTGTCATACCGGGCTGCCTGATCCTCGTCTGCTTCGCGCTTCAATGGCTAGGGCAACGATCCTTGCGTGTGCTTCCGGCTCGGTCTGGATTGGTGCTTTCGGTTTTGATCTACCTAGTGGTGTGGGGTGGTGAGATCCGGAACCTTGCTGGCTTTTTCAAAGAACGGGAATTGTCGGGAACACTGCGACAACTTGAGGTTCTGGCGGGATTGAATCGCGAGGCTGACGTGTTATTGCTGGAGCAGGGAGTCTTCCAGGATTTTTTCTCCGCGCCACTCAAGTTCCTTTTTCAGAAGACGGTCTATCCGCTCGCTCATATAGAGCTCGACGGAGTTGCCCTGGGGACCCTGGTCGAGAATTGGCGCCAGCAAGGAAAGCGTGTTCATCTCCTAAGTTCCGACGAGCACACCGAAGTCCGCGGCCGGCGGCTGCAGTTTCTACCCAGACAGCGGTTTGAGTTCAAGACCCGAGTCGTGGAGCCCGTTTATGAGCAGCTGCCCAGGATGATGATGGACCTGAAGTATGGCTTGCAAATCTACGAGGTCCAGGCCATTGCGCCCGCTCCACCACCAGCGGCAGCAACGCTCAACATGGATTTCAATTTCGGCTTTCCGACGCGGGGATTCCACGCGGTTGAGACCACGGCTGACGGCGAAGCCTTTCGCTGGACTTCAGGGCCTGCCTCTCTGGAGCTTCCAGAATTGACGGCGGCAAACGAAGGCGTTCTCAGCCTAAGTCTGGCTCAAAACTTCCCGCCAGGGCTTGCCTCGACAGCGCGAATTCATTTCAACGGGCACCTCGTGGCCGAGCGCCGATTGCCACGACGGTTTGAAGTAATCCGCTGGCCCGTTCCCAGAGCGTGGTTGAATTTGAACGGCAAGAACACCATCTCCTTCGATTCTGTCAGTCACTCTCCGGCTGAAAAGGGACTGAGCGACGACCGGCGGCAGCTCGGCCTGACGGTCGATGGGGTCAAACTCGAGACCTTGACTCCGGTCTCGGGGACTCACCCATTTTTCCTGAATGTCGGCAGTGAGCAAGACACTCTGGACGCGGACCTTTCTGGATTCTTCAGCCGGGATCGTGATTCCTATCGCTGGACTGAAGCCCTGGCGCAAGTAAAACTGACAGCGCCACTTGACGCCACGAGGCCCCTGCGGATTGTTGTCCGAGCAGTCAAATCGTGTCCGGATGCGTCGTTTAGACAATGGATCTCGGTCAGCGTGGATGGGCGAGCGGCAGCCAGAACGGAGTTGCTTGGGACGGGAATGGAATTCCTGGAGTACGCATTCGCGCTGCAGCCAGGGCCAGATTCACAGCGCCCTGTCATTCAGATCGCGGTTCATCCTACGTGGAATCCAGCGCAAGCCGGGGGCTCAGCCGACTCGCGAACCCTGGGCTGCGCAATTGACTGGATTCGCATCGAGTGAGAGAAACCAAAAACAAACCACAGAGTTGAGGCTGTGAGACAGCCTCAAGAGGCACAGAGAGTGAACGGATTCAACGGAAGATCAGCCCAAACACACGGGGAAGTGAAGCTCCGGATTGTCGAAATGTCCCGTACTGGCCACTATCCGGTCGAGGGACCCGTTGGACGCAAGGCGTGCCAGCGAGCGAGCAGAAGCATTGAATTGCTTAACCTCTCGAATGCGGAGGAGTCCCTCATTCATATCGCAACGCTACGATTGGATCGACCTTGGTTGCTCGGCGAGCAGGGAAGTAGCAAGCCAGCAGACGACGCGCATCGGCCGAGATCGCTCGAAAACACTCGTGCACCCGGTGGCGAGCAGAAGACTGATCCGCTTGAAGTATTGCAAAAAGTATGGCTGAATTAGATGATGCAATTTGAATGGGATCCGCGAAAGGATGCCGAGAATGAAGTTAAACATGGGATCTCATTCTTTGAGGCGCAGATGGCTTTTGCGGACCCGAAACGAGTCATACGAATTGACCGCAAACATAGCACCAAAAAAGAGAAGCGTTATTTTTGTTTTGGCAAGGTTTACCACGGGGTATTGACCGTCCGTTTTTGTATGCGACGAAATGGCATTCGAATCTTCGGCGCCGGATTCTGGCGCGAAGGGAGACGCTTTTATGAAGAAAAAGACGCGATACAGTGAGGCACCCACGCCTGTGGCGGAAGCACTGGCCGCCAGTGAACCCATCGACGATTTCTTGCCGCCTCCAGAGAAACTTATCTTCAAACGTCCATCCATTAAGGTAACGCTGGCTTTGAGTCAGGAGAGCATTGAGTTTTTCAAGAAGAAAGCCAAAGATCATCGTGTCCCCTATCAAGCCATGATTCGGGAAGTTGTGCAGCGCTACGCTGAGCGTTATCGAAAAGCCAGTTAGATCCAGCGCACTCCAGTACGATTGTCGATTTCCGATTGGCGATTGCCTGTGATTGCTGACCCAAGAGGCATTTTCGCGTGCTCCTGACACCGGGCACCTGACAGCACCTGAAACCTACTCATGTCGCAGCGCCACCATCGGGTCGACTCTTGTGGCTCGGACAGCGGGAATGTAGGAAGCGAAGGATGCCACTAGAATGAAGGCTAGGGGCAGGACGATGTAGGTTACTGGATCGACAGCACTCACTCCGTAAAGTAGGCTGGATAGGAAGCGAGATAATCCTACAGCAGCAATCAGGCCGATGGCTACCCCAAGTAATGTCAGGACTATCCCTTGGCTGAGAATCAATTTGAGGACATCCCGGGATTTCGCCCCCAATGCCATGCGAATGCCGATCTCGTTAGTCCTCCTGGCCACTGAGTAAGACAAGAGTCCATACAGTCCCACGCAAGCGATCAAGAACCCAAGCATCCCAGCGCTATCTAAGAGAGTCCCAACCATGCGCTCCTGGACAAGAGATTCTTCGATCTGGGTGTTGAGGGTCTTAACCCTAAGTAGGGGTAGATTCTTGTCGATTGCTTGCACTTGCTGCTGGATCTGCGGCACGAGCGCAAGCGGACTGCTTTGAGACCGAACTGCAAAGGTCATTTCACTCAGCATTTCTTGAGGATATGGAACGTAGACCATTTGTCTGGCTGGATGTCGCAAGTGACCATACGTGACGTCCTTCGCCAGGCCGACGATTTCAATTTGTCCGCTGTTCTCAATAGGTCCGAATCCCATTCGCTTTCCAATGGGATTGACATTGGCAAAATAGCGGCGAGCCATCGTCTCATTGATAATCGCAACCTTGGGTGAGTTCTCATCGTCTTGAGGGATGAATGATCGACCCGCTAGCAATGGAATACCTAAGGTCTTGAAAAACCCTGGTGATATTAGGTTCACCTCAACCTGCATGTCCTCGTCAGGGCTTGGAATATAGCCATTCACGGATGCGACGTTGATCCAGTAGTTCCCCCCGACTGGACTATATTGCGAGGAACTGGCGGAGATGACGCCTGGAATAGTGGTCAGGTGCTCCAGGAACTGGCCATAGAGAGTGGCCAGTCTTCTATGCGTATAGCCAGTGGAGCTTGGGTCGAGGGAAAACAGCAGCACATTTGTGCGATTGAACCCAGCATCGACGTTCCGCAAATTCTGAAGCGTACGGAAAAGAAGTCCAGCCCCAATCAATAGCACTGTTGACAGCGCCACCTGCAAGATCATCAGCACCTTGGCGGACCCGGTTCTATGCCTGGCACGATCTGTCCGTTCGGTCCCTTGTTTCAGTGCGTCGTTCAGGCTCACTTGCGTCGTGCGCAAGGCTGGCACCAAGCCGAAAACCAGTGCAGTCGTTAGCGCCACAGCCGCCCTAAAGCCAAGAAGGCGGTAGTCAAGGTTCAGATTCAGGAACACCGAAGCAGACCCACTAGACACGAGAGCCAACAGCAAACGGCTGATCCAATGAGCCAAGAAAAGACCCAATAGGCCGCCTAATGTGGCGAGCAGGAGACTTTCGGTGAATAGCTGTTGTATCAGTCGCCCCCGCCCGGCGCCAATCGCCAACCGCACGGCGAACTCTCTTCGACGTGTTGTGGATCGGGCAAGCATCAGATTTGCGATGTTAGAGCAAACAATCAGTAACATCATTCCCGCGGCAACCATAAGTATGAGCAGAGGGCGAGAGAATCTGCTGCGTAGGTGGTTAAGTCCCTGGCTGGCAGACTGGAGCTCCAGTCTCGTCTCCAAAATCATTTGCTTGAGTTGCGTTGGTATACCCAGTGGGAGGCTTCTGAGAGTGTCCTCTTTGAGCCGTTGATAAATGACCAACGCGTTAGCCAGGGCTTCAGCTTTGGTTACCCCCGGCTTCGTGCGGGCCGCGATCTGGAGCCAACCAATGCCAGGATCGGTCAGATACGATGGCTTTGGAGCGAGTTGCGATTTCATCATCATCGGGATCGAAATGTCCGGAGAGTTTCCAACTTCCAAGCCAAAGAATTCGCGAGGCAGCACTCCGACAATGGTAAATGGGTAGCCTTGAAGCGTTATGGTCTTTCCAACCGCTGACGGATCCCCACCGAATCTGCGTTGCCAGTAGCCGGCGCTGATCACGGCGACAGCATGTCCACCTGGGATGCGATCGTCCTCATCGGCGAGGGGACGTCCAAGAATTGTGCCGACTCCGAGAACCGAAAGGTAATTTCCCGAGACCAACTGGCCTTGGAGCCGTTCAGCTTTGCCATCTACCGCGGCATCGAGGTCAGTCGCTGAGAAAGCAATTACGCCTGAGAACGACTGGCTCTGGTCGCGAAGTTGTTTGTAGTGTGGGTAAGAGAAGGGGGTGTTCAACCCTCCCACATTAGCGAACAGAACTAGCTGCTCTGGATCTTTTACCGGCAGCATTTTTAGCAGCACGCTGTCCACCAAGCCAAATACTGCCGTCGTGGTCCCAATGCCAAGGGCCAGTGTAAAGACTGCTACTGCGGTGAAGCCTATGTTCTTCAAAAGCATCCGGAGACCGAAGCGGAGATCTTGCAGCAGAGTTCCCATAGTTCCTCCTCCTTTAGCTGCCAGAATGCTAGAGATAAGAATCAGTCCAGGTAAAGGAAAGATATCAACGAGTTTCCCGAATGGAAATTCTTTTAGTGAATATCCTTCCCTTCAAGTCGGGACCTCTTTGCTAGAAACTCTTGGAAGGTATAGTCACTGTCAAATAGATGGTTCAGCTCTTCACGGATGACATAGCCTTGCTCCGAAGCAATGAACTCGGAGCAGGCTTTGCTGCCGTGGTTTGTTGTGGCGGATTTGAGGGAAGAGCTGACGTTCAGGAGATAAACACCAAAACGTCTTTGTCGGTTCCAAGGTCTCGGGCGGCGGGTGTGATGATGGACTTTGGAGTCACATAGATTTTCTCGCCCTTGCGCAGAGCCTGGCGAATGTCGTCCTCACACACAAAGCTCACAGCGACCGGCGTGTTACTTGAGCTTGCCGGGCTCGTCTGGGTTGCTAGGGACGCCGCGGCTGAAGGTGATGTCGGTTGCGAAGCGGCAGAGAGCCCCCGCTGGCTGAGCAGCTGATCCACAACGGATGAAACGTCTTGTCGCGTTACTGCGATGCGCCCGGAGTCGGGAGTTTCAGAGCCGCGCGATGGGCCACCCGGACGCCAGCCATCCCTGCCGTAGGCCAGACGTTTGATGTTGATCAAATGCAACGGCGAGATGTTGTCGGACGTAATATTTCCGCCAATGGAGCCGCATCCCAACGTCATTGAAGGAAAGAGTTCGGTGGTGTAACCCACGGCGCCAAGGGCTGCCTGGGAGTTGACGACGATGCGAAACACTGGCTTCTGCAGTCCAAATTCCCGAATGATCTCCTCGTTTTTTGAATGGATTGCCATCGTGTGGCCCAGCCCGCCATAGTTGAGCAACTCGATGCAACGGTCGCAGGCTGACCGCCAGTCTCTCTCAACATAGAAGGCGAGGATGGGCGAGAGCTTTTCGATCGACAGAGGAAAATCGCGGCCCACACCTTGCAAGCGAGCCACGAGAACGCGCGTCCCTTCTGGAACGCGCAAGCCCGCCAGGCTGGCAATCACCGTTGCTGCGCGGCCCACGATCTTCGGATTAATGGAGCGACTGGGAGTGACAACGATTTTGCCCAGCGCGTCGGCCTCGCTGTCATTCAGAAAGTAGCCGCCGTTTCGCTTTACTTCTTCGATCACTTTGTCCTGGATCGACTCATCCGTGACAATCGCTTGTTCTGAAGAGCAGAGAGTTCCGTTGTCGAAACACTTCCCCGTGAAAATATCGCGCACCGCTTTCTGAATATCGGCTGAAGGTTCAATGTAGGCCGGAACGTTGCCGGGTCCCACTCCGTAGGCCGGCTTGCCCGCACTGTAGGCCGCGCGCACCAAACCGTGCCCTCCCGTCGCCAGAATCAGGGCGGTTTTCCGGTGCTTCATCAACTCTTGGGTGCCTTCAAGCGTGGGCAGCGTCATGCATTGAATGATGCCTTCGGGTGCGCCAGCCGCCAGGGCCGCTTCGGTGAGGATCTTCGACGTCTCGAGGATGCAGTTTACGGCCGAAGGATGGGGGCTCAGCACAATGCCGTTGCGGCCCTTGAGCGAGATCAGAATCTTATTAATCGTGGTTGAGGTCGGATTGGTGGAGGGAACAATGGCTGCGATGACGCCGACCGGTGCTGCAATCTCGACAATACCTTTCTCACGGTCTTCACGAAGGATGCCAACGGTTTTCAGATCTTTGATTGCGTTGTAAACGAACTGCGAACCGAACTTATTCTTGAGGATCTTGTCCTCGTACTTGCCGAAACCGGTTTCTTCAACAGCCATTCGGGCGAGGGGTTCGGCCGCGCGCAGACCGGCCTCAGCCATGGCCGCAACAATGGCATCAACTCTATCCTGGGAATAGCCCGTGAACAGCTTGTGCGCCGAGTAAGCGGCTTCCACGCACTCGCGGGCCTGCTGGATGGATTGAAGGTCTCGGTCCATAAATGAGTGATGAGTGACGAGTGATGAGTGACGGGAGCTAGATTTCCGTAATGGGTGCCCGTTCCGGGTTAGCCATGAGCCCGCAAACTCGCGCTGTGGTCAGAACTCAGAACGGGACACTCGCCACTCATCACTCATCACTTATTTGGTTTTTCGGTTTGAGCCGGGAATAACCTTCTCGACTTCGCTGTGCGGGCTCGGAATGACGTGCACACTCACTAATTCTCCGACGCGCCGGGCCGCTGCCGCCCCCGCGTCGGTCGCAGCCTTGACGGCGCCGACGTCACCTCGAACGCAGACTGTCACGAAGCCTGCGCCAATGTATTCCTTTCCTACCAATGTGACGTTCGCGGTTTTGACCATGGCGTCGGCTGCTTCAACAGCGCCGACAAATCCTTTGGTCTCGATCATTCCCAAAGCTTCGTTTGACATTGTGTGCCTCAGTCCCTAGTGAAATGTGCATCGGAAGCTATCACTTCGGAAAAAGTGCGTCAAGGTTGGGTCTCGAAGCGCGAACCTCGCGGACGCGCCTTCGTCGAGCCGTCCCTGCGGATACGCCAATGGCTGGCGCAGGTGCGGGCGAGACGCCCGCGCTCCCAGACGTTTCTGAATTGTTCAAAAAAATTTCCATTGTATGCCGATATGTGTCGCGGGAGAAAACGGGTTTGGAAAGCCGAACCCTGCCAGACGAACCAGCCGGAAGTCCTTTGTTACACTAATATTACAATCGACTTGGGGTGTTTTCCGTTATCATTCTTGCCAGTTCGAGCCTTGAATCGTGTTGAGGAGCTTCATGAGCACTGTCGCTGTTACGAACGAAACCCATCGGGTAGTCGAAGGGCATCACGTCGATTGGATCAAGAGCCTGCCGTTCATGGGAGTTCATCTGGTTTGCCTGGCCGCTTTCTTCACTGGAGTCTCCTGGAAAGCCGCCGGGCTGTGCCTGGCTCTGTATGTGATCCGGATGTTCGGCATCACCGCCGGCTATCACCGCTACTTTGCGCACCGGTCTTATCGGACAAGCCGGGTTTTTCAGTTCGTCTTGGCGTGGCTCGGATGTTCGGCAGTGCAGAAAGGGCCTCTGTGGTGGGCCTCTCATCATCGGCACCACCACCAGCATTCCGACCAGGAAATGGATGTGCATTCACCGGAACGCGAGGGTTTCTGGTGGTCGCATATGGGTTGGATTTTATGCAGCAAGTATGAGACAACGGATTTCAACGCGATCAAGGACTTTGCCAAGTATCCCGAGTTGCGCTGGCTAAACCGTTTTCATGTCCTTCCGGGCGTCGTGCTGGCCGTGGCCTGTTTCCTGTTGATGGGATGGCAGGGACTCGTGTGGGGCTTCTTTGTTAGTACGGTGCTCTTGTATCACGGCACCTTTGTCATCAACTCGCTTTGCCACATGTTTGGAAGGGTCCGGTACAAGACGACGGATACGAGCCGCAATAGTTTCCTTCTGGCTCTCATCACCCTGGGCGAGGGCTGGCACAACAACCACCACTACTACGCGACTTCCACCAACATGGGCTTTTTCTGGTGGGAGATCGATGTTTCCTACTACACGCTCAAACTTCTCTCCTTCTTCGGATTGATCTGGGATATCAAGAAGCCGCCTCAGCGCGTCTTAGAGGCGCGTGGGTGATGCAGTAGCGGTTCTCTTTTTCCTCAAACTCGATGCCTGCGTCGCATTGGTTTTTTTCCAGCCCACCCCCAGCTGGTGAAGCCGGAGCCACAGTCTTAGTCAGACACTTCGGAAAACGCTGTTGTTCTTGATGCGCACGTTCATCGATTGAGCATTGCAAATCGCAGTGACACATCCTCTGCGTGCTTGTTCTATGCGGTCCCAGGCTGATCGGCTCCCCTCGCCCCACGCTGGGGCGAGGGGAGCTGAAGTCGAGTGAGTTCCCCGGGGAACCGAGAGTTTCGTCGCCAGATTCTGAGATCCTCAATGGAAGCAAGTGAATTGTTCGGCCTCTGCCGCACGTCGTCAGCCTTGAGCCAGTCGCTGGCCTATGCTAGCCTTTTGGCCTGCGGCAAGAATGTTTGACTCCTTCCCTGGTCATGCAACAGAAATTGATTGATCTCGTCCAGTGGTTTTTTTTTGCCGCGGTCTTGTTAGTGGCCGGCTTCTTGAGTTGTTTGACTGCCATGCGCTTTGCGATTCGGGGCAATGAAGTCAACGTTCCCAATCTGGCCGCAAAGTCACTCACGGAAGGAACCCGCGTCCTGAATGCCTGCTCTTTGCGGATGAAGGTTGACAGCCATCGCTACGATGAACGCGTCCCCAAGGACCAGGTGCTCTCGCAGAACCCGGTTGCCAACTCTAAACTGAAACGAAACAGCCAGGTTCGAGTGGTGATGAGCCTCGGCGCGAAGAAGATTCCGGTGCCCAACCTCGAAGGCCAAAGTTTGAGGGCCGCTCAGATTCTTGTTCTGCAGAGAGGCCTGACGCTCGGCGTGGTGGCTTCGGTCGCTTCAGACGAGGACGAAAAAGATCGGATTGCCGCCCAATGCCCTCCACCTGAAGTCGGTTTTGCGCAGTCACTCACGATGAACCTCCTGGTATCGACTGGGAAAAGACGGCGGGAGTATTTGATGCCGGATCTTACGAGCCAGAACTCGGATGAAGTCGTGGGTGAGTTTGCCAGTTTGGGACTCAAGTTAGGATCGGTAAATTACCAGTCCGTTCCCGGCGTTCTCAAAGGAGCTGTGCTTAAACAATCTCCGCAGCCCGGCGCCAGGATTGCCGAGGGTGATACCGTGGATTTCGAGGTTAACCGATAGACTTATGGTCCAGATCGCGCCCTCAATTCTCGCCGCAGATTTTGCCGACCTCGGCAGTGCGATCCGTCTTACCGAGTCCGCAGGGGCTGAAGTCATCCATGTGGATGTGATGGACGGACATTTCGTGCCCAATATTACGATGGGGCCTCCGGTTGTGGCTTCGATTCGAAAGGTAACAACCCTGCCGCTGGATGTGCATCTGATGATCGAAGATCCAGACGCTTATATTCAGCCTTTCGTCGATGCCGGCGCCGACTGGATTTCTGTACATGTCGAAACCTGCCCTCATCTGGATCGGACACTGCAGCTGATCCGATCTCTCGGGGCCAAACCGGGTGTGGTTCTGAATCCGGCAACTTCGCTGAGCACTGTGGACGAAGCCTTGCGTTTGGTGGACTATGTCCTGGTCATGACCGTAAATCCCGGTTTCGGTGGCCAGCGCTTTCTACCCTATACTCTGGAAAAAGTGCAGCGCCTGAGAAAGGTGATTCAGCATAAGGGACTTTCCGCTAAAATAGAAGTCGATGGCGGCGTCGGTCTCGACAATGTTCCCGATTTGGTAAAGAGTGGGGCCAGTATTCTGGTGGTAGGGTCACAGATTTTTGGAGACCTTGACCCGGCTGCCGCTGTGCGAAAGCTGAAGGCACTGGCCGAGCGCTGCGCGGTCGATCCGCAAGCGTTGGCCTGAATTGTGGAGGATTTGATGAATCGAGTGCTGTCCGTCTTGATACTGCTTCCTTTGACCCTTTCCGGCTGCTTCCTCGGTGGAAGCAAAAGAGCTGAGGTGGTGACTCCCACAGGTGAAGCCGAGCCCGACAAGATCCTTTATGAAAAGAGCCTGAAGGACTTGGAAAAGGGCCGTTACGATGTGGCACGCTTGACCTTGAATGTTCTGCTCAATACCTATCCCGATAGCGATTACAAGGAGAAGGCCAAGCTGGTAATTGCCGACTCGTTCTTCAAGCAGGGAGGGACTTCGGGGCTGATCCAGGCAGAAGCCGAGTATAAAGATTTTCGCACCTTTTTCCCCACCAGCGAAGATGCGGACGACGCCCAGATGCGCATCGCTTTGACCCACTACAATCAGATGGAAAAGCCTGACCGGGACGCAACGCAGGCGAAAGCGGCCGAACGAGAGTTCAGGGCCTTTCTCGAAGAATTTCCTGACAGTCCGCTACACGACGAGGCGGCACAAAAGCTGCGCGACACTCAGGAAGTACTGGCAGAAAGCAACTTGCGCGTGGCGAACCACTACATGATCTTGAAGCGGTATGAGGCTTCGATTCGTCGCACCAGCGACGCCATTCGAGATTATCCGGATTTCAGCCGTCAGGACGAAGCCTTGTGGGTACTGGGTCAAGCGCTGGAAAAGCAGAAACGGGTTCCCAACGCAGGCTACTACTACGGCAAGATTGTGAGCGATCATCCGCTGAGTCCGCTGGTGGAGAACGCAAGAAAGAAGCTCGAAGATTTGAATTTACCCATTCCGGAGGTTAACCAGCAGGCTTTGTCACGGGCTCAGGCCGACCTGGAGAACGTGCCCAGCAGCTCTTTCATGGGTCGCGTCATGAGCCTGTTCAGCAAGAAGCCTAATGTTTCTTCTGCGCGGCGTTCCGGCAGACCTGGCCTTGAGCTAGGTGCAGAGCGCATCAATTTGGATGCCGCAAAGCAATCGACTCCATCCGAAGCGGCGCCGGCTCCCGATACAAGCGGTGACATCAGCGGCAGTGTTGGGGTGGAAATCATCAACCGGAACGCTGCCCCTGCGACGACACCAGACAAGAGCAAGCCTGCCGGTTCTGAGAAAAAGAACTAGCTTAGGCAGTGAGATCGCAGCGCGGACTCCCAAAGGAGGCTGTGAAAAGCCGCCTCCTCACCTCGCTGTCTGCTGGTGCTCCCAATCTCCATACCCCTCTCACTTCGTAACAGATACCTGTTTCAAATTAATTGGCATTTGGCGCCATTTTGACTAAAGTTTGCGAACGGGAAAACGATTCATTGAGTGTCCTCTTAAATTGAGCGTTGATGTAGGAGATTGAATGCCCACGATCCTGCTAGCGGACGACAGCATCACCATCCAGAAGATTGTGAACTTAACCTTCTCTGGAGAAGGCATTGATGTTGTCACCGTCGGGAATGGTGATGCTGCGGTGAAGAAGGTTCATGAGATCCGTCCAGCGCTCGTGCTGGCTGACATCTTCATGCCGGGCAAGAACGGTTACGAGGTTTGCGACTACATCAAGAACGACCCGGCTCTCAGTGCAACCCCTGTGATCTTGCTGGTTGGCGCCTTTGAGCCTTTTGATTCCAATGAGGCCGCGCGCGTCAAAGCCGATGGCCACTTGACCAAACCTTTCGAGATCAAGGTTCTGATTTCGGCTGTGAACTCTCTGATCAGCGCCGCCGACCAGCAGAAGGACGCTGCCGAGCCAGCTCCCGAACTTCCCGTTCCGGAAGTTGCCGATTCTCCCGTCGCAGACGAAGCTGCGCTCACCACCTTTGCTCCATTGCCCGACATGCCGGCGGCTTCGCACTCGGAATGGGAAACAGAAGTGCCAGTGGAGTTGTTTTTCCCTGAACCAGTATCAGCGGGAGTTTCCACGCCTGTTGCTCTGGGAGTCGACACCGAAGATGCTGAACTGCTCGCGCCAGCGGCAACCGAACCGCTTGCCGAGGTTGTTTCGATCACCGAGAACGTGGTCTATGTCCAGGCTGAAACCCGGCCGCCTGATCCCGAGCCGTCGCTGATGATTGAAGATTCTGACCCGCTGGGTCTATTCGCTGCGGATGGGGGGCTCGGCACAGGCGGAAGCCGCGAGATTGCCCTGGATGCCCGAAGCATGGTGGTGGATATCTGGGAGCCGCGGGCAACGATGGAAACGCCGGCGTCTGCTGCATCTGAAGAGCCCGCTATCGTCCCTGTGGAAGAGAGAGCTCCCGAAATGGCAACTACCGAGCCTGCGGTGCAGGAAGTCGAAGTTGCGCCAGCGCTGATTCCCGAGAGCACGATGGAGGAGCCCCAGTTTGAACCGTTCGTCAGCCAGGTTGTTAGCGCCACCGAAACTGAATTCCCCACAACGCAACCCGCTTCAAAACCGACCCCTGTTCCGACCCTGGTTTCCGAAGAGATCATCGAACGTATCGCCAACCGTGTGGTAGAGAAGTTGAGCCGGGAAGTCATTGAGCGCATCGCCTGGGAAGTGGTGCCTGACTTGGCTGAGCTTATGATCAAAGAACACGTCGAAGCTCAGCTCAAAGAATCCCATCGCCATTGATCTACCTGAAGAATTTTTGTCGCAGATTCCGGCAGGCACAACTAAGACGGCAGGTCGGCCGCCGGCTATTGAATGACTAATGACGAAGCACGAATGACTAGACAAGCCCAAGGCCCGAATGACAAAAAGACCGGCATTTAGGGTTACGTCATTCTTTCGTCATTAGAGCTTCGTCATTAGTCATTCTCAGTTCCTGTTGCTCTGCAGTCGTTCTTCCAGAGCTTTTGTTCCGCGCCTCTATTTCCCTTCACATTTCTCGTCCTCAAGCTAGAATAAGCGCTGCTTTGAAGTAATGCGTTAGTTACGGGGGGAAGGTGGACGGAGTAGGTCAGGCTTTCCAGCCTGACCCCTCGGATCGGCGTCAAGGCTAGGTCAGCCTGGAAAGACTGACCTACTTGCAAATGCCCCCGTAACTAACGCATTACGCTTTGAAGTCTGGACCCAGCGCACCTCTTGCAGCACCCGCCGTTGAAATCAGTTTGCGTTCCCAGCTTCGAAATCCAAACATCTGATCAGGAACCCATGAACACGCCTTCCGACAATCTGGGAGAGATTCCCAAGAGCTACGATCCCAAGCTGGTTGAAGATCATTGGTGGACTTTCTGGGAGCGCGAACGGCTCTTTGTGGCTGACGCCAAGTCTTCCCGGCCTTCCTTCGTCATTGTCATTCCTCCCCCGAATGTCACTGGCTCGCTGCACATGGGCCATATGTTGGTTTACACCCTGCACGACATCATCGTGCGCTGGAAGCGAATGTCAGGCTTCAACACGCTCTGGCTGCCTGGGACCGACCACGCAGGAATTGCAACGCAGAACGTGGTGGAACGCCAACTTGCGGCAGAAGGCAAGACACGGCACGATCTGGGCCGGGAAGCTTTTGAGAAGCGCGTCTGGGAATGGAAGGAGCAAAGCGGCAGCACCATTCTGCGCCAGTTGCGCCAGTTGGGTGGGTCTTGCGATTGGACACGGGAGCGCTTCACGTTGGATGAAGGCCTCTCACGTGCCGTGCGCGAAGTGTTTGTACGGCTGTATGAAGAAGGTTTGATCTACCGGGGCAAACGACTCATCAACTGGTGCGTTCGCTGTCGCACAGCGCTTTCGGATCTGGAAGTGAAAGCCGAGCTGGTGCAGGGAAAACTCTCCTACATTCGTTATCCGATCAAGGACTCTTCCGATTTCATTACCGTCGCCACCACGCGTCCGGAGACGATGCTGGGTGACACGGCGGTTGCCGTCAACCCGAACGACAAGCGCTACCACCATCTAGCAGGCAAAACCCTCATGCTGCCGCTGCTGAACCGTGAGATTCCTCTGATCACGGACGAATTTGTCGATCCCACTTTTGGAACGGGCCTTGTCAAAGTAACTCCAGCGCACGATCCCAACGATTTCGAAATGGGCGTGCGTCACAACCTGAAAATGATCTCTGTAATCGATGAGGACGGGCGCATGACCGAAGCTGCGGGGCCATTTCAGGGGATGGACCGCTTCGAGTGCCGTCGTGAAGTGCTGAAGCAGATCGAGGCCTTGGGCCTTCTGGAAAAGGTGTCTGATCATCCTCATAACGTCGGGCATTGCGACCGGTGCAAGACGGTTGTAGAGCCCGCGCTCTCCACGCAATGGTTCGTGAAGATGCAACCGCTGGCAGAGCCCGCGATTCAGGCCGTGGAGGACGGGCGCATCCGATTCGTGCCGGAAAACTGGTCCAAGACGTACTTTGAGTGGATGCGTAACATCCGCGACTGGTGCATTTCACGCCAGTTGTGGTGGGGTCACCGTATTCCGGCGTGGTACTGCCAGCGTTGTGGTGAGATTAACGTGGCCAGGGAGACGCCCACCCGCTGCGCCAAGTGCGGCCACACAGAGTTGCAGCAGGAAACGGATGTGCTCGACACATGGTTTAGCTCCGGTCTCTGGCCCTTCTCCACGCTCGGATGGCCGGACGAGACGGAGGATCTCAAGAAGTTCTATCCCACTTCGGTTCTGATCACAGGGTTTGACATCATCTTTTTCTGGGTGGCCCGCATGATCGTATCGGGCCTGAAGTTTATGGGCAATGTCCCTTTCCGGACCGTCTATATCAACAGCCTGGTGCGCGACGCCGAAGGCCAGAAGATGAGCAAGTCCAAGGGCAATGTCATCGATCCGCTGGACGTGATGGAGCAGTACGGAACCGATGCGGTGCGCTTCACGCTGGCCATCATGGCCGCACCGGGAACCGACATCAGTCTTTCCCCTGAAAAGATGCTGAGCTACCGCGCCTTCGCCAACAAAATCTGGAACGCCAGCCGGTTCGTTTTGCTTAACCTGGAGAGCCTGCAGAGCCGCATGACTCCAGGCTTCAGCATCGCCTCGGCGCCTGAGAGCTTTGTGGCGAGGAGGAACGAGCTCTCCTTGATCGACCGCTGGATTCTGGCGCGCCTGAACACCACGGTTGGCGAGATCAACCGGGCCCTCGAAGAGTTTCGTTTTCATGAAGCGTCTCACCAGTTGTACCACTTCTTCTGGCACGAGCTTTGCGACTGGTACATCGAGTTCGTGAAACCAAAGATTGTCGACAAGGAAAGAACTGGAAATGATCTTTCCTGCGATGTCTTGATCTTTGTCTTCGATCAAGCGCTTCGCCTGCTGCATCCTTTCATGCCATTCATTACGGAAGAACTCTACCAGCGGCTGCCTGATCCAGGGCGTTCGCTGGCCGTTCAAGAGTTTCCCCAGAGCCACCCCGAGCTGACCGATGCGAGGGCAGAAAAGCACGTCGAAACGCTCATTGAGGTGATTGTCAAGATCCGCGACATTCGCCGCCAGATGAATGTCGAACCGGCACGGCGCATTCAGGCCAATCTGGCCACAAGCGATCCTGCTCTGCAGAGTGTTTTGGCAGATGCGGTTTCGTACGTTCAGAACCTGGCGCGCTGCGAGCAGGTGAATATTCTGCCTGCCATCGGAGCCGACAATAACTCTTCGCGTTCCGTCGTTGCCGGGGTAGAGATTGAACTGCCGCTGGCAGGACTCATCGATGTCGACGCGGAACGGACCCGCCTTGAGCGAGAGATTGCCAAGATTGAAAAGGACCTGGGCCCGATCCAGGACAAGCTCAACAGTCCGGAGTTCGTCAAGAACGCCCCCGCAAAAGTCGTTCAGCTCAACCAGTCCCGCGTCGCGGAGTTCCAAGAAAAACTAACCAAGCTCCAAGAGAACCTCAAGCGCATCGCCGCTCTCTAGTTTCGGAAACGATACTGCAGTGAACAGAGCCTGACGCGCCTGAACGATGAACAACGACGGATCTTGAACAATTCGAGGGTCGTAGATCGCGGCAGTCTCCGTCGGCTGGCTTGAGTGGTGATCGCGACAGCAGCTCGACCGCAGAACCGGGTAACCGTCGGCGTTCGTCGGGTTCCGCCACGGCAGCACCTTCGAGAAGAGTAGCAGACTGTCATCACAACGCAGCAGAGAGGACACCGTCTTGCCGCCCGTGACATTTCGGCCCAGGTGAGCCAACCATCGGTGGGCATCGTGACAAAGTGGCAGGGCTCGCCACGACAGTTCGCGACGGCTTCCCGCGGGAGCCACGAGAGCACGAACCAGTCAAAGGCCCTAACCGTCGGCTGAAGCTAACCCCGCCATCGCGTTCTTTTTGGAAACAGCAGTAAAATCTTCCAAGGGGCCTCCGTTTCAACGGCAGTGGAAGGCGGGACAGCTTAGCCGGAGGCCTTACACGTAAGTACAGAAGTCGAGGTATTGATATGTCATCTCTTGTAGAGAAATTGATCGCAGCCCACTCGGAGAATCAATTTGTGGCAGCAACCACAAAGCGTGAGGTGTTCGCCGTGCTCGGCAAGATCCGGAGCACCGTCGAGGCAATGGAGGACTTCACTCAATTTCCCGAAGGCCCAGCGGCACAGTTCTCTATGCTTTGCTGAAGAATGCATCAGAAAGCTGTCCAGATGTAGGGGACTTCAACTACATCCACCAAGGGTACGAGGCAGCGCTGAGTACAGCCTTCAAGGTTATTGTCGAGGAGATCGATTGGTTTCCTAGCTCGAACCAGCGCCGAGGGTAGGTCTTCTTTATCCGCGTTGACATCCAGCAACTTCTTGGGGAAGGTGGCGATAACTCTACTGTTGAAAGTTGCGCGGTTTGTCCCGTATTAATTAGGAGGTCGCGTCATGGAACGACTCAGTTTCAGAGCTTCATTTCAACCCTTGCAAATAGCGACTCAGCCGAGCACCGTCGTGGCTCTACCTGTTCCGCGAGACCCACAGGCATTATTGCGCCCCGCGACTGGAGAAGCAGCAGCGAAGTTTGACAGAATTAAGGCCGTGTTCCAGAAAGTGAACGATCCCCAGCCGGGACAGCACACGTCTGGGGAGCCAAGTCTACCGGAGTTGGAGGGCAAGGCCGACCAGCAAATCGAAGCCGACAACATTCGCGCTCGGCAGGCGATCTATTTCGGCGAACGGGTTGAGGGGATGAGAGTGCCCAAGGTGGCCGATAGACTCGTCGAATTATTTCAGAACGGCTTGCTTTCCATCGCAGCTCAAGGGTCGGGATCCATCTTAGAACGCAACTCTTTCTTTTCCGGCAGGCTGCTTGCTGCAAACGATTTGCAGGGTGAACAACAGTATCGACGCAAGGAATCTGTGGTAAGCGTCGATGATTTCATAAAGTTATCCGTTCGGGTCCACAGCCTTTAGTTATCTCGGTGATGTCCCATATCGGTAGTAAATCCGACTCGGGAGTAGCGAGACAGCCTTCGTGGCAAAATCGCTAACAACCTGTTGGCACCCTCTGCGAAAGGATAGATAAGCCATGCGGCCTCTCGTCTGAATGGTTCCCAGTTTGAGCCAATAGACCTTCCTTCACTGGCTTGGGAGACGCTAATGAGTATCCGAGATTTGTGTCTTGAATTTTCCGGTGGCGGGAGTATACACCAAAATTCTTTGGCGAGGTTGCGGGATGATTTCCCGGAAATGAAATCGACGGAGGGTTGTCCGCAGCTTACTTGAGGGTCAAGTTGGGTCCTTAAAGTAGATTTACTAAATGGGATTCGATCTCGCGCATCTGCCTTCTCAGGTGCGCATCCTGTGGCAGGGCCTGGTGCAATCTCCGCAGCTGAATGCTCACCGCCGCACCCGTACTCAACCCCATCACCGCGGCCGCCTCTCGTTGTGTCAGCCCCGCCTGCTCCACCAGCGCCTTGGCCAGCAGCGCCCGTTCCCATCCTCCTTTCCGCTGCCGCTGAAACGCTCCTCTTTCCTGCCCCAAGACCTTTGACACCACCGCCTCCACCTGTTTGACCGTGGCCCGCCGGCCCAGTTGACGAAAGGCTGCGTCCTCTGGCTTGCCGCTTTGCCTGACACGCTCCTGGTGCTTCTGCTCGATCTCGGCTTGGAACCGCTCCGATCCCACGCTTCGGGTCGCGTGGCTCAAAAGCACTTCCAGTTCCTCATCCCGCTCGGCCAAGCCCGCTTCCACGTACTGCCGGTATCTTTCTCGCTGCTGCCTGCCCCGCCCGCCCACCTGCTCCAGAATCGGCCCCTGCGTCAGAAACTCCGGTCTGCCCGTTTCACCGATATAGCTGAGGTAACTGCTCCAGGGGTATTGGCGCAAGAGCTGAACTTGTTCTTTCAGTGTCAATCTCTCCGCCGTTCGCGTTCGTGCCGGATTCAAGTGCAAATAGCGGCTGAGCTGCAACAGATACCGGTCGGCTTCCACCAGCCGGGCGCCGTAACGGCCTTGCATCAGATGCCCCCAGCGCTGATGGCGCCGATTGAACCACACGATGTAGCGGGTTTGAAAATTCTGCATGAAGGCGCTCAGATTGGCGTGCGGTGTTTCGACCACCAGGTGGGCATGGTTGTCCATCAGGCAGTAGAGGTGCAGGATCACTCCGTGCCGCAAGACACTGGCACCCAGGGCGTCCACAAACCGGTGGCGATCGTCGTCCTCACGGACGATGGCCTTGCGTTCGTTGCCCCGCACGGTCACGTGGTACAGACCTCCTTCATACAGAATGCGCAGTGGGCGAGCCATGTGGTTACTCTACTCCAGCCACAGCACGGCGGCAAGACAATATTTATTATTTAAGGGCTGACCCCAACTATGCCCCCCACGACGCTAAAATGCCTAAAGCCCACCCGCCGCCTTCGGTGTTCCACCGTTGGCCTGGATTTCCCCCGCCCGCGCCCGGATCGCCGCCCGGTCCGTCGGCGTCAAGCGGACAAGATTCTTGACCTGCAGGGCCATCCGCTGGTTCCTGGCGAGCAGCGCTTCATGCCGGAGCAGGAAATCCCAATACAGCGTCGTAAACGGGCAGGCGTCCTCGCCTACCGACATCGCCGGGTCGAACCGACAACCCGCGCAATAGTTGCTCATCCGCTCAATGTACTTGCCCGTCGCGGCATACGGCTTCGACGCCATGATGCCGCCGTCGCCATACTGCGACATCCCGAGCGTATTTGGCAGTTCCACCCACTCCACCGCGTCCACGTAGACCGCCAGATACCATCCGTGTACTTGCTGCGGTTCTACCCCGAGCAGCAGCGCGTAAAGCCCGGTAACCATCAGCCGCTGGATGTGATGCGCATAGCCGTGTTCCAGCGTCTGCCCGATACTCTGCCGCAGACAGTTCATCTCGCACGTCCCGGACCAGTAAAACAACGGCAACTTCTCCGTCGCCCCCAGCACATTCAAGCCAGCGTAGCGCGGCATGTGGCGCCAATAGACACCCCGCACGTATTCCCGCCATCCGAGGATTTGCCGGATGAAACCCTCGGCGCTCGCGAGCGGCACGCGCCCATCGCGATACGCACGCTCCGCCGCCGCCACGACTTCGCGCGGATTGAGCAGCTTCAGATTCATCGCCGCCGAGATCCGCGAATGAAACAGCCACGGCTCGTCCGTCCACATCGCATCCTGAAACCGACCGAAACTGTGCAGGCGGTGCTCGATAAAGTCCCGCAACGCCGCCCTTGCGTCCTCTGGCGTCACCGGCCAAGCAAACTCCTTGAGTTTGCCCGGATGGTTCGCGAAACGCGTTTCCACGAGCGCCAATACCGCTCGCGTGGTCGCGTCGGGCTTCATCAACAGGGGCGCACGCAGATCGTCGTTCTTCGGTCCCGCCTTGGAAAAGGCCCCGCGGTTGTCGTGGTCGAAATTCCACTGGCCTCCCTCCGGCTTGCCCTTCGCATCGAGCAGCACGCGATGTTTCCGCCTCACCTCGCGGTAGAAAAACTCCATCCGCAGCTGCTTCCGTCCCTCCGCGTGCGCCGCGAACTCCGCCCGGGTCTGAAGAAAATGCCGGTCCGACCGCACTTCCAGCGGGAGGCCGACCGCGCGCGCCGCGGCGGTCATCGCCTCCTCCACCCGCCACTCGCCCGCCTCCGTCATCAGGAGCCGCTCCGGCTTCAACTCCGCCACCGCCCGCGCAAGCTCACCTGCCAGCGTCTGCGTATTCCCGGTCTGATCGAGCTCCACGTAGCTGACTAGTATATCGTTTCATTGAATAGAATCCATAGAGTCGATTCTTTGCTATGCTGAGGGCATGGCTAAAAAATCGACTCGACCCAAGTTAGTACTGACCCTCGAAGAAGTGCGGTTGCTCGAGCAGTTACGCCAGTCGCGGACGGCCGCCTGGCGGGAGGTGCAGCGAGCCCAAGTCCTGTGGCTGTATTACACCGGCAGCAACATTGCGACCATCATGAAGGCCGTGAAGATGACCCGCAAGAGTGTTTCGAAATGGATCGAGAAGGCCCTGACGATGGGCGTGTCAGCGGGTTTGAAAGACACCCCGCACGGGAGCAAGCCCGTGCTCACTGAAAACGCCAAGGCCTGGGTCGTCCATCTAGCCTGCTCCAAGCCGAAAGAGTTGGGCTATGCCGCCGAGGTCTGGAGCCGGCAAGCTCTGGCCCAGCATGTCCGTCGGCAGGCCGTGGCCCAGGGGCATCCCAGTCTGGCGCGGGCCTCGAAAGCCACCGTGCAACGGATTCTGGCCGCCCAGCCCCTGCAACCCCACAAGGTCACCTACTACATGGAACGTCGCGATCCCAACTTCGAAAGCAAGATGCGAGACATCTTGTGGGTGTATCAAGAGGTCGAGTTGCAGAATCAAAAACATCTCCCATCAGTGGACCCTCTGCCTAAAGTGATCACCATTTCGGTGGACGAAAAGCCGGGGGTGCAAGCCATCGCCAACACGGCTCCGGACCTGCTGCCGGTGCCCGGTCGGCACCCAACCCTCGCCCGTGATCATGAGTATGAGCGACTGGGAACGTGCTCCATCCTGGCTGCTCTGGACCTGCATACCGGCCATGTGACCGCTCAGGTTCAACGGCGCCATCGGAGCCGAAAGTTCATCGCCCTGCTGAAGGATCTGGACGCTTACTATCCGCCCGACTATACCCTCCGCCTGATTCTGGACAATCATTCGGCCCACATTTCCAAGGAGACCCGGGCGTTTCTGGCCACTCGGCCGAACCGTTTCAAATACGTCCACACGCCCACCCACGGCTCGTGGCTCAACATTGTGGAGACGCTGTTCGGCAAAATGACGCGCACGTTCCTTCGGCATATCCGAGTTCAGTCCTGGGAGGAGTTAAGAGACCGCATCCTGCAAGGCATCGCTGAGATCAACA
>Ga0163150_10001535_pt1 | contig 38588 bp, 27 predicted proteins | sample OliLakLV19P2IB_FD_148628 | JGI IMG/M metagenome (GOLD analysis project Ga0163150, IMG submission 148628) | Freshwater microbial mat bacterial communities from Lake Vanda, McMurdo Dry Valleys, Antarctica - Oligotrophic Lake LV.19.P2.IB | ecosystem: Environmental > Aquatic > Freshwater > Lake >... | reverse complement strand
ATCTCGAATCGCATATTCTTTGATCCCGCTGATACCAGCGCGGTTGCAATCCAGCGCCCCCCGATGCCAGTCGCACTCCAGGATTGGGTCGTTGACGTTCGTGGAAACTCGGTTCTCATCAACAATCAACTCAAACTCTCGCTGCCGTTGTCCGCAGAGGATCGCGATGCGTTTTTGAAATTTGTTGGGCCGCCCAGTCGTCAGGGAAAAGACGTGTTCCGAACAATGACTTGGGACAAGCTGGGAATGTTTGCCCGGGGGTGATGAGACCAAGATTGACCAGATCGGGTTCCTGGTTGCCAAGTCCGACTTCTCCATCAACTTTCATCCGAATCATTTATTTGGCGGGAGGTTTTCGGTGGATGGCAAGCCGATCGACACAAGCGTCGGCACATCGGCTCCCGAAGCTTCCCTGGCGCGAAGTGGACGAGTGCATCTCATGTACCGTCGCGATGAAAAACTGGCGGTGGTTGAGTTGGAGAACTGAGACGGCTGTCGGGGTTTTGTGCGGTGCGAATAATTGCGAGCTCGCACTTCCAGCATGGCGTGATTGCACTGGGCCGGTGCCGCCGGGCACAGAAAGATACGCGGGAGGCAGACCGTGGTGGATAGGCTTTTTTAGGCAGCTCGTGGCAGGCGCAGGTCGGCGCGGTCGCTTCCGGTTGCCACTCGCTTGATCGCTGCCCTGCGGCGGCGGCTGAGGTGTGCCTCGCTGATGTCGCGGATCGCCGCGCAGATGAACCGCACATCGTCGTCGGTCATCTGCGGATACGTGGGGAGCATGATCCCGGTCGCCCCGAGCCTGTCGGTCAGGGGCAGATCCGTCCGCCGCTTCTTCGCGGCATCGCGGTACGGTGGCATTCGATGGATGGGGATGAACATCGGCCGCGTCTCGATCCCTCGGGTGGCGAGGCCCTCGGCGAGATCGTCGCGACGGCAGCCGAAGAGGCCTGGATCGACGAGGCACGACGCCATCCACGGCGCGGTGTCGGCCCAGTCGGCATCCTGCCGCAGGCCGATCCCCGGCACGCCGGCGAGCTCTCCCGCGTATGCGGCCACAATCTCGCGCCGCCGCGCCACGATCGCCTCGCGACGCTCCATCTGACCGCAGAGGATCGCAGCAGCCACGTTCGTCAGCCGGTAGTTGAAGCCCACGATGGGGAAGTGATAGCGAACGGCGGGGTCCATCCCCTGCCCGCGCAGCATCCGCATGCGGCGTTCGAGACCGGCGTCGTCGAATGTCACCGCGCCCCCTTCGCCGCAGGAGATGATCTTGTTGCCAAAGAAGGAGAACGTGGCGGCCCGCGCGAGCGACCCGACCGGCCGGCCTTTGTATGTGGCGAAGGTCGCCTCGGCTGCATCCTCCACGACCCAGAGGCCATGGGTTGCTGCGATCGCGTTGATGGCGTCCATGTCGGCGGGATGACCGAGCAGGTGAACGGGCACGACGCCGCGCGTCCGACGGGTGATCGCCTCTTCGAGCTTCTGGGGGTCGAGGCACCAGGTGTCAGGATCAATGTCGATAAAGACGGGTGTCGCACCGCAGTAGGTGACGGCATTGGCGGTGGCGATGTAGGTCATCGACGGCACGATCACTTCGTCACCGGGGCCCACACCGAGCGTGGCGAGTGCGAGATGCAGCGCGGTGGTGCCATTCGATGTGGCGATGGCATGCGCGGTTCCGCACGCCTCGGCAAACTCCCGCTCGAAGCGATCGAGAAACTGGCCGCTGGACGAGATCCAGGTGCTGGCGACCGCTTCGGCGGCATAGGCCTGTTCATTGCCGGAGAGGTCAGGCATCGAAATGGGGATGGTGCGGAACTGCATGGTCATCGCATCCACGGGCGAAGGGGCTCAGGCGGCAGGAACGGCGAGTGAGAGCAGGCCGAGGAGCTCGGTTTCGGAGTGAGGACGAAGGTCGTAGCCGAGCGACTCGTACAGATGGATCGCCGCGGTGTTGTGGATGTAGACCTTGAGGCGAACCGTGTCGGCCCCGCGGGCGGCGGCCACCGCATGGAGGTGTTCCATGAATTTTCGAGCGATGCCGCAGCCGCGATGATCGGGATGGACGGCGATGCCGAGGCTGGGAATGGCGAACCCCTCGGACCAGCCGCGGAGGATGCCATAGGCCACGATACATGGTTCGGCGTGGCCGTCGTGGTCGATGGCAACGTGGTACTCGTCGGCGGGCCGGTCACCGTGCTGCGACATGGCGCGGCAGATGTCGCTCGCTGCGGCTTGAGTCAGCGGGTGGGGATGAAACAGCCGGTCGTCACCCGCCGTGGCGAGCGCTGCAAAAACTTCCCCGAGTCCGGTCGCGTCGGTCGGGCGTGCGGAACGAAATTTGAGTGCCACGGGCGAAGGCTCTCTGGGGGAATCGGGGCGACTGGAGAGGCCGCGGGAAAATAGCTTCCGCGCCGCGGCCTCGCGAGGTCATTTTGAGCGGCCCCAAGCGTGCCCCCAGCCCCATCCAAATCTGTGAAAGGGCCAGCGGAAGGCCCTCGATCCCTTGAGCCAGGGGGCTCTGGGAACCATCATGCTCTCGGGTGCGAGACCGTCTTTGCGCCTCGTCGCCCCTCGTGCAGAGCCATCGTCTAGCCATGTCCACCCAGCAAGGTCCGGTTCCCGTCCCGTCGCCAGCACCCGCCGGCCCGCCCAGCGGCAGCGCCCCGGCGACGAATCCGCTGTTGAGCTTCGATCCCCGCCGCGTGGACCTGGCCTATCGCAAGCAAGACTGGGACGACGTCTGCGGCCAGTTTCTCGCGGTGCTCGCCCACCTCCGCGAATGCACCTACTACCACACCGACGACCCCACCTCCCAGGCGCTCAACAGCTTCGTCCGAAGCTTTCTCTACTTCATGACCCAGGACGACTTCGTCCTCCCTGAGCGATTCGCGATCGCCTTCATCGAGCTCAACACGGTGATCGCCAACGCAGTCGCGATCAGCGCCTTCCGCACCACCGATCCGTTTGTGGAGATCCTCCTGCGGCAGCCGCGGAACTACACCCGGCTGCTCGCTCTCTACTCTGCGCGAAACCGGGTGAAGATCGACCGGCATCTCTTGTTCGCGACGAGCCCCCAGCTCGCCACCCATTGGTACTACTGCTTCCTCGAGCTCTACCGCACCGGTGGGGCCGATCCCGAAACTCTCGCCCACCTCCGCGAACACATCACGTTCGAGGATGACCGGCTCATCGGCATCAACGCCTTCACCCATCACGCTTATTTCGGGGCGACCTACATCGATCACGAGCAGGACTACCTGGTCAAGCAGCGGATCAACCGGCTGTTCCAGGCAACCCCGCTGTGCACGCGATCGATCGCCAACCGGCCGAAGCCTCGGAAGATCGCCGTCGTTTCGTCGATGTGGTTCCGGCGGCAGAGTGTGTACCGCTCGCAGCAGCCGTTCCTCGAGGCGCTGGCCAAGGACCATGAGCTGGTGCTCGTCCACCTCGGGCCTCCGCGCAATGACCTCGACACGTCGATCTTCAAGGAGGTGCGCGGCTACGACGCATCGCAGCGGCCCGACGACCTTTCCGGTCTCGATCCGAACGACTTCGCGATGGCCTACTTCCCCGACATCGGGATGAGCATCGAGAGCATCATTCTGGCGAACATGCGGATCGCCCCGATCCAGGTGACCAACTACGGCCACCCCGTGAGCACCTTTGGGGCGAAGATCGACTACTGGATCGGCGGGAAAGAGACGGAGGTGGCCGCCCTGGCGCGGGAACATTACTCAGAGCGACTCGTCTTGATCCCGGGCTGCGGCCAGGTGCCGGTACCGCTCGAGTATGGCCTCGAGTATCCGCGACTTCCCGACGGGCCGATCATCGTCAACTGCACGTGGAGCGGCCAGAAGATCAATAGCGATCATCTGCGGCGGCTGAAGACCATCGCCGATCGCGTGAAGACGCCGGTACGGTTCCATTTCTTTCCGGGCGGTGCGGTTCTTGGCAACGGCTACATTCCGCTGCGCCGCGCCATCGAAAACATCCTCGGCGCCGAGCGGGCCGTCGTGATGCCGAGCTTCGATTTTCAGCCCTACATGCAGGCGCTCGAGCGGGCCCACTTCGCCATCGATGCCCATCCGTTCGGGGGCTATAACACGGCGGTTGACCTCCTCACCCTTCGGCTGCCGATTGTCACACTCGCGGGCGACCGGTTCTACAACCTCTCCACCGCGTATCTCCTGCGAACGCTCGGCCTCGACGAGTTGATCGCGGAGACCGAGGGCGAGTTTGTAGATCTTTCCTGCCGGATGATCGACGACGCCGACTTCCGAGAGCGGATGCGTCGCAGGATCAAGCTCGCCGACCTCGCGACGACGGTGCTCAGCCACGAGCACGTGCCGGCCTTCGTCCGGGCCATCGATCACCTTCTCGAGCATCACGAAACGCTCACGGCGAGCCGATCCCGCGAGCCGATTCTCATCGACTGACGGCGGCGAGCGCGGCGGGGAGGGAGGCGTAGCACAGGCACCAGCTCGTGCCGCTGAGGGAACCCAGACGGGCGGACATTCCGCGGTTTGCCGGGCCCTTCCGGCCGCAGTATGCTCGCGTCGCCGGGAGGAGTGCGCCCCGCATTGCTTCCGCCCTCGGACTCTTGGCTCCACGGCGACTGTTTGGATAGAAGGATCTGATCATGGCGAGTTCTCCGATCATGGCGAATACTCTGCGTCGTCTGTTCACCGGCCGCGTGAAGGCCCGTGAGTCCACGAGCCGCCCCCACCTCCGCCGACGGGAATACGGAGTCGAACCCCTCGAGATCCGGCGCCTCGCCGCTCAGCTCGACAGTTTTTCATTCGATGGTGTGCCGATCACGGGCTGGCCTGTCATCGGCTCGGGCAACCTGACGCTCGAGTTCGCTTCAGCCTTCAATACGAGTGTGTCCACGGCACTCGTCTTCACGTCGCCGAGCAATGCAACGGTGAATGTGAATTTCGGTGCCAACGCCAATGCGACCAACGGGACGGCAACCATCCCGCCCGGAGCCCTTCAGCCGCTCTGGAACGGCACCGCCTTCAACGCGACCCTGTCGCTTATAGGAAACAACCTCACCGGCAATACGACGCTGCCGATCAATCCCTCGAACATCGCCACCATCTCGCCCAACGTGCTGACGGTCAACGACAGTGCGAACCTCACGCTGGTGGCCACCGACACCGAGCATGGCTTCGGCAATCTCGCCACCCACAACTTCTTTCTCGTCGGCGGCCCGAACAACTCGGTCTCTGCGTCGCTCGTCGGAAGCGCCACGGACGCAACACACCTTACGGTCACGGTGCCGGCCGGCGTCCTGAGCCAGGTCGGAAACTACACCCTCCAAACGACGCCCGCTGGCACGGCGCCGTCGAGCTTCAACGACACTGCCAATTTCGCGCTCGTCGGCAATCTCAATTTCGCCGTGAACGCGATTAACTACAACATCGCGTCGATCACCTACCAGAGCCAGCCTATCTCTGGCTGGTCGTATCTCGGCAGCGGCACCGACACGATCAACATCACCTTGGCGAATGGCAGCACGCCATTTTCGGCAAACACGACGGTCTTTTTTCAGAATTCGAGCAACCTCAGCCAGACCCTGGTCAGCGTTCCAAATCTGACGCCTGCGAACGGCAGCATGACGCTCAGCCTCTCGGTGCCGTATTTGGGTAGTTATGCCGGGTCGCCGATGAATGCGACCCTGGTGTTCGGACAGCCGACTGCCGCCAACGACACCACCAATGGCGGCTTCCAGTTCCACGATGTCGGCCTCCTGAGCCTCGCCCCGGCTCAGAGCTATGTCGCTGGCGGGAGCACCCTCACATTGACAGCCAACTCGGCGGCATACGGTTTCGGGAATCTGTCAGAAAGCGTGACGGTGGTCTTCGACGGCCCACATAGGCTTCCCGTGACGGGCATGCCCACGAGCAGCACTGAGCTCACGGTCGTCGTGCCAAACTTCGGCAACGTCGCCGCTGCTGGCAACTACTCGGTCTTCCTCGGCGCCCCTACCGACACGAACATCCCATCCTCGAATGCCCTGAACCTCGAGGTGCTCCCCAATCCCGTGATCGGCAACCTGTCGATCACGTTCCAGGACAACACGAATCTCACGTCCAACACCACCCCGGCCATCAATAGCCTCTACCTGTACGTCTACGGCACGGTCAACAACAACCAGGGGTTCTTTGACATCAATGCGACCACGGGTCTGGTGGGGCAATCCGCTTATGCCCCACCATCCAATGGCTCCTTCCCGCAGGATGGCTTGGCCTTTACCAGCCTGAACAACCGCACGTTGTTTCTCAACCTTGCAGGCGGTGCATACGACGGGACGCGGGTTTATCTTTCGACCGACATCAATCTTACGAACCAGCCAACCGCAGACTTTTCCACGTCGTACTACGACTTCATCGAGATTGCGGCCAGCAATGCCTCGGTCTTCGCAGACACGAGCCAAGTCGATCAGTTCGGGATGCCGTTCACGATCAACCTCTCGCTCGCCGGAAGCAACCAGACCTACACGGCCGGTATTTCCGACGGCCTGACGCGGCAGGACATCCTGACCGGCTACAACACCGCCTTCTCGAATGTCGCGGGCTACAACCTGGCGATCGTCCCGATCGGTGGGCTCGGCAACGAGGCATCCCCCACCTACCGCGTCCTGGCGCCCAATGACCTCCTCAACGCCATCACGGCGGCGGGTTCGGCCTTCCAGCAAACCTCGACCCAGAACTTCTCCATCACGCCTCAGAACACCAGCCTGCCTGGCTACACCAACTGGGCGTACCTGAACATCACGGGCGGCAACATCAATGGCACCTTCTACCCCCTGGGCTCGCCCGTGTCAGGGCCGTTTATTCCCGCGGGAACTGTGATCGCCGAAACGAATACCGCGGGCAACGCGACCAGTTTCAAGATTGCGACGAACCAGACCATCGCCAACGCCACGCCCTTTCAAAACGCCACGATCATCGGGGTGAACAACGGCACCGGCGGCGTGATGATCCAGCAGGTGACGAGCAACATGACGTCGGTGGGTTATCAGGCACTGAGCAACGCCTTCGGCCCGAGTGTCTTCAACTACGCGGCCAATGGCACGCCGCTTCCGTGGAGCAACGTCACGCTCAACCAAAACAACGCCATCGACCTGATGTTCAACCGATACAAGACCACTGCCTGGTGGCAGGAGGACAATCAGCCGGCAGCCGTGCTGAGCAACACGACCCTGTATCCCCAGACGGTAGCGCTCTACAAAGGCACGGTCACGACGGCCAACACCACGAGCATCGAGGGCACGAACGCCACCTACACCGTCCTGCAATTCGTCGATTACTCGAGCGGCTCGGCCAATAGCAATCTCACGTTCGACATTTACTATCCGTACTTCACGACCAATTCTCCTGCCGGGAAGGTCGATCCGTTCGGCAATCCGGTGCCCGCGCCTCCGGTTTGGTTTAACCAGGGCGAGGGCAATTTCAAGTCGCCTTCGCTCCAGGTCTTCGGCGGCGCCGGGATCTTCCAGTCCGGTGGAAATAGCACGGCTGGCAGTGCCGTTGCCCTCAACGACCTCGGCCGGGACGTTGCCGTGGCACTTTCTCGGGGCTACTCATCGACGCTGCTGTCAACCGGCGAGCCGATCAACAATGCCTCCAATCCGAATCTGCCCGTGTTTCAACACACGAACCCTGCCAACACCACCGGGACATGGACGCTGCCCACATCGGTGTTTACCGCCGCGAACCCCGGGGGTGAGGATATCACCGGATGGGTTGCCGCGTCCTACCTGAATTTCGGCAGCCCCATGACCATCACGGGCGTGTCGACGGCGGGGCCGAACACCGTGATCGACGTGACGGCGTTCGTCAGCGGTGCCTCAATTGTCATCGCCGCTGGCAAGAACCGCGACAACCTGCAGTTTGTCGAGTTCGCGGACAGCAGCACGGTGTATCCAAACGGCGCCGGCCCGATTCCCTACAACATGTACGAATCGTTCATCCAGAGCCGCGGCGACTTTGCGGCGGGGGTCTGGGACGGGTCTGGCTTCGAGAAGGTGAACATCGACGGCCTGGGCTACGGCTATGCCTTCAGCGATTTCATGGGGCTGAGCTCGACGATTTCGGTCAACGCCGCCACGACCGCCAGCGCCCCTGCCACGCAAGCGGCGACGCTCGTGGTGACGATGCAGCCGTGGTTCAACTCGGCCCCGGTCGCCGTGACCTACGATATCGCTTCGGTGACGTTCAGCGGCCAGAGCATCGCCGGCTGGTCGCTCTTCGGCAGCGGTACCGACCAGATCACGATCACCACGACCAACAACAGCACCGCGTTCAATCAGAATGCGTCGTACGCCTTGTCGTTCGGCGGCGTGAACGCGACGGGCACCGCGTGGGGAAACAACACGCTGAACGTCTCGGTGCCGTCGCTTGTCTCTCTCTGGGCAGGGTACGGCAACACCAGTTTCGCGAATCTCAGCTTCTTAAGCACGAACACCACGACGACTGGCAACACGTCGTTTGATGTCCTGGCCGTGAACCTTTCGAGCGTGGCGCCGGCCAACGGGCCCGTGGAGGGAAACACCAGCCTCACCCTCACCGCGTCGGATAAGCAGCACGGTTTTGGCAACGCCACGAACGTGAGCGTCTTCTTCAGCCGAAGCGGGGTGACCGTGGGGGCCTCGAATGTAGCGGTCGTCAACGGCACCACGCTCTCGTTGTCGACGCCAACGGTTGGGGCGCCCGGTGACTGGACGCTCGGGGTCTACAAGACCACGGGGGCCACGGCGGCCAATCTCGCGTCCAACAATCTCACCTTCGCGTACACCGAATCGAGCCTCACGTTTCTCTCGGGCGACTTCAACGCCGACGGGCTCACCGATGTGGCCACGCTCCTTGATGACGGCAACTGGCAGGTGTCCTTCACGCAGGCCGCCGGCAACGCCAGCCTCGTCGCCTTGAACGCCGCGAATCATTGGGCGACGACCGTGATCTGGCAGGAGTGGTCCGTCTTGCGGAGCGGAGACCGCGACATGATCGTGGCTCGGGCCGACACGCCGGGCACCGTAGGAAGCTGGTGGAAGCTGTCGTACGACGGGCCCGCCAACGGGACGGCCGCCAGCAACTTCAGCACGAACTTCGTGGGCTCATGGGACTTTTCCAACGGAAGTCAGTGGCTTGACGTGGTACACGGCGACTTCGACGGCGACAGCAACGTTGACATCGCCGGACGCAATTCCCTCAACGGCCAATGGTGGATGCTCGCCAACGCCACGCAGACCGCGAATCTGGCGACCTACGGGGCCAAGAACGTCTATCTCGGGGCGTGGAGCAGCGAGCCGGGGATCCAGTGGGATCAGACGCTGGCAGGCAATTTCTTGGATGATCCGAGCGGCAAGGCCCAGATCGCCGGCCTCCAGAACTCGACCTGGTGGATCTCCGAATACAACGGAACGCCGGGATCGATGATCCACTCGGAGATGACGACCCTGTGGGGGCGGCATCAACCCTACACCGACTACCGCGTCGGCAACTTCGACGGGGTTCCGAACGGCCCCGACCTGATCGCCGCGAAGACTGGGAATAATGCCTGGTACAGCATCGGATACAACGCCTCGATCAGTCCCCAAAACAACACGCCGAGCCTCATGGGGACGTGGCCCGACCACACATCGACCTACTCCAATGTTCTGACCGGCGACTTCTTCGGTTCCGGCAACGGCACGGTGGGCATCGCCGGCCTCAAGGAGTCGAACGGAACGCTCTCGTGGTCGGTGCTCGAGCGCTTGCCAAACGGAGGCAGCTACGCCGTGCGGAACTTCGGGACCTGGCCGCAGTCAACTGTGGCCCAGGCCTTCGCGGGGCTTTATTCGGCGAGTGATATCACGTCTGGGAGAACCGGCGTCCTCACGCGTACCCAGCAGGGTGGCAGCTTGGTGTGGGAACGGGGCGTCTCGAATGGCACGGCCTTCACGGTCTCGCCAGTCACCGGGTATCCCACTTAACGGGTCCTGTCGGCCGCAACGACAGGCCGAGCGCTGTATCTCCCTCCATAAAAGCCCATGGCGAAAAGCCCATGGCGAAAAGCCCATGGCGAAAAGCCCATGGCGAAAAGCCCATGGCGAAAAGCCCATGGCGAAAAGCCCATGGCGAAAAGCCGTGGGACGGCGGGTGGCCCCTCGTCCCGTCTGACATCGTGAACGGTCTCGCCCAATGACCCGCCGTCCCCTCACTATCGTGAGGGGCTTGTATGGCGTTCGCCTCCCAACGATGCGCGCCGTCGATGTGCATGTCACCGAGTAAAAATCGAGCAACAACTTTCGGTGACGTGCCGAGTCCTCCGTGCGGCGGGGACGCGTCACCCGAGCATCGCACCGACGCGCAAGGGGCTGCCTCTCAAAAACTCGCCAGCCTTCATGGGGCGTTTGCCTTCGGGGACGAGCTGAGTGATGGAAAGCAACGTGCCGTCGCCGCAGGCCACGACGATGCGGCCGGGGTCGGGGCTCTGCTCGGCAGCAACGACAGTGCCGGGCGCAGGGGCCAGCGTCGGCACCAAGAATTCTTCGGGCAGGGCCACATCGGCTTCGGCAACAACGAGCCGCTGTCGCACGCCGTCGGCTCTTACAAAAAAGGTTGCCGCCCGCGGCCAGGGCTCGAGCGCCCGGCGCATCCGCTCGATGCGCATGGCGGTGCGCGACCAGTCGATGAGCCCATCGGCCTTCGCAAGCCGTGGCGCACGCGTGGCTTTTGCGTCGTCTTGCGGGATGCCCACTTCAAAAGGCGAGTGCCCGGCAGCGACCGCGGCCTGGAGCCGATCGATGGCGTCGAGCACGGCAGGGGCGCCAATGTCGGCGAGGCGGGCCTCGAGCTCGGGGGTTGTCTCCCGCTGGCCGATCGGTGTCTCACGAGCGGTGATGACATGGCCCGCATCGAGGCTCGGCGTCATCCGAATCACACTCACACCGGTGATGGCATCGCCTTCGAGAATCGCCCACTGCACGGGCGCCGCGCCGCGGTGCCTCGGCAGGAGTGAACCGTGGAGATTGATGCCGCCGAGCGGCGGAATCGCGAGCACATCGCGGGACAGAATTTGCCCGTAGTCGCAGACGACGAAGAGATCAGCCGCGAGGCCGCGAAGGACCGCGATCGCCTCTGGCGCTGAAGTCTTCTCGGGGTCCACAATCAATAGCCCGGCTGCCGCTGCGGCATCACGGACGGGATTGGGTGGCGGCTTGCGGCCCGGCGGTGCATGGTCGGGCCGCGTGACCACTGCCACGACCCCGTGCTGCGATGCCACGAGAGCCCGAAGCATCGGCCCGGCAAACGGCCCCGTGCCCATCACCACGATTCGCAGCGGCTTCACGCTCGGCACCGCGCCGCCTCCAGCCGGTCGAGCTCGGCAACGAGTGCGGTGTCGACCGGCACTTCGCCACGGGACTGCTTCCCGGCAAAGACCTCGCGAAACTCGTCGAGCGCGCTTCGCACCTCGAGCGCGGCGGCCTCGGGGAGACGGTCGGTGAAGAGGCGTCCTTCGAGGTGATCGAACTCATGCTGCACGACTCGGGCCATGAGACCGTCGATGTCAAAGTGGATCGGCTCACCGTCGAGCGTCCAGGCATCGACAACGACCTTCGACGGCCGCCGCACATCCATCCGCACGCCCGGCAGGCTGAGGCAGCCCTCCTCGTGAATGGCGGTGCCACGCGGGCGGCTCAGGACCGGATTGATGAAGACATGCTCTTCGCCCTCGCCCCGTCGCCCCGAGCAATTGACGATGAAAATCCGGTAGGGCAGGGCCACCTGATTGGCCGCCAGACCGATGCCCTCGGCGGTGTACATGATCTCAAACATCCGCTCGACCGCGTCGGCGATGGCGTCGTCGAGCCGAGCGAGCGGCTTGGCGCGACGCAGGAGCGCCGGGTGCGGGTACTCGACGAGGTCGAGCGGTCCGATGGCGTGGGCGTCGGGCGGGGCGGAGGCGTCGGGCATGGGATAGAAATGGGGGCTCGCGGGACCGGAATTATGATACCCCAGCCAATCGGTGCGCGACACGGCGAACCTCTATAGTTGCCTCCTCGGAAATGCTGGCGATCCATGTCCACGCGAAGAAACCACCTAGACCCCTCGCTCGTCGTAGCCACCTGCGGCGGCATCGGCTGGGCTCCCTGGGCACCCGGCACGTTTGGGTCACTCGTGGGCGTGCCGCTCGCCGTGGCGACTGGGGCGATGGCCACATGGCTTGCCGACGCAGCCGGCCTCCCGATCTCTGCCGGCGTGGCTGGCATGGAGGTCACCATCATCGCCTTGCTTTTCATGGTGAGCGTGCCGATCGCGACCCGCGCGGCGAGGCTGCTGGCAACAAAAGATCCTGGGCCGGTGGTGATCGACGAGGTGATTGCCGTGCCGCTGGTGCTGGTCGTTGTGGCACCAGCCGACCGCAGTTGGCTCGTCCTCGGAGCGGCGTTTGTGCTCTTTCGCGTTTTCGACATTCTGAAGCCGCCCCCTTGCCGGCAGCTCGAACGGCTCCCCGACGGCCTCGGGATCATGGCCGACGACATGGCCGCGGCGATCTACGGGGCCGCCTGCCTTGCGTTCGCCCGCTGGAATGATTGGCTATGACAGCGCATGCTGAGAGTCGCCTTGGCGGACGGCCTATGCGGATACTCATCATCGACCACGGCTGCTGCGACCACCCGCACACCCGCATCCATCGCCTTCGAAAAGGGCTCGAGGCGGAGGGCTGCACGGTTGCGGTATGCGGACCATCGAGCCGACATCGCCTCGACGAACAGCCTGCGGGCATGTTCGGCATCCATCTTCATGACGTTGCAGCCGGATCGCGATCATTCTTTGCAGCGGTCCAATCCGGCTCTCCCGACGCGTTCCTCGCCGCGGTGGCGACGGTGCCCTCGCGGCTCCTCGGCTTGGCCCGTGAAGCGGCTCGACAAACCATCGCGGAAGCTGCCGACTCGCTCAATCCCGACGTCATCTTCGTGTTGCACGCCGGCATCCTCACCGACCTCGCCGTGGAGACGGGTGCGCCGGTGGTCGTGCATGTTTCTGCCAACGACCTCCTGGCGGCCGAACAACGCGCGTCGCTGCGACGGCTCGTGTCAGCAGCAATCGGTTCGAGCTCGGGCATCGTCGCGGCTGATCCACAGGTAGCGGAGCGGCTCTGCGACACCTGGACCGGTGGTGACCCCGACGCGCTCACCCGATTCGAAACATGGCCCGCGGATGCAGCCGACGCCCCATCTCGCATCGCCTCCATCTGCCGCGCCGCCCTCACCCGCCGCGGCGAGTGACCCGCCAGGAATAGCCTGGCGGGTCACTCACGCACGCAGTCGTTACAGCGAAGACGCCGAGACCTTCCGCTCTGAGCCGCCGCCGTTCCGGGTCGTCAGCGCGGAGATCACCTCCATGCCGGCGGCCTCGTCGAGGAACTTCACGGAGCCGTCTCCGAAGGTCACTTGCACGCCACCCGGATGAAACGAGTATGGCTGGCTCGAACCCTCGGTTCCCCAGACGGCGAAGCCCTGGCCACTATAGGTTTCCTGCGCGTGGTTATGACCGTTCGTCTTGTTCAGAAACGGACCTGGAATCGCAAGGCCGTCCGCCGACGAACCAGCGAGGATGACATCGCTTGCGGGCCGGCACCACCCACCACCGTTCGTGTGCGCACTGTCAGCTCCAACGAGCTTGGCACTGACCTGACTTCCCTTGCGGTAGACATAGGGCCTGCCACCCGACTCCCAGATCGCGATCGTGTTCGACAAGCCGTCCGTCACGTCCTGGAGACGGATCGCCGCATTCTTCGGCAGCATCCCGTTGGTGAGCGGGTTGGTTCCGCCGGACTGAAGAGAAGCACTGGGAACGATCAGCGTGCTGCTGGCAACAGAAGTACCCGGCGAGATTTCCACCGTGCCCGGCACGACCGCGGGCAAGCCGGGATGCACTCCCAGCGAAGCGCCGTAGTCGCCCACCGCCACGATGCCCTGTTTTTCAGCTGCATTCGCGCCCGACGGATTCCAGTCCGAGCCGCCGCCGCTGAAGCTGTCTGGGTTGTGGTCGAGCTGGCCGCCGTGCTTGGGCGACGAAGCACATTCATAGGTAGGAATCCTCACGGTCACGACGGGAAGATTTTTCGAATGGCTCCACGACTCGCTCGTGTCATAGGCATCCCAGAGATCTTTCCGTTCGAGCCACGGAAGGAGATAGACAAAAACACCGCAGCGCACGGTCGAAGCATTCGGGGGCCGGCCACCACTGGGCAGGCGGCCCTTCGTGTCGTGGTAGCCCTGAATGGCCAATCCCTGTTGCTTGAGATTGTTCTGGCACGACGATCGCCGTGCCGCCTCGCGTGCTGATTGCACGGCTGGAAGGAGAATGCCCACGAGCGTCGCAACGATCGAGATGGTGACGAGGAGTTCGACGAGCGTGAAGCCATGACCAACCGTCAGGCCCCGCGAAGCTTCGAGACGTCGCGCATGCTGCCAGGCAGCAACCCGACGACGAATCAATAACACCGAGTGATAACGCATGGGAAGAATCTCCGTGGAAACGAGGAAACTGAACAAGAACGAAACACCTGAAGACGTTGCCGCGACAAGCTGGCGCTCATCGCGCGATGACCAATGGCTCCAATTGATTGCGACCAGGCTGGACCGCGACGCGGAGCGGCGAGGACGCGGGAGCCGAATACGTGCGAGGCAGGACGTTCGGGCCGGGAGCGCCGTCCTTGCTCATCCGAAACCACTGGATCGTGACGATGTATTCGCCTTCGGGTGCGCCATCGTGAGCACCAAAGGTCGAGACCGTAAACGACCCGTCATCCTTGACGGTGGCCCGCGGGACTGCCATGTCTGGCAACTCGCCGTTGACGGGATGAAACACAAGCTGTGCCCCGGCCGGAATGGTCTTGCCCACGGCAACGTGGCCGACCACGGCATGCACTGGGCACGGCGGTCCCACCTGCAAGAGCCACGGTCCGAGCACCACCATCACTCCAGCGGCAACCATGCCACACGCGCTCGCGACCACCACCCACGTCGACACTCCAGCCTGCTTCCGCAAGCCGTCGAAAACGGACGCGAGGCCAGACACGGCTGACGCGATTGGAGACGGCCCGGATTGAGCCGGCTTGCCGCGGCCCTCGCGGCGAATGGCTCGCCGCTCGCGTACGGCGAGCAGGGCAGCGCCGGCCGCGGTTGCAGGTGCTGTCGAGGTCATGCTGAGGGCTCCTGGGCGGCCGACACGCGGCCGAGTCCATTGGTGGACGGTCAGATCGAGTATTCGGGTCCGGGCAGAAACACCCTCGCGCGGCGGGGCGTGATGGCGACATGGGCGCCGGGGGCCAGCGGAAGCCCGCCGGCTGACTGCGTTGGCACATCGACGTGGAGCTCCGTATCCGAACCATGCGGACGGCAGGCGACTCGCGTGATCGCGCCGCTGCGGGTCACTCGGAGCACGCTGGCCGCCAGGCTTCGGATGGATGGGCTCGTGGTCGGCGCTGCTATCTCCAGCTCGTGTGGCCGCAGATAGACCCTCGCCTCGCGTGCCTGGGCGTGCGGATAGTCGGGGTAGTCGATCGGGATGCCGTGCCAGTACGCCCGGCCGTTTTCGACACGCCCATGAAACACGTTCACTGCTCCCAGAAAATCCATGACGAACGGTGTGGCAGGCCGATCAAACACTTCCGCCGGCGAGCCGGTTTGCTCGATCGCGCCGCGGTTCATCACCACCACCTCGTCGGCAAGCTCGAAGGCCTCCTCCTGGTCGTGCGTGACGAACACACTCGTCATGCCGATCTCTTCGTGGAGGCGTCGCAGCCATTGCCGCAGCTCGACTCGCACCTTCGCATCGAGTGCGCCAAACGGTTCGTCGAGGAGCAGCATTTTGGGCCGTACGGCCAAGGCCCGAGCAAGAGCCACGCGTTGGCGTTGCCCACCCGAGAGCTGGGCGGGCTTGCGTCCACCGAGGCCTTCCAGCCGCACGAGCCGGAGCAGTTCCTCGACGCGGGCCGTCACCTCTGCTTGCGGCGTCTTTCGCACCCGCAATCCGAAGGCGATGTTTTCGAACACACTCATGTGCCGGAACAGCGCGTAGTGCTGGAAGACAAAGCCCACGCCCCGCTGGCGAGCATGCGTGTCGGTGATGTCGTGGCCGTCCTCTTCGATCGTTCCAGCGTCGGGAAACTCGAGGCCCGCGATGATCCGCAGAAGTGTTGTTTTGCCAGAGCCGGAGGGTCCGAGCAGGGCCACGAGGCCGCCGTCCCGAACATCCATAGACACGCGGTCAAGCACCTTGAACGTGCCGAACGACTTCGTGATCTCGCGCAGGTACAGGCTCATGGGAATCTCCTTGGAAAAAATGGTCAGACGGTTTCGCCGACGGACCGAGCTGCCTCGAGCTCGCGATGGTCGGCTGCCAGTTTGCGTTCGATGAGGACCTTCACGACGAGTGACACGAGCGCCAGCCCGGCCAGCACGCTTGCCACGGCCATCGAGGCTGGTGTGCGGTAGTCCTGAAACAGCTTCTCGACCCGCAGCGGCATCGTGTCGGTCGCCCCGGCGATATGGCCACTCACCACGTACACGGCGCCAAACTCGCCAAGGGCGCGGGCGTTGGCCAGGACGATGCCGTGCAGGAGAGGCCAGCGGATGTTCGGCAGCGTCACGCGAGTGAAGACCTGCCAGCCGCTCGCGCCGAGGGTGACGGCGGCGAGCTCCTCGTCCGATCCGTTGGCCTCCATCACCGGAATGATCTCACGCACCACGAGCGGCAGCGTCACGAAGGTCGTGGCGATCACGAGGCCCGGCCACGCAAAAATTACTTTCCAGTCGAGCCAGGCGAGCGTGGGCCCAAGGAGCCCCTGGCGACCGAAGATCAGCACGAGCGCCAGGCCGGCCACGACGGGCGACACCGACAATGGCACGTCGAAAAGCGACACCAGCAGGGCCCGCCCCGGAAACCGGAATCGTGTGACAAGCCACGCGGCGGCCACACCGAAGACGACGTTGAAGGCCACCGCGACCGGCGCGACCGAAAGCGAGAGAGCGATCGCGTGCCGGGTGTCGGGGTCGTGAGCCAGTGCGGCCCACCAGCCCGATAGTCCGTTGGCGAGCGCGGCATGAAAGACGCTCGCGAGCGGCACCACGATCAGGAGCCCGACGATCCCGATCGCGGCGGCCACGAGCAGCCCCTGGGTCGCTTGGTCGGCTCGCGTGGTGGAGTCGGGTCGAGCTCGATTGATGGTAGTCACTTCTCGGTCCCCACAGCAGATCGGGAAAGCCTGTGCTGGAGCACGTTGATGACAACCAGCAGCGTGAGCGAGAGCGTGAGGAGCACGACCGCGATCGCGGTTGCCTCGGCATAAGCAAACTCTTCGAGCCGCGCCACGATCAGGACCGGAGCGATCTCCGTCTTGAAGGGCATGTTGCCCGAGATGAAGACGACCGATCCGTACTCGCCGAGCGACCGCGCCAGGGCCATCGCGAATCCCGTGACGACCGCGGGAGCGATCGCCGGGACGATCACCCGCAGGAAGGTCTGGCGTCGGGAGGCCCCCAGCATCAGGGCCGCCTCTTCGGCGTCACGATCGAGGTTCTCGATCACCGGCTGCACGACACGCACGGTGAACGGCAGGCTCACGAACACGAGGACGAGCACGATGCCGAAATACGAGTAGGCCCCGTGGACACCCATCGGCACGAGCCAGGCCCCGAGCCAGCCCTGCTTCACATAGAGCGCCGAGTAGACGAGGCCCGCGACCGCCGTGGGGAGGGCGAGTGGCACATCCACAAAGGCGTCGATCAACCGGCGGCCGCGAAACGGCACACGGGCCAGTACCCAGGCCACGATGAGCCCGAGCGCCGTGCTGGCCACCGCTGCCAGAAGCGAAGCCCCCAGGGAGACGCCGTACGCCGCCCTCGCACGGGGCGTCCAAGCCGCTGCGGCAAAGCCGAGCGGGCCGAGCGACGCCGCACTCGCCACAAGCACCGTCAGCGGAACGATCACAAGGGTTCCAACCACGAGCGAGGTGATGGCTGCGGTCGTTCCGAAGCCTGGCAGCGGCGAACGGTTCCGGCGGAGCCAGCGCGGCCGGCTCGTCGGAGGAGCCAGCGAATCGGCGGCGGAGATCGATGGTGTGGCAAGTGCAATCATGGGCTTTTGGTTGTCGTGGAGGTCTTGGTACGGGCCGATCACTTCCCCGCCTGCGCGGAGTAGATCGCGTCAAAGACGCCCCCTTCGGCGAAGAACCGGCTCATCGCTGCCTCCCAGCCGCCGACGGCGGTGATGTCAAAGGTTTCGATGAGCGGCAACGTGGGAGCGGTTGAAGGAGCTGGCGTGGCCTCGCCCCAGGGTCGGTAGTGATGCTTGGCGACGATGGCCCTGCCCTCGGGGGTGTAGAGAAACGCCAGGTACGCCTCGGCCGCATGCCGAGTGCCTCGGCGGTCGACCGTCGCATCAACGACTGCCACCGGCGGATCCACGCGGATGGAGCGGCTCGGGTAGACGATCTCCAGTTCGCCTGCCGACTCGGCGACCTCGAGGTAAGCCTCGTTCTCGAACGTGAGATGGACGTCGCCGATGCCTTTCTGCGAGAAGGTCGCCGTGGCGGCGCGGGCCCCGGTGTCGAGCACGGGTGTGCGTCGGTAGATCTCGGTGACGAAGCGCTCGGCGTCGTCGTCGCTTCCGCCCGTAGCCTTCACCGCGCCCCACGCAGCCAGAAAACTGTACTTGCCATTGCCCGATGTCTTGGGATTCGGAGTGATGATGGCGATGTCGTCGCGAACGAGGTCGGGCCAATCCTTGATGCCCTTCGGGTTTCCCTTGCGGACGACGAAGATCACCACCGAGTGATACGGCACGGAGTCGTTGTCGAACCGTGCCTGCCAATCCTTCGCGACGAGCCCTGCCTTGGCGACGGCCGCAACGTCGGGCCAGACAGCAAGCGTTACGACGTCGGCCTCGAGCCCGTCGATCACAGCCCGGGCCTGACTGCCGGAAGACGCATGCGACTGCTTGATGGCCACAGCCCGGCCATGGGCCTGCTCGTAGCTGCTGGCGAAGGCCGCGTTGATGTCGCGGTAGAGCTCCCTCGTAGGGTCGTACGACACGTTGAGCAGCGCGATCGGCGAGGCACTGCCGCCTGAGCTGGAACGGCCGCTGCCTTCGCCGCATCCCACGGCAAGCAACCCGCAGACCGCGACCAACCATGCCAAGCTTCTCGAACCATTCATGGATCAGCACCTCTTGCCCGGGCTGGGGGCGGCCTTCCCTGGCCACATCCCAAAGCCCGACGGAGGAGGGCATGAAGCAAGCCGCGTGCCAACGGCTTCGAGCCTGAAAAATGGAGGGATAGGCGATGCAAATCGCCCTACATTCTTCCGAATTTGCCTGATCAACAATGCTCCATCATATTTGACGGCCTTGTGCCCGTTGCATACAACGGCCTTCCGTTATTAGAGACGGATTTACTCGGGTTTGGGCTGAGATGGCCAAGCATTCAACAGACGCCGACGCGGAGATCGTGTCGGCCGTGTGGCGCGAGGTCTGTCGCCACATCGAGATCGATGTCTCGATGTCCGCGATCGCCACGATCCTGGCGGATCGGCTGCCCGTGCAGGCACTGCTCGTGGCCCACACGGACCACGAGCAGCGAGCCATTGAATCCGTTGCGATCGGCAGCCGAGGGGCGGCCTACGTTCCGCGGGCGAATGCGGTCACGCTCACGGCCGCGGCATGGCGAAAGCTCAGCGCATGGCTTCGCACCGGTCGCATTGCGGGGCAATCCGATCCGGTGACCGCCGAATGGATCAGCGGTTTTGCCCCGCCGGGAGGTGGCAGCGACATGCTCGCCGGCCCTCTCGGATCCGACGGCATCGTGATCGTCGTCTCACTGCCGGGCGCGTCGTTTCACGCGAATGACCTCCCGATCGTCCAACAGTTGCTCGAACCCTTTGCTGCGGCGCTCGAGAACGATCGACGGCTCCACGAACTGCGATCGCTGCGAGAGGCGGCCGAAGCAGACCGGCGGACACTCCTGGCTCGCCTCGGTCGTCAGGCCATCAACGAGGACGTCGTCGGCGTGCGGACCGGCCTGAGGCAGGTGATGGAGCGGGTCGAGCTTGTCGCTGGCTCCGACGTCCCCGTCCTGATTCTTGGCGAGACCGGCACCGGCAAAGAGATCGTCTCAAGGGCCATCCATACGAGGTCGAAGCGGGCCGATGGTCCGTTCATTCGCGTCAACTGCGGTGCCATCCCGGCCGAGCTCATCGACTCACAGTTGTTCGGACACGAGAAGGGCAGTTTTACCGGTGCATCGGCGCAGCATCAGGGCTGGTTCGAGCGAGCTGACCGAGGAACGCTCTTTCTCGACGAGATCGGTGAACTGCCACTCCCGGCACAGGTGCGACTGCTGCGGGTGTTGCAAGACCATCAGATCGAGCGGGTCGGAGGCAGGACGCCCATCCATGTCGATGTCCGCATCGTGGCGGCGACGCATCGCGATCTTTCTGCGATGGCCAAGGACCGAACGTTTCGCGAAGACCTTTGGTATCGGATCAACGTGTTCCCGATCCTCCTGCCGACGCTCCGCGAACGCGTTGGCGACATCCCCGATCTCGTTGAGCATTTCGTGCAGCGAGCTGCTACCCGATTTGGCCTGCCGCCGGTCGGGGCCACGAATGCCGACGTGCAGCTCCTGACGGACTATCACTGGCCAGGCAACATTCGCGAGCTAGGCGCCGTCATCGACCGTGCCGTGATCCTGGGGGGCGGTCGTCAGCTCGATGTGGCGACGGCGCTCGGCCTCGGGAGGTCACCACCGCCGTTGCCCGAGTCGGACGCGACCCTCTACGAGGTCATTCCGGAAGAAAGACCCCTGAGCCATCGGGCGGTCACGCCGAAGCCGCATGACGTGATCCCTCTGGCCGCGGCCATGCGGCAGCATATTGAGCGGGCCTTGGCTGCCACCCGTGGTCGGATCGAGGGCCGAAAGGGCGCCGCCGCACTGCTTCAGATCAATCCCCACACCCTGCGAGCGCGGATGCGCAAACTCGGCATCGATCCCGACCGCTACCGTGACTGATATCTGTCTCCCGTACACTCTGAGCCACTCCCCGGAGCCGATTCATGCCCCGTGCTGCCAAGCCTGCCGCGACCCCATCCGCCCTGCCCTCGCTCGACCTCGCCGCAGCCCGTCGTACCGTGCTCGACCTGCTCGCGATCCCCGGCGTGTCGGGGGACGAGAAGACCATCGCCGACCATATCGTCACGCGGCTGAAAGCGGCCGGCTGCCCGGCGAGCGGGATCATGTTCGATCGCGCGCATGAAAAAACGCCGATCAAGGGCACCTGCGGCAACCTCATCGTGAAGTTTCCTGGGACGCTGCCCGGCCCACGGCGGCTCTTCATGGCCCACATGGATACCGTGCCTGTGTGTCGCGGTGCCAAGCCCGTCGTGAAGGGGCACGTCATCAAGAGCGCCGACCCGAAGACGGGCCTCGGCGGCGACGACCGAGCCGGTGTGGGCGTCGTCCTCACCACAGCCCTCGAGATCCTGAAGCACAATCTGCCCCACCCGCCCCTGACCTTTCTCTTTGCGATCCAAGAAGAGGTTGGCCTCTACGGCGCGCGATTCTTGAAGGCCACCGACCTCGGCAAACCACAACTCGCGTTCAATTTCGACGGCGGCGCGGTTGAGAAGCTCACCATCGGTGCCACCGGCGGCTACCGGATGGATATCGAGATCGAGGGCATTCCGAGCCACGCGGGCGTCGCGCCGGAGAAAGGCGTGTCGGCCATCGCCATCGCCGCGCTCGCCATCGCGTCGCTGGTCGACGATGGCTGGCATGGCCTCGTCGAGAAGGCCGGCAAGCGAGGCACGAGCAACATCGGCGTGATCCACGCCGGCGAGGCCACGAACGTCGTCGCCGAGCGGGCCACCCTCCGCGCCGAAGCCCGCGGCCACGATTCTGCTTTTCGCGGCCGCATCATCAAGGCCATCGAAAAAGCCTTTGGCGTTGCGGCCAAGAAAGTAAAGGCGTCGGACGGCCGCACTGGAAAGGTTTCGATCGCGGGCCGGCTCGACTACGAGGCGTTTCGGCTGCCCGACCGTGAGGCCTGTGTGCTGGCAGCAACAGCCGCGCTCGAGGCGATCGGTCTCGAGCCACGCCCCGATATCTCCAACGGCGGCCTCGACGCCAACTGGATGGCGGTCCACGGCATCCCGACGGTCACGCTCGGATGCGGGCAACGCGACATCCACACGACGAACGAGACGCTCGACCTCGTCGCCTACGACAACGCCTGCCGCGCGGCGCTTCTTTTGGCGACGGGCTGACGCGTGCACGGTATGCAATCGCTCCCGTCCTAAAAGCCTCTCGCGAGAGCGAGGGGGCTGCGGGTCATTGGGCGAGACCGCTCATGATTACCGAGCGGGACGGCCTCCCACCCGCAGCCCCCCGTTTATCAACGGGGGCTTCTATGCCGACAACGCAGATCGTCGGGCTCGGGTTGTGCCAGCGGCCCGCTTTCGGATTTCCGCTATCCGCTTTAGATTGCTTCCCATGCAAATACCAACGGCCACATCCCCCGCCCTCGACCACATTCACCAGGGCGACTGCCTCGACCTGCTCGCCCGCACGCCGGCGGAGAGTGTGCATCTCGCCTTCGCTGATCCTCCCTTCAACATCGGCTACGACTACGACACCTACGACGACACGCGATCCACCGACGACTACCTCACCTGGTGCAAGCGATGGATGGAGGGCGTGAAGCGGGTGCTTCGCCCCGACGGCACTTTTTGGTTGGCGATCGGTGACGAGTATGCCGCCGAGCTCAAGGTGATGGCCACGCGGGAGCTGGGGCTGGTCTGCCGAAGCTGGGTCGTCTGGTACTACACGTTTGGCGTGAACTGCAAATACAAGTTCAGCCGCTCACATGCCCACCTCTTCCACTTCGTGAAAGACCCAAAGACCTTCACGTTCAATGTCGATGCCATCCGCGTGCCGAGTGCACGGGAGCTGGTCTACGGCGACAAGCGGGCCAACGCGGCCGGCCGTCTTCCCGACGACACCTGGATCCTCAGGCCGCAGGATCTTCCCGAAGGTTTTGAAGCGGATGGGGATACGTGGTTTTTCCCGCGGGTGTGCGGCACGTTCAAGGAACGGTCCGGCTGGCACGGCTGCCAGATGCCCGAGCAGCTCCTCGGTCGCATCATCCGCGCGTGCAGCCACGAGGGCGACACCGTGCTCGATCCCTTCGGCGGCAGCGGCACGACGCTCGCCGTCGCCAAGAAAATGGGCCGACACTTTCTGGGCTTCGAGCTCTCGGAACAATACGCAGCGAGGATCCGCGACCGTCTCACAGGCATCGCCCCTGGTGACCCGCTCGACGGCGCCCCCGAGCCACTCAAGAGCTCCCCTGCCACCGCCGAAGGCCGCCGTCTCCGCCCGGAAGCCGAGCGCGGCGTGAAGCGACGCCGGAAGAAGACGGCCGCCGCGCCGCTCTTCCCCGACGCCGAGTAACGTCGCCCAGCGGAGGCGCGGGGTGGCCGGCACCAACCATCCACGCAAGCACTGCCATGGAGTCCCCTGGCCTCGAGCCGCTAGAATCGCGTCCCCGATTCCTGAACCACGTCACGGAGCCTCCCGATGAAGTATGGCCTGAACCTTCTCCTATGGACTGACCGCATGCACGAGGGCATCGTCCCGGTGGTGGAGAAGGTCAAGGCCATGGGCTACGACGGCGTCGAGATGCCGATCTTCGAGCTCAACGAGCCGCTCTACACCCAGTGGGGCACACGGCTCGATGCCATCGGCCTCGAGCGCACGGCCGTCACGGTCCGCAACGCTGGTGACAATCCGATCAGTCATTCGGCCACCGTTCGCACGGCCGCCGTGGATGCGATGAAGAAGACGATCGACTGCTGCCGGGCCGCTGGCGTCAAGACACTCGCCGGCCCCACCCACTCGGCGATCGGCGAGTTCACCGGCACGGGGCCGACCGCCGACGAATTGAAGTGGGGCGTGGAGACGATGCAGAAGGTGGGCGAGTATGCCGCAACCGCCGGCGTCACGATCGCCGTCGAATACCTGAACCGCTTCGAGAACTACTTCCTGACGAGCGTGGCGCAGACCGTCGCCTTCGTGAAGGCGGTCAACAGCCCGCACGTGCGCATGATGTACGACACGTTCCATGCGAACATCGAAGAGAAGAACATTCCCGACGCGATCCGGGCGGCGGCGCCCTGGACGGCGCTTGTCCATATTTCAGAGAACGACCGCAGCATCCCGGGCACCGGGCATGTCCACTGGGATGAGACGTTCGATACGCTCCGCGAAGTCGGTTACGACGGCTGGATGGTCGTCGAGGCGTTTGGGCTGGCGCTGCCGAACATCGTGGCCGCCACCAAAATTTGGAGGAAGATGTTTCCGTCCGAAGATCAACTCGCGACCGACGCCCTCGCGTTCATGAAGCGGGAAGTCGCCAAGCGAAAATAAAAGCCCACGGCGATAGCTGTGGGGTAGCGCAACGGATGATGCTGCCACCTCATCCGGGATGGAGGGGCATACGCTCCACGACTCCCTCACTATCGTGAGGGGCTTTTCCACCACCGAGGCCCGCACCGATGGCCCGCGACGATTCACACGACGCGCCCGGTTTCACGTCGCCACCGGCCGATGGCGGCCTGTCGATCGACCGGCTCGCCCGTGCCTTCGCGGCCATGATGGGCCAGGGAGACTCGTCGGCTCCTTCAGCGACGCCGGCTGCCGTCGTGCAGGTCGATGCGTCGCCCGACCTCGATGAGGAAAGCGTGCGCGACGACGACGGCCGCGTGAACCCTCGCTCCATCCTCGAGGCGCTGCTGTTCGTGGGTTTGCCGGGAGGTGAGCCGCTGTCGAGCCAGGTCGCCGCCGGGCTCATGCGCGGGGTGCAGCCGCAGGAAGTGGACGATCTGGCCCAGGAGCTCGCGAGGGTCTACGAGGAGGAGAAGCGTCCGTATGAAATAGCTTCACGCGGCGACGGCTGGGTGATGCGGCTGCGGTCTGAGTACGCCGGCTTTGGGGCGGTGCTCGAGCAGCGAAGCCGCCTTGTGAGGCTCGACGCGGAATCGCTCGATGCGCTCGCCGTGGTCGCGTGGCATCAGCCTGTGCCGCGGGACAAGATCGTCGAGTTTGGGTGCGACGCCCGACCCGCCACGCTCCGCACGCTTGTGCGACGCGGGCTGCTTGCGATTGAAAAATCGGAGGATCCTGACGCCGCGCCGGCCTACGTGACCACGCAAAAGTTTCTCGATGTCTTCAAGCTCGAGAGCCTGGCCGACCTCCCGCCGCCGCACGACCCGCCGAAGTAGCTTGCTTCACGCGGCGCGGGCCATCCATGGCCCCAACCCAATACAAGCCCACGGCGCTAGCCGTGTGGACTGCTTCACGCGGCGCGGGCCATCCATGGCCCCGCTTCGCTTGCCGGGCCTCCGCCCGGAATTCAACCCGGCCTTCCAGGCCTCGTCCCCCCAACCCAATACAAGCCCACGGCGATAGCCGTGTGGACTGCGGGTGGAAGGACATCCCGTTGGCTATTTTTAAGCGGGCTCGCCCAACAGCCCGCCGTCCCCTCGCTATCGCGAGGGGCTTTTATTGGTGCTTACCACGACGATTGCCGCGCACCCAACCCAATACAAGCCCACGGCGCTAGCCGTGTGGACTTGCTTCACGCGGCGCGGGCCATCCATGGCCCCGCTTCGCTTGCCGGGCCTCCGCCCGGAAGTCAACCGGCCTTCCAGGCCTCGTCCCCAACCCAATACAAGCCCACGGCGATAGCCGTGTGGACTGCGGGTGGAAGGACATCCCGTTGGCTATTTTTCACGAGCGGGCTCGCCCAACAGCCCGCCGTCCCCTCGCTATCGCGAGGGGCTTTTATTGGTGTTTGCCACGACGATTGCCTCGTCCCGTGTGGTGATCGCGCCGTCGAGTTGGAGCGTGCGAATCCGCGCGAGCGCAGCCCCCATCGCAGGGCCCGGAGGGATGCCCGCCTCGCGCAGATCATTGCCTGTGACCAACGGCGGCGGATCGATCTCCGCTCGTGGCCGCGCCACCTGCGCTGAGAAGTGCGCTGCCGCCGTCGCGTCTCCCATGCCGCATGCCGCGCGCGCTCGCACGAGGTCAGCAAGCAGCCCAGCCCGCGGGTCGGCCACCCACGGCTGGAGCCGCGACCAGTTCCACGCGGCAAGCTGCGGCTCGTCGCCGATGGCCGCGATGCCCTCCCGCAACCATGCCGCCGCCTTGGCCTCGTGGTTCGATAGCCGCAGCCGCGAGGCGATCACCGTGACAACTCGCGGCTCATGCGCGGCACACACGGTCGCCAGCGCCTGCGGCAGGCTCGGCTCATCGAGCGCGCCGACGACCCATGCCGCCTCGGCCCAGCGGGTGTCCGTGCCAACGCCTGGCGGGGCCACCTCCGGCAGGATCTCGCGGGCGAGACCGGTGGCGGCGAGCAGCTCAAGCGCCTCGCGGCGGCCCTGCCGCGAGACAATGGCCCGCAACTCGGCCGCGATCCGCTCGGGGCTCACGGTGGTCACGAGGTGGGCCATGCGTTCGACCGCGGCCCGCGTCTCGGCTTCCATCACAAAGCCAAAGAAGGCGGTGAACCGAATCGCCCGGAGCATGCGGAGATGATCCTCGGCAAACCGCATCGCCGGCACACCGATGGCCCGCACGATCCCGGCAGTGAGATCCTCGCGGCCGCCCACGAAGTCGTGAACCTCACCCGAACTTGGATCGAGGAAGAGACCGTTGATCGTGAAATCCCGCCGCTTGGCGTCTTCGCGGGCCGAGCAGAAGGTGACGCTCGTGGGCCGCCGGCCGTCGGTGTAATCGGCGTCGGTCCGGAAGGTGGCCACTTCCACCTGCCCGGCCCCAGGTGGCCCGAGCACCGTGATCACGCCAAACGCGGCACCGACGGCAAGTGTCCGCCGGCGGCCAAACACGTTCCTCACCGTATCGGGAGTGGCCGCCGTCGCCACGTCGTAATCTGCGGGAGTTCGGGCCAAAAGCTCGTCGCGAACGCAGCCGCCGGCCCAGTAGCTCTCGTGCCCTTCCCCCCTCAAGCGGGCGACCACCGACGCCGCAAACGCTCGGGAGGTCGCTGGGTCGACCGGATTACTTGCCATTGGGGGAGGTTTAACCGTTGACGAAGGGCTGCGGAGCCGAATACGATAGGAGACGCGGGGGTTGCCATCCCAGGCCCATTCTTTATTCGTGCGCGCCTGGTTGGAAGCACCCGAGATTTTTTAAGTTATTTCTTTTATTCACAAAGGCCCCTGTTTGGGGCGGAGGATTTTTCCCATGTCAGCGATTCTTCACAACTCGAAACGGCGAGGCTTCACGCTCGTCGAGCTCCTGGTGGTGATTGCCATCATCGCCACGCTCATCGGCCTGCTTCTGCCAGCCGTTCAAAGCGCCCGCGAAGCCGCCCGCCGCACCGGCTGCGGCTTCAATGTCCGTGGCCTGGCCCAGGCCACCCAAGTGTTCGAGTCGACCAAGCGGCGGTTCCCGTCGGCTACCGACCGCAACGAGGGCAACAGCGTCGCGGGAGCCTGGTCCGCTGCGAACACGGCCAGTGGCTATAGCTGGATCTTCCATGTGCTGCCGTACATGGAAGAAGGGGCGATGTACAACAACATCTCCAGCAACACCGCGAAGTTCCAGAACGGTCCGTTCAGCGTCGGCTACGGTGGCGCCGCATCGCCGCCGACCGGCGGTGCCTGGACGGCGGCGAACGCAACCGCAGCCAACAGCGGCAGCCACGCGTCTACCGTCGTGATCGCGCCGCTCATCTGCCCGAGCTCGGGTGGTGGCACGAAGGTAGAGACGAGCGTAAGCGGACCGACCGGGGGGCTCTCGTACGCGAGCGAGTACAACGCTGGATATGGCGGTGGACAGGTTGCGGTGACCAACTACAAGGCCATGGCGGGCACGCACATGAACACGGCTGTGTCGCCGATCGTGCCTGTGCTCAACGGCGCGATCCAGTTCTCGCCTGACGTTGCGGTGAGCTCGGCGCTGACCGCCACGCCCTGGTTTGCAAGCCGGTCGGGCATCTCGGCGGGTGCGATCTCCGACGGCATGTCGAAGACCGTCATGATTGCCGAGTCGAAGGAGCGGGGCTACTCGTCCTGGATCGACGGCACGAGTTGCTGGGTGGTGGCTTACGATCCGAACCTGGCGATTCCCTTCAATGTTAATGGCACATGGAGCACGGTGAATGGGTCGCTCACCGCGATCACCCGCTGTGCGCTCTCTGTCCAGCCAACGCTGTCGCCAGCGATCGTGCGATTCCTGCCCTCGGGGTCGTTCACCACGGGGAGCCGTATGGCTCAGGGCATGGCCTTCGGCCCGAGCAGCGATCATCAGGGCGGCATCCTGATGCATGCCTTCGGTGACACCCACGTGACGCCGATCACGACGGACGTCGATCCGAACGTGTACATGTCGGTCTGCTCGCGAAACGGTCAAGAAGCGGTGACGATCACGGAGTGACCCTCCGTCCGTCGCTCGACTAAGTTCACGGGGCCGCCACTGGAACACCAGTGGCGGCCCCGGCTTTTTTCACGACCGGCGGGCCATCCCTGGCCCCGGCGGTCTTGCCGCCCCTCCGGGCGGCGGTCGCACGGTTGGCTCCCGTGCTCGTGCGTCATGCGGTGTGGTTCGCTCGAGCAGACGAATGCCCGCTCGGGGTTGCCCGAGCCTCGCGGCGAATGGACGACGGGCTTGCCCAATGACCCGCAATCCCCTCACTGTCGTGAGGGGCTTCTATGACAGGCTGCTGCGCCCGGGTATTCTTAATTTGTTTTCTTCGACGGGGGTTCTCGAGGAGCCGTCTTGCCATGCCAAAGCCAAACGAGTCCGCGCGTCGTGGCCCGCGCGAGCACGTATGCCCGCGGCAAGGCTTCACCATCGTCGAGCTCCTGGTGGTGATTGCCATTGTGGCCCTTTTGACTGCCCTCGCGATGCCGGCCCTCCAACGCGCTCGCGAAGCCGCGAGGCGTGCGGGGTGCGGCGTGAATCTCCGCGGCCTCTCACACGCCGTCATGGCCTTTGACTCGACTGTCGGGAGGCTGCCATCGGTCACCGACCGAAACGAGGCGGCAAGTCGGCCGGGAAATCGCACGGCAGGCGCTCAGTTGACCGGGTATAGCTGGATTTTCCACGTTCTCCCGTTTTATGAGCTTCTCGCGCTCAGCGACGGCGTCTCGAGCAACACTCGCCAGTTCGAGAATGGTCCATTCAGCACCGGGTTCACGCCCGCAACAGCCGTCCCGACCGGTGGTGCCTGGGCTGAGGCCAATGCGACGAGCCTCGTCAGTGCCGGGGGCCATGCCTCAACCTTGGTGTTGCCGCAGCTTGTCTGCCCGAGCTCGCAGGGCGGCAAGACGGTCGAGACAACGAGAACTGGTTCATCCCGCGGGCAATCCTACGCTGGTGAGTACGGCAGCATCGCCTTCCAGGCATCGATCGGTGGAAGAGTGGCGATCACCAACTACAAGGCCATGGCTGGGACGCACCTCGCGAGCCAGCCCGTGTTGCCGGCAGGAACAGCGGTCATTCCGCAGGCCAATGGCATCATCCAGTTTGCCCCTGCGACACCGATTCCTGCGGCGCTCAACGCGACCGCCCTCACGCAATGCCGTGCCACTCGCCAGGGCATTCAATCGTCTGCCGTTTCCGACGGACTGGCGAAAACGGTGTTGGTGGCCGAGACGAAGGAGCGGGGGTATGCGTCCTGGATCGACGGCACGACCTGCTGGGTCGTGGCCTACAATCCGAATGTGCTGCTCGCGCCCACCATCTCCTTGGGGATCCCGGCTGGATCCACCAGCGCGTGGTTCAATGGAGCAGTGCCGGTTTCGCAGTGCGCTTTTTCGGTCATACCCTCGGGAGCACCGCTGGTGCTGTTCCTGCCGACGGCGAGATTCGGGAGTCGATTGAATGCTGCTGGCGTCGCCACCGGGGTTGGCGGCATGGCGTACGGACCGAGTAGCGACCACAGCGACGGCATTGTGATGCACGCCTTCGGCGACACGCACGTGATACCGATCGCGTCCACCATCGACCCGAGCGTCTACATGGCAATCTGCTCACGGAACGGCATGGAGAAGGCGGGCTTTGTAGCGCCATAAGGCTCCGGCTTCTGCTCGCATCGGCTCATGGGCCCGCCGCGTGGCTGCTTTGCGCCCGTGCGCCGCCACGGTATCCTCATGGATTCTCACCGAACGCTCATCCTCCACGGAGCCGCTTGCCATGCCAACCGATTTCGCCCGCCTTGCCGTCTCCCGTCGCGATGCCCTTCGGGCTGGCGGCCTTTCCGCAGCGGCGGCCGCTACGCTTGCCGGCCTTCGCGCCGCCCACGCTGAAAACCCATCGAGCGACACGATCAAGGTGGGCCTCATCGGCGCCGGCGGCCGTGGCACCGGCGCCCTTCAGCAGACGCTCTCCGTTCCCGGCTCGAACGTAAAGGTCACCGCCATCGCCGATGCCTTCCAGCACCGCATCGAGGCGGCGCTCAAGGGTCTCGAGAAGATGGCAGACAAGGTCGATTGCCCTGAGGACCGCCGCTTCACCGGCCTCGACGCCGCCCAGAAGGTCATCGATCTGCCCGATGTTGATCTGGTGATCCTGGCCACGCCCCCAGGGTTTCGACCGTATCACTTCGATGCGGCCATCAAGGCGGGAAAGCATGTGTTCATGGAGAAGCCTGTGTGCGTCGACTCGTTCGGCGCACGGCTCTGCCTCGAGGCATCCAAGCTCGCGGATGAAAAGAAGCGGAAGGTCGTGGTCGGCCTCCAGCGGCGGTATGACGAGGAATATCGCCAGACGATTCAACGAATCCGCGAGGGCCTCGCCGGCGACATCATCGGCGGGCAGGTCTATTGGAATGGCTCTGGGATCTGGTATCGCGATCGCCAGAAGGACCAAAACGAAATGCAGTTCCAGGTGAACAACTGGTACCACTTCAACTGGCTGTGCGGAGACCACATCTGCGAGCAGCACGTTCACAACATCGACGTGGCCAATTGGGTGCTCGGGACTGACGGCCCGACCAGCTACGCTCCTCTCACGGCCTATGGCATCGGTGGTCGCCAGGATCGCGACCGCAACAGCGAGATCTACGACCACCACGCGGTCAACTTCACCTACCCCAACGGCGTGCGAATCGCCAGCCAATGCCGCCAGTTTCGCGGCGGTGATAACCGTGTCAACGAGGAGTTCCAGGGATCCAAGGGCCTCGTGAAGATCGGCGAGATCACCGACTACGACGGCAAGACGCTCTGGAAGTTCGAGGGGAAGTCGCCCAATGCCTACCAGGTGGAGCATGACGAGCTCCACGATGCCATCCGCAACGACAAGCCTCTCAACAACACGCCGTACGGTGTGACAGCAAGTTTTTCGGCGGTGCTCGGCCGGCTCGCCACCTACTCCGGTAAGGAGCAGGACTACGCCAAGGCGCTCGCTGCCGACTACCGACTCATGCCCGAGAATGCCACATGGGAGTCCACGCCCCCAGTGCTCCCGAATGCCGACGGACTCTATCTCCCCCCAATGCCAGCGTCGTTCAAGATGGTGGACGTCACAAAGATCAGCCAGTCATGATCGTCGGCATCCCGCGGGAGACCAAGCGGGACGAATACCGCGTCGGCCTCCTCCCAGTCGGCGCCGAGGAGCTTGTTCGGGCGGGCCATGAGGTGTTTGTCGAGCGCTCGGCGGGGGTCGGCTCGGGGCTGCCCGACGAGGCCTACGCGTCCTGTGGGGCTACGCTCGTGGACTCGGCCGCCGACGTTTTTGCGAGAGCCAATCTCATTGTGAAGGTGAAGGAGCCGCAGAGGCCCGAGCTCGCGCTCCTGCGAAAAGGCCAGACGCTCTTCACGTATTTTCATTTCGCGGCCTCTCTGCAGCTCACCGAGGGCTTTCTCGCCACAGGTGCCACAGCCGTCGCCTATGAAACGCTCCGCGATGAACGCGGCCGGCTCCCGCTCTTGATCCCGATGAGCGAAGTGGCGGGGCGGATGAGCATCCAGGAAGGGGCTAAGTTTCTCGAACGACCCCAGATGGGCCGCGGGATTCTCTTGGGCGGCGTGCCGGGCGTGGCGCCGGCGAATGTGCTCGTGCTGGGTGCCGGCACGGTCGGCGCCAATGCGGCAAAGGTGGCCGCCGGGTTTGGCGCCAATATCGCGCTGTTGGATACAAACCTTGAGCGGCTTCGCTACCTCGATGACGTCACCCCGCCCAACATCGACTGCCTCTACTCCGACCGGCATTTGATTCGGGAGCGACTGAGCTGGGCCGACCTCGTCATCGGTAGCGTGCTCATTCCCGGCGCCCGCGCACCGCACCTCGTCGAGCGAGACGACCTGCGGCTTATGAAGCCGGGCGCGGTCATCATCGACGTGGCCATCGACCAGGGCGGCTGCATCGCCACGAGCCGACCGACCACACACGCCGAACCGACCTATGTAGTGGACGACGTTGTCCACTACTGCGTCACGAACATGCCGGGCGCCGTCGGCCGCACGAGCACGTACGCCCTTTGCAACGCCACCCTGCCGTATGTGCTCGAACTGGCCGCCGCGGGCGTCGCCGCCGCCGCCCGGTCGAGCCCGGCAATTCGCTCGGCCGTGAACATTTTTGAAGGGCGGCTGGTGCAACCCGCCGTCGCCGCCGCCTTCGGCCTCCCCTGCGAGCCGTTCGCCACATGACTCCGGCCGGCGGTGCCTGCTCGAATAGAAGCCCCTGGCGCCAGCCAGGGGGCTCCTGGGCCAACCCCATCCCGTTTCCAATCACCAGCGGTCTCGCCCAACAGCCCGCCGTTCCCTCGCTCCCGCGCGGGGCTTCAATGAAGGATGCCATTCGTGAACACAAGTCAATCCATCCCGGTGTCGCTCCGATGGGTCGGGGAAGCCGATGGGCAGCTCGACATCCTCGACCAGACTCTCTTGCCCGGTCGCCTCGAATGGATCGCCGCCCGTGATGTCGACACGGTCGTCGAAGCCATCAAGAGCCTGCGGGTCCGTGGGGCTCCCGCGATCGGGATCGCAGGGGCCTATGGCCTCGCGGTGGCCGCCGGTGAGGCGGTTCGTGCGGGGCTCGCCCCCGACGCGGCGCGTGCTCACGTGCTCGCCCGTGGTGAAACCCTCGCCACGGCGCGGCCCACAGCCGTCAATCTCCGCTGGGCTGTCGAACGGTGTGTCGCCATCGTGGATCGCCTGTCACTTGTCACGCCGGCGGAAGGGATCGCCGAGGCCCTCCTGGCCGAAGCCAGGGCGATCCACTCCGAAGACCGCGGCCTCTGCGCCGCCATCGGCACGCATGGCCTCGCGATCTTGCCCGAGGGCAACATCCTCACGCACTGCAACACCGGCGCCCTTGCAACAGGCGGCGCGGGCACAGCTCTTGCAGTCATCGCAGCTGCATGGGATTCGGGCCGGCGGTTCACGGTCTTTGCCGATGAGACGCGGCCGCTCTTTCAGGGCTCGCGGCTCACGGCATGGGAGCTCGTGCAGCGGGGTATTCCGGTGACGGTGCTCTGCGACTCCGCAGCTGGGCACCTCATGGCATCGGGCCAAGTCGCCGCCGTGATCGTGGGGGCCGATCGAATCACGGCCTGCGGCGACACGGCCAACAAGATCGGCACCTACTCGCTCGCAGTCCTGGCTGCCGCCCACGACATCCCCTTCTTCGTCGCCGCCCCCTCGAGCACGTTTGATACGTCCATTGATGATGGGAGCGAGATCCCGATCGAGGAGCGGTCGGCTGCGGAAGTGCTTGCCCCCTTGGGCGTGCAGGCGGCCCCGGCCGGCGCCGCGGCGTTCAACCCAGCCTTTGACGTCACTCCCGCCCGGCTGATCCACGGCATCGTCACCGAAAAGGGCGTGATCGCCCCGGTGACTCGCGACACCATCCGAGCGATGCTCAGCGGGCAGGCCGGAACGTAGTAGACTTTGGCAGTCACCGATTCTGGATTGCCCCCCCGCATGAATTCTGCTGTTACCGCCACTGCTGCCGCTGCCGCGGCGTGTGGCTCCCAGGCGGCCTCCTCCAATCCGTTTCCCGGATACCGCCCGCCCGAGACGGCCTACGACGAGCTCACCGGTGCCGATGGCCAGCCCCGGCCACACTGGAAGCGACTCGTCGAGCTGCTCGGCTCGTGGCAGCCCTCGGAGCTTGCCGACCGCTGGGACCAGGCCCGCCGGCTCATCCGCGACAACGGCGTCACCTACAACGTCCATGACGACGCGGCCAGCGAGCAGCGTCCCTGGGTGCTCGACCCGATCCCGCTCATGATCGCGCAGGCCGACTGGGAGCGGCTCGAGGTCGGCATCAATCAACGAGCCCGTGTCCTCGAGGCCCTCCTGGCCGACCTCTACGGCCCCCAGCACATGCTCCGCGAAGGCATCGTGCCACCCGAGCTCGTGTTCGCCAATCCCGCGTTCCTCCGGTGCTGCCACGGCATCGCGCAGCCCGGCGGCCGCTGGCTCCATCTCCATGCGGTCGTCGTGGCCCGCAATCGCGATGGCAAATGGATGGCCCTCGGCGACCGCACGGGTGTGCCACAGGGCCTCGGCTACTCTCTCGAAAACCGACTTGTCGTGTCGCGGCTGTTCCCCGAAGTTTTTCAGGAATGCCATGTCGAGCGGCTGGCCCCGTTCTTCATCGCGCTTCGCACGCTCCTCCGCGGACTCGTACCCACGCGTGACGCCCCGCGCGTGGCCCTCCAAAGCCCCGGGCCCGCAAGCGCCACCTACTTCGAAGACGCATACCTCGCTCGCTATCTCGGGTTTCCACTCGTCGAGGGGGGCGATCTCACGGTCCGCGACGACAAGCTCGCGCTCAAGACGCTCGGCGGTCTCGTGCAACTTGACGTGCTGCTCCGCCGCGTGGCCGACCGCCAGTGCGACCCACTCGAGCTCGACGGCACGGCCCTTGAAGGCACGCCTGGCCTCGTGCAGGCCGTTCGTCAGGGACGAGCCGTGGCCGCCAACCCGATCGGCAGCGCCCTGGTGGAATCGCCAGGGTTCGCCGAGTTTCTTCCGGCGGTGTCTCGCCGTATGCTCGGGGAAGAGCTTCATCTTGCCTCGCCCGTGTCGCGGTGGTGTGGAATTCCATCAAACCTCGATCATGTCCTCAACACGCTCGATGACTGCGTGCTCGAGTCGGTGATTCCGCGCCGCGGCATGAAACGCTTCGTGCCGGCGCTGCTCGACGCTCGCTCGCGGACGCGACTCATCGACGAGGTCCGCGCCAGGCCCGGTGAATGGGTGGGCCGTCAGCGGGTCGAGCGATCGGTTGCCCCCTGCTGGCACGACGGCGCGATCGCACCGGCCTCGGTGCTTCTGCGGTGCTTCGCTGTGGCGGTCGCGGGGGGCGGCTACCAGACGATGCGTGGTGGCCTCGCGCGGATGAACGTAGGGCGTTCAGCCGGCGAAGAAACGCTCCTCTCGAGTCAGGGGTCGAAGGATGTGTGGGTGCTGGCGAGCGGCCCCGTGCAGCCGGTCACGCTCCTCCGTCAGCCTGGGCAGCCGTTGCCGCTGCGTCGCAGTGGCTACGACCTCCCCAGCCGTGTTGCCGACGACCTCTTCTGGCTCGGCCGTCATGCCGAACGGGCCGACGGCACAGCGCGGCTCCTGCGAACGGTGGTCAATCGGCTCGCCTCCGAGGCCAATCAGGACGCGGGCATCGAAGCGGCGATCTTGATGGCTGCCCTGGAGAGTCCGCCCAAGGTCCGCAAGGAGTGGCTCGAGACGGGGCGCCCCGGGACGCTCTTGGAGATCCAGCGGGCTGTGCTTGCGCTCGCGTATGACGGCGGCCAGCCGTCCGGTGTGCAGGAGGGAATCGATCGGCTCTGGCGGACCGCCTCGGTCGTCCGCGACCGCATTTCGATCGACTCCTGGAAGGTACTCTCGCGGGTTCGTCGCGACTGCCTCGCCGGCCGGCCAGCCCAGGGGTGGGGTGGTGTGGCCCGCACGGGCGACATGCTTCCCTACCTCGACACCCTCATCCTTGATCTCGCCGCCTTCGCGGGCCTCGGCACCGAGAGCATGACCCGCGGTCCGGGCTGGCGATTCCTCGACATGGGCCGCCGCGTCGAACGAGCGAGCGCGTCGATCCAGCTCGTCTCGACGGCACTCGTGCCCCCACGCCCAACCGAGACGGCCGACGCCTCGCAGCGTCTCGAGGAAATGCTCCTGGAAATAGCCGACAGCTCCATGACCTATCGCAACCGCTACCTCGGCATGCTCGAGCCGGCGCCCCTGATCGATCTTCTCGTGATCGACGAAACGAATCCCCGCAGTGTGGCCTTCCAGTTCGCGGCGCTCGCTCAGCATGTCGAGCAGCTTCCGAGCGAGGCTGCCTCCCCCGTGCTCTCCGGCGAACGGCGGGCCGTGCTCGAGGCGCTTTCGGCGCTTCGGCTGGCCGACGTGGGGGCCCTCGCCGCGATCGGTCCCGACGGAGGCCGACCGCTGCTCGGCGAGTTGCTCGGCCTGCTGGCGACGGCGGCCGGGGAGTTTTCCGAGAGCGTCACGCACCGCTACCTCGTCCATGCCGTACCACAACGGCGGCTTGGTGACGCCACCGCAGCCGCCACCCCTGCCTAACCAACACTTGGACGAGAACGTAGTATGCCCCCTCAGGTTGTGATTGTCGGCCGGCCCAATGTCGGCAAGTCGAGCCTCTTCAACTGGCTCATCGAGAAGCGGATCGCGATCGAAGACCCCACGGCCGGCGTGACCCGCGATCGACTCATGCAACGGATCGATCTCGAGGGCCGCATCATCGACCTCGTTGACACCGGCGGCATGGGCTTTGACGATCCCGATGGGCTCACCGCCCAAATCGATGCCCAGATCGAAAACGGTCTCGGGAACGCGGCGGTCATCCTTTTCCTCGTCGATGTTCGCGCGGGGCTCGCCTCTGCCGACATGGTGGTGGCCCAGCGTGTCCGCCGCACTGGTGCCCCTGTGCTGCTCGTGGCCAACAAGGCCGATGCCCCGAGCCTCGATTCCACCGCCGTCGACTTCGCTCCGCTGGGGTTTGGCGCGCCGATCGTGGTGAGCGCCCGCGAGCACCGCAACCGCGGTCTCCTCGTCGATGCGATCCTCGAGCACCTCCCCCCGGTCGATCCCGACGATCCCGAGACCGCCGAGTTGCCGGAGATGAAGCTCGCCATCGTGGGCCGCCGCAACGTCGGGAAAAGCACGTTTGTCAACGCGCTGGCCCACGAGGAACGGGTGATCACCAGCGCCGTGGCTGGCACCACGCGAGACAGTATCGATGTGCGATTTGACGTGGATGGCAAGAGTTTTCTGGCGATCGACACGCCCGGCCTGAGGCGAACCAAAAGCCGCACGACCGACCTCGACTTCTACGGCACCCATCGGGCGCAGCGGAGCATTCGCCGCGCTGATGTGGTGCTCCTCTTCTTCGACGCCTCCGAGCCGGTGGGCAAGGTCGACAAGCAGCTTGCCGAGACGATCACCGAAGAGGCCAAGCCGGTGATCTTCGTCGTCAACAAATGGGATCTCTACGCGGGCGACGTCGAGAAGGGAGAGTGGACGAAGTATCTCCGCGACACGTTCCGCACGATGCCCTGGGCCCCCGTCGCGTTCGTGACGTCTACGAAGGGCCGCAATGTGAAGGCCACGATCGACACGGCCCAGCGGCTCTACCGCCAGAGCCAAACCCGCGTCACCACGGCGCGGCTCAATACCGTGCTCCGGAAGGCCGTCGAGACAAACCGTCCCTCCGCCGACGGCCGCGGCCGCCCCGTGCGGCTCTACTACGCGACCCAGGTCGATGTCGGCCCGCCTACGATCATGATCTCGGCGAGCGCCCCGCGAAGTGTCACTGAGCCCTACCAGCGGTATCTCATCAACGCCTTCCACAAGGCGCTTCCGTTTTCCGAGATCCCGATCAAGCTCCTCGTCCGCGGCAAGAAACCCGAAGACACCAAGGGGTGAGCGCATCCAAGATACATGGAGCGGCCTTCCGTGCTGTGTGTCATGGAAGCCCCTCGCGATAGCGAGGGGACGGCGGGTTGTTGGGCGAGCCCGCTCGTGATGGTGAACGGGATGTCCTTCGACCCGCAGTCCACACGGCTAGCGCCGTGGGCTTGTATTGGGTTGGGGACGAGGCCTGGAAGGCCGGTTGAATTCCGGGCGGAGGCCCGGCAAGCGAAGCGGGGCCATGGATGGCCCGCGCCGCGTGAAGCAAGTCCACACGGCTAGCGCCGTGGGCTTGTATTGGGTTGGGCGCGCGGCAATCGTTGTGGCAAACACCAATAAAAGCCCCTCGCGATAGCGAGGGGACGGCGGGCTGTTGGGCGAGCCCGCTCGTGATGGTGAACGGGTTGTCCTTCCACCCGCAGTCCACACGGCTAGCGCCGTGGGCTTGTATTGGGTTGGAGACGAGGCCTGGAAGGCCGGGTTGAATTCCGGGCGGAGGCCCGGCAAGCGAAGCGGGGCCATGGATGGCCCGCGCCGCGTGAAGCAAGTCCACACGGCTAGCGCCGTGGGCTTGTATTGGGTTGGGCGCGCGGCAATCGTTGTGGC
>Ga0163150_10001534_pt1 | contig 38589 bp, 33 predicted proteins | sample OliLakLV19P2IB_FD_148628 | JGI IMG/M metagenome (GOLD analysis project Ga0163150, IMG submission 148628) | Freshwater microbial mat bacterial communities from Lake Vanda, McMurdo Dry Valleys, Antarctica - Oligotrophic Lake LV.19.P2.IB | ecosystem: Environmental > Aquatic > Freshwater > Lake >... | reverse complement strand
ACCAACCAGCCGCCGGTGGCGAATGCGGGGGCGGACCAGACGGTGAATGACGCCGATGGCAACGGCGCGGAACCGGTGATCCTCAATGGCGCGGGGTCCACCGATGACGGCAGCATCGTGAGCTACGTCTGGAAGGAAGGCGCGACGTCGCTCGCCACCGGCCCGACCCCGACGGTGACGCTGGCCGTCGGCGTGCACACGATCACTCTGACGGTGACCGACAACGGCAGCCCCGCGCTCACCGCGACCGACATCGTCGTCATCACGGTCACACCGAAGGTCATCACCAACCAGCCGCCGGTGGCGAATGCGGGGGCGGACCAGACGGTGAATGACGCCGATGGCAACGGCGCGGAACCGGTGATCCTCAATGGCGCGGGGTCCACCGATGACGGCAGCATCGTGAGCTACGCCTGGCGCGAGGGCGCGACGTCGCTCGCCACCGGCCCGACCCCGACGGTGACCCTGGCCGTCGGCGCGCACACGATCACCCTGACCGTGACCGACAACGGCAGCCCCGCGCTCACCGCGACCGACATCGTCGTCATCACGGTCACACCGAAGGTCATCACCAACCAGCCGCCGGTGGCGAATGCGGGGGCGGACCAGACGGTGAACGACGCCGATGGCAGCGGCGCGGAACCGGTGATCCTCAATGGCGCGGGGTCCACCGATGATGGCGCCATCGTGAGCTACGTCTGGAAGGAAGGCGCGACGTCGCTCGCCACCGGCCCGACCCCGACGGTGACCCTGGCCGTCGGCGCGCACACGATCACCCTGACCGTGACCGACAACGGCAGCCCCGCGCTCACCGCGACCGACATCGTCGTCATCACGGTCACACCGAAGGTCATCACCAACCAGCCGCCGGTGGCGAATGCGGGGGCGGACCAGACGGTGAACGACGCCGATGGCAGCGGCGCGGAACCGGTGATCCTCAATGGCGCGGGGTCCACCGATGACGGCGCCATCGTGAGCTACGTCTGGAAGGAAGGCGCGACGTCGCTCGCCACCGGCCCGACCCCGACGGTGACCCTGGCCGTCGGCGCGCACACGATCACTCTGACGGTGACCGACAACGGCAGCCCCGCGCTCACCGCGACCGACATCGTCGTCATCACGGTCACACCGAAGGTACCAACCAACCAGCCGCCGGTGGCATATACGGGTGGTCCGTACAAGGGCACCGAGGGCGAGCCGGTTCGATTCGATGGCACCCGCTCCTCCGCCCCCGCCGGCAGCATCGAGTCCTACAAGTGGACCTTCGGGGACGGGAGCTTCGGGACGGGGCCCAGGCCAAGCCACACGTACGCTTGTCGCGGAGAATTCAAAGTGAGGCTCGTCGTGACCGACAACCAGGGCGCCAGCGCCAGCGACAACACTACCGTTGTAGTGAAACGCCGCCGCGGTGACAGTGGCGACGACGAACGGGAACGGAGAGAGCGCAACCGCTGCGGGCGCGACGGGGACGACGGGCACGACGACTGAGGGTGTGAACAGCTGAGGGCGAGACTGCGGGCGTCGGCTCGCGGCGGTGGCAGTGCTTCCGGGCACTGCCACCGCTCACCTTGTCCACTTCCTTCCACTGGCGCGGCATGGAGATAGTGGCGCCGAAGAGCGGACGGATGCCGAAAGGAGAGACAATGGCCTGGGGGGCCGCTGAAAAGGGCATCTTTGTGATGCCTCCAGCAGCCCGAGCTCCCGGCGGAGCGCGCGAAGGTCAGCCGGGCTTGGTCCGTCCGCGCCGGGCCCGGGTCAACGCCGCCAGCAATCGGGCGGCGTTCTGCGGGGACCGGAGGAGGTAGGCGGTCTCCCGCAGGCTGCCGAGCTCGTCGGCCGGGATGAGTGCCATATCCTCGTGGCCACGCCGCTGAATGACCGCGGCCTCGCGGGAATCCTCGACCTGATCCCACAGCGAGGCAGTTCGCCCGGGCGTGACTGTAGCTGGTCTTGACGGTCACGGCAGGCTCCGATGCGGTGTACATGAAAGCTGTACAACTATCGGGTCTTGCCAAGGGTGGGGCAGACCATCGGAGTCGGAGGCTCCTTCAACGGTCCGGCACGGGTAGGGATGCCGGTTTCGCATTCCCCCGCCTCCAGTTCCCCCTTATACTCCACAGCAGGCCGCACCCGCGCGGGCCTATCTCCAATCGCCGCATTCAGTTCGGCAGGGGAGTGGGGAATGACTGAATCGGAAGCCCGGATGATCCGGGAGTCGGTGGCAGCCTGGGGCCGGGCGGGGCCGGCGCTGGAGCGGGAGCGGCGCGAACAGATCCGTCGGACCGAAACGGCACGGGGCATTGCGGCTTTTGCAGGGCTGGTGCACGCGGCGCTCCGGGCTGTCCCGGCCCGGCAGACATCTGGACTGGTTGAACAGCAGGGGTGGTTCCTGCGGGTCGCGGAGCGCGCACGGGGATGATCGAGCTGGTCGGTGCGGCCGTGGAGTTGCAGACCTTCTGCGAAGGGCGGGGCTGGGGCTTCTGTTTCATCGGCGGTCTGGCGTTGCAACACTGGGGTGAGCAGCGCCTGACCCGCGACGTGGACGCGACTCTGCTCACGGGGTTCGGCGACGAACGTTCGTTCGTCGATCCCCTGTTGTCGCGGTTCACCGCCAGGCGTCCGGATGCCGGAGCGTTCGCGCTCAAGAATCGCGTTCTTCTGTTGGAGACCGAATCCGGGATCCCGCTTGATGTCGCACTTGGTGGGCTACCGTTCGAGGCAGAGGCTGTCGCCCGCTCGCGTGCCGTGGTGTTTGCTCCCGAAATCGCCCTCCGGATCTGTTCGGCGGAGGACCTGGTCATCATGAAAGCGTTCGCCGATCGACCGCGGGACTGGGTGGATCTCGAGGGCGTTCTGGTCCGCCAGGGAGGGGCACTTGACTGGACGTATATCCACCGGCACCTGATCCCGTTGGTCGAAGTCAAGGAAGCGCCGGAGATCATGCCCCGGCTGGAGGCGCTGCGCCTGCGGATGAGCGAGTCCTGAGCCCGCTCCTGCCCTCCCGCTCGCCCTCCAAGTCCTTATAATTCCCGCCCATGCCTATCGCCCCAATCCCCATCGCTGGTCGCCGCATCCGCTTCGCCCTGATCGGGTGTGGCCGTATCGCCGAGAAGCACTTTGAGGCGCTCGAGCGGCATGCGGAACGCGCGGAGCTGATCGCCGTCTGCGACACCGATCCGGCGGCGCTCTCCCGGGCCGTTGAGCGGAGCAAGGCGAAGGGCTTTGCCTCGCTGGAGGCGCTGCTGGCCGGCAGCAACGCGGATGTCATTGTCCTGGCCACGCCGAGCGGCATTCACGCCGCCCAGACGATCGCGGCGGCGGCGGCCGGGCGGCATGTGATCACAGAAAAGCCGATGGCGACGCGCTGGTCCGATGGCCAGGCGATGGTCGCCGCGTGCGACCGGGCCGGGGTGAATCTCTTCGTGGTCAAGCAGAACCGGCAGAACGCGACCATCCAGTTGCTGAAGCGGGCCGTCGATCGGCGCCGGTTTGGCAAGATCTACATGGTCACGGTGAACGTCTTCTGGAGCCGGCCGCAGGCGTATTACGACAGCGCGGCGTGGCGCGGCACCTGGGAATATGACGGCGGCGCCTTCATGAACCAGGCCAGCCATTACGTGGACCTGCTCGACTGGCTGGTGGGCCCGGTGGAGAGCGTGCATGCCTTCACCGCGACGCTGGCCCGCAACATCGAGGTTGAGGACACCGGCGTGGCGAGTGTGCGCTGGCGGAGTGGCGCGCTCGGATCGGTCAGCGTGACGATGCTGGTCCACCAGAAGAACTTCGAGGGCTCGCTCACCATCATCGGCGAGAAGGGGACGGTGCGGCTCGGCGGGGTGGCGGTCAACGAGATCCAGCACTGGCAGTTCGCCGACCCCGACGCGGACGACGAGCTGGTGCGGACGGCGAGCTACGAGACCAGTTCGGTCTACGGTCACGGCCACCCGCTGTACTACGACAACGTGATCCGGGCGCTGCGGGGCGAGGCGCCGGCCGAGACCGACGGGCGCGAGGGGCTGCGGTCGCTGGAGCTGCTGACCGGGATCTACCTGTCCGCCCGTGATGGCCGGACGGTGGGGCTGCCGCTGGATCTCTAGTGGGGAGATATTGCGTCATGGATTCCGTTCTGGACCTCGAGGCCGCCCGACTCCGACGGATGACCACCTCCCAAAAGCTCGCAGTCATGCAGTCGCTGTGGCGGCAGGCGTGGTCCCTCAAGGCCGCCGGGATCCGAGGGCAGCATCCGGAGTGGTCCGCTCAGGAGGTGGCTGCGGCCGTCCGGGAGATCTTCCGCGATGACCGAGCCTAGCCTCATTTCGCTGTTTGTCCGCCCCCTGAATCAACTCCGGATTCCCTACCTGATCACCGGTGGTGTCGCATCGGTGATCTATGGCGAACTTCGATTGACGCGCGACATCGACCTGATCGTTCGACTCGCAGCCAGCGACGCCCCCCGGTTCGCCGGGGCGTGGTCCGCGGCGGAGTTTTACGTCCCACCAGTGGAGGTGATCGCGGAGGAAAGCCGGCGACCAGCCTATGGCCACTTCAACGTGAGCCATCACGAGACGACGATGCGGGCCGACGTCTACCTATCTGGCAACGACCCGCTTTCCGCCTGGGCGCTGGGACACCCAACTCACCGCCGGGTCGATGACGACGAGGTGTTGGTGGCGCCGATAGAAGCGGTGATCGTGAGCAAGCTGCGCTACTACCAGATGGGAAAGTCGGAACGACACCTGCGTGATATCCGCGAGATGCTCCGTCTCAGCAGGGATCTGGTGGATTTTCCGGAGCTCGAGCGGTGGGCCGCGCGCATGGGTGTCGAGCGGGAGTGGGCCAAGGCGCTGGCGACGTCGCTGGATGCGTGACGGAAGTGTGTCGCACCTCCCCCTGTGGGCCGGAAGATGAGTAAGCATGCGGACGAGCTTGCCCAGGGCAAACGATTCGAGTTTGGCGCGAACTGGTCTCGATTTCTCCGGTCGGTCAACGAGGAACGCATCTCGGCCGCAGAACGTTCATTGCAGAAGATGCTGGGGGTCCAAGACCTCACCGGACAGCGCTTCCTGGATGCCGGTAGTGGTTCCGGGCTGTTCAGTCTGGCCGCCACACGACTTGGCGCAACCGTACGCTCCTTCGATTTCGATCCAGTTTCGGTAGCGTGCACCCGGGAACTCAAGTCCAGGTATGCCGCCGACAGGGTTCCGTGGCAGGTCGAGGCGGGGTCAGTCCTCGATGTCGAGTACCTCCGACGGCTCGGCGACTTCGATGTGGTCTACAGCTGGGGAGTGCTCCACCATACGGGGGCCATGTGGCAGGCCCTGGAGAATCTCGTGCCACTTGTCCGGCCTGGCGGGAGGCTCTTCATCGCGCTGTACAACGATCAGGGATTCGCGAGCCGGTATTGGAACACCATCAAGCGGCTTTATGTGAAGTGGCCGCCACTGCGAATCCCGATCCTGATGATCCACACCGTCTATCCACTGTTGCCTTCCCTGATCGTGCGGGCGGCCACCGGGCGGTCAAAGAACGTCCGAGGGATGTCGATGTGGCGCGATCTGGTCGATTGGGTCGGGGGGTATCCATTCGAAGTGGCGAGCCCTGGCGCCGTCGTCGAGTTTGGCAGGAGGCATGGACTCGAATTGATTCGGCTGGTGACGACCAATCGTCACGGGTGCAATGAGTTCGTGTTCATTCGGAACGGTATCTGATGTGCGGCATCGCGGGGTACTGGGGCCCGGGCTTCCATGCAGAGGAAGGCGGCGCGGTCCTCCGCCGGATGACCGATGCCATCCGCCACCGTGGCCCCGACGATGAGGGGCAGTGGATCGACGCCGAAGCCGGGCTCGCGCTGGGCCACCGCCGTCTCTCGATCCTGGATCTTTCTCCGGAAGGCCATCAGCCGATGGTCTCGGCAGGTGGCCGTTTTGTCGTCATCTACAATGGGGAGATCTACAACTGGCAGGAGTTGCGGCGTGAGGAGGAATCCCACGGCGCCCGCTGGCGGGGTCACTCGGATACCGAGGTGCTCCTTGCGGCATTCGAGCGGCGGAGCATTGGGGCGACGCTGAAGGCCGCCACGGGAATGTTTGCGATGGCGGTGTGGGACCGACAGGACCGTGCCCTCACCCTGACACGGGATCGACTGGGCGAGAAGCCGCTCTACTTCGGCTACCACGGCGGTGTGTTGCTGTTCGGCTCGGAGCTCAAGGCGCTGCGGGCCCACCCCGCCTGCGAGCACGAGGTTGACCGCGGCGCGGTCGCGCTCTTCCTGCGGCACAACTACATCCCAGCGCCCTATTCGATCTATCGTGGCATCCGCAAGCTCGAGCCGGGGCAGATCGCGCGGTTCACCGCGGCCGACGCGGACCCCGAAATCACCCGATACTGGTCTGCGCGCGACGCGGCCGAGGCCGGTCTGGCGGCGCCGTTCACCGGCGGGGAGTCGGAATATCTCGAGGTGCTCGCACGTCAGCTCGAGGAGACGGTGCGGGACCAGATGGTCGCCGACGTGCCGCTGGGCGCCTTTCTCTCCGGTGGGGTGGACTCGTCGCTCATCGTGGCACTGATGCAGCGGCAGAGCCCGAGACCGGTCCGTACGTTCACCATCGGGTTTCACGAGGCCGAATGGGATGAGGCGGGGCATGCGCGCAAGGTGGCCAGCCATCTGGGCACCGAACACACCGAGCTGACGCTCACCCCGCAGGACCTGCTTGACGTCGTCCCCCGGCTGCCGGCCATGTACGACGAACCTTTCTCGGACAGCTCGCAGGTTCCGACCAGCCTGGTGGCGGCGCTCGCCCGGCAGCACGTGACCGTGAGTCTCTCCGGGGATGGGGGCGATGAGTTGTTCGGCGGGTATGCTCGTTACGGCCTGGGGGAGCGGCTGTGGGGCAAGGTGGGTCGGGTACCGCGACCGGTGCGGCGTGCGGCCGGGCGGGCCATTGGCCTGGTGTCGGCGTCGGCGTGGGATCGGGTGGTGGCCCCGTTCGGCGCGGCGATGCCGGCGGGATTTCGCGGTCGGGTGACCGGCGACCGGGTGCGAAAGGCGGCGGACCTGCTCACCCGGGACACCTTCGAGGAGCTGTACCGCGATCTCGTCTCCCACTGGCGACAGCCGGAGCAGGTGGTGCGGGGCGGTCCGGAGCCGCCGACCGCGCTCACCGATCCAGCGCGCTGGCTCACCCGGGCCGCGCCGCTCTCACGGATGATGTACCTGGACAGCGTGAGCTACCTGCCGGATGACATCCTGGTGAAAGTGGACCGGGCGGCGATGGCCGTGAGCCTTGAGTCTCGCGCGCCGCTGTTGGATCATCGGGTGTTCGAGCTGGCGTGGCGGATGCCCGCCTCGCTGCGCTCGATGGTCGGGGGTGGGAAGCCGGCACTCAAGCGGCTGCTGGCGCAGCACGTCCCACCGGTGCTGACCGACCGGCCGAAGATGGGGTTTGGGGTGCCGATCCAGGCCTGGTTACGGGGGCCGTTGCGGGAGTGGGGGGAATCGTTGCTGGACGAACGCCGGTTGCGGGCCGAGGGGCTGTTCTCGCCGGAGGCAGTCAGGCGGAAGTGGGAGGAGCACCAGGCGGGGCAGGGCGAGTGGCACTACCTGCTCTGGGATGTGTTGATGTTTCAGGCGTGGCGGGACGGTTGGGCATGAGCATCAGGGCGACAGAGCGTCGCCTGGTTTCCACCGTCGTGTTGGTGATCGGGATCTCGATCGCTGGCGAGTTCCCCGACTGGCATCTCATCATCCTCGGTGAGGGTCCAGACCGCGCCGATCCGGAGGCACGTGCAATTGCCGCAGGGATCGGGGAGAGGGCCATTCGCCATGGATGGATCACAGAACCCTCAGACCACTTTCGAAGAATTCTCGTTGAGCCGGGGGGTGTCGAGGGGGTCGCCAGCGGGTTGCGGGCGCGGCTGCAGGATGAGGGAGCGCGGGCTCATCTCGCGGCCCACGCACCACGGGTGCGGGAGCAATTCGACTTGGAGTCGGTACTCGACCGCGGGGTTGATGTTGCGGCAGGAGTCCTCCGGCGGCGAGGTGTAACACGATGACTTCGCGGCCCGAGGCGCAGCTAGGGTCCCCGAGTGGGAGTGGACAGGTCGGTGCGCAACGGTCCGCGACTGGCGTCGAGAGCCCGCAGTTGCGTGTCGCACTCGTGATTCGCTCGCTGGCTCCCGGCGGGGCGGAGCGGCAGTTTGTGCTACTGGCACGCCTGCTGCGCGCTCGGGGGCACCACGTCTGCGTGTTCGTGTTCTACGGCGGTGGTGCGCTGGAGGGCGAGGTGATCCGGTCCGGAGTGACCGTGGTGGTTCCAGGAAAGTCCCACCGCTGGGATGTGATCGGGTTCATTTCACGACTCGCGAGGGCGCTGCGCCAGTTCCGGCCTGACGTTATCCACACCTACGGTCCGGTGCCGAACATGGTCGGGGTCGCTCTTCGCCCACTGGTCGGAATGGTGCATGTCGTCTGGGGTGTACGGTCCGCCGAACTCGACTGGTCACGCTACGAACGTATTGTGAAGTATTCCCATCGCGCCAGCGCGTGGCTGAGTCGTGGCGCTTGGGCCATACTTGTTAACTCGGAGGCTGGGATACGGTATCACCGCTCGCTTGGGTACCCCTCCAGGCTGATGCGCTTTGTTCCGAATGGAATTGATCTCCAGACGTTCCGGCCCGACCCCGCTGGCGGGGCGGCCTTGCGCACGATGCTCGGACTTTCAGGAACGGTGATCGGCATAGTGGGCAGACTCGATCCCATCAAAGATCACGACACGTTCCTGCGCGCGGCCCGTCGCTATCTGGATGGGGGAGGATCTGCTCGCTTCCTGATCGTCGGTGGTGGCAGTGCGGACTATGCCCAATGGCTCAGCGGCCGAGTCCGGGAGCTGAAACTCGAGCCTGCTGTGGTGATTGCGGGTCACCGTGAAGACCTGCCGGCTGTCTATTCGGCGATGGATGTACACACGCTCACATCCCGTGGCGAGGGTACACCCAATGCCGTGGGGGAGGCTATGGCTTGCGGAGTTGCATGTGTGGTTACGGATGTGGGAGATGCGGCAGGTATGGTCGCGGGCACGGGCCGAGTGATTCCTCCCGGCGATCCCGCCGCGCTTGCGGACGCCTGGACAAGCCTACTGGCTGTGGACCCCGAAAGTCGCGCCGAGGCAGCCCGGCGCCGAGTGGCGGAGCGATACAGCGTTGAGCAACTCCTCAACAGTACGGAAGCCGCGTTGATCGAGGCGAGCGGCAAGCCGTGAGCGAAATGTCGTGGAGAACCTGCCAGCAGGTTCTGGCGCTCGCAGTGGTCGGGTGCTTCTTCTCGAACGCTGCAGTGTTCTGCATCGGTCAGGGGCTGATCTCAGTACCCCCAGGGATTGTGGCCCTGCTCTTATGCGGGCTCTCACTTCCTCTGCTCGCTTCGGCAGAAGTCCTGGAGAGGGTTCTGCGGCTGCCGCTGGCGCGGTGGGCCTGCGGCTATTGTTCCCGTTCTACCGTCGGCGACTTCCGTGCGTCTGAAGATCAGGGGCGACAGCAGAGTACACCCACAACATGTGCCGGCTGTTTCTCGCCAAGTTCGGTTCGATCGAGTTCCTGTTCTACCTCCTCGCGATCGCCGCTCCGGTATGGCCTGGCCGGAGAGCCTCCGCGCGCAAGCGACGGCATTCTGTGTATTCTGGCTGTTGTGGGGATTGGCGAGCCACAACTTGCTTGAAGACCGTTCAGTGTTGTTCAGACTGACCATGATGGGATGCCGGGTGGCCAGCGTGCGCCGTGCTGGCCGGCAACCTGTACTGTCCTGCTGATCGCGATGAAGTCCCTCCACCTCATCACTGGACTCTCCACCGGCGGCGCCGAGCTGTCACTCCTTAAGCTGCTGGAGGGATCGGCCGGGCTGCGCGCGGGGGCAAGCGTGATCTCGCTGCGTGATCTCGGCACCGTGGGGCATCAACTCGCCGCGCTGGGAATTCCGGTCGAGGCGGCGGGGATCCGCGGCAGTCTGCCCACTCCCGCCGCGACCCTTCGGCTGCGGCGTATGGTGCGCGCCACCAGCCCCGCACTGTTGCAGGGGTGGATGTACCACGGCAACCTTGCCGCCCTGGCGGCCCGGCGCTGGCTCGGGGGAAGGGTCCCACTCGTCTGGAACGTCCGCCACTCGGTCTACTCACTCGCGGCCGAGAAGCCGGTAACGGCCGTGCTCATCCGTCTCGGTGCGGCTCTCTCCCGGCGGCCGGATCGGATCATTTACAACTCCCGTCTCTCGGCTTCGCAGCATGAGGCGCTGGGCTACGACGCCGACCGCACTGTCGTCATTCCCAATGGCTTCGACACAGAGCAGTTCGCACCGGGCGACCATCACCGTGCCAGTGTACGTGCCGAGTTGGGCCTGTCGGCCGACACGCCTCTCGTAGGCATGGTGGGCCGCTACCATCCGATGAAGGACCACGCCACCTTCCTCCGGGCGGTGGTACTGGTACGCCAGGCGTGTCCCACCGCTCGATTCGTCATGGCCGGTACCGGCGTCACGGCCGGGAACGCCGAATTGATGGGACTGGCCAGGGCACTTGGCGTTGGTGAAATCGTCCTCCCCATCGGTGAGCTGGGAAACCCCGCTCGACTGATGGCGGCGCTCGACCTGCTCTGCCTTTCCTCCTCCAGCGAGGGGTTTCCGAACGTGGTAGGAGAGGGAATGGCCTGCGGGGTGCCGTGCGTCGTCACCGATGTCGGAGATGCGGCCTGGGTTGTGGGGGATACCGGCGTCGTGGTGCCCGCGCGCGATCCGGAGGCCCTCGCCCAGGGGCTGGGGTTGTTGCTCACTGCGCCGGCAAGGACCCGGGCGGAACTGGGCCACCGGGGCCGGCGGCGCATAATGGAGCATTTCACTCTGCCCGCGATCACCAGGCAGTACGCCGACCTCTACGCCACCCTTACGGCGCCGACGGAACGTCCGTGAGCCTACGGCAGGCAGAGGCCCCGATTCCAGGGCGGCTCAAGCTGGGCGCCAAGATCGTGCTCGCCCGCCTGCCCATGAGCCACGGCCTGTGGCAGAAGCGCCGGCGGATGCCGGCGAGTGCGCCGTGGATGCTGCCGCCTTCTATAGCGAGCGAGGCATTCCCGAGACCGCTCGAAGACTGCGGCTGAGGGGCTGCCTGATCCGGGACGTCCGGCCGGCGAGCGTTTCCTTCGACCCCTCCGCCGTCTGGCCTACGTGGGAGGAGCACCAGAGCGGCCAACAGCACCGGCAGCAGCCACTGTGGAATCTGCTGATGTTCCAGGCATGGCGCGAAGAACAATGGTGCACTAATCGGAAGATCGATTGCGCGCGGGCGCGGCGTCGGACGAGGTCCGTCGCCCTTCTCCCTTCCCGCACCTCAGTGGCATTGGTAGTATCCACTGCAACTTGGCTGCTCCTCCACCCGCGCAGACTGGATCGGGATGACACGGTACCTGGTGACTGGCGGGGCGGGTTTCATCGGCTCCCACATCGTCTCGGCCCTGCTCGCCCGTGGAGACGAGGTGCGAATCCTCGACAATTTCTCCACCGGGCGGAGGAGCAACCTCGAGGCCGTCGTCGGGGCCGAAATCATGGAGGGGGATGTCCGGAGCTACGACGTGGTCCGCGAGGCGGTGGACGGGTGTGAGTTCGTACTGCACCAGGCCGCGCTGCCTTCTGTCCCGCGTTCCGTCAAGGACCCCATCACTTCGAATGAAGTGAATGTGGTCGGGACACTTAATGTGCTCGACGCAGCGCACGATGCGAAGGTCCGGCGCCTGGTGTATGCCAGCAGCTCGTCCATCTACGGCCGCAATCCCGCGCTTCCCAAGTGCGAGGACATGATGCCTCAGCCGATGTCGCCGTATGCGGTGAGCAAACTTGCCGGAGAGCACTACTGTCGCTCGTTCTGGGAGCTCTACGCTTTCGAGACGGTAATGCTCCGGTACTTCAACGTCTTCGGACCGCGACAGGATCCGACGTCGCAATACTCCGCGGTTATTCCCCGGTTCATCGATCGGCTCTTGCGGCACGATGCGCTACCCGTCACCGGTGACGGATCTCAGACCCGGGACTTCACGTATGTCGAGAACGTGGTCCAGGCCAATCTCTCGGCCTGCCTCGCGCCGGCCGCCGCGGGTCGGGTCATGAATGTCGCAGCGGGCCACCGGGTGTCTCTGATGGAAATGGTCTCCGTGCTGGAAGCGATTGTCGGCTATGCGGTGCCCTCGGAGTTTTCACCGTCGCGGGTTGGCGATGTCACGCACTCATACGCCGACATCAGCGTGGCGCGCGAGGTGCTGGGCTACGAGCCGCGGGTGGGCTTCCTCGATGGCCTCCGACAGACGGTCGAGTCCATGCGGAGCGGTGTTGGTGTCGGAGCGGCAAAAGCCCATGCGTAGCGGTGCCGGAACGCCAACCGAAGGCGGACGGCGGCTGAGCCGGCGTCGACTGGCCTAGACGCATGGACGCGGTACTCGTCACCGGAGGAGCCGGGTTCATCGGGTCAGCACTCGTCCGCCAGCTCATCGGCGAGACGGAACTCCAGGTCGTCAACCTGGACAAGCTTACTTACGCGGGGAACCTTGAGTCCCTCGGGGAGGCCAGGGACCACGCGCGACACCGTTTCGTGCAGGCGGATATCTGTGATGCGACCGCGGTGCGTCGCGTCCTGGCGGAGACTCGACCTAGGACGATGTTCCACCTGGCCGCGGAATCGCATGTCGACCGTTCGATCGATTCGCCCGCCGACTTCGTGCAGACCAACCTCGTCGGCACATTCACGCTGCTTCGGGAGGCGCTGCGGTACTGGCAGGAGCTGCCTCCGGCGGAAGCGGCGAGCTTCCGGCTGCTGCACGTGTCGACTGACGAGGTGTTCGGTTCCCTCGGGCCGAAGGGCGCTTTCACGGAGGAGACGCCCTACGATCCGAGTTCGCCCTATTCGGCGAGCAAGGCGGGCTCTGACCACTTGGTGCGCGCCTGGTGCCGGACCTACGGCCTTCCGGTGCTGATCACCAATTGCAGCAACAACTACGGCCCGTATCAGTTTCCCGAAAAGCTGATCCCGCTCATGATCCAGCATGCGCTGGAGGGGAAGCCGCTGCCAGTGTACGGCCGGGGAGAGAACGTGCGCGACTGGCTGCACGTCGAGGATCATGTGCGTGCTCTGCAACTCGTGGCGGAATCGGGGCGCGTGGGCGAGACGTATAACGTCGGTGGGGGCAATGAGCGCCGGAATATCGATGTGGTCCGGCAAATCTGCGCGCTGGTTGATGAGCTGGGCCCGCCGTGTCCGGCCGAACCGCGGGAGAGCTTGATCCAGTTTGTCACCGACCGGCCCGGCCACGACCAGCGCTACGCGATCGACGGCAGCAAGCTCCACCGGGAACTTGGCTGGCGACCCCTCGGATCCTTCGACGCGGGACTGGAACGCACGGTTCGGTGGTATTTGGACAATCAGTCGTGGGTCGAGCGCGTCCGCTCCGGTGCCTACCGGGGTGAGCGACTCGGATTGGGGACCTTGACATGAAGGGGATCATTCTGGCGGGAGGTACAGGGAGCCGGCTCTGGCCGATCACCCGGGCCGTCAGCAAGCAGCTCTTGCCCGTGTACGACAAGCCAATGATCTACTACCCGCTCACTACGTTAATGCTCGCCGGCATCCGCGACATCCTGATCATCACAACTCCGCACGAACAGGCCCAGTTCCAGTCGTTGCTGGGCGACGGGAGCCAGTGGGGGATTGCCCTGTCCTACGCGGTGCAGCCCCGGCCCGAAGGGTTGGCGCAGGCGTATATCATCGGGCGGGATTTTGTGAGGGGGGGAGTCTCGGCCCTAATCCTGGGCGACAACATCTTCTACGGTCAGGGGCTGGTGCAGCACCTGCGACAGGCTGCGGCGCGCCCCCGTGGCGCAACGATTTTCGGGTACTTCGTCCGGGATCCGAGCCAGTATGGCGTCGTCGAGTTCACGGCTGACGGTCGGATAGTCTCGATTGAGGAGAAGCCCGCAGTGCCGCGATCACACTACGCCGTGACAGGACTCTACTTCTATGATGAACGGGCCCCGGAGTTTGTCGCCGGGCTCCGGCCGTCTCCGCGGGGCGAACTCGAAGTCACCGACCTGAACCGGTGTTACCTCGAGCGCGGTGAGTTGCATTTGGCCACCATGGGCCGCGGTCTGGCTTGGTTGGATACCGGCACACCCGGCGCACTGCTGGATGCGGCAAACTTTGTGGAGACGCTCGAGAACCGTCAGGGTCTCAAGATCGCCTGCCCGGAAGAGGTGGCTTGGCGCCTTGGTTTCATCGATCGGGCAGCCCTGGAGCGCCTAGGCGCGCAGCTCGGGCAGAATCCCTACGGGGCATACCTGCGGGGCCTACTCACAGGGGAAATCCCGGACGGTGAGCTGTGATTCCGACGAGCAAACCCTTCCTTCCGCCGCTCGCCGCGTACGTCGGCTATCTCGAAGGGATCTGGGACCGTGTGTGGCTGACCAATAACGGCCCCCTCCTGCTAGAGCTGGAGGCAGCCCTCGCCAGGTTCCTGGGTGCTCGGTATGTGGTGGTCACCGCCAATGGAACCCTTGCCCTCCAGATTGCCATGCGGGCACTGGACATCCAGGGCGAGGTCATCTGCACACCTTTCACCTTCGTTGCGACGGCGTCTGCTCCCGCCTGGGAGGGGGCAGATGTCGTGCTGGCGGACGTCGAGCCCGGGACACTTACCTTGGATGCGGCAGCCGTAGCACGTGCTTTGACGCCAGCCACTCGTGCGATCCTTGCGACTCACGTGTACGGGGTTCCGTGCGACGACGATGCGCTGGCCGCTCTTGCCTCTCGGAAAGACCTTCGGCTCATCTACGACGCGGCGCATGCCTTTGGGGCGACATATCGTGGCCGGTCACTCTGTACGTTTGGTGACATCTCGGTGTTGAGTTTCCACGCCACCAAGCTGTTCCATACCGTTGAAGGGGGCGCGCTCGTCACTGAGGACGAGTCTGTGGCAGCGCGCGCGCGATCACTCCGGAACTTCGGAACCCTGAGCACAGGAGGATTCGGGGAGCCGGGCACCAATGCCAAGTGCTCCGAGTTCCACGCTGCGATGGGGTTGGCGTTGCTCCCGCAGGTACCGGAGCTTATCGCGCGCCGCGCCGCGCTCTCAGCCGAGTACGACCGGGCGTTGATGGGACTAGCGGTGGACCGGCTGCAGTCACGGCCCGGCGCAGTGTCCAACCACGCCTATTACCCCCTGCTTTTGCCGAACGAGCGGGCGGTGCTTCGGCTGCAGCAAGCCCTCTCTGGACAGGACGTCCAGCTCCGTCGCTACTTCTATCCCTGCCTGAACACGCTGCCCTACGCCCGGGCCGGGGCCCTTCCGGTGGCGGAGGCGGCTTCCCAGCGGATCGTATGCCTGCCGTTGTATCCCGACTTGACGCCGGAGCAGGTGCGGTCCATCGCCGGCACGGTTCGACAGGTGATGTGATCCGCGTGGTACCGCCGTCCCGCTTCCGACTGTGTGCGGCGGGCTCACTCCGAACTACTTGTTTGGCCGCCGCAGCGGTCAAGGACGATCCATGTTCCACTGGGAAAAGCTGGGCCGGGTCTTCGATCCGACGACTGTCCAGGCCGTGGCATGGCTCAAGGAGTTCGCGCAGGCGCCCGCGACACTCGTCTTCGAAGACTTCGTTCGAGTGTATTTCTCCTGCCGTCCCAAACGCGACGTCAATGGCAAGTATGTGAGCTACACTGCGTATGTGGACCTTGACCGAGGAAACCTTTTCAACATCGTCCGCTTGGCTTCTCAGCCGATCCTCCCGCTGGGGGCCGTTGGCACCTTCGATCAGTTCGGCACCTATCCGACCTCCGTACTCCGGCACGACGACCGGATCTGGGCCTACTACGGTGGCTGGACCCGGTGTGCCTCGGTGCCGTTCGACGTCGCGATCGGCCTGGCCCATAGCCGCGATGACGGTGTAACCTTTGACCGCGCTGGCCCCGGGCCGGTCCTGGCGGCGAGTCTTGATGAGCCGTTCATCCTCAGCGGGCCGAAGGTCCGTCGATTCGACGGGGGCTGGTACCTGTTCTATATCGCCGGGAAGCAGTGGCTCGCGACCGGAAGTACACCGGAGCCCGTGTATCGCATCCGGCTCGCGACGTCGGAAGACGGCATCCATTGGACGAAGCTCGGTCGGGACCTGATTCCGCCGCGACTGGAGGAGCATGAATGTCAGGCGAGCCCGGACGTCTTCTTTGCCAACGGCCGCTATCACATGTTCTACTGCTACCGCTATAGTCTCGGGTTCCGAAGCCGGGAACGCGGCTACCGGATCGGATACGCCAGCTCGACCAATCTGCTGGACTGGACTCGCGACGACGCGCGGGCGGGGATTGACGTCTCGAACGAAGGCTGGGACGCCGAGATGATCAGCTATCCCCACCTGTTCGCGCTGGACGGCGATGTGTTCATGCTCTATCTGGGGGACCAGGTCGGCCGGGACGGATTCGGCTTGGCCCGACTCGAGGGAGTTCTCGCGTGAAGTGGGACAAACGCGGCCTGCTGTTCGAGCCGGACCGTCACGGGCTGCCTGTGGGGTGCACGGACTTTGCCCAGTCTCCCCAAGCGCTGGTCTTCGACGACTTCGTGCGGATCTACTTCTCCACCCGGGAACAGGACGCCACCGGGAAGTACCTGAGCCACGTTGCCTTTGTGGACTGCGACTTGGAGTTGCGCAAGGTCCTCCGGGTTGCCCCTCATCCGGTCGTCTCGCTGGGTGGGCCCGGTTGTTTCGATGAACACGGAATCTTCCCCATGCACGTGGGCCGCCACGAAAACCGGGTTTATGGCTATACCTGCGGGTGGAGCCGTAGGGTGGCTGTTTCCGTGGAGACGGCGATCGGGCTCGTGTTGAGCGATGATGAGGGGAGGTCCTTCCAGCGGATCGGCCCGGGGCCGATCCTCGGCCCATCGCTGCGTGAACCGTTTCTCGTCGGCGATCCTTTCGTCCTCGTGGACGGGGGCCGATGGGATATGTGGTATATCTTTGGGACCCGGTGGCTCGGCACCGATCCGACAGATCAAAACCCGGATCGGGTCTACAAGATCGCACATGCCTGGTCACGGGACGGCGTGTCGTGGGAGCGCGACGGTATCTGTGTCATCGCCGACAGGCTGGGTTCCGACGAGTGTCAGGCGCTGCCGACGGTGATACGGATCGAGGGCTTGTACCACATGATTTTCTGCTATCGTCACGCGACCGATTTCCGCCAGAACCGGGAGCGGGGCTATCGCCTGGGATACGCCTGCTCGGCGGACGGGCTGGCTTGGACGCGGGACGATGCCAGGGTTGGAATCGAAGTGACTCCCGGTGCGTGGGATTCGGACATGCAATGCTATCCCCACCTCGTCCGCTGCGACGGCCGGGTATATCTGCTCTACAACGGCAATGAGTTCGGCCGATACGGGTTTGGGGTTGCCGTGCTCTCGGAACCCGGTTGAGACATTCTGCACCGGGACCGCGAAACACCACCGCCAGAATCGGGCACAAGCAGCCATGGCAGGGACAATGTCAAGTCGAGACTACAACCGCGAAATGCGCGACGCCCAGGGGCACAAGTACGCCTACCAGTTCGACCTCGACGTGATGCACCCGCTCATGGTTCGGGCCTTCGAGCCGTTCATGGTTGATGGCAATCTTCTGGAACTCGGGAGCTTCCAGGGAGAGTTCACCAAGCGGCTGCGGCCGTATTTCCGCGACATAACCTGCGTAGAGGCCTCGGATCAATCCGCGGTCGGGGCGAGGGAAGCGCTCGGTGGCGGAATCACGATCATCACCGCAAGGTTTGAGAGCGTCCAGCTGGGTCGCCAGTTCGACAATGTGGTTCTCACGCACGTCCTCGAGCACCTGGACGACCCGGTCGCCGTCCTGCGACGGGTCAACGAGGAGTGGTTGTCCGACCGGGGGCGACTATTTGTTGCCTGTCCGAACGCCCACGCTCCGTCACGCCAAATCGCCGTGAAGATGGGCCTCATCAGCCACAACACCGCCGTGACCCCGGCGGAGGCTGAGCACGGACACCGGGTCACCTACACGCTGGATACTCTGGAGCGTGACGCCCGAGCGGCGGGGCTAAATGTGCGCCACCGCTCGGGTATCTTCTTCAAGGCGCTGGCCAACTTCCAATGGGACCAGCTGCTCGGTGGGACGGTGATCTCGCCGGAGTACCTGGAGGGCTGCTACCAGCTCGGGCAAGTGTACCCGGATCTCTGCTCCAGTGTTTTCCTGGTATGTGAGAGGGGACGAGCGTGACAGGGACGGCCCGCGGGGCGGGCGACGTGGGGTCCACCCGAGCATGAGGGTCGCCATCATGCAGCCGTACTTTCTGCCATATATCGGGTACTGGCAATTGATCGCCGAGGTCGATCGATTCGTGCTGTATGACAACATCGAGTATACGAAGAAAGGTTGGATCAACCGCAACCGGTTTCTTAGAAACGGCAACCCTTGTTCGTTCACGATACCTCTTCGGCAGGGTTCGGACGTCCTGGACGTCCGCGATCGCTGGATCGCCGAGACATTCGAACGGGACAAGCTGCTCCGGCAGTGGTCAGGGGCCTATAGAGCAGCGCCCTTCTTCCAGCAAGGGATGGAGCTATTGTCCCCGATCGTGCTGTGGCAGACCTCAAGTCTTTTCGAATACCTGCGCAACTCAGTCGTCAGCTTGAGTAAGGCCTTGGGAATCTCGACGGCCATCATGACGTCGTCCGCCATTCCCGCCGATCATTCGCTCAGGGCGGAGCGCCGGGTCATTGCCATCTGCCGGGCGCTAGGGGCGGGTACTTACGTGAATCCGATAGGGGGTGTGGGGTTGTATGAGGACGCAACTTTCGCAGCCGAGGGCATCGCTCTGCGCTTTCATTCCATGCGCGCCATCCGCTACGACCAGGGTGGGGTCGTCTGGGTGCCCCACCTCTCAATTGTCGATGTGCTCATGTACAACGGACCTGAGAGGGTCCGGGCGCTCCTAGGGGAGTACGACGAACTGACACCCGCAGCAGCGCGGACGTGCGTTGCCCCTGACCACGAGCCGGTGGGCGAATGACCAGCGGTGACTGTTGCTCCACGGCAGGCTCGCTCGTGAGGGGTACGCACCGGGGCCCGGAAAGGCCATGACCGTGCTCCCCCCTCAGGTCGAGGCCCTCATCCGGGAGGAACAGGCGCGCCAAGGTGGGGCCTTCCTTGGCCGCAGTGTTGTGCTCGCGGAGTATCTCGCAAAGCTTGGTGCGCGGGCCGAGATCCTGGCGCACATGGAGGGTGGGCGGTGCCGGGGCGCGGTTGCATTCTACTGCAACGATGTGGTTTGCCAGAAGGCGTTCATTACCGTCGTGGTGGTGGACCCGCGCGATCGCGGCCAGGGCATCGGCGAAGCGCTCGTGTCGTACGTGTTGCAGACAGCGCGTCGCCGGGGGTTCGTCGCCTGTCGACTTGAGGTCCAGAAGGCCAACCACCCGGCGCTGGCACTCTACGAGGCCGGCGGCTTCCGAATCGTGGAGGACCGCGGCGACCGGGAGCTGCTGGAGGTCATGCTGTGACCGCAGAGGGTCTGGGCCAGGAGGTGAGCATCAATCACCCCGAGGTCTCGATCTGCCTGATCACCTACAATCACGAAACGTTCATTCGCCGGGCGATCGAGGGCGTGCTCTCGCAGGAGAAACCCTTCACCTGGGAGCTGGTCATCGCCGAGGACTGTTCGACAGACTGTACCCGGCAGATCGTCCAGGAGTACGCCAGCCGGGATCCAGAGCACATTCGGCTGATCCTTCCGCCGGTCAACACTCGCGCAATGGTCTGGGTCGATATGATGGCCGCCGCCCGGGGGCGCTGGGTGGCGTACCTGGATGGCGATGATTACTGGACCGACTCCGGCAAGTTGGTCAAGCAACGGGCATTCCTTGCGGCTCATCCCGACTGCACCATCGTAGCGCACTCGATGCGCGTCCTTGACCAGTCCAGCGGGCGGTTCCTCGCGGAACACCGACCACGGGGGGCGCGCCTCTGGTACAGCTTGGATGATTTGGTAGCGATGGGGCCGTTCTTCTGCAATAGTTCAGTCATGTACCGCGGCTCGGCTCTGCCGACGTGCGGACCGGACCGTTCCGTGAGCCGTGTGGGCGACTGGCTGCTGCATCTGGAAGCGGTGCGACACGGACGCATTGGATATCTGGACGAGTGCATGGGAGTATACCGTCGCATGTCCACATCCAAGTCGGCCGGCAATCGGAAAAACTTCGACTGGGCGCTTCAGGATCTCCTCTACACGCTCGACCGGGCGCAGAGCTTTGGGGCAAGTCCGGACGCGGTTCGTCGAGGGGAGGCTAGGATCCACTTCCTCGGAGCTCTCGCCGCCCTGGAGCATTGCAATTTCGCGTCGTTCCGGCACGAGATTGACGCATCCGCCGCTACGAGGCAGAGGATCTCGACCATGCAGCGGATCCTCGTCATGCTGCGGGCTACTCCCCGGCTTGCCCGGGCCGTTGTTCGCCTCTACGTGAGGCTCAGCCGGCAACAATGACCATCCTCTTCACCACGGTGACCAGGCTTCTGGCGATGATCGCCTCCTTCCTGGTACTGTTGATCTCGGCTCGATTCTTCGGGGCAGAAGGCCGGGGGATGGTCGCCGCGACTGTCTCGTTCGCCAACCTGGTCGGCACCCTCGGGAGCCTCAGCATCGGGCGGGTGGTCATCTTCCGAATCGTGCAGGCAGGAACCGGCCCGCGGGTGTACTACCGGCGTGCCTTGACGACGATTCTGGGCATTTTCCTGGGTTTGTCGGCGGTGTCGGCGGCGGTAGCACTGGTGGTCGTTCGGCTCCGCCCGGCCGTAGTCGGGGGCATCAGCGGTCAGTTGCTCACCCTGGCGTTCGTGATGGTGCCGTATTTCGCGTGGACTCAGGTTGGAAGTCAGCTATTTGCCTCGCTCGACCTTCTCCTTCGGCAAAATGTGGTGTTGCTTGCCAATCGCGCGCTGCTGCTGGTGGTGAGTGTGGTCCTGCTGGCCGGGCCGGGACTGAGCCTGCCGCAGTTTGTCGGGGTCCTGACGCTGTTCAACGTCGGGGGAGTCGCATTGGAGTGCCTGGTGCTGCTGGCTGCGGTAGCTCCTGAGTGGCGCTGGGATCGCAGTGTGGGGAAGGAACTCATCCGCGACGGGCTTCAGCTCCATATCGACACGGTAGGCGGCTTCGCCATTGCCTCGGCCAATGTCCTCATCCTCAACTATTTTCTGAGCCCGCGCGACGTCGGGGTGTACGAGATGGCCGCGGCCCTCGTCGGCATTTTCACGCTGCTCCCTTCGGTAGTCCAGCTGCGCATCAATACTGCAATCGCTCAAGGCGGCGTCGACGTGGCGTGGCCTGTCCAGCGGCGACTCATTCATCGCACGCTCCTGGTGATCGTTGCTGGGGCCATCGCCTCACTCGTGGTGGTGCCGCTCGGACTCCGCTGGCTGGGACGCGGGTACGAGGCATCCATTCCGATCTTTGCCCTCCTACTCCTCACGGTTCCCGGAAACGCACTGGCCACGCTGATGGGCCCGCAATGGATTTCCCGAGGGTATTTGCGCACCGCATCCTTTTTGACGGTCGCGACGGGAGCGATCGGCCTGACCCTCAGTATCGTAGTGGTACCCCGGCTGGGTGTGCGGGGGGTGGTCTTGTCGTCGGTGTTCGCCTATGTCGTGGCCTTGCTCTTCAACCTCGGGTTCTACCGATTCGTCAATCGCCGTGCCATCGGAGTGGTGGCCGGCGGCACTGCGGAGGCGACGTGACCGGACCGGCACGCTTTGCTGTGCTCACCGCGCTCGTCTTTGGCCTGATCTACAACATCAGTTTTCTGGCTGCCCCCTCGGTGACGACCGGGCGCCTCGCCGTGCTTGCGCTGATCTGCTGGACCGGCAGAAAAGGCATCAGGGCGCTGCATGGGCACCTAACGCGGCACTGGGCCGGCGGGGCAATCCTTGGCGTGGTCAGTCTGTACACGGCCGCCCTATTCTTCCTTTCGTGGGGCGAGGACTTCAGTCAGCCTTCACGACTGATGCACCTGACCCTGTATTCGTTCGTTGGGGCGGGCCTTGTGGTCGCAGCGGTAGACGGCAACCGGCTGCAATTCTTGCAGGCATTCGCTGCGGCCACTGCGGTACAATCACTGCTCATCGGATACAGCTTCGGATCGGTATCCTACCGAGAGTGGCTAAGCAGTCTGCTGGTGCAGGGGGGCAATATTCCACTCACCAGGGGTGTCTCGGCCCCGGGCTTCAGCAACTCCTCTGGCGCTTTGCTCTCCCTGATCCAGGGACTTGGCGCCTTTGCGGGGATGCTGGGGGTGCGCCTGTCCAGGGGACGGGGTGAGCAGGTCGGCTTCGGCGCGGCGGCGCTGTTGTGCGCGCTTTCCACTCTGGTCGTCGGCCGCACGGGAATGCAGTTGACCTTGGCTGCGGCGGTGCTGTTCGCACTCACAAGCGGGCCGGGCGGACTCCTCCGGCTCGGGGTTGCCATCGGTGTAGTGGGCCTCCTGGTTGGGCTGTACTGGAACCCGCTGCTGGATGCGCTCAGCAACATCAACCCCAATGCGCCGGCGACCCTGGAGAGGGCGTTCAGGGTCTTCGTACTAAGAACCGACGAGCCGTCGGTTCAGTCGCTTCTGGCGCAGGTCGTGCCGCCACTCGGTCTAGAGACAACTCTGGGCACCGGGCTCGTCGTTGGTGGCCTGGGAGGCGGGAACGCCTCCGGCAACGACTCTGGGTACATTCAGACCTACTACGCCTTAGGCCTGCCTATGGCGATCATATTCTACCTGACAATCTTGTCGGTGTTCGTGCGGCTGTGGGCGACCTCCGATCACCGGAGGGTGATGGCTGGTCTGATCGCGCTAATGTTCGTGGTGGAGCTCAAGGAGCCATTCATTCTGAAACACGTCTACCCATTCTTCGCCTTGGCACTATTGTGGCTGAGTCAGCCCATTGCGGCTACGAGGCCACCGGTCGCCGTGACCGACCCCGTCCCGACACCTACGGGCTCTAGTGCCCAGTGGGGACGAGGGGAGGGCCGCGAATGATCCCGCCACAGCCGCCCTCGATAGAGGGCGATACTGCTGACATGGAGCGGCTGCCGCGGGCGCCATACCTCAGACTGGCGATCGCCATGCTGCGCCGCCGGAGGCTCATCGTTGTCAGTGGCCTGGCGGTGGGGGTGACTGTGGTGGTGTTCGGCCTTCTCGCTCCGCGAAGCTACACGGCGGACTCAGTCTTTTTCCCTCGGTCGCGACGACAGCCGGCTTCCCTCTCGGGATTGGCCTCCCAGCTTGGACTCGCCCTTCCTGGCTCCGACGCGACTGAGAGCCCGGCCTTCTTCGAGCAGCTTCTTCGAAGTCGGCCGGTGCTCGATTCCCTGCTCAGTTCCCGGTTCGTCTACCAGGCTGACACGGGGCAGGTGGATGGAACTCTCCTGACCATTTATCGGATCGAGGGAGACTCCGCGATCCGGGCGTTGCACGGCCGCAAGCTCCTCCTGGCGTCCATCGGAACTGCGATCGACCCGAAGAGCGGGACCATTCAGCTTGCCGTTCTGGCCCCGCATCCCACCCTCACAGCGCTCATGAACCAGCGCCTGCTCGACCTAATCGATCAATTCAACCGTGAGACCAGGCAAAGCCAGGCATCGGCCGAGCGCAGGTTCACTGAGCGGCGCCTTGCCGAAGTGCGCGCCGAGTTGCGTCAGGCGGAAGACGAAATGCAGTCTTTTCTGTCGCGCAACCGTGAATTCCGGAGTTCGGCACAATTGAGCTTCCAGCAGGAACGACTGGCACGCGAGCTCAGCCTGCGTCAGCAGGTCTATACGACCCTCGCTCAGTCCTATGAGCAGGCCCGCATCGAGGAGGTGCGGGACACCCCGGTACTAACAGTCGTGCAGACCCCGCGCCCTCCAGAACTGCCCAACGGTCGGGGGTTGGCGGTGAAGGGGCTCCTGGGGGCGATCCTTGGTGGCTTGCTTGCCATGATCGGGGTCGTCATCGGCCTCAACTTCCGGCTATTCCAGAGTCGGGATCCGGTGCGCTACGCGGAATTGGTTACGCTTAGGGCCGAAGCCGTCGCCGACCTTCGCCGCCCTTGGCGCCTGCTCGGTATGAGGCGCTGAGTGCCGGGTCGGCGTTTCATCAATGTGTAGAGCGATCGGCCGGGTGCGGGATCGCCCTGATAGCTGTCTTGGCTCCATCGTCCGGTCCCGGAATGTGGGCGACGCCGAGCATCAACCGGTGGCGGTGCTGGGGCGTGTCACCGCCCTGCAATGCTGTCATCGCGGGTGACTGGACGCACCCTGGAGCAACGGAATGCCCGAACTTCCTAGGAGCGGCGTTGTGCCTTCCCACGCCGCGATTCGGAGAGCCCCAAACGGGGTGATGTTTTTCTCATCCGCTCCGTAGGCTACGGAGGGGCGCAGCGTCGGTTGGTTACGCCGGCGTTGGGCCTGGCGGCGCGAGGGATCGATTGGGATCCAGACTCGGAAGACGTTTCACGAAAGCTCATATCGACGACATATTGTGGGCCGCCGGCTTAGGTGAAATCGTGTTCTCCGATCGCGTCCCGTACTGGTGTGTCGTAGGCGTCAGGAAATAGGGTGAGGCTTTGACTGGAATTGGCGCGGCGGGGGAGAGGTCTTGGACAATACTGTACCTTGTCAGCGAGGACTGGTACTTCATCAGTCACCGGCTTCCCTTGGCGCGCGCCGCCCGCGCTGCGGGGTACCGAGTTGTGATCGCCTCCCGGTTCACCGAACACCGCGCCCTCTTGGAGGCGGAGGGCTTCGCCGCCGTGCCACTGCTGCTCCGTCGGCGCGGTGCTTCGCTCTGGCAAGAGGCGCTCGCAATCCTGGAGTTGCGCCGGCTGTACCGGAAGACTGCTCCAGTCATCGTTCACCACGTCGCGCTCAAGCCGGTGGTATTCGGTTCGCTCGCCGCGGTCGGTGTCCGGGGTGTGTTGGTCGTGAACGCGATCGCGGGGTTGGGATTCCTTTTCTCGAGTGCGCAGCTAGCTGCTCGCCTGCTGCGACCACTGGTCTCCGCGCTCCTCAGGATGGTGCTCGGGCGGGGAGGGAGCGTGGTGCTGGTGCAGAACGAGAGCGACCGATCGGAGTTGATCCGTCGGAGCCTTGCGGCGCCTTCGCAGATACGGCTGATAAAGGGCGCGGGGGTCGACCTCAGCGTCTTTTTTCCGCGGCCTGAGTTGGCGGGGCCGCCGATAGCTGCCTTTGCCGGGCGCCTCATCATGGACAAGGGAGTCGGCGCGTTTGTGGAGGCCGGACGCGAATTGCGTCGGCGCGGCGTCGCCGCACGGTTCGTCCTGGTCGGCGAGCCCGACCCTGACAATCCGTCGGCTGTTCCAAGCGCGACCCTGGAGGAATGGCGCCGCGAAGGCGTCGTGGAATGCTGGGGCCGTCAGCAGGATATGCCTGCGGTGCTCGCGTCGATCCACATTCTCTGCCTGCCGAGCACCTATGGCGAGGGCGTTCCAAAAATCCTGCTGGAGGCCGCCGCATGCGGCCGGCCGGTCGTAACCACCGATTGGCCGGGCTGCCGCGATGCGGTGGAGAACGGGAAGACAGGACTGTTGGTGCCACCGGGTGATCCGGACGCCCTCGCCGACGCGCTGAACCTGCTCCTCACCGATACCCCGATGCGCCAACGCCTGGGCAGCGCCGCCCGCCTCCTCGCCGAGCGGGAATTCGATGTCCGATCGGTGGTCGCGGCTACGCTGGCAGTTTATGAGGAGCTATCCGCATGATCGCGGGGCACACCCTCGCGATCACCGGTGCCTCGGGATTCCTCGGCCGCTACGCCTCGCCTTGGCTTGCCGCCCGTGGCCATCGAGTGTGTCCGGTGCCCCGTGATGCCTCCCCCGCCGAGTGGGCGTTGGCCTTCGCGGGGTGCGACGCCGTCCTCCACCTTGCCGGTCGCGCTCACGTGATGGAAGAGTCGGGTGGCGACCCACTCACCGCCTACCGCACTGCGAATGTCGGCCTGACTAGGCGAGTGCTGGAAGCCGCGGCCGCGGCGGGCTGCAGAGTCCTGATATTCGCCAGCAGCGTCAAGGTTGTGGGCGAACGGACGAGGACGCCTTGGACAGAGGAGACTCCCCCACATCCGGTGGATCCGTACGGTCAGAGCAAGCTTGAAGCGGAGGCACTGCTCGCCGAGCGAGGCCGCGAGCTCGAGGTGCGCACGGTCAGCCTTCGTTTCCCGCTGATGTACGGCCCCGGAGTGCGAGCCAACATGTTGCAGCTTTTCCGCATGGTTGCCCGCGGGGTGCCTCTTCCGCTCGGCCAGGTCGACAACCGCCGGAGTCTGCTCTTTGTGGGCAACGCCGCCGCGGCGCTCGAGGCCGCGGCGCAGGATGACAATGCCCGAGGCAGCTATTTCGTGAGCGACGGTCAGGATCTGTCCGCCCCCGAGCTGGTCCGCGCGATCGCCCGTGCATTCGGCCGGCGACCACGGCTCATTCCGATGCCGCCCGCGCTTTTCCGGCTGGCGGGCAGAATAGGGGACGAGCTTGCGCCGTGGCTACGGCTGCCGGTTACATCCAGCAGGGTGGGGCGCCTGTTGGACTCGCTCCAGGTGGACACCTGCCGCTTCCGGCGCGAACTCGGATTCGTCCCGCCGTATTCCGTGGATGCGGGGATGCTGGAGACGGCGCGCTGGTACCGGGGACTTTCGAAGGAGATGGCATGACGGTGCTTGGCAAACTCGCCGGCGCGCTGCCGGCACCCGCCCGCAACCTCGCGATTCGCTGGCGTGACCAGTGGCGCCTTTCCCGAACGCCAACCGGAACATGCAACGCCACCCCGCTGGCGCGCATCGATCTCGCGCGGGTGCGTCAGGTGCTCGCCGACCCTGCGCTGGACACCGAGTGGCCTCCAGTGGCGGCGGAGCTGGAGCGATTCGCCATCACGACGTCGGCCGGGGGCGTCAACCCGGGTGACCGTCGGGCGCTCTACTACCTGATCCGCGGCTTCAGGCCGGCGCGCGTGCTCGAGGTCGGGACTCATATCGGGGCATCGACCGTCCACATCGCCGCCGCGCTTCGGGCCAACGGCGGGAGTGCCGGGTCCGGCGGGACCCTCACCACCGTCGACATCACCGATGTGAATGACCCCACTACCCGCCCCTGGGAGCACTACGGCTCCCGCCTCGCCCCGGCGGAGATGATTTCCCAGATGGGAATGGGCGGCGTGGTCCGCTTCGTCACCTCCCCTTCGATCACTTTCCTGGAGACGGCCCCGGAAAGTTGTGATCTCATCTTCCTCGACGGCGACCACAGCGCCGCCACCGTCTACTGCGAGCTTCCCGCCGCACTCCGCCGGCTGGCTCCGGGTGGGCTGATCCTGCTGCACGATTACTTCCCCGACGGCCGCCCACTCTGGTCCGGGGATGTGGTCATCGCCGGTCCCTGGCTCGGTGCTGAACGCCTGCGGCAGGAGGGGGCACGCCTGCAGGTGCTTCCACTCGGCGAGCTCCGCTGGCCGACCAAGCTCGGGCGCTCGGTCACCAGCCTCGCTGTGATCGTCGGCACTCCATGATGCTGGCCGAGCGACTCGCAGGGATGGCTTCGGCGCCGGTCGTCGGTGTGGCGGCTGCGCTGCTTGCTTTCCTTCTCACCGGAGTGGTGCGGCGGGTTCTGGTTGCGCGTGCCGTCCTCGATGTGCCCAACGAGCGCAGTCTGCACTCCAGTCCCACGCCACGCGGAGGTGGCCTCGCCGTCGCACTGGTCATCCTCACCGGCATCGGATGGCTCGGCATCCGCGCCATGCTTTCGGGGCCCGTGGTCCTCGGGCTGGCTGGTGGGGCGATGCTCATTGCGCTGGTCGGCTGGGTCGATGATGTGCGAACCCTGCCGAACCGGGTGCGCGCCGGGGTTCAGGTGGTGGCGGCGGTCTGGTTCCTCTATTGGATCGGGGGAGTGAACAGCCTCCGCCTGGGCGAAACGCTCGTGCCGCTCGGATTCGCCGGAAACATCTTGGCGCTGCTCGGCATCGCCTGGAGCATCAATCTGTACAATTTCATGGACGGCATCGACGGGGTCGCGGGAGGCCAGGCCGTGGTCGCCGGCGGGGTCGGCGCCGCACTGCTCACCGGTGTGGGAGGATTGTCCGCTGCCTCGGCGCTGGTGGCCGGGGCGAGCCTGGGTTTTCTGTACTGGAACTGGGCTCCCGCGCGGATCTTCATGGGCGACGTCGGCTCGGGTCTCCTGGGATTCCTCTTCGCGGCGCTGGCCCTGTTGTCGGATCGGAGTGGCGGGCCTGGGGTGATGGTGTGGCTGATGCTGGGCGGGGTCTTCATCGTGGATGCCACGCTCACACTGCTGCGGCGGATGCTGGCGGGCGAGCGGTGGTACGCCGCCCACCGGAGCCACGCTTACCAGCGGGCTGTGCAGGCGGGCTGGAGCCATGCGGCGGTGACGTGCGGTGCGTTGGGGCTTACCTGCGTCGGCGCGGGCCTGGCGTGGATCGCGGTGTCCCGGCCGGGCTGGACCTGGGTCGCCCTGGTGACGCAACTCCTGCTGCTGGTTGGTGCGTACCGCCTGATCGAACGCCGCAACCCGATGCAAACATCGGGACCTGCATCACCCACCTGACGGAACGGGGCGCTGCTGCTCGGCACGACCCGCTTGAGAACAGGGAACCCCCGGGCCTCACCCACGAGACCCGGGGGTTCGCGCTGTGGAATTGCAGCATCATGCGGCCGCTGTGCCGCCCGCCGGTCCGGCCTTCCCCGACGACGGCCACGACATGTCCTGCACGCTGTTCCACGCCGCCAGCAGCTCGGCATCGTTCCGGAAGCGGTACCGGTTGATGCTGTCCAGCCGCCGCACCAGCAGGCCCATCTCCTTCGTCAGCGCCCGGAGGTCGGCGCGCGCACCCACATGCGATGCCCGGCCCGAGTTCTTCTGACTCACAGCCTCCGCGTAGCCCTCCAGCGCGGTGTTCAGATCCTCCCCGAACGTCTCCGGCAACCCCTCCCCGATCAACAGCTCCCGCCGCTTCTCCGCCTCGGCTGCCATGGCCCGCGCCGCCGGCAAGAAGGCCTGCAGGCTGATCCCGCGCCTCGGCATCCGGAACAGCTTCCGGAGCTCCGGATCACTCGGCGTCACCGAGCGCGCGATACGGACGAAATGCGCGAGGTGATCTTCCTCGATGACGAGACGCATGGCCTGTTTGCGAGCCGTCGAGGCCTCCTCTGCCAGATCCCCCGCTTCCGATTGCGTGGTGAGTTCACGCACCCGGTCCAGCTGTTCCCCCAGCTGCTTCATCGCCTCGATGTACCCCTGCACCTGGGTCAGGTGCTGCTGGCTGAACGTGAAGACCCGATCGAGTCTGTCCAGCCGACGACGTGTAACGCGATTCATACGACGCTCCTATGGTAGAGTCCTCCTACGGGACGCGGTCGAGACGCGTTGCCCACCTTGAACGGGAGAATGGCGCCAGGAGAGGAGCTCGACGACTTCCTGGCCGGAGGGACCCCGCCGCAGACTCGGTGCCACGACTGCGGAATCTCTAACACAGGGCGATGAACTGGTGTGTGCGGATGCCGGAACGGATCTGCAGGCGACTGAAGCGGAATCCACGCGCGCGGAACCGGCCCGCACCCGCACTGAATCGGTCCATCCGCAGGCGGAACTGGTCCGCATGGCGATTGGAAGCGAGGTGTAAGTGATTGGAAGTGGGGCAGATGGAGCTGGAATGCAGGCTGTCGAAGGTGGGGACGGAGCTGCACCGTTCTGGATCTGGCCTGATGCGCCGGACCAGCCGCCTGTCGGCGTTGGAGTGACGGTTGTTCGGAGTGGACTTCGGGCCGTGCGGGCAGCGGAAACGATCGTTCGGAGTGCGGAAGCGGTGTGCTGTGCGGGACCTCCGGGCTGCGCCAAGTATCCACGCCGGTGGACGGTGGTGTCCACGCTGGACGATGGTGATCTACCCTGTGCCCGGACGGTGACGCGACACCAAGGACACCGGTTCCGGCGAACGTAAGGGCGACCCGCTGGGTCGCCCCTACAATATCATCATCATCCTACGATATCATCCCATGTCATCATCCCACGTCACCCCACACGGTGCGGGGGGGATCAATGGGTCCCCGGTACCCGGGTGTCGTCGGCACATCGCGGGCGGCCCGACGGGTTGCCCCTACTCCCTGCCAACTGCCACCTGCCACCTGCCACCTGCCTCCTCTCACGGGAACAACTCGCGCTCGACAATCCCCACCAGCGCATGTCCCAGCGCCAGGTGTGCCTCCTGGATCTGCTGGGTATCGGCGCTCGGTACCTGAACACAGACGTCTGCCTGCCCGTTAGCCTCGCCAGCGCCTGATCCAGTGAACAACACCGTCCTGAGTCCACCTGCGCGGGCGGCAGTCAGCGCCCGCACTACATTGGCCGAGGTGCCACTCGTGCTCAGCGCCAGCAGCACGTCTCCCGGTCGGCCCAGCGCCTCCACTTGTCGTGCAAAGACTTCGACATAGCCCCGGTCGTTCGCCGTGGCGCTCAGCACCGCCCCGTCGGCGGTGAGCGCGATCGCGGCAAGTCCGGGGCGGTCGTGCCTCTTGTCGAGCAGGTTGACGAATTCGGCCGCGAGGTGCTGGCACTCCGCCGCACTGCCGCCATTGCCGCACAGCAACAGCTTCCCCCCGGAGCGGAGAGATTCCGCCACCAGCACCGCCGCGCGGCCGAGATCCTCCGCCGCGCTTTCGGCGGTGCGACGCATCACGCCGGCGCTGCCGCGAAGGTGGGCACGGACGAGGTCGGCTGCGGACGAGGTGGGCATGTATGGGTGCCAGTCACGAGGAAGCGGTTCGCTGCGCGCGCCAGCGAGCGGCAGCGGGCGTCAACGAGCGGGGGAGAAGCTAGCCCGCATCCGGACGCGCCGGCAAGCGTAACAACGGTGTCCCGGCCGCGTCAGCGCGGGTGGCCGGTGCGGCCCCCGAGTCCCGGCCATAAGTCTCACGGCGATCATTGGTTGACTCATCCTCCCCGGCCGCTACATTGCGCCGGGTAGGCTGCGCAGCCCGCCCCCTCCACCCAGATGACATGCCCCGACTAATCCGGGACGGACTCCGGAACCGCCACCTGTTCGCGCTGGACCTGGCCCTGCTCCCATTGGCCACGCTCCTGGCCAACGTCGTCCGATTCGAGGGACTGCTCTGGCCCGCGACGTATGCGGCCATCGTCCCGATTTATCTCGCCTTCGCGTTGCCGGTCAAAGTCACGCTGCTGCTCTACTTCGGCCTCTATCGACGGCTGTGGCGGTTTGCCAGCGTGTCGGAGCTGGTGAGCATCCTCTCCGCAACGACCGCCTCCGGCGCCATCTGCCTCTTCCTCGGCGTCTGGCTGCTGCCCGCCACCGGCCTCACTCCTGTCCGGCTCTCTCTGGGCGTGCTGGTCCTCGACGGGCTGTTCACCGCCGTCGCCGTCACCCTGCCGCGCCTGGTTCTCCGAACCATCTCATGGTATCGCGACGGCCGGCCCGACCATGGGGCCAAGCGGGTGCTGATCGCCGGTGCCGGCGTGGCTGGCGGCATGCTGGTCAAGCAGCTGCAGAGTAACCCGCGGCTCGGCCTGCAGGCGATCGGCTTCGTCGACGACGACCCGAACAAGCTGAAGCACCGCCTCCACGGTCTCCCCGTTCTGGGCACGCTGGCCGACACCGCCACGGTATGCAGCGATCATGATGTCGCGGAAGTCCTGATCGCAATGCCCGCCGCCTCGGGTGACGTCGTGCGCGGTGTGGTACGCGCCGCCAAGACCGCCGGGATCGGGACGCGAACCCTGCCCGGTATTTCGGACATCATTTCGGGCCGGCTGCGGCCAGGCGCGCTGCGCGAAGTCGAAATCCAGGATCTGCTCCGGCGTGAGCCGGTCAAGATCGACATGCACCGGGTTCAGAGTCTCGGCACCGAGCGCACGGTACTGGTGACGGGTGCGGGTGGCTCGATTGGCTCGGAGCTTTGCCGCCAGATCTGCCAGCTCGAGCCGTCTCGCCTCGTTCTGCTCGGCCACGGCGAGAACTCGATCTTCGGCATCCAGCAGGAACTCGCGCAGCACTTCCCCCACATCCCGCTTGAGGCGGTCATCGCGGATGTGAAGGACGCGGGGGCGCTGGCGCGGGTGTTCGACCGGTTCGAGCCCTTCAGCGTCTTCCACGCCGCGGCCCACAAGCACGTGCCGCTCATGGAAGGCAACATCGCGGAGGCGGTGCTCAACAACGTGCTGGGCACCCGCAACCTGGTCGACCTGGCCGCCGAGCGGCGGGTGGAGCATCTGGTCCTGATCTCCACCGACAAGGCGGTGCGGCCAACCAGCGTCATGGGCGCCACCAAGCGGATCGCCGAGCAGCTGGTGCAGAGTGTGTCGGAGGAGCATCACCGCAACTTCGTCGCGGTTCGGTTCGGCAACGTGCTGGGGAGCCGGGGCAGCGTCGTGCCCACCTTCCTCAAGCAGATCGCCGCGGGGGGACCGGTGACGGTGACCCACCCGGAGATGAAGCGCTACTTCATGACCATCCCGGAGTCGGTGCAGCTGGTGCTGCAGGCGGGGTCGATGGGGCGGGGTGGCGAGGTGTTCGTCCTGGACATGGGCGAGCCAATCCGCATCGCCGACCTGGCCGCCGACCTCATTCGGCTCTCGGGCAAGGAGGTGGGCAAGGACATCGAGATCCGCTTCAGCGGGACGCGCCCGGGCGAGAAGCTGTACGAGGAGCTGTTCTTCGGGGCGGAGAATGCCACTCCGACGGAACATCCGAAGGTCCTGCGGGCGCGGAACGCCGCGCTGCCGATCGGGGTGTCCACCGTGGTCGGCGATCTCATCGCCGCCGCGCAGGAGGGGGAATCGGACGAGGAACTGCGTCGCCTGCTCAAGCGGCTGGTGCCGGACTACGAGCCGTCACTCGCCGGCATGCCGGTCAGGCAGGAGGTCCAGCGGCGGGACAGCGGGGGGCGGCCGATGGTTGATGGGAAGTAGGGAGTAGGGAGAGGTAGGGAGTGGGGAGTAGGGAGTGGGGAGTGGGGAGTGGGGAGTAGAAAAGCTGTTGTTTGGTGGGGCAGGCGTCCCGCCTGCTCATGACAAGACTGGCGGACTCAATCAGCCCCTCCCCTATCATTGCTGAGGGACCATCCGGGCAGGTGAGGGCAGGCGGGACGCCTGCCCCACAACACACCAGATCATTGCTGAGGGGCCCTCCGGCCAGGTGAGGGCAGGCGGGACGCCTGCCCCACCAGGCAATAGCGCCTCTACTCCCGACTCCCGACTCCCTCATTTCGTCTTCAGCACCACGATCACCACCGTCGCCATGCTGGCGAGGATCTGGGCCACCGCGCCCACGATTCCCAGCCAGTCCTTCTTGTCGAGTGGATCGCGGGCTGGGACGAAGACGGTGCCGCCGGCCAGCGGGCCCGGCTTGCTGTCGGGCAGGAACCACCAGCGCCTGTGTACGCTTTGCACCTTGCCGTTGGGCTGGGTGACGTACGCGCGCTTCCCATCGGCGTCGCGGCCATATCCGCCCGCGGAGCTGACGTAGTACTCCAGACTCTTTCCCGGGACATACGTCACCGAGGTCGGCGAAGCGACGGCGCCGCGCACGTACACCACCGGGATGTACTCGGGAATGAAGATGGAATCGCCCCCGGAGAGGATCAGGTTGTCGCGGAACTTCGGGTCGGTGATCACGCCCAGCAGGTCGACGCCGATGCGGCCACCGCGGTCCGCAGTCCGGAAAAACCTGATGCCCGCCGGATAGGCTTCCCTGGTGAGGCCGCCGGCCCGGCCGATCAGGTCGAGCAGCCGGTCAGTGCGGGTCTTGAGGGCATAGCGCCCGGGATAGCGCACCTGGCCGGTGATGTCGACGGTGCGCTGCAGCTCCCACTCCGGCTGCCGCAGGATCAGGACGTTGTCGTAGGGCTGCAGGAGGATTTCAGGGGCGCCCGAGGCGCGGGTCGCCACCCCGGGCGGACCGAGGTAGCGGCCATCGGGGCCGCGATCAAAGAGATAGGTGGAATCGAGCGGGACGCGCACCGCGATTGCGACCAGCCCGGTGACCCGCACGCTATCGGCCGGCAGCCGGGCGATCTCCGCTTCCGTCAGCAGCGCATCCTCCGTGACCCCCTCCACCTCCAGCAGCGCGTCACGGAGGGTGAGGCCCTCGCGATAGGTGACCCGGCCGGGCTTCCGCACCGCACCGGTCAACGCCACGTACCGTAGCGGCCGGAAGGTGGAGCGGGAGAAGATTGTGACCGCGTCGTCCTCCCGCAGCGGGAGGTCCTGCGCCACGGCGCCGGTGGAATCGAGGAACCGGGCCCGAAGCTGCAGCCGGGTCGAATCGCTCTGCAGCCGGGTGACGAGAATCTGATCCAGGTAGACATCGGGCTTGGGCCCGCCGGCCAGCAGGATGGCCTGGGAGAGCATCATGCCGCTGGCGTAGCCGATCGGACCGGGGGTCCAGACGTTGCCGGTCACCGTGATCATGCCGCGGCGCCGGTCCGCGACCGGGAACACCGTCACCGAATCCCCCGGCGCCATGGCGAACGCCGGACCGAGTCCGTCGGCGAACTGGTCGGAGGGGAGGTCGATCACGACGCGGTCACGCCCGCGCGTCCCCCGTTCCAGCGGCGGGAGGATGCGATCGATCTGGATCCGTCGCCGCAGCGCCGTCGCCTCAAAGCCACCGGCCGAGCGCAACAGGTCCTGCAGCGTTTCGCCGCTCTTGAGTTCGTAGATCGCCGGGCGCACCACCTCGCCCGTCACCTTCACCTGCGTGCCCCGCACCGGCACGAAGACGACGTCGCCATTCTCCAGCCGGGCATCGTGGCTGTTATCACCCCGCAGCAGGTAGTCGTAGATATCGAGACTGTCGACCAGCCGGCCGGCCCGGCGGATCTCCACCCGGCGGAACGAGCCGTTCGCGGTCGGGCCACCGGCGGCGTACAGCGCACCCAGCGCGGTCCCGGCGGCGGACAGCGAGAAGGATCCCGGTCGCGACACGTCACCCGCCACGAAGATCTGTACTGACCGGAGGTTCGCCACGCTCACGCTGAAGCGGGTCGTCCCGCCCGGACCGCGGCGCACGCCGGAGTAGACCTTGCCGAGCCGGGTGTAGAGCAGATCCTGGAGCTGTGCCATCGTCAGGTTGGCGACGTTGAGCTGGCCCACCTGCGGAATGGCGATGAACCCCTCACGCGTGATCTGAAGCTCGTGGGCGATCTCGACATCGCCGGTGAGGATGAGGACCAGTCCGTCACCCGGTCCCAGCCGGTAGTTGTCGTCCACCGGTCCGGCGAGGCTCGGCTGAAACAGGGAGGTGGAGCGATGGAAGAGCGCCAGGCCGAAGACCTTCAGCACCCGCGTCGTGTCGGACAGTGAATCTGCCCGGAGCGAATCGGCGAACTGCTGGGCGGAATCCGTCAGGAAGCGCAGTGAGTCGGCATCCGCGCTGCTCACCAGCCCGAGCACGCGCACCGCCTCAAGCACATCGGAGCCGGTGGTGACTTGCCTGTTCGGGTCGAAGTTGCCGAGGTAGGGATCGAGCAGCGAGTCGGGGTAGCCGGCGGCGCGGAGCCGGGCGCGAATCTGTTCCTGGGTCAGGCCCGAGGCGCCGATCCGTTCGCGCAGCTGGCGGACCAGGTCCGGCCGGGTACGAAGCAATTCGGCTGCCTGTGCCGGGGTCGGCTTGACCCCACCCACCGTCGGAATCTGGGCCAGCAGCGAGTGGGCGGGAGCGGGCAGCAGCAGGGCGAGGACGGCGAACGCCGGCCGGAGGAGTGGAAAACGCATGGCGGGGAAGATGGGCGCTCTTCGGCGGGTGGGGAAGTAGGGAGCAGGTGGCAGGTGGCAGGTGGCAGGTAGCAGGTGGCAGGTAGCAGGTAGCAGGTGGCAGGTGGCAGGTAGCAGGTGGCAGGTGGCAGGTGGCAGGAGAGGTGAAGCGGACGTATTGATGCCGATCGCCTAATCGCCTAATCGCCTAATCGCCCAATCGCCTAATCGCCCAATCGCCCAATCGCCCAATCGCCCAATCGCCCAATCGCCTAATCGCCTAATCGCCCAATCGCCCAATCGCCACTCCCTCGCGCCGAGTCGCAGCTCCGCTGCTCCTGAGGCGCTTCGGTCGCCGCCCTACCTTCGTCTCAGCACACCCTCCCAGAACTCCAGCGTCCGGCGGGCGACCCCATCGTCCACATACTCGCCCATGACGCGCAGCCGCGCTTCGCGGCCCAGGCGGATACGCTCCCGCGGGGCATCGGAAAGATGCTGCAGCGCGGCGGTGAGGGCGGGGATGTCGTCTTCGGGGACCACCAGCCCGGCGGTATCAACCATCTCGGGCAGCGCGCCCGAATCACTCGCGATGACGGTCACGCCATGGCCCATCGCCTCGACCATCGCGCCATGGTAGGTCTCGACCCATTGCGGTGTCGTGCGCGACGGCACGACGAGGCAATCGATCAGGGGCCACAGTTCGCGGAACCGCTCTGGCGGCAGCGCCCCGCGCCAGGTCGTGCGGGAGGAGACGCCGAGCCGTTCGGCAAGCGCCTCGAGGGATTCCTGCGCTGGCCCACTGCCGATGACGGTGAGTTGCCAGCGTCCTATCAGCTTGACACAAGCGCGGAACAGCGCATCGAGACCCTTCTCCGGTACCAGCCGGCCAACGAAGCCGATCTGCAGGGTGGCATTCTCCGGTCGCTTCGTCTCCAGCGGCGGGGTGATGCCGAGCTGCGGGATGATCGCGACTGGCACCGTCGGCTGTTCCCGCGACAGCAGCGCCGCCGCCAGCTTGTTGCCGCCGACCAGGGCGCGGACCCGCTTCAGCGTCCGTTTCCGCCGCCACCGCTCCAGGATGGTATGGGGCTGGGGGACACTCTCCCAGGCAAAGAGGGTCGCCGGCAGCCCGAGCCGCGCCGCGCAGGCGGTCGCGGTGGCGGCAGCGGGAGTCCAGGGCTCGGCCTCGATGTGGACGATGTCCGGGCGGAAATCGCTGAACAGCCGGTAGAGGTCGTGGTATTTCCAGCGGACGGCATCGCCCCGATCGCCTGACACGGGGATCGGGACCAGCCGCACACCGGCATCGTTGCCCCAGGCCGCGTGCAGCAGCGGCCCCCGCGCCGTGGGTGACCAGCGCGCCGGTACCGCCACGGTCAGGGTGCAGCCGAGCCCGGCCAGCGCGCGCAACTTCCCGCGGGTGGCCGGATCGATGTAGGTGTGCGAGACGATGATAGCGCGCATGTGTCGCTTAGGCTGGTCCGAGAGGTACAGTGGCGATAGGCGTTGGGCGGTAGCGGGCTGACCTCATCATGGCATTGCGGCGATTGCGGAGGTGACCTTCTCCGCCGCGTGACCCTCACCATACACCGTCCTGTTCCAGGGGGCGCGTCCCTGCCACCGCGTTATCTGACTGCGTACCGCACCTGCCAGCTCCGCCGCTGCCGCTTCCGGGGGCATGAGGAGATTCGCGCCGAGCGCGACCGTCTCCTCCCACTCGGTCTCGCCGCGGACCGTGACGCACGGCGTCCCCAGCCAATAGGCCTCGCGCTGCAGTCCGCCGGAATCGGTGACCACGGCCGCTGCTCCCCGCGCCAGGGCGAGGCTCTCGAGGTAGCCGACGGCGGGCACCAGCCGCAGGGCGCCCTGCCGTTCGGCATCGAGTCCCAGCGCCGCCAGCGCGGCCCGGGTCCGCGGGTGCACCGCAAGGATGGTCGGCAGATCGAGCACCGCCAGCGCACCCACCACCGCGCCGAGCCGCGCCGGGATGTCGGTCAACTCGGCGCGGTGCAGCGTGGCGAACAGGTAGGGCGACACGAGTCCGGGCACGACGCTGGCCGGGGCGGGGAGGCGGGATCGCACCGACTCCAGCACGTCCCGGGCGACATCGCCGCTCTCCACCACCGTCGCGTCGGGATGCACCGCCCGCATGCGCCGCGTCGCGGCTTCACAGGGAGTGCACAGCAGGGTCGCGATCGCATCGACTACCCGACGGTTGATTTCTTCCGCCATCAGCCGGTCGGCGGCCCGGAGTCCCGCTTCGACATGGACGACCGGCAGCCGCAGTTTGGCGGCCGCGAGCGCGACACCGAGGGTGGAGTTGGTGTCGCCGATGACCACGACCACGCGTGGCCGGAGCCGGCTGAGCGCCGCTTCCGCCCGCGTCAGGATGGTGGCGGTCTGTTCGGCGTGGCTGGCCGACCCGGCTTCCAGGAACAGATCCGGCGGGGCCACCCCGAGCTGCTCGTAGAGCAGCGCGTTCAGGGCGTAATCATAGTGCTGCCCGGTGTCGATGGCATACACCGGCCCCAGAGTGGCGAGCGCCCGGCGCAGGACACTGGCCTTGATGACCTGCGGCCGAGTGCCGTAGCACAGCGCGATCATGCGGGGGGAGAGTTGGGCACGGGAGTGGGGAGAAATGTAACCGGCCGTTGGCCGTTGGCCATTAGCCGTTGGACGTGAGCCATCAGCCGTCAGCCTAGCGCCTTTTGCCCATCGCCTATCGTCTGCTCCCCTCCCCCCTCCCCCCTGCCACCTGCTAC